>Ga0335072_10000126_pt1 | contig 158859 bp, 146 predicted proteins | sample Lox_Sample_21_FD_206725 | JGI IMG/M metagenome (GOLD analysis project Ga0335072, IMG submission 206725) | Soil microbial communities from Loxahatchee National Wildlife Refuge, Florida, United States - Lox_Sample_2.1 | ecosystem: Environmental > Terrestrial > Soil > Wetlands | place: USA...
CGGTATCAATTCACTCCCCGTCCAGCCGGGACACGCTGGTATCACAGCCACGCCATGGCGAACGACGATCTCCACCGCGGGACATACACGGGCCAGTTCGGATTTCTCGTGGTCGATTCCGGCAAAGACCCAGGACATTACGATCAGGAAATTTTTCTCGCGATCCGCGATTGGGAGCCGTTCTTTAGCAACGCGGACATGGACACGGACGAGCAGGGGCAAGGCGGGCCGCAGCCGGAGAAGCCGGCCGTACTCGACACTCGCCCGAACGGGCTCGAAGTAACGTCGCAGATGTTCTCAATCAATGATAAGGCTCTTGGGGCGGGCGAGCCGATTCGGGTGCGCCTTGGAGATCGGGTTCTCTTCCATTTGTTGAATGCGAGCGCGATCGAAAATCGGACCATCGCGCTTCCCGGGCACCGATTCCAGGTGTTCGCGCTCGATGGCAACCCGGTGCCTTCGCCGCGGCCGGCGGACATTCTTACGCTCGGCCCCGGCGAGCGCATCGATGCGTTCGTAGACATGAATCAGCCGGGCGTGTGGATTCTCGGCTCGACGCAGGACATGATCCGCGGCGCGGGGCTCGGCGTGGTGATCGAATACGAAAACCAGCACAAGCAGCCGGAGTGGATGCCTCCGCCGAACAACCCGTGGGACTATACGATTTTCGGGCACGCGGGCACGCAGCCGGCGCCGGACCAGACGATCGACATGGTGTTCGAGAAGATTCCGAGCGGCGCGGGCAAATTCAACGCGTGGCTTGTGAACGGCAAGCAGTATCCGCACGACCGGGAGTTTGTCCTAAAGGAAGGCGCCCGCTACCGGATCGTTTTTCACAACCGGACTGACGATGGGCACCCGCTACATCTGCACCGGCATTCTTTCGAACTCGTCGACGTGAATGGGAAGAAAAGCGCCGGCGTGATCAAGGACACGGTGATCATTCCGCTGTATGGGCGCGTCACCGTGGATTTCGTGGCGAATCATCCCGGCTTGACGCTTTTCCACTGCCACATCCAGCAGCACATGGATTACGGTTTCAAGGCGCTGCTCCGCTATTCCTGATTGGAACCACCGAAGATCGTCGCAGGCGCATAGTGGACGGCGATGCGCGCGATGCAGGAATCCAATTTGACTCCGGCGGAGCCTGTCTGTACCTTACGCGCAACGGATTCGATCGGGACAAAAATGTATATCATCGAGGCCTCATGACAACACGACGCGATTTTCTTACGCAAGTGGGTTACGCCGGCGGCTTCGGCGCGAGCTATCTCATCATGCAGTCGCTGGGGCTGCTGCCGATCCCGGCGGCGCAAGCCAGCACAGTGCGGCTCGCGGAAAATTCCGGCAGGGGCAAAACGGTGGTGATTCTCGGCGCGGGCATCGCCGGAATGGTGGCGGCGTGGGAGCTTTCGAAGGCCGGCTACCACTGCACGATTCTTGAAGCGCGAGGGCGCGCCGGGGGACGCAGCTGGACGATCCGCAACGGCACGCGCGTGGAAATGACGGACGGCACGTCGCAGACCTGCGCGTGGGACGAATCTTCGTATTTCAACCCGGGGCCGGCGCGCCTACCTTCGCAGCACGTGACGATGCTCGGCTATTGCAAAGAGTTCGGCGTGCCGCTCGAAGTGGAAGTGAACACGTCGCGCAGCTCTCTGATGCAGAGCGACGGCTTGAATGGCGGCAAACCCGTGCAGCAGCGGCGGGTGGTGAACGACACGCGGGGCCACGTCTCCGAGCTGCTCGCGAAGGCCATCGGCCGCGGCTCGCTCGATCAGGAAATATCTCCGGCGGATAAGGAACGGATGCTCGAATTTCTGCGGACGTATGGCGACCTTTCTCCCGACTACTTTTATAAGGGATCGAATCGCTCGGGATACAAAGTGCTGCCGGGCGCCGGCGACCAGGAGGGCACCATCAACGATCCGCTCGATATGCGCGCCTTGCTCGATGCCAACCTGTGGGACGACATGTTGTACGAAGAGCAATTTTTCTGGCAGGCCACGATGTTCCAGCCCATCGGCGGGATGGACCGCATTCCGGCCGCGTTTGAAAAGCGGGTGGCGCATCTGATTCGGTTCGAGTGCGCGGTGGAGCAGATCCGCAAGACGCCGGCGGGCGTTCGCATCGTTTATCGCGATCGCAAGGCTGGAACGACGGCGGCGATCGAAGCGCACTACTGCATCTGTTCGATACCGTTTTCGGTGCTGAAAAGCATCGATGCCGATTTTTCGCCCGACCTCAAGCAGATCATCGACACGACCACGTACGATCAGGCGTACAAAGTCGCCTGGGAATCCCCGCGATTCTGGGAGCGCGACGATTCGATTTACGGCGGAATTTCATTTTTGAACCGGCCGGTGAATCTCGTGTGGTATCCGAGCGCGCGGCTTTTCTCGGAGAAGGGCGTGATCATACCGGGGTATGGCATGGAGAATGGCACGGTGATGGCAACGATGGACCTGGCCGCGAAATTCGAAGCGTCGCGACAATCGGTTGAGGCGCTGCATCCGGGCCGCTCGCATGAGCTGACCAAGCCGATGGGCGTTTGCTGGGGCCGCATCCCATATAACCTGGGCTCGTGGGTTCACATCGAGGATCCCGTGATGTATCCGGGGTACGAGCGCGCGATCCAGCCGGACGGGCCGATTTATCTGTGCGGCGAACACATCAGCCACATCGTCGGCTGGCAGGAAGGCGCGGCGCTTTCGGCGCACCGGGCCGTTTCGCTGCTATCGCAGGCCCAGGCGGCGCAGGCTGTGCGCTCCGCGTAAGCCATGCGGGGCCCTTTGCGGAACCTTTGCGAGGGCCGAGCAGAATTCACGGCAACGGCGCGAAAAGCTGCGATACGATGAGTGTCTCGCGGCGCTGCTTCGATGGCGTTCAAGACGAAAACGGCGAAAGCATTCATCGGGATCCTGGCACTGATCGGCTTAACGGTTTCGGCCTCCATGCCGGAACCGACGAGCGCTTCACACGCGAAGGCTCTAGAGCGAAGGCAAGCCTCTGGGCCTCCCACGTTTGCGCACGATGTTGCGCCGATCATCTATCGGCATTGCGCTTCCTGCCATCACTCGACCCAGACGGGCAGAATCGCGTCTTGCGGGAATAACGCATTCTCGCTGCTTAGCTACGACGACGTGAAACGGAGCGCATCCGAAATCGCGCGAGCGACGCGCAGTCGCGAAATGCCGCCGTGGCTTCCCGAGCATGGGTATGGCGACTTCCTGGACGAATATCGATTGAGCGAAGCCGAGATTCGCACGCTATCGGAATGGGCGCGCGATGGAGCGCCGGAAGGTCCGGCATCCCAGATTCCGCCCGCGCCGAAATTCACGACGGGATGGCAGCTTGGCAAACCTGACCTGGTCCTCCAGGCCGCGCGGCCGCTTTCGATACCCGCGTACGGGCCGGATGTATTTTGGAATTTCATTTTTTCGCCGAACTTGAAGACGAGGCGGTACGTTCGCGCGATCGAAGTGCGCCCCGGCAGCGATCTGAGCCTGATCCATCACGCGAACGTGGTGGTTGACCCCGCGCGATCGGCACGCCGCCAAGAGAAAGAACCAGGCGCGGGATTCCCCGGTATGGACATTTCTCTCGAGCACAGTCCTTTCGACATTCCCAGCCACTTTCTTTTTTGGAAGCCGGGCAGCGCGCCGTGGGTCGAACCGGAGGGATTCTCGTGGCGGCTCGATCCGGGCACCGATCTCGTGCTCAACGCGCATTTCATGCCGCTGGGCACACCGGAAGAAGCGCTGCCATCGATCGGCCTCTACTTCACCGATAAGCCGCCCGACCATTTTCCAATGGTGATCGAGCTGGAAAATGATGACGCGCTGGATATTCCGGCGGGCGATGCGGATTTTGCCGTGGGCGATGATTTCCGGCTCCCGCGCGACGTCGACGTGCTTGCGATCTATCCGCACGCGCATTATCTCGGCCACGTGATCGAAGGCTACGCGACGCTGCCCGACGGACGTCGAAAATGGCTGATTCGCATACCGGATTGGGACCCGAACTGGCAGGCCGTATATCACTATCGCCATCCCGTCTTTCTGCCAAAGGGCACCGTGATTTCGATGCGCTATCATTACGACAATTCCTCTGCGAATCCGCGCAACCCCAATTTCCCGCCTCGACGCGTGCTGGGAGGCAATCAATCGACGGATGAGATGGCGCATCTATGGCTGCAGGTATTGCCGCGCGCCAACGACAGCGAGGCTCGTATCGAAATCGAGTCGGCGCTATTGGAACATCGCGTCGAAAAATACGGCGACGACTTCGACGCACGCGTTTCGCTGGGCGCGCTAAGGCTCGCGCGATTCGATCCCGCAGGAGCTGTAGCCGTGCTGCAGCAAGCTGCGCGTCTTGAACCGAAACAGGAAGAGGCTCGGCGCTTTCTAGGTGTGGCGCTCGAGGGCGTAGGCCGCTTTCCCGAGGCTCTGGAGGAATTTCGGATTGCGGTGGAACTCGATCCTGCCGATACGCAGGCCCGCTATGATCTTGCGCGTAGTCTCGTAAGAGCGGAGAAATTCGACGAGGCTCTGGAGAATTTTCGTCAGGTGGCGGCGGCCGACCCGCGGAATGCCAATCTGCGCGATGATTTCGGGGAGTTGCTGCTGCGGCAGGGCCAACCCGCCGAGGCGCTGAAGCAATTCGAGGCCGCGCTCGCGCTTGACCCATCGCAGAAAGCGGCCACGCGCGACCGCGACGCCGCGCTCGATCAACTGCGCGAGCAATTGCCGACGCGCTGATTGGCGAGCGGGCGCAACCGGTCTCTCACAGCCGGTCAACTAGCGCGATGACAGTTTGTCGTCGTACTTCGCCCAACCCGTCTTCGAATCGTACGGTGCTACGAAACCCATCGCTTCAATCTCATGGATCTTGCCGCCCCTCACCTTGAAAATGTGAACCGCGGGCATATCGAAAGGCTTGACCTTGCTCAGATCGTTGTGATCGACACCCGGCACGCCCACGATCTTGAACGTGGTCTCCTTCATCGGGTGGCGAAATTGCGAGAGTCCAAACACCAGGCCGGTTTCGGGATCGGCGATTTCCACGCGGCGCGGCTCGATGCGCTTGATGTAGTTAAACGTGCCGGTTTTGAGTTGCGCGGCGCATCCGAGGGCTCCGAGCGAAGCAAAGCCGGGTTTGGCGGGTGGGGGATTGCTGGTCGTCTGCATGCCATTTTCGCGCCGGACGCAGTCGTCGGCAAACGGCGCGTTGTTGGCATCGGCTGAGACCAGCGCCTGGTAATACGAAGCGCCGATTTTCAGCATCTCCTCCCGGGGAATACGCAAGGCCGGGGGAACGGTTGCGAGCAAGCCGGGACGCGGCGTCTGAAGATTCTTGAGCGAGGCCGCGCTAAGGTTGCGCGCGATCAGATGCTCCGCTTCCGTGATCTCGCCGTTGCGGATTTTCAAGCGCAAAGCGAAGTCGATGGGCTTGCCGCTCTCCTGCATGATGCACATAAACCCGACTTCCTCCGAAACGGGATCCGGGACGTAGATCTTGAAAGTTGTGGGCAAAGCGGAGGCGGTTTTCCAGAGGCCTTCACCCGGTTTCATCGGCATGAGGTTTTCGACGAATTCCACGTTTGGCGCGAACTTGACGCGCGACGGATCGTGCGCGACCAGCGCGGCCAGATAATTGTCGACCGTGCTCTTGAGGCAGGCTCGATCGCACTGGGCTGCGTGCGAGGACTGCGCGGCGCCGAAAATGCCGGCCGCGAACAACAGGGTGGCGATCACTTTCGTTAAAGCTCTCAATGCTTTCCCCCTCCGATTTACGCCTCTTCACGCCGTAGGCCCACTCGAGCGACAAAGAAGGAGCCTGCCCTACGCTTCTCAAAACGGAATAGCCCGAAAAGCCGCAGAGAAAATGGCACAGGATCATGGCCGAATCAACGCCGAAGTTTGCGCGATGAAAAAAAGCTCAATCGCGGTGTGGCCATGCCGGGCACTGGCGCGCCCGAATAACGCGGTGGATCTCCTCGCTAAGTGCTCAAAAGCCCCGCTCTACAGCAAAGGGACGGCCGTTCTACCGACTTGTGCGTATTGGCCGAAGGCGCAAAACAGCTTAGAAAGTATGCGTCGCCACGGGCACGGAACCGATTTGCAACCTGGGAATGCAAAGCCCGCTGGGCGCACAAGGAGGAGCTATGTTGCGCTGGGCATTGGCGTTTTTCATCGTGGCGCTGGTCGCGGGGGTTTTCGGCTTTTTCGGGCTTGCCGCGGCAGCGGCAGGCATTGCCAAGCTGCTGTTTTTCATTTTCCTGATTCTTTTCCTCGTATCACTCGTCGGGGGATTGGTTCGCAGAACGTGAGAAAGCCCGACGCGAACTGCCGCGCTTACGGCGCACACAACGAGGAGGAATTATGAAGACGGCCCCACTCATCGGAGTGATTTTGATCGTGCTGGGAGTCGTCTCCCTGGCCTACCAGGGAATCACATACACAACGCACAAGAAAGTCGTGGACATCGGACCGCTGCAAGCAACCACGGAGGAGCACAAGACAATTCCGCTTCCCCCGATTCTGGGTGGAATCGCTCTTCTGGGAGGAGTGGTGCTACTGCTGGCGGGAAGAAAGACGGCCTAGCAATTGACGAGGGTCAACGCTTGCTCTCGTGGGGAGATCAAATGTCAGGCGCCAGGGAAAGACGAATATGAGAGCCGAACTCTTTCTCGGCATCGCCATACTTTCCCTGGCCCTCATAGGCTGGTGCATTCGACTTCTTTCGCGCCGCGAGAGACTGATTCATCTGTTGTTCATGCTAGCCGTGATTTCTTACCTGGCCAGCCATTTCACCGGCCCCCGGACGACATAGGCAGCTGTTTCCAAAGCGTTCGGTCGACTGAGATTCCAATCTAGGGTCTTGTCCGTATTTTCACGGCGTGCGATTTGTCCGACACTTCTTATCGGACGCTTGGGCGTCCGTACGCTTGAAACAGGGGAAAGACATGAAAGATATGAAAGACATTCGGGAATTCGGAGACACCCAGCAACACCTTCCGACGCATGAAGAAATCGAGCGACGCGCTCACGAGATTTACCTGAAGCGCGGAGGCCAACATGGCAGCGACATGGATGATTGGCTGGCTGCCGAGGCCGAACTCAAGAGAGAACGCCAGATGGAATCGGAGCCCTTTGAGCCCAAGAGCAAGACCGCGACGGCCGGCGCGTCGAGCAATTTCACGAGCGGATCGAGGTCGCTGAAATAGCGGAACGCCACGACGATTTGGGCGCGCCTGATCGTTTTTACAAGCAGCATGTAGTAATGCAATCGGCATTCGTTGTCGCTATAATCCTGGTCCCTTCCCGTTTCGCAGAGTGACGAGGCCTATCGAGGCAACCTGATGCGATACATCTGCGTGCATGGCCATTTCTATCAGCCACCCCGGGAAAATCCTTCACTGGAAGCGATCGAGGTGCAGGATTCCGCATACCCCTATCACGATTGGAACGAACGAGTCTGCGCCGAATGCTATGCGCCGAACGGATCGTCTCGAATTCTGAATGAGAAAGGAGAAATCCGCGGGATCGTCAACAACTACGCGCACATGAGCTTCAACTTCGGCCCGACGCTGCTTTCGTGGATCGAGGAGAAGGTGCCGAAGGTCTACGGCTCGATCCTGCGGGCGGATGAACAGAGCCGGCAGCGGTTCGGCGGCCACGGATCAGCGATTGCGCAAGGCTACAACCACATGATCCTTCCGCTGGCAAACCGCCGCGATAAAGTGACCCAGGTGAAGTGGGGCATCGCGGACTTCGAGCATCGCTTCAAGAGAAGGCCGGAGGGAATGTGGCTGCCTGAGACGGCGGTGAACACCGAGACGCTCGAGGTGCTAGCCGAGAACGGCATCCGATTTACGATTCTGGCACCGCGCCAAGCGAAACGGGTGCGCCGCAGAGGCGGGCGGAAATGGGCGGACGTAACGGGCAGCCGCATCGATCCGAGCCGCGCATATCTGGTGCAACTGCCTTCGCGAAAAAGCATCAGCGTCTTCTTCTACGATGGGCCGATTTCGCAAGGCGTCGCCTTCGAAGGATTGCTGGATGACGGCAAGCGGTTTGCGGACCGGCTTCTCTCGGGATTCTCCGATACGCGGACGTGGCCGCAGCTCGTGCACATCGCGACCGACGGCGAAAGCTACGGCCATCATCATCACTACGGCGAGATGGCGCTCTCCTACGCGCTGCAAACCATCGATGCCGACAAAGAAGTCGAGCTAACCAACTACGGACAATTTCTGGACCGCTTCCCGCCCGATCACATTGCGGAAATCGTGGATGACAGCTCGTGGAGCTGCGTCCACGGAATCGAGCGCTGGAAGGCGAACTGCGGATGCAATTCCGGAGGGCACGCAGGATGGAACCAGGAGTGGCGTGGGCCGCTCCGAGCCAGCCTCGATTGGCTGAGGGACGAACTCGCGGCAGCCTTCGAACAACAAGGCGCGCCACTCTTGAAAAGCCCCTGGGAGGCGCGGAACGCCTACATTCGGGTGATTCTGGATCGCTCGGATGGGTCGCTGGCGTCTTTCTTTGAAGAGCACGCAACGCACGAATCGAACGACGAGGAACGAGTGCGCGCTCTGAAGCTGCTCGAGATGCAGCGCCACGCGCTGCTGATGTACACGAGCTGCGGATGGTTTTTCGACGAGCTTTCCGGACTGGAAACCGTGCAGGTGATTCACTATGCGGGGCGCGCGATACGCCTGGCGGAAGAGTGTGGTGCGGGGTCGTTCGAGGCGGAATTCGTGAAGCGCCTAAGCGCCGCAAAGTCCAACCTGCCCGAGCACGGAGACGGCGCGCAGATTTACGAGAAATGGGTGAAGCCGGGTTATATCGACATGCCGATGCTGGCCGGCCACTATGCCGTCAGTTCGCTTTTCGAAAACTACGAGGCCCAAGCTCAGATTTACTGTTATCACGTCGACCGCCAGGATTTTGCGATCGAGGCCGAAGGCAAGAGGCGGCTTGCGACCGGGAGGGCGCGGTTCAGCTCCAACATAACGCGCGAATCGGATGCGTTCACGTTTGCGGCGCTGTATCTGGACGACCCCAACTTGCTGGGAGGCGTACGCTCGGCCGATGCGGGCGGGGGCGATGGCGAGACTTCAAAGCTTCGAGAGTTCTTTTCCGCCTCGGATACTGCGTCCATCATCCGCGAATTGGACGGGAGCTTCAACAAACGAACGTTTTCTCTCAAGTCTCTCTTCAAAGACGAGCAGAGAAAAATCACGAAGCAAATTCTCGACGAATCGATCGAGTCGATCGCGGCAACATACCGGTCGATTTATCAGACCAACGCTCCGCTGATTCGCTTTCTACACGGCCTCGGAATCCCGATTCCGCCCTCTCTGCGCTCGGCCGCGCAAGTTGCATTGAATAACAAGCTGGAGGAGGCGATCGAGCGGGACGATCCCGACATCCACAGTATTCAGGGATTCTTCCGGGAGGTGGCGGACACGCAGGTGGAAGCCGATGCGACGACTCTGGAATTCGTGATGCGGAAACGGCTCGAGCGGGCGGCCGCGCGATTCGCCGAACACCCCGACCTTGCGGAAAACGTGCACCGATTCAAGAAGCTGCTCGACCTTGCGCTGGCGTTGCCTTTTCCCGTGGTGCTGTGGGAAGTGCAAAATATTTCGTATACTCCGCTGGTGCAGACGATCGAGAAATTCAGGGGATCTGATGGGAACGGCGACCCGGCGAAAGCGGCGTTGCTGAGCGAACTCGTTTCTCTGAGGAACGCGTTGAAAATTGAGGGCGCCGACGCGAGCAGCCATGCTGCGGCCTAGCACCCCGCTTTCCACCTACCGACTGCAATTCAATAAAGACTTCGGTTTCGCCGCCGCTACACGCTTGCTCGATTACCTGTCTGGTTTGGGAATAACCGATCTCTACGCCTCGCCGATTCTGGCAAGCCGCAAGGGCAGCGAGCACGGATACGATGTCGCTGACCCGACGCGAATCGATCCTGAAATCGGCTCGGAGCAGGAATTCGAGATTCTGCTGGGAGAACTTGCGAAGCGCGGCATGGGGCTGCTGCTCGATATCGTTCCAAACCACATGGCGGCGAGCAGCGAGAACCGGTGGTGGATGGACGTGCTCGAAAACGGGCGCGAGTCCGCATTCGCATCCTATTTCGACATCGACTGGAATCCCCCATCCCGCAACCTCGTTGGAAAAGTGCTGCTGCCGATCCTCGGAAGACCCTTCGGCGAGGTGCTCGATCAAGGCCAGCTTCAACTGACCTATCAGGAAGGCAAATTTTTCGTCCGCTATTTCGAATGGATTCTGCCGGTTGCGCCGGAGTCGTATCACGAAATTCTGGGCCTTCGATCGGAAGCGCTTGAGAGCGCTTTCGGAAAAGAGAGTCCGGAGTTTCAGGAATTCTCGGGCATCCTTGCGGGCTTCGCCACGCTCGCGCAGAAAAATCACGCCGCCACCGAGGCCCGGCCGAAACTCGACGCGATTCGCGGGCGATTGGCGCTCTTGGCAGCGGAGCGCCCGGCGGCCGCGAGCATCATCGAGTCGAATCTGAAAGAATTCAACGGAACGCCGGGCGACCCCGCGAGTTTCGTCTTACTCGAGAGATTGCTAAGCCGGCAGAATTACGTGCTGGCGTACTGGCAGGATCCCAACGAAGGGATCAACTACCGGCGCTTTTTCACCATCTCCGATCTGGTGGGAGTTCGCGTGGAAGATCCGATCGTATTCGAGGCCACGCACGATCACATTTTTCGAATCGTGGCAAAAGGAGCGAGTCAGGGATTGCGGATGGGTCTTCGGGTCGATCATATCGACGGCTTGCGCGACCCGTCGGGATATCTGACGCGGTTGCAGCAACGGCTGTCGGAGGTCGAGGGCTCGGCGGCGCCGTGTCCCTACCTGATCGTCGAGAAAATACTGGGCCGCGGAGAGCAATTGCCCGACGACTGGCCGATCGCCGGGACAACGGGCTACAAGTACCTCAATTACTTGAACGGCATTTTCGTCGATCGCGAGGGATGCCAACGCGTCGAAGAAGTCTACTCGAGATTTATCGGCAAGAAGATGAATTTTGCCGACGCGGTCTACGAAAAGAAGAAATTGGTGATGAACTCGCTGTTGCGCGTGGAGGTGCGCGGCCTAGCCCGCCAATTGGCGGAATTGGCCGCAAAAGACCGCTATACGAGAAACATTTCACGGCTCGAGCTGCTCGATGCGATCACGGAAATTACGGCGTGCATGCCGGTCTACCGGACCTATATCCGGAGCCTCGACGTGCCGCCTTCCGCCAGGGCCACCATCGAAGAAGCACTACAAGAAGCGCGGCGCAGACGGCCGCAAATGAGCGAGGCCTGCACCGATTTTCTGCGCGACGTGCTGACACTGGCAAATCCGCCGCACATCGAAGCATCGCAACGAGAAGAGCGGCTGACATTTGTGATGCGATGGCAGCAGTTTACAGGCCCGATCGTAGCCAAGGGTTTCGAAGATACGGCGCTCTACGTTTACTATCCGCTGAGCTCGCTTAACGATGTTGGCGGAAATCCGGAGCCGGGAAGAGTTGTGTCTCGGGAAGAATTCTATGAGTTCCTTCACGAGCGACAGCAACGGTGGCCACACACTCTGAACGCGACGACGACCCACGACACGAAGCGCAGCGAAGACATGCGGGCGCGCGTGAACGTGCTTTCAGAACTTCCTGATGAATGGGGCGCGAAGATTGCGGAATGGGCGAAAGAAAACGCGGCGCATAAGCAGACGATCAACGGGCTTGAAGTACCCGACGCGAACGAGGAGTACCTGATCTATCAGACCCTGCTCGGAACCTGGCCCGCGGGCACGCAGGACATATCGTCGATCACCAAACGATTGCAAGACTACATGGTCAAGGCTGTTCGAGAAGCGAAGGTGCACACTCGATGGATTGAACCCAAAGAGGCTTACGAACAAGCGGTGATTCGCTTTGTCGAGCGGATTTTATCGCGCGAAACTGCCCCGCGATTCCTGGCAGACGTCGCCCAGTTTGAGCGACGGATCACGTGGTGCGGCATGATCAACGGGCTCGGACAGACCATTCTGAAGATCGTTTGCCCGGGAACGCCCGATTTTTATCAAGGCTCGGACATGTGGGACTTTCGGCTGGTTGATCCGGACAATCGCGGACCCGTGGATTTTGCTGAACGCTGCAAGGCGCTCAGCGAATTTTCGGAAGAAAATGCTAATTCGGAGCGTGCCCTGGAACTTCTCAGGAAATGGCCTGACGGGCGGATCAAAATGTACGTGACGAAGGCGGCATTGCGATGCCGGCAGCAATATCCTCAGCTTTTCACCGAGGGCGATTTTCTGCCAGTCGTCGCGCGAGGCGCCCGCAGCGGAAATGTCGTTTCGATCCTGCGAAGCCACGATGGCAATTCGGCGCTGGCTGTGGTTCCGCGATGGCTTGCACGCACTTACACGGAGCAGGAAACGTTGCCATCGGCGGAATTCTGGGGCGGCACCACCCTGCTTCTGCCCAAATCTGCACCCCGGTCGTGGACAAACGTGCTGACTGGCGAGAGCGTCGCCGGTGAGGATACAGCGGAAGGCTATTCGCTGGCTGTCTCTGAGGCACTGAAGCACTTTCCGGTAGCATTGCTGACGGCTGCTTCCGATCGGCCTCGTTGAGCGAATACGAACTCGCGATTCTTAAAGCGATCACGGGTCCCACGACGCTGTGCAAATCTGGGACCCGTGGCTGAGCATGTGACACGAAAGATCTGACGCGCAGGTCGAGACAGGAATATGGCTGCATAATTTCGAGACGAACTGAATCCAGCTGCGATCCCGCTACGACGAGCGCTTCCATCGAATGTGGAGATATTACCTGCATGCGGCGGCGGCTACTTTTCGCACACATAACAGCGAATCCTGGCAACTCTTGCTATCGCCGAAATAGCGCGAACGCAAGACACACGCTCCGCCTCACCTTAGAACCACTCTTCTGAACGTTCCCTAAACCCGGGAGCACGTCTTGCCGATGGAACAAGTTGAGGGTGAATTTGTGCCCGAACTCGAGCGCGAAGATATCCATCGGCGAATCCTGGAAAGCTTGCAGACGGGGGTGTGTCTCGTCGATCAGAAACACAAGGTCCGCTTCTGGAACGAAGGAGCGGAAAAAGCTACCGGACACCTGCGGCAGGATGTGCTGGGCCGCGACGTGCACGACGTGATCCAGCCGGGCACTGAGGATATCGACCAAGATCCGTCTGAAGCACGGGATTTCATTGCGGAGGTGCTTCGCGACGGAAAACCGACTTTCGCCGAGGTGATGTTGCGGCACAAGGGCGGCCATCTGGTGCCGGCTCGAGTGAGAGCTGTCGCAATCCGAAACGATCACGGGGCGATCATCGGCGCCGCGGAAAGCTTCGAGGAAAGCGTTTCGGCGTCCGATTGGGACCGCCGCCAGGAGACGCTGTCCGGCTACGGCGCGGTAGACATTAGCACGGGCGTGCTCACCGAGCATTTTCTGTTGTCGCACCTGCGCGAGAACTTGCAGACGTTCCGGGAGTGCCAGGTTCCGTTCAGTGTGGTATCCGTTCGGGCCGACAAATTGGACGAGGTGAAAGCCAGATACGGACCCGGCGCGGTCGCCGTCCTTTTGCGGTCCGTGGGCCAAACTCTCGAAAACACTCTCCGGCCGACGGATTTTCTGGGGCGAAGAGGAGCGGCCGACTTTCTCTCGATTCTGATCGAGTGCTCGCGATTCGACGTGGGAAAGGTGTGCGAACGATTGAGGCGAAGCGTGCACGGAGTGAAGGTGAACTGGTGGGGCGACTTCCTGCCGGTGACAGCTTCGCTGGGGGCGACGACGGTGCTGAGGGACGACAGCATCGATACGCTGCTCGCCCGCGTGGATGCCTCCTCGGACAAAAGCATCGCCGCGGGCGGCAACGCGATCACCATCCTAGGCGAGTGACGGCAGGGTCGAAAGCGAAGGAGTGAGGCGAGATGTTTGTAATCATCGGCATCGTGTTGGTGATCGGGGCGATCATGGGCGGCTACCTGATGGAGCATGGCAACGTCCGCGTGCTCGTGCAGCCGGCCGAGCTGATCATCATTTTGGGCGCGGCGATCGGGACGGTGCTGATCGCGAATCCGCTGCACATCCTGAAAAAAATCGTGGGAGGGCTGGCAGGGGCCTTCGGATCTTCGAAATACACGCAGGCGCGCTATCTGGAAACGATGAAGATCATGTACGAACTGTTTGGGCGGGCGCGGCGCGAAGGAATGATGGCGCTCGAAGCGGATAGCGATGCCCCCGACAAGAGCCCTGTATTCTCGAAATACCCGAACTTCCTGAAGGACCATCACGCGCTGCTTTTTGTGTGCGATTCGATTCGGATGGCGGCCGCCGGAAGCATCGAGCCGTTCGACGCCGATCAAATGCTGGAAATGGATATGGAAGTTCATCACCACGAAAGCGCGCTGCCGGTGGCGGCGTTATCGACGATGGCCGATTCCCTGCCCGGCCTGGGAATCGTCGCGGCCGTGCTGGGCGTGGTGATCACCATGGGAGCGCTTGGCGGGCCCCCCGAAGAGATTGGGAAGAAGGTGGCGGCTGCGCTCGTCGGAACGTTCCTTGGAATCCTGCTTTGCTACGGGTTCATCGGGCCACTCGCAGCCAACATGGCCAAATCCTCGGATGAGGAGCACGACTATTATCAGGTGCTGCGGGTGATGATCATTGCCTCCATGAAAGGAGCGGCCCCCAGCGTAGCCGTGGAATTCGGGCGGCGCGCCATTCCCAGCCGCTTGCGGCCCAACTTCCAGGACGCGGAAAACTACATCAAGGGAAAATCGGAAACGGCCGAGGCGGTCGCCGCCGACTAGACACTCCTGAGAGAGAAATGAACCGTGGGAAAAGCGCCGATTATCGTCATCAAGAAAAAGGGGGGGCACGGCGGGCATCACGGCGGGGCGTGGAAGGTGGCGTACGCGGACTTCGTAACCGCGATGATGGCGCTCTTCATCGTCCTCTGGCTGATGAACAGCAGCGTGAAGATTCAAAAGGCGGTGGGAGGCTATTTCAAGGATCCGACGGGGAAAACGGAGGTGATCGGAAGCGGCATGGAGGGCGCGAAAGACAACTTCGTCGTGTCCAAAGACAACATGGAGGATCTCAAGAAGCAGCTCCAGGCGGCGATGAAAAAGGTGCCGGATTTCGACAAGCTGAAGAATCACATCGATATGACGGTCACCAACGAGGGTCTGCGAATCGAACTGACCGAATCGGCGGCGGGAACTTTTTTCAACCAGGGGAGCGCTAAATTCAACGTCGACGGTCAGGACCTTTTGTTCGCGCTCGCCGCGGAACTCGGAAAGCTTCCAAACAAGATCTACGTGGAAGGCCACACGGACGCGAAACCCTACTCGAATAGTTCCGGTTACACGAACTGGGAGCTTTCGACCGATCGTGCAAACGACGCCCGCCGGTTGCTGCAATCGCATGGGGTGCGGGAGGATCAAGTGGTGGAAGTGCGCGGTTTCGCCAGCATGCTGCCGCGCGATCCGAAGAATCCCCTGGACCCCTCGAATCGCAGAATCTCGGTGATTGTGAAATACCTGGACCAACAGCCCAACGAAGGCGAGGCAAAGCCCGGCGCGGGGGATGCGGAAAATTCTACCGGTTCGGGCAACGAACCCGAACCCTCAAAGGCTTCCGGAGCCGAAAAATCCGCTCCAGACGCTTCGCCTGCGAACGACAAGAAATAGAGCTCGATCGTGACCGGAATCGGTTCACTCTATTTCCGCGGTTGAAATGTCGCCACCGCGCGCCAGCCCCGCCGCGGCCTCATCACTGGCCGACGGCGGAGAATTCATCCCAGGCCGCCTGGAGACGAAGGCCGTCTTCCAGCGGCCCTCCCGTCCGACCTGGCGCCGTAGAACTCGCCCGGCACTGCGCGCCGCGATACTTTCCTCGTTCTCCTTTTTCAGTATCAGAATCGCCAGTTTCAGCATCTCCGTCTCGCGCTTCAGAGCTGACGTAACCGTTATCTTCCGGCCATCGGCGAGGGACTTCGCGTGCTCTGCTTCATAATTCAGCGCGCCGGAAATGCGCTGCGCCCCGAGGTTGCTCGCCGCACCCGAAAGGGCGTCGAGTTGATGCAGCAATGCGCTCGGGTCTGCCGGCTCGGCGTCGCCCTCTGATTGTGCGATCGCTGCGTCGAGCTGGAGGACCAGGTCGTCCAAGCATCCGAAATAATCTTCGACGGTAATATCCAAACGCATCAAGCTTCGGAACACCTCATCGACCGGCCAAGTCTCCTCGCGGAGGACCTGACTGATTTTCCCTCTGAGGTGGTTCGCATTGATCGGCTTGCGGGAGTAGGCCGAGACACCGAACGATTCGGCCTGCTCGAGCCACTCCTTCGTTTCGAGACTCGTGCAGATGACAATCGGTATTCTCGAAAGACCTGGATCGCTGCGGAGGAAGGCCACGAATTCGAGGCCATTTTGCTCAGGTATTCTGATCTCCGTGATAATCAGGACGATGGGTTCGCCCTTCTCGAGGAGATCAATCGCTTCTTTGACGCTGGCCGCTTCGATCGTGTCGTAGCCGGCGCGACGCAGGCTCTCGGAATTCATTCGGCGGCAGATTTTGTCATCGTCCAAAAGCAAGATCTTCACCGAACTGCTCCGTTGTGGAACCTGGGGTTCGCATCATGCTCTGAACGCGGATCGCCAAACGAACGCCATGTTCGCGACGCGACCATACTCTATCGGCTGCCGACTGGTATTGATTAACGCGCGGTGTGGCGAGGATAGGGCAAGGCTCAAAGGGACTTTTTTGCAGCACACGATTCATCCGCCGACCCGAGCCAGCGGCCGTTTCGATCCGGGACAGCTTCTCGAAACGTGACTTAGTCTGTCTTACACAAGATTTTCCGAGGCGCCCTAAAGCCCGGACCTCGTCTGCCGATACCTCCTTCGAGGCTTAAGATCATCGAGAAGAGCGCCTTCTCTTCCAAAGGTAAATGGCCGCCAAATGAATAGCGTGCGTGCACTGATCGTAGACGACTCCTCGGTGATGCGTAAGCTCGTCGAGCGAGGGTTGAAGCAAGCCGGCATCATGCTCGACGAGGTGCTTGAGGCCGGGAACGGTGCGGAGGCGCTGGCGATTCTGCAAGAAAGCAAGGTCGACATCGTGCTTTGCGACATCAACATGCCGGTGATGGACGGCCTGGAATTTGTCAAGCAACTCGCCTCAGTGGAAAAGGCGAAGGGCGTGCCCGTGGTGATGATCACAACCGAGGGAAGCGAATCGCATGTGGTGCAGGCCTTGACGAGTGGGGCCCGCGGGTACATTCGCAAGCCATTCAGTGCGGCCCAAATCAGGGAAAGGATCGTCCCCATCTTGTCGGGGCAAGCATGAAAAACGCGACTGAATTGCCCATGACTGACGACGGCTACAAGAGCTGGGTTCCCTTGCTCGATCTGGCGACCCGCGAAGTATTCGAAATGATGCTCGGCAGTCAACTCAGGGCGCCTGAAACCGAAGCCGAAATCCCGCTGGATGTCACCTCCATGGTTGGCTTGGCGGGACAATTGTGCGGGATTCTAAGCGTGCGCTGCACGCGAAAGCTGGCGGCCCTGATGGCCTCCAAGATGCTTGGGACGGATCCCGACACGGCGGGTCCGGAAATCCCGGACGCCTGCGGCGAAATCTGCAACATGGTTGCGGGAAACTTCAAAAATAAGATTTCCGGGCTGAGCGACGGTTGCATGCTTTCCGTTCCGACCGTCGTCACCGGAAGCGATTATCAGATGCGTTCGCTCTCCGACTATCCCGCTCTTGAAGTGAGGCTCGAGCTCGAAGGAATGCCGATCATCGTCTCACTCGAGATCCACAGCTAGCGTCTTGGCTGCCTGCAGCACGGTTCAATTGCGCAGAAATGTGGAGCAAACGCGCGCGCCGGCGATGCGGCGCGCGCGTTTAGGATTTCTCGTCGCCAGCGCCGAACGCCAGCGATACCAGATTGCGAATGTCGTCGATCGCTTCATCGAGTTCAAACGTAAACCGGACGAGATCGACGCCATCCAGTTCGCGGTGTTTCTTTAGCAGCGTGGCCCACGCCGGGTCATGGACCATATCCACCTTCTGGCGCTCATAGTAGCCGTAACCCAAACCTCGCATGCGGCACAGAAGATCGCTCAAGTGAACGATGGCCACGAGCCCTTGCGCCTCCCCGGCGTATTCACTGTCGTGATGGTGCGCGACGACCTCCACGATTTCGCTGGCGAGCCCCCATTGCTCGGATAGCACCTGCCCCGTCTGGCAGTGCGTGAATCCCATGGTGGCGCGCTCCGCTTCGTCGAGAGGAGTCTGTTCCTTGGTCGCCCGCTGGATCGCCGTCTCGAACTGATCGGAGAAGGCGATGCAATTCACGAGGAATCCGACGTCGTGCAGCAATCCCGCAACGTAGGCTTTTTCTCCGTCGGCGTCGGCCAGCTTTTCGCTGAATTTGCGGCACACCATGGCGCAGCCGAGGGAATGCCTCCAAAAAACGACCGGCGGCAGCACCCATTTCTTTACCGGAAAGGCTTGTCCCATGCAGCAGGTAACGACAATCGATTTCACGCGCGTGAGTCCCAAACTCATCACCGCTCCGGAAATCGACTTCGGCGGCTTAGAGAGCCCGAAAAGAGGCGATCCGGCCACACGCAGGCACTGCGCGGCGATGGCGTTGTCGTAGGAAACCAGGCGCACGATCTCTTCCATGTCCGCCTGCTCGGCCGGCACGTTGAATAGCTTCAACAACGGGAGAAGCACTGCGGGGATGGCGGGCGTGGTCGTAATACGCGCCACACGGTCCCGAATGCTTGGACTGAGGGATAGGCTCATAGTTTGCCGCTCTTGAGGGATGGTTTCCAGTACGCGATCGTGCCGGGAAAGTGCACGAGGTGGAATTGGTCGTTCAGCCGCAGGAGCGATTCGGACGTCCCGAGGAAGAAATATCCCCCGAAATTCAAGTTGTTGAAAAAATGTTCGACGACCCGGGATTTCGACGGCCCGTCGAAATAGATCAGCACGTTGCAGCAGAAAATCACGTCCATGCCCTTCATGAACAGGACCTTGGAGTCGTCTTTCAGGTTCAGGCGGCTGAACGTGACGAGTTTTTTTACTTCCGGGCGCACCTGGAGCTTCTTGCCGTCCGCCGAGACGAAATATTTTCGTTTGAAATAGTCGGACGTATTGCGGAGCGCGTAATCGCCGTAAATGCCGGCTTTGGCCACTTCCACGGAACGGTCGTTGAGATCGGTGGCCACGATTTCCACCTGCCAGCCCTTCAGCAAGGCGTCCCCTTCCTCGAGCATATTCATCGCCAGGGTGTAGGCCTCCTCACCGGTCGAGCACCCTGCGCTCCATATGCGCAACCTTCGCACGACCTGCTTTACCTTTTCTCCGACGAACTCACGAAGAATCACTTTGCGGAGCGCATCGAGTTGCGGCTGCGAGCGGAAGAGGCAGGTCTCTCCGATGGTGATTTCGTTCAGCAGGCTTCGCAGCTCGCCCTCGCGGCTGGCGTGGGCGGTGAGCTTGTCCCAATAGTCGCGGAGCGATTTCACCTGGAGCTCCTTCATACGCCGGGCGCAGGCATCGGCCAGCAGGTAGAGCTTTTCTTCCAGCTGATAAATGCCGGAAACGTTGTATACGAGGTCGCGGATCTGCCGGTAGACGGGATCAAGCGGCTCGGCCATTCTCGGCGAGAGACCTGCGGCGACGCTATTCTGTGTGAGATGGCTCATCGTTGAGGAGGCTCCAAGACCGCCGTGGCATGAGCGCTTGCGTTGACCTTCGGTGCGCGACTTTCGAGAACGCGGCGCGTGATTTCCGACGCCAGCTGGTGAAGCGGGTAGACTCCGTCGTCCTGGCCGGCTTCGTGTACCAGGCCCGGCATTCCCCACACCACGGAAGACGCTTCGTCTTGGACGATCACCTCGCCGCCCGCCTCGCGGATGGCCTGCGAACCACGCACGCCGTCGGCACCCATGCCGGTCATCACCACGCCAAGCACGTTGGGCCCGTAAGCCGCCGCCACGGACCGAAAGAGGACGTCGACCGCGGGGCGGCAGGAGTTCTGTGGCGGGTCCTGATTCAACCCCAGGCGCCTTCGAGCGCCGACGCGCTTCACCACCATGTGGAAGTTACCCGGCGCGATCCAGGCGCGCCCCGGCGCGAGTTCCTCGTCCGCAATTCCCTCTTCGACTCGAATCGCGGAGCGGCTCGCAAGCCGCTCGGCGAGCAGCTTGGTGAATATCGGCGGCATGTGCTGGACGGTGACGACAGGAACGGGAAAATCCTTGGGAATTCCCGGGAAGAGTTCGGCGAGGGCGTTCGGGCCGCCCGTGGATGTGCCGATGGCCACGATATCGATCCGCGAGCGGCCAGGAATCCGCGGGCGCGGCGGGGCGGGCTGCGCGGCTGGCATCGCGACAGGCTTTCGGGGAGCGCGCGCGGCACAAAGTCCTTTGATCTTCGGAATCAGCTCATGGCGAACGCTTTCAATGGCGACCGCGGGGCTGCCTGTGTTGCTTGGCTTCGTGGCGTAGTCGGAAGCCCCGAGAGCGAGCGCGTCGAGAGTCGCCGAGGCGCCGCGCTCGGTGAGCGTGCTGAACATGATCACCGGGAGCTTCGGGTAGAGTTTGCGGATCTGGGCGAGCGTCTCGAGGCCGTTCATCACCGGCATTTCGACATCGAGCGTGACGATATCGGGATTGAGTTGCGCGATCCTGGCCAGTGCGATGTGGCCGTCGCCCGCCGAGCCAACGACCTCAAGCTTCGGATCTTCGCCCAAAGTCTCGGCGAGGATTTTGCGGATGACGACGGAATCGTCAACGATGAGAACCCGTATCGTGGGTGGCGTGTCCAGGAGCGCCTTCCTTGTTCAGAGAAAGAAAATCATCCCGCCTTGATTCCATGGCTCACTAAGCCGCGAGAATTCCAGGCGCGCGAGAACCAGCCTCGGCCAAGGCGCCCGGCCCGACCGATCCGCCGCGCTCTATGCCGCTCGCGCGCTGGACGCATGCGCGTGGCCGCGGCCATTCGAATCAACCTTGAACTGTTCGACGAGGCGGCGCAGGTGCGATGATGTTTCGACAAGTTGTTGGACGGCCTTCTGCACGTCGCCGGCTCCCTGGGAGGTGCTTTCCGCAGCCTGCGCTACTCCGGCGATGTTCGACGTGATCTCTCCGCTGCCGTGGGCCGCGTCACTCACGTTGCGCGCCATCTCGTTCGTCGTCGCGTTCTGTTCCTCGACAGCGGAGGCGATCGTGTTCGATATGTCGTTGATCTGCTTGATCACTCCGCTGATCGTCTCGATCGCTTCCACGGCCGCCTTCGTGTCCGTTTGGATCGCCTCGATCTTCCGGCTGATGTCTTCGGTCGCTTTGGCCGTCTCCTTCGCGAGTTCCTTGACTTCGTTGGCGACCACCGCAAAGCCCTTCCCTGCCTCACCCGCTCGCGCGGCTTCGATCGTTGCGTTGAGCGCCAGCAGATTCGTCTGTTGTGCAATCGACGTGATGACCTTGATCACTTGCCCGATCTCGGCACTCGATTCGCCAAGCTTCGCCACCGTCGCATTCGTGCTCTCAGCCACCTGAACGGCCGATGTCGAGACTTTCGCCGCTTCCGTCGCGTTCTTCGCGATTTCCTTGATGCTGGCGCCCATTTCCTCGGCGCCCGTCGCGACCGTCTGCAGGTTCTGGCTCACCTGCTGCGTGGCGCTCGAAACCACTCCCGCCTGCGCCGACGTTTCCTGCGAGTTCGCCGTGATTTGCTGGCTGGTGGCCGAGAGTTCGGTGCTGGCGCTGGCCACCTGTTGCGCGGTGCCGGAAATGGACTCGATGATCGCGCGAAGATTGTTTTTCATCTTGTTCAGGGCGATGCCCGCTTTGCCGATTTCGTCGCCCGACGTGATTTCCATGTCCGCAATCGACAGGTTGTTGGCCGCCACTTCTTCGATCGTGGCCAGCATGTTGATCGTCGAGACTGCGATGGCGCGCGCCAGTGAAATCGCCACGATCAGGCCCAAGGCGATCGCTCCAATCGACAGGCCGAGAATCCAGTATTTGGCCGCCGAATAGGAGCTGGCCGCCAGAGCCGTCGCTTGTCCCGCGCCCTTATTGTTGAAAGCGATGTCGTCGTCGAGCTTGCTCGAAAAAGTACTGAAAACGTCGAGCCCCCCTTGCAGCAAGAGGCTCGACGCTTCCGCGTTCTTGTTATTCTGCGCGAGGCCCATCACCTGCTTATCGATTCCCATATACTTGTCCCAGTCATCCCTCCATTCTTTGTATAGCCCGCGTTCTTCGTCGTCCGCGATCATGGGCTCGTAGGTTTTAACGTCCTCGTCGAACAGTTCCAGACTCTTGCTCATTTGCGTCTGGCTGTTCGTTCGCTCGCTGGCGTCCGATGCGAGCAGGTAGGCGAGCTCAAACCTCCGGAAGGAGGCGGCGTCCAGGCTGATCTTTCCAAGGACCTTGACGCTCGGCAGCCAGTTCGTGGCGATATCGACCGTGCTCCCATTCACTCTCGATATCTCGACGATGGAGACGATCGCCAAGATGACGGTCAAGGCGAGGACAACTCCGAAACCCATGCCCAGCTTCTTGCCGATATTCAAGTTTTTCAATAAAGCCATAGGATACCTTCCGCTCCGTTCAAGAATTTGTGAATGGCCCGTTCATTAGCCTAAAAACCGCAACTCTCGTCCGCTACAGGTCCGGCGCAACCTACTCCGCACCCTCTTTGATGTGGCACGCTTTCTCGGTGTCGAGCACATGCATCAATCGGCCGTTCAGCTTGTGCACGCCGAGGATCATCGTGCGGACGCTGCCGCGCATCGTCTCCGGCGGCGGCTCGAAGGTGTCTTCCTCGACGTCGACCACATCGCCGATTTCATCGACCAGCAGGCTTACCGCGCCATCCTCGCTGCGAACCACCACGTTCATCGAAAGCTGGCCGGCCGTTCGCGGCTGGAGTTCGAGCCGCCGGCGCAGGTCGATCGCGGTCACGATCTGCCCGCGCAGGTTGATCAACCCGCTCACAACTTCAGGCGCGAGCGGCACCTTGGTCATCTCGAGCGACCGGATGACTTCCTGGACGCCCTTCAGTTCAACGCCGAAAAGAAGTTTGTCGAGATAGAAGGTGCAGAATTGCAGAGATTGCGCCATGTGCTAGCCGCTGACCTCCGCATGCTCGAGATCGAATTGGATGTCCGCCCCTTTGAGGATGGCCGGAACGTCGATCAACTCGGTCACGTGCTCCTGAATCACGACGGAGCACAGAATTCCCTTGCGGCTAGCCGGATACTTCACCTCCGCCGAGTCCTCGACGATATCGACGATCCGATCGACCACCAGTCCGACCCGATGGCCTTCGTGGTTGCAGACCAGTACCTGCAGGGGCCGGTCCTCGGTGGTGGAACGTTCGGCGGGCCGTCTGCGCCTAGGCTCGCGGCGCCTTTCTTCTACGAGCGAGGCGATCCGGATCAGAGGCAGGATGCGGCCGCGATACTGCGCCACCAACTGTTTTCCTGCACGTTCCACTTGGGATGCCGGCAATTCCTCGAGCCGCGCCAGCGTATCGAGAGGCACGGCCATCCGCGCCTCATCCGGCCCGTGGAAGAGCAAGAACGTTTTCTTCTCGGCGGTCTTGTCCACTCTCGACGCCGCAATCGCTTCTTCGAGCGCCCGATCCCGGGTCTCACCGACGACCTTCGCATGCTGCGCGACGCCCAGCACGTCGAGAATCAGGGCGATCTTGCCATCGCCCATGATGCTCGCTCCGGCGAACGTCTTGATGCTTTTGAGCTGCTTGCGAAGAGGCTTGACGACGATCTCTTCCGTGTCGTTGATCGCATCGACGACGAGCCCAAACTGGCGGGCGTCCGCCTGCAACACGACGATGTTGACAGCGTCGTCCGACGCCCCTGCGCCATTTCCCTCAACGCGCAGCTCGCGCGCAAGATAGACGAGCGGCAGCAGACGCCCGCGCAGCCGGTGCACCGGCGCGCCGTGAACGAGCTCGATTCCGGTGCTCAACTGCTCCGCTTCGAGCCGGACCAGTTCGAGCAGACTCACCTGCGGAATCGCGTACCGGTCGCCCGCGCAGGTGACGACCAGCGCCGGAATGATCGCCAGCGTGAGCGGGATTTTCACGCGGACCGTCGTTCCCTGCCCCGCGACCGATTGAACGTCCACGGTGCCGCCGATTTTCTCGACGTTCGTTTTCACGACGTCCATGCCGACGCCGCGGCCTGAAACATTCGTCACTTTTTCCGCGGTCGAGAATCCCGGCAGGAAAATGAGATTGAAGGCTTCCCGGTCCGGCATGCGGCCCGATTGCTCGGCGGCGATCAGGCCCCGCTCGACGGCCTTCTGGCGGATGCGCTGCACGTTCAAACCGGCGCCGTCGTCCGAGATCTCGATATTCACCTGTCCGCCCTCGTGAAACGCGCGCAGAATCAGCCGCCCGGCGCGCGGCTTTCCCGCTTTGACGCGAGTGTCGGGCAGTTCAATCCCATGATCCACGGCGTTACGCACCAAGTGCGTGAGTGGATCTTTGATCGCTTCGATGATCGTCTTGTCGAGTTCCGTCTCTTTGCCTTCCATCTCGATCGATACTTCTTTGTTGCAGCCGAGAGCCACGTCGCGCACCGTCCGCGGAAACTGGTTCCAGATGTTTCCGATCGGCTGCATGCGCGTCTTCATCACCTCTTCCTGCAATTCGGTCGCGATCAGGTTCATGCGTTGCGAGACGGTCTGGAGGCCCGCGTCTTCGAGCGTGCTGGAAAACTGCAGGAGCTGGTTGCGGGCGAGAACGAGCTCGCCCACAAGCGTCATCAGCTTGTCGAGGAGGTTGACTCCGACTCGAATCGTCTCCGAGGGCGCATCGCGACGCGCGTCGGGAGGTGGCGGGGCATCCGCCGGATGAGCGGCCGGCGGCGCTTCCGCACGAATGGCAGGCGCGGCAGGCGCCGGAGCAATCGGTTGGGACGCCATCGGTTCGATCTGCGCAGCTTTTAGGACGGGCGCACTCTTTGGCGCGGCCCCGGGCGCGACAGGTTTGCTTCCGCCATTCGGCTTTGGCCTTTGGCTCTGCAGCTGCGTCAGAGTCGCGATCAGCTCCGGATACTCGAGGTCGCCATCCTGGCCGGTTGTTCCGATCTGGGCCAGCATTTGACGGACAGCGTCGACCAAACTCAAAAGCCCCGTGATGATCTCCGGCGTGAGCGCCAGCTTGCCATCGCGCAAAAGTGTGAGGAGGCTTTCCCCAACGTGAGCCACCTTCTCGAGCTTGCTAAACCCCAGGAAGCCGCAATTTCCCTTGATCGTGTGAATCGTGCGGAAAACGCTCGCCAGCGCGTCTTTGTCCTGTGGATGCGTTTCGAGGCCCACGAGCTCTCGATCCAGGCGATCGAGGTTCTCGTAGCTCTCGACCAGAAAATCTTTGACGATGTCAGAGTCGCTCATCTTCTATTCCCATCCATATTGGGAACGATTCCCGATTGGAACTATTCAACGGCTCTTGGTCCTGCGACATGGCGCCAACTTCTACCGCTCCTGTATCGTCCTTTTGAACACTACTCTTTAGTATGGTGTTCAAGTCGCGGCTGATCCGACGAATCTAGTCGGCAGCGTTGAATGGGGGCGCACGGCGACCGCGGTGCAATTCCCATGCCAGGAGCGCCGAGTGCGGCAGGTTGCCAGACACGCATTTGCGGATACAATGCCACGGGAGAAAATGCATGCCGAAATCGCGCAGAGAATTCCTGGCGAATATATCGATGCCTATTCTTGCCGGGGCCGCCGGATTTCAGGTTCAGGAGCAGAAGCCGGCTGAGCCGGAGCCGCCCGCCGGCACTCCGCCCGCTTTTGGCACTGCGCCGCCGGTGGGCCCGGCCGTATCGGCCGAGACCTTCACCGAAGCGGAGAAGCTCGTACAAGTTGAAATGACCGCGAGCGATCGTGCCGAGGCAGCCGGCAACTGGCGCGAGTCCATGGCGGCGCTCTACGAACGACGCACCGGGCCCCGGAAGCTTTCCCTGGAGGCGCAACTCTCGCCAGCAACGCAGTGGAATCCGGTTCTTCCCGGCCTGAAGGCTGGTCCTGATCGCGACCGATTTCTCCGCAGCAAAGACGATCCCGGGAAGCTGCCGTCGAATGACGAAGGCATCGCATTCGCCCGAGTGACGCAGCTCTCGCGGTGGATCGAGAACAAGAATCTCAGCTCCGAGCGGCTCACCCAAATCTATCTCGACCGGCTGGAACGGTTTGATCCCAAGCTGCGCTGCGTGATTACGCTCACGCGGGAAACGGCGCTGGCGCAAGCCAGGAAGGCCGACCAGGAGATCGCGGCCGGAAAATATCGCGGGCCGCTGCACGGCATCCCCTGGGGCGCGAAGGATCTTCTCGATACCGCCGGAATTCCCACGACGTACGGCGCCGAGATCTTCCGCAACCGTGTTCCCGCGAAAAATGCCGTTGTGGCGCAGCGTCTGGATGATGCGGGGGCGGTTCTGGTCGCCAAGCTGAGCATGGGCGCGCTGGCCCTGAATGATATTTGGTTCGGCGGGCAAACGATGAATCCCTGGCTGCTTGAGGAAGGATCTTCAGGCTCGAGCGCGGGACCCGGCGCCGCGACGGCCGCGGGACTGGTGGCTTTCTCGATCGGGAGCGAGACGGAAGGCAGCATTGTGAGCCCGAGCATGCGATGCGGCGTCACGGGGCTGCGGCCCACATACGGCCGTGTGGCGCGCACAGGCGCGATGACGCTTTGCTGGTCACTCGATAAACTCGGCCCCATGGCGCGCAGCGTTGAAGACACCATGCTGGTGCTGCACGCTATCTCCGGGCCCGATGCGGGCGATGTGGCAAGCATCGCGAGCAAACTCGATTTCGATGCGGCCGCGAGCGTGCAGGGCTTGCGAGTGGGCTATTTTCCGGCATGGATGAACGACAAGCAGGCCAGCGATGTGGATCGCGCTGCTCTCGAGACGGTGAAGCGAGTGGGAATGGTACCGGTCGAAGTGGCGATTCCCGACTGGCCGTACGATTCTCTGAATCTGATCCTCTTCGCCGAGGCCGCGGCCGCGCACGAGGAAATTACGCTCGATCATGCCGTCGATCAGTTGAAGATGCAGGTGCCCGACGGGTGGCCCAATTCATTTCGACAGTCCAGATTCCTTTCCGCTGTGGACTTCGTCCAGACCGATCGGTTTCGCCGCAAAGTGGCCGAAGAGATGGAACGCGTGTTCTCCGACGTGGATCTGCTTCTCGTACCCTCGCTGCGCGATGAAATGCTGACGATTACGAACTTTACGGGCCATCCATCGCTGACGCTGCGAGCCGGCTTCGTCGAGGTGTCGGAGGCGCGCAGTGATTGGGCGCCCGATCCGAAAAATCCGCTGCCGAAGTTTTCTCCCCCGCGGCGGGTGCCCTACGGCGTTACGCTGATAGGGCGGCTCTTCGATGAGGGCACGATCGGCCGGGCCGGCTTGGCCCTCGAGCGCAGCTTTAACGTATCGGACGAGCGGCCGCCGGGATTCTAGGTCCGGGCAAGTCCTCAGCACAGTCGGCAGGATGTCCAAAGCGGCAATCGGGCTTGCCGTAAGAAAAGAGTAGTGAGTTCCGCAGGGAGTCTCTTGCATGCACGAAAGGAGAATCGCCGGCTGGATCTGGCGTCCGGGACGCTGGGCGCGCCTCGCCACCGCGGCGCGACGCGTCGCCAAAATCGCCCGCACGCGCTACTGGTTCCCGCACATCCCGCTGTCGCTGGCTCTCGCCGGAGCCGGTCTGCTGATCCTCCGGCTCGTCTTTGCATTTCAGCAACAGGTGCTGCTTTCCGATTTCCCCCATCACATTTTGGATTTCACTCCGAAAAGCATGCCTTACGTGCTGATCGGCGTGGCCATGCTGGGGATGTCCGTCGGACTGCTCTTTCGTTCACGCTTCGCATGGATCGCGGCCATCGTTCTCACGTCGTCGATGGTGCTCAGTGTGGCGATCCTCGGCCATCATCGTGGCACCGGGGTCTTTTACTACGACGCATTGCTGCTCCTTGCCCTGCTGCTCTCCTACAGCTGGTTCAACCGCACGAGCCTCGCGGCCGGGACTCTCTTTGCCATCACCAGCGCCTTGCTGCTGCTCATCTACGCCGTCTTCGGCAGCCTCTATCTCGGCAGTCAGTTCTCGCCGCCCATTAAGGACCTGGTGACGAGCTTTTATTTCTCAGTGGTCACCATGTGCACCGTGGGCTACGGCGATATTGTCCCCAAAACGGTGGACGCTCGTCTGTTCGCCGTATCGGTGATGATTCTGGGGCTCGCGGTTTTCGCGACCTCCGTCACCGCCATCGCCGGCCCGATGATTACCCGCCTAACCAAACACAGGGAGAAACACATGAAGCGCACCAACCATTTCATCGTCATCGGCGCCACGCCCCTCGCCTATAACACCTATCGTGAATTCAAGAAGCGCAACCAGGAAGTGGTGCTGGTGATGCCGCAGGCGCCCGCCTCGGGCGATATCGATCCGGAAGATCTTCTGGTCGGAGATGCCAATAGCCTCGAGATCTTGCGCAAAGCCTGCGCCGATCAGGCCCAAGCGGTGCTCGCCATGCGCGCCGACGATTCGGACAACGCCTTTATCGTCCTCGCGGTGAAAGAACTGAAGGGTAAAGCAAAGACGGTCGTGGCCATCAACGACAGCAAGCACATGGAACGCATCAAACTGGTGCAAGCCGATATCGTGATCGCTCCGGAAGTTCTTGGCGGCGAACTGCTCGCTATGGTCCTCAGCGGCGAGCCGATCACCAGCGACTTCGTCATGAACCGGTTCTTTCGCGCGTGATCGGCGTCGCGCTCCCGCCTCGTCTGATTTTTTCGATGGAAATGTTGGTGAGCCGCGGAGGACTCGAACCTCCAACCCGCTGATTAAGAGTCAGCTGCTCTACCATTGAGCTAGCGGCCCGGCAAAAGTTTGATTTTAACACAACCAGAGGTCGGGTTACGTCGTTGCGCTCAGTTCGCCTCTTCTGGGCCGCCTCTGATCGAGAGCTGAGTAATATTGAACGAAAGCAATTCCATCCCCGCCCTCGCGAGCCTTTCTTTCGCACGTGCCGCAATATGAGAGGCTGCGCCTTCGTGGCCGGCCCGGAGCTCGGATGCCGTGGATCCAGCAAGAACAGAGCGCGTACAGCAAAGCAGTGCATACGCAGGGACCTGCCGATAGTTGCGCGCGGAATAGATTGCCTTGTGTGAGTCGTCAACTCTGGCTGAGCCAGAGAATCCATAAACGGCAGTCGCGCCGTCACCGAGAGCAACCGCCTGACTTTCACAACTGACCTGAATCGGGCGCGTGTCCACGGTGAAGACTTTCTCCAGCCCGGTCCAAACTCGATAACGTCCAGGGCCGATTTCGCGCACGGGCAAACCCTTCCGAAACAGAATGCCGCGCTGGTACTCAAGTAGGGTGAGAAGGGCAGGCCATCCATAAAACCATCGAATCAGCAGAATCGTGGCCGCTATGCCGAAGCCAAGCAACATGTCTGACATGTCCTAGTTGGGTCCGCCTACGAACTCAGCCATTCTGTGAGGAGGAGGTAATTCGGTGATCTCGACGTTGGTCACCTTCATGCCCAAACGCTGCAGCTCGTCATTAACGGAACTCGTAATCTGATCGGCAATTCGGGCAGCAAACTCCAAACTACCATCGCAGACAGTATGAGACATGGTCGTTCGAATCCTGTCACGAGCGACGGAAATAGAATCACTTACCTGATCCTTCAGCATCTTCGTTGCAAGGTAGGGATCATCAACGAGCAGCTCGAGGCCCAGACTAATGTATGAATCGTTCTGGAAGGCGTCTCGATATGGAAAGACTTCCAAAAGAACTGGTTGCGGACGCATGTCAACTAACTCGATCTTCTGTCCGGAAAAAAGCGGTCGATAACTGCCCGGGCCCAGCACTTCCTTGAACGTGCCATTCACAAAACGCAGACCGCGCTGGTATTCGGTGACATACACCCGTTTCTTGTTGCGCATGCGGAGGGCAACGAGAACCATGACGATGACGGCAAGGAACACAAGCTGCCAAAGCAGGTCTGTCATTGGCGTCTAACTTCGTAGCGTTGCCGCGATTTCCTTCGCCACCTGGCGCGCGCGAACGAGGTCGCCCGGCCCGAACGAAATGGCTGCGACGCGCGCGTGCCCGCCGCCGCCGTATTTCTCGCACAGCGACGCGAGATTCACGTCTGCGGCTGCCTCTTTCCACGGGCTCGTTCCGACGGACACCTTCGCGCGCGTCGGCGAGGCGCTCACTCCCACGGAATAGAGCGCGTCCGGATACAGGTAGTACGGGATGAACTTGTTGTAGCCCTCGAGATCGAGGTCGCTCACGTCGAAATAGACTACCTCGCCGCGCGAATCCGTGCGCTCGCGCAAAATGTCGATCGAGCGGCGATGGCGCTCGAGCAACGGGCCGAGATGCTTTTTCACCAGCGGCAACTCGATGATTTCTGCGAGCGAAAGCCGCGCCAGATCCGGGATCAGCTGCGGCACGAGATTCGGCTCCGGCGCCGCTTCGATCACGAGCGCCAGCTTCATCGCCGGCTCCGCCAGCGCCACCGCCGCCTCGGGCGACTTGAACTGCGCGCCATCGATGATGTCGCCCCATTCGATCAGTTCCGCGAGCGGCTTCGCGTCGAATCCGAATTTCTCGCTGGCGATCGTCGCCAGAAATTTCGTGCACGATTTGTACGACGGATCGTAGAACTTCTTGCCCGAACGGTCCTGCCGGAAATGCTCGGCGTCTTCCGGCTTCAGGAACGCGCTCTGGTGATGGTCGAACCACCAGGTGAGCAGCGGCGAGCTCGAATACTTGAAATCCACGATGGCGTTTTCGTCGCCGTCGAAGACCCCGTCTTCGAAAGGCTGCGAGGCCTTGTGCGTCATCCCGGTATATAGAAACTCGACGCTAGGATTGATGCGCTCGCGATAGAACCGCGAAAAGATCGCGGCCGACGAGGCCCCGTCGAAGCACTTATCGTGGAAACAGACCCGTACTTTCACATCCCTCTCCCGTCTCTGATTGCCACAGAACGAGCGCAGCCCCAGAGTAAAGCCATCTAAGATGGAGGCTCCCTTGGCGCTTGTCAAGAGGGTAAACGCGAGGTTGTCTTAGGGGAGAATCTACGAAATCTCGGCGCGCCGGAAACAATCGATGGCGTGATCATTCACCATGCCGGTCGCCTGCATGAATGCGTAGCAGATCGTCGAGCCGACGAAACGGAAGCCGCGCTTCTTCAAGGATTTGCTCATCGCATCGGATTCCGGCGTCTGCGTCGGCAGCTGTTTCGAGCGCCGCCAGGAATTCCGCTTCGGATTGCCGCCCACGAATTCCCAGATGTAGCGATCGAATGAGCCGTGTTCCTTCTGCAATTCGAGAAACAACTTCGCATTGGCGATCGTCGCCGCAATCTTCAGCCGGTTCCGCACGATACCGGGATCCGCCAACAGCGCGCGCACCTTGCGCGCGTCGTAGCGGGCGATTTTCGCGGCGTCGAATCCGTCGAAAGCGAGGCGATAATTCTCACGCTTCCGCAGAATCGTCTCCCAACTGAGCCCCGCCTGCGCGCCCTCGAGAATCAGAAATTCGAAAAGCATGCGATCGTCGTGCAGCGGCACGCCCCACTCAGCATCGTGATACTCGATCATCAGAGGACTTTGCGCCCAGCGGCATCGGCGCAGAGCCGCATTCGGTTTCGTGGTCATCATAAGAATCGCTGCAAGGAAGGAACTGAAAGAACGCCAAATTCATCTCGCGGGGCGCGCCGCCCCGCGAGGCATCTTCATTCAGATGAAACGAGCGCCTTACGCCAGGTGGCGTTCAATCGCCTTGGTGATCTGCTCTTTCGACACGGCCCCGACGATCTGTTCAGCCACCTGCCCGCCCTTGAACACCAGCAGCGTCGGAATCCCGCGGATGTTGAATTTGCCCGGAACGTTCATGTTGTCGTCCACATTGAGCTTGACGACCTTCAGTTTGCCGGCATGTTCCCGCGCGATCTCGTCCACCGTGGGCGAGAGCATCTTGCACGGACGGCACCAGTCGGCCCAGAAATCCACCATCACAGGCTGGCTGTTGCTCGCGTCGATCACTTCCGCCTGGAAGCTCGCGTCGGTTACATTCGGAATGTTGTCTGCCATTTAAGTTTCCCCTTATGAGCGGCTTCCGGCCACCTACCGCCGGTCTACGCCCGCGTATTTAGATGCTCCAGCGACTCTTGGGATTCGGGACCGCTTGGCCGCTTCGTACAGAGTCACGTACGCTGCCGCCGAAGCCTTCCACGAGAAATCCTTCGCCATGCCGTTCGCCTGCACAGCTTGCCAAGCCTTCGCATCACCATGGGTCTCGACTGCCGTGCGAAGGCACCGCAGCAACGCCTCGCCGCTGTATTCCTCGAATTTGAATCCGGTACCCTGCCGCGTTTTAGGGACGAAGTTCTGTATCGTGTCGTCGAGTCCGCCGGTTGCCCGAACGACGGGGACTGTCCCGTAACGCAAGCTGTAAATCTGATTCAGCCCGCACGGTTCGTATCGCGACGGCATCAGGAACATGTCCGCGCCCGCCTCGATCTTATGCGCGAGGGTGTTATCGTAACCGATTTTGATGCCGACGCGCTCCGGATATTTCTCTGCAAGCTGCCTGAAGAGCTTCTCATATTCGATCTGGCCGGTTCCTAGTACGGCCAGAGCCAAATTCTCCTTCATCATCTCGTCCGCGATGTCGGCGATCAGATCGAATCCCTTCTGGTCCGCAAAGCGCGAGACGATTCCGATCAGGGGGCGAGCCATCTCACCCTCCGGCAGCCGGAATGACGCCAGTAAGTCCTTTTTGCATGCCTTCTTCCCGGCGAGATTTTCCGCCGAGTAGTTCTGCGCGATCAGCTTGTCTGTCTCGGGATTCCACGCCGTGTAATCCACCCCGTTTAGAATCCCAACCAGCCGGTCTCCGCGGTTGCGGATCACGCCTTCGAGCCCATTGCCGTATTCTGCGGTCTGAATCTCCTTCGCGTAGCGGCGGCTCACGGTCGTCAGGTAGTCGGAGTAAACTAGCCCTCCCTTGAGAAAGTTCACTTTGCCGAAAAACTCAAGAGCATCCACGCTGAAAAGCGCGTCGGGCACGCCGATCCTTCGCAGCACAGGCGCGTCGAACACCCCCTGGTAGGCGATGTTGTGAATCGTGAACACCACCGGGAGCGAGCGCACCGCCCGATCCTCGACATGCTGCGTGCGCAGCAGCACAGGGACGAGCGCCGTCTGCCAATCGTGGCAGTGAACCACGTCGGGCAGCCACACGCGCTTTATGAACTCGATCGTCGCGCGCGAGAACTCCGCGAATCGCTCGGCGTTATCCGGATAGTCGCCCGCGCTGTCGCCATAGAGCTCCGGGCGGTCGAAAAAGGGAGGATCGTCCACGAAAAAGTAGCGTACTCCATCGACCGCCACGGCTTCCGCGATCGCGGGAAACCGCAGGCGATCGCCAAGCGCCACCGTCACGCTCGAAATCAGCATCGAGTGAATCTTGTTGGCGTGATAGCGCGGCAGCAGCACGGCTACGTCGTGGCCCATCACACGCAGCGCCTTCGGCAGCGCCTCGACGACGTCCGCCAGTCCGCCGGTTTTCGAGTACGGGAGTCCTTCGGAAGCGACAAAGAGAATTTTCATCGGCGCTTAAACCGCAATAAAAACGGTAACGGAGCCCTCTGCGTTCGTCAACCCAATCTCCCGCAGGAGCGCCGCATCAGCCATCGCGGGTTGCTACCACGGTGTGTGTGTCGCCTCGCGCCCGGGATTGTTGTTACACTCCTTCGCCATGGCGCGTCAGCGATTGGGGCAGCACTTCCTCGATAATCCGGCTTGGCAAAAACGGATTCTCGAAACGCTGCCGCGCGACCCGGACGACGTGTGGCTCGAAATCGGCGCCGGTCACGGCGAAATGACGCGCCTGCTGGCCGGCCTTGGCCGTCGCGTGATCGCGATCGAAACAGATGCGCGCCTTGCCGGGATCCTGCGCGAGCGCATCGAGTCGCCTCCCGCCGAGCAACCCATCGAAATCGTCTCGGGCGATGTGTTGCAACTCGATCTCGGAAAGTTTGCCGGCAGCCGCTTCCGCGTCTATGGCAGTCTTCCTTACTACATCACCTCGCCGATCCTGCATCATCTCTTCGATTACGCGGACCGGATCGCTTCGATTCACATTGTCATTCAATTCGAGGTCGCTGCGCGGATCGCCGCTCATCCCGGCCGCCGCGAGTACGGCTATCTTTCGGCCGCTTGCCAGTTCTACGCGCGCCCTGAAATTGTCCTCAGGATTCCGCCCGGCGCTTTTCGGCCTCCGCCGAAAGTCACGTCCGCGCTCGTGCGCATGGCTTTGCCTGGCGAGCGTGCTTCCCTCGGCGTGCGCGACGACCGGCGCTTTCTCGAATTCGTGCAGGCCTGCTTCGGCCAAAAACGCAAAACCCTGCGCAATAATCTCCGCGCGATCGCGCCCGACGAGCGCATCTACGCAGCCCTCAAGGCATGCGAACTGCGCCCCGATGCCCGCGCCGAGCAACTCTCGCTCGCGCAGTTCTCCGCCCTCTTCGTCGCAATCCGCGGAAATTAAATGAAGGCGGAAGATTATTTCGCCGGCTGGCGCGACGACATGTCCTCGACCACGGCGCGTAGCCGGTCCGGCAAGTCCGTCATGATTCCGTCGACGCCGGCTTCGATCACGGTTCGCATTTCGCCCGCCTCGTTCACGGTCCAGGTCACCACGTGCAAGTCTGCGCGGTGCGCCCGCTCGACGAGTTCGCGGGTCACGAGGTCCCATCGCAGGCAAAGTTGCCGCGCGCCTGCATTGAGGGCCGTTTTCACGAGGTCGGGCCCTCCCCTATCGACGAGCAGCCCCATCATCACGCCTGGGTCGATCTGCCGCAACGCACGCAACGTCTCCGGATCGAAGGAAATTGCGATCGTGCGCGCGGCATTCTCCGAATTCTGCAGCGCCGCCACGAGCGAGTGGTGCATGCCCCACGCGCCGTCGTATTTGATCTCGAGATAGAAAATCACGTCGTTCTGGCGCGCGAACTTCAGCACTTCTTCCAGAGTGGGAATCTGCGCGCCCATGAATTGCCGGTCGAACCACATCCCGGCATCGAGCTGCCGCAGCTCGGCGAGCGTTCGATCTTTCACCGGCCCGTGGCCGTTCGTGGTCCGTTCGAGCGTGGGATCGTGTATCGCAACGAAACGCGCATCCCGCGTCAGGTGCAGATCGGTTTCGATGAAGCCGGCACCCAGCTCGACGGCGCGCTGAAAAGCCGCAAGCGTGTTTTCAGGCGCGTGGCCGGATGCACCTCGGTGCGCGATAATCCAAGGGTCTCGCATGAGTTTTGCCTATGCTAGCAGATTCGGCCGCCCTCCCGTTTCGCTCGCCACAGTGCCGTTGTGAGAATCACAACCCCGTCGTCTGGTACTAGGACAGCCATGACCCCATATCCTCTCGCGAACTGCCTCTGGTGCAAAGACTTTCTCTTCTTCGCCCCACAGCCTTCCAGCTTTTGGATATTTCGGCCGTCGGGGCTTGCCCAGCATCACTCAATTTCACCCGAAAGCGGGTCGCGCACAATCATATTTTCTTGAAGCCATTGCACATAACGATCGCATCGAAGAAACGCTCATTCGTGTGGCTTTGGTAGGAGGATTGCCATTCGACAACCTCCGCCGCAAGGCGTTCGGCGGGAGGCGTGAAACTGGCAGCGACCGCGTCGGCCGTCGCCGATGCCTTCGGCTTTCGATGCTGATTCAGCGGTTGACTTTGCGGAGTTTTTCGAAGTAGAAGAACCGTTCCAAATGGTGGAGGCGCAGGGTCTGTCGAAGCAGCGGAGTCGCCAGTCGGACTGGCGCTCTTCGCGCTGAGGATGTGATTCGGCGGGCAGCAGCCTGCGGGTCGTTCCAGCAAAGGCGAAGCATTGGGGAGGCTGGAGCGGCCCGTTCTTGGGAGGGCACGTGGCGCTGTTCGTTCTGATTTTGGTGGGGCTGGTTGTCGGCCAGACGTGGCTAGACTGGCGCGAAACCAGAAAAGACTGGATCATCCCCGAATGGGCGAAGGGGATGGCGCTCGCTGGCGTGGTTGCGATTTCGCTCACCGCTGCTACGTCGTTCGCTTCGGAGTGGCTGCAGGATGATGCCGGGCAGTGGAGTTCCGGGTTCGGCTCGCGCTTCTTCTGGACGGAATTAGCCTTCCTGTTCCTCGTCCTCGGCATGATTGTGGTCGCCGCGCGAAAGAAGCGCCTGCGCTGGCTGCTGATCGTAGCGAGCATCATTACTGCGGCTGCCTTCTGGTTCGGTATGAGCCTCTTCTCTTAAAACACACCTCCCTCCGGATTCTTCGCGCGCGACTCCCTTTCCGCCGTTCGCCGGTAACTAGCCGCCATTCACCGAAAACGTCAAGACGCCGGATGCGCCAGACCCTATTCTCTCGCCATGAACCGACACCAAATTCTGGCAGGAGACGACATGATGACCAACGTCGATCGGCGGGCTCCGTCTTCCGTTTCCACTTCGTCAGCAGCCGCCACTCTCGGCGCCGCGGTTCTGATCTTTCTGGGAATTGTGTTTCAATTGTGCGAACTTGGCTACGCTCATCTCACGACCGATGGCCATTGGGTCGCCTCCCTGCTCTTGCAGAGCCTCTGGAGCCTGATGGATGGCTGGATGAAGGCAGCGGCAATCGGGGATTCCTTCCGATTCTGGCCGCTGGCTCTGGTGCTTGCCGGGTGCGCGATCCTGCTGTCTCGCCGGCCGGCATGATTGCACTCGGATGGGATCGTGCCAGGAGACATGCGAAATGAAAGGCGATAGGAAGGAGTAGCGTGGCGAACGACGGTAAACGCGTGGTGGGTCCGGGCCTTCTGGTAGGCTTGTGGATCACCACGCTCGGAGTGATCTTTCTCCTCGACCAGTTGGGAATCATCCCGGCTCATATCTCTTTTCAGTTCGTCTGGCCGGCGATCCTGATTGCCGCTGGTGTGGCCGTCATCTTTTCCACGCATTCCGGCGGGCGTTTCTGGGGCGCAGTTCTTCTTGCCTGGGGGGCCATTTCAATCTCGAACGAGTTGGGTTTCCTTCATATCCACGTCGGCAGCCTGTGGCCCATCTTGATGATCGCCGGAGGCTTGTGGATGCTGACAAACTCCTCCGGAAGGTTCGGCCCGGGCTCCTGGCCTCGGTGGCCCCCCCACGCAGATGATCCCGCACGAGATTCGACCCAGGAGCCGGCGCCGCCGGACGCGACGCGAAATTCGCCCAATGAGCCGCCGCATCCCGGACCAGCGGGTCCCTTCCAGCCGCCACCTCCTCAGGGGGCTTCGTTTTTCGGTGTCTCCACGCCTGGCGGGAATGACGATGACGCGACGTTCGATCAGTCCGTCATCCTGAGCGGCTTCAAGCGGCGGATCACCTCGCAACGCTTCCGCCGCGGGAGGGCGACCGCGATACTCGGCGGCTTCCACATCGACTTCACGCGCGCCGATATCGAAGGCAACCGCGCATTCCTGCACATCGACACGATTTTCGGCGGCGGCGAGGTGCGGGTGCCCGATACGTGGAGGGTTGTGATCGAAGCGACCGCCATCGCGGGTGCGTTCGTCGATGAAACATACCCTCAGCCCGCCGGGTCCGCTCCGGGCAAGCAACTCATCGTGCGCGGCGCCGCCATCTTCGGAGGAGTCAACATCAAGAACTGAATGCCATGCACCCGCTCCTTGGCCAGCTCCGGCGCCTTCTCCTGTATCTGATCGCGTGGATTCCCCTCGCGGCGCTGCTTGCCTATCTGCTCTCGATCACGCATCAACTGGGCATCGAGGAAGCGTTGGCGCTGGCCATTCCTCTTTGCCTCTTCTATGCGTTCGTTTGCCTTTCGGCATGGTATCCATGCCGCTCCACTCCGATCGACCGCGTGGAGCTCGAAAAACTGCTCGCCACGCACGTCGGGGGCGCGCTCGTTGCGTCCGGCCTTTGGGTTTTCGCAGCTTGGGTGCTGGCGTGGATTCTCGCTTCGAGCATCTTCGCTTTTCGCGGCCTCAACGAACGCTTGTATTCCGAGTTGCCCGTCGTGTTCGTCACGGGAGTCTTGCTCTATTTGCTGTCCGTGTTTTTTTATTACGTTCTCATCGCCGTCGAGGCCTCTCAAAAGGCTGAAGCGCGTGTGATGCAGATGAGCATTCTCGCCCGCGAGGCCGAATTGAGAGCCCTGAAAGCGCAAGTGAATCCCCACTTCCTCTTCAACAGCCTCAACTCGATCAGCGCGCTCACCAGTTCCGATCCGTCGAAGGCGCGCGAGATGTGCATCCTTTTGGGTGATTTCCTGCGGCGGACGCTGGGCCTCGGCGAAAAATCCGCAATTCCGCTGGAGGAGGAGATGTCGCTGATCCACGCATTTCTCGCCGTCGAGAAGACCCGCTACGGCGCGCGTCTCCATATGGAGGAAAATATCGCGAAGGACGCGCTCGCCGTCGATGTGCCTCCTCTTTTGCTCCAGCCTCTTGTCGAAAACGCGATTTCCCACGGGATCGCGAATCTCATCGACGGTGGATGGATCCACCTGGATATCGGGTGCGAAGGCGGCAGCGTCTCGATTGTGGTCGAAAATCTTTTCGATCCCGAAGCGCCGGCGCGCCGGAGGAATGGCGTGGGGCTGGCCAACGTCCGCCAGCGTCTTCAGGCGCGCTACGGAAATCGCGCCACCTTTGATGCCAAAGGCGAGGGCGATCGTTTCCGCGTGGCCATCACGCTGCCTGCCGCGAAGCCCACCGAGAAAGAGGTTGCCGCCCGATGAGCTCTGAACCCACACGCAAAATCCGGGCCGTCATCGTGGACGATGAAGAGCTCGCGCGCCAGATTCTGCGCGAGTTTCTTTCATCGCATCCGGAAATCGAGATCGTCACCGAATGCGCGAACGGCTTCGAAGCCGTGAAGGCAGTCGCGGAAATCAAGCCCGATCTCGTATTTCTCGACATCCAGATGCCGAAGCTCGACGGCTTTGAAGTGCTCGAATTGATCGGCAATGAAACCGCCGTCGTTTTCGTCACTGCGCACGATAACTTCGCGATTCGTGCCTTCGAGGTGCACGCCGTCGACTATCTGATGAAGCCGGTGGGCGCGGGCCGTTTCGAAGCAGCCCTGCAGCGCGCCAAGGAACGCCTCGAAGGCAAAGCTCCCTCGAATGCGGCATCGGCGGCAGACCTTGCGGCGGCTGCGCGTCCGCCCGCGCAATATCTCGAAAGAATTCCGGTCCGCGATGGCGCTCGCGTCTTCATCATCCCGGTTGCCAAGCTCGATTACGTCGAGGCGCAGGACGATTACGTCGCGCTCGCCTCCGACGGCAAAAAGCATCTCAAGCAGCAGACCATCGCGAGCCTCGAGACCGCTCTTGACCCGTCGCGTTTCCTTCGCGTTCATCGCTCGTACATCGTGAATCTCGAGCGGGTTGCGAAGATCGAGCCCTACTCGAAGGATAGCCATGTCGCGGTGCTCACCACCGGCGCGCAACTCCCCGTCAGCCGCGCCGGCTACGCCCGCCTGCGCGAGTTCCTGGACCGCTAAGCCCGCGCTCCGGCCGCTGCTGACTAAAGCGGCACCAGGCCGCGCGCGGGCTTGCTACGCGCAATACCCGGCGCGATACTCGAATTCATGAAGGTTTGCCGTCCATCCCTGGGGATCGCCGCCGCTCTGCTCTTCCTGGCAACCGGCAGCAGTTTGCTCGCGCCCCGCGTAGCCTGCGCCGACGAGCTCAAACTTAAAGATGGCTCGAAGATTATCGGCACCATCGTCGGTTTCGAGGAAAATTCGTTCAAGGTCAAGACGAGCTACGGATTCGCGGAAGTGCAGAAGGATCAGGTGGTTTCGATCAGCATCACGGCCGCCAAGGCGGCAGCATCCACTGCGCCTGCCGCCGAAAAGCCGAAACCGGAAACCACAAGCATCGTGCCGGTACCGGCAAAGCCAGTCGTGAAACCTGAAGCGCCGGCTGCTCCCATTTCCGCGCCCAAAGTTGCGGCAGCCACTCCGGCGCCTATGGCTGCCAAGCCCGTCGCAGACCCTGCGCCACCCAAGCCTCCGGCGCCGATTCCCATTCGCGAAGAGGTGGTCGGCAACGTCTATACCAACGATACCTATCGCTTCCACATGTACAAGCCGCCCGACTGGGAGATGATTGCTGGCGCGCGCAAGCTGCTGCCCGGCACGATCGCGGCTCTCGGCACCGACGACGAAACCACGTACCTTCTGATCGGCCAGGAGCCGGCCGGAGAATCGCTCACTTCGGACATGAAGGCCACCGAGCAGCGCCTCCGAGACGTGATGGACAACTTCCGGTCGCTTGGCGAAGAGCACGTCACGATCGGCGGCGCACCTGCGATCGAGCACCGCTTCCGCGGCGGAGTGGATGATCACGATTGGTCGGGAGTCGCTGTCTTCATTCCGCGCGGCGCGAGCGTGTACACCATCTTCGGAATGACCCGCGCCGATAGCGATCTCGTCCAGATTCAAGAAAACGTGATCGATCGCGCGATCTCGAGCCTTCAATTCACCCAGCAGTAGCGCGCAGAACCCCGCCAACGCCTCTCGTGCGATAATCCGAACCAAATGGCGGCATCTCTGCGGCCGACAAAACGATGAGAGTGCCCAGATCCCCCGCGGCGATCGTGCTGCTCGTTGCCGTGGCGCTATTGCCCGGTGCGCGGACGCCTCGCGCCGCCGGCGCCACGCCAACGTTTTACCGCGACGTGACGCCAATACTGCAGCAGCACTGCCAATCTTGCCATCGCGACGGCGAGATCGCGCCGATGCCGCTCGTCACCTACGAGGATACGCAACCGCTCGCACGCCTTATTGCAGATGATGCGCGGGCTCGTAAGATGCCTCCCTGGTTCGCCGATCCGCGTGTGGGACATTTCTCGAACGATCCTTCGCTCTCGGCGCGCGAGATCACCACGCTCGCAGCTTGGGCCGCCGCCGGCGCGCCCGCGGGAAATCCGGAGGATGAGCCACCGGCGCCGCGCTGGGCCACGGGATGGAACATTCCGCAGCCCGATCTTGTGATCCGCATGCCGAAGCCGGTGCCGATCCCGGCTCTGTGCGACATCGAGTACACCTATGAAATCGTTCCCACCGGTTTCAAGGAAGGCAAATGGGTGCAGATGTCCGAGATTCGGCCGTCGAGCCGCGCGAACGTCCACCACGCCGTCGTCTACATTCGCCCGCCGGACTCGCCGTGGCTGCGGCACGCCCCGATCGGCGTTCCCTTCACCGCTTCAGACATGAAGACCGAGGCTGACCGCCGCGACACGAAGACGACGAAGGCGGACATCCTCCTCGTGTACGCGCCCGGAAGCTCGCCGGATCGTTGGCCCAATGGAATGGCCAAGTACATCCCCGCCGGTTCGGACCTGGTGTTCCAGATGCACTACATTTCGCGCGATCGTCCCACCGTCGATCAGACCAGCATCGGAATCGTCTTCGCCAAGCGGCCGCCCGCGAAACGGGTGCTCACGCTGCAATTGACCAACAGCAGTTTTGTGATTCCGCCGGGAGTGGATGACTATCGCGTGGAAGTGCACGGCTCGATGCCCAACGACGCGCTGCTGCTCAGCTTCTTCCCGCACATGCATCTTCGCGGAAAGCGATTCGAGTACAACATCCTTCGCGCGGACGGCACGATCGAGCCGCTGCTTCGCGTGAATTACGACTTCTTCTGGCAGCTGAGTTACCGCCTTGCAAAGCCGATGCCGCTCAAAGCGGGAACCGTGCTGCAAGCAGTCGCGTGGTACGACAATTCGAAGAATAACCCTCACAATCCCGATCCAACCACCGCCGTTTACTGGGGCGATCAAACCTACGACGAAATGATGGTTGGATTTTTCGACGTCGCAGTCGATGCGAATGTCAACAAGACGGAGTTTTTCGCCCGCCATCGAGCGGCACGCTAAACCGCTAGAATTTCGTGACTTCGCTGAAATGGAAGTTGCGAACCTTCATCGCCGGGACCACCATCTCGAATGATTCTTCGCCGGCCGCGCGCACGGCGGGGCCCAGCATCTCGACGTTGGACAGCATCTCGATGATGCTTTCGTTGAAGCGGAAATTGCGGATGCCGCCGGCGACGCGCCCATTTTCGATCAGGAACGTGCCGTCGCGCGTCATGCCGGTGAGGATCTTTTCGTAGGGGTCGACTTCGCGGATATACCAGAGCCTGGTGACGAGGATGCCGCGCTCCGTGGTGCGAACCATTTCGTCAATCGATTGATCGCCGCCCGCGAACACCAGATTCATCGGCGCTTCGCCGTAGTCGTTGGGCAGCGAGAATCCGTGGCCGGTCGGCTTGGCCTTCATTTTCTTTGCGGTCGCGCGCGCGTAAACCAGATTCTTTGGCACACCCTTATCGACCAGGAGCACTTTTTCTCGCGGCGTTCCTTCGCCATCGTAGGCGGGACCGCTTTGCAGCGGGTGGTAGGCGTCATCCCACAGCGTGATGTTGTCGCCGAGGATCTTTTTGCCCATGCGGCCCGTAAAGCAGGAGCGCTTATCGAGCACCGCCGTGCCGGCGAAGTCGTAAAAGAGAAATCCAACCAGGTCGAGAACGGCCGATGGCGGCAGTATCGTGGTGTAACGGCCGGCCGGGATTTCGCGCGGCTCGCGCGATTTGGAGGCTTTTTCGCTGGCGCTTTCGGCGAGCGCTTCGGGATCGATCCTGCGAATGTCGGGCGAGTTTTCCTTGGCCCAACCCGACGAGTGAGATTCGAGGATCGTGACCGAGAATTCCGATCGCGTCTGCTCGTAGCGCGCGAGCAACCCCCTAGAATTTGCGAGCACGGTGCGCGATTCGCCGCTCGAAAAAATTCCCGCCGCGGTCTGTTTTCGCTTGTCCGCCATCTTGCAGACGCGGGTGACGGCACGGGCACGGTCCTGCGGAGTGGCTTTGGCGGTCGCCGAGAAAAAGCGCGACACCTTCTGGTATTTCTGCTTCTTCAACATCGGCAGCAGATCGGGGTTCTCAGGTTGATTGCGCGCGAGGCTGATCGCGGCGGCGATGGCGCGGCGCAGGGATTCGTCGTCCGTCTTGTTCGTCGTAGAGCGGGCGGTGCGGCCATCGACGATCGTGCGGATCGAAATTCCGAGAATTTCCTCGGCCACGTTCTGGTGGATCGTGTTGTTCGCGAAGCGAGTCAGCGCGTCGGTGGTCGCGCCGATATCCACCTCGGTCTCGTCGGCATCGCTCAGCTTCAACACGCGCTCGGCGATGCGCTCGAGATCGCCGATGGAGAGACGCTTATCGTTGGACATCGCGCCTCGCCGGTAAGAGAGATCCTTCGCTTCGCTCAGGATGACGATCACGGGGATTCCGGTCGCGACCGACGACAGGAGTCCCATTCTTTGTGGAAGCTGTCAAAGCTTGGTCAGTGATCGTCATTTCGCGAAGGCGACGCCGATTTTGATATTGCGAAAGCGCGCGGGAGAAGCGCCGTGGCCCGTGCCCATCGTCTGCTGCGGCTGCCCTTTGCCGCAATTGGGCGTGCCCCACAGCGTCCAGTATTCGCGCGAGCAGATGGCGTCGCAGCTATTCCAGAATTCGGTGGTGATGCCGCTGTAACTCGGATTCTTGATCATGCGGCCCTTTTTGCCGCCCTTGATTTCCCAGCCGATTTCGGTCGAGAACTGAAAATGGTACCGCTTGTCGTCGATCGACCAGGAGCGATTCGTTTCCATCAGGATCGCGTCGTCGGTGTCGGCGATCAGGTCGTCGTACTTCCATGTGCCGGGATTGATGCTGATATTGGTCATGCGGATCATCGGAAGGCGGTTCCAGCTCTCGCAGCGAACGGTGCCGCCGGAACGCTTCTCGCCGATGGACACCGCCGTCTCCCGGCTGGTCAGGTAGCCGGTGAAGAGGCCATCGGTGATGATCGGGGTGCACTGAGCGGCCACGCCTTCATCGTCGTAAGCGAACGTGCCGAGTCCGGGGCCGTGTTCGAGGCGTGCGTCGGCCACCACGTTGACGATATCGGAGCCGTATTTCAGCTTGCGTAGCTTTTCCGTGGTGAGGAAACTCATGCCTGCAAAATTCGCTTCCATGCCGAGCACGCGATCGAGCTCGATCGGATGCCCGATCGATTCGTGGATCTGCAGGCCCAGCTGCGAGCTACCGAGGATGATGGTGCCCTGCTTTTCGGGGCACTGCGCGGCCGAATGCAACGCGACGCACTCTTCGGCAATGCGGGCCGCATTGCCAACGAGGTCGAGCGATTCGATCAGCTCGTAGCCCTGCAGCATGTGCTGCCCGCCGAAGCTATTCGGATACGACCGCTTCTGGATTTCGGTGCCGGCGAAGCTCGTTGCGACGATGCCCGCGCCCGATTGCATCTTGATCTGATGGATCGACGAGCCTGCGCTCGAAACAAAAAGCTGATCGATGCGGCGAAACGACATCGAGCCTTCCGCCACCGTGATGCCTTTCACGCGGCGCATTTCCTTGTCCGCGGCAAGCAGAAGATCGATCTGCTGCTCCACGGGAATGCGGAACGGGTCTTTCAGAAACGGATTCTGCCAGGTATCGACGTAGGTTTTTTCCGGAGCGAGCGCGACGTTTTCGCGCTTCGCCAGGGCCGAGGCCTTTGCGATTTCGACGGCTTCGGCCGCGCAGGCTTGCACGCTCTCGCGCGTGAGCCGGTCGGTGGATGCGAATCCCCACGCACCGCTCGCGATCACGCGAATCCCGATGCCGAGCGATTCGGACTCGGCGAGCGTGCCGACTTCGCCGTTTTTGGTCGAAATGTCGCGGTGGCGGATGTCCATCACGCGGACGTCGGCGTAGGAAGCGCCGCGTTTTCTCGCGGTTTCGATCGCCGAATTGGCCAAATCCCGCATCAGACGCAACCCCCGACAGTGTGCCGATTAGACTGTACCGCCATCTTTTGTTTTCTGTAACACGATTGCGCGGCGCGCGACAGTGTCCCTGGGCACAGATCGCGTACGGGACCTCTTCCTCTCGCGCGAATTCACACAACCATCTTAGGGATGCTGGCATACGTGTCAAGCAGTCGTTGGTGTCAGGAGTCTGGCGCCTCGAAGAGTTCGGCTGGCCGTTCGGATCCAGCCGGCTATGCCGATGAGGAAAAGCTGGAAAGATAGTAACTCTGAGTGTAATATGCGCGCCTCGATAGCTTCCGGTCTCGCAGGAGCATTCCATGCGCGTTCGGCCCCAGCCCTTCGAGCAAGCCCGGCGAAGCATTCACCGGGGAGTTTCGTGCCCCGGGGCTCTGCTCGCCTCGATCGCACTGTCTGCCCTTGCAGCGGCCGGTTGCGGAGGCGGCTCCGGCGCCACCACCGTTCCTCCTCCCGTAGTGGTATACGCAACGATCGATGCGCCAGGCGCCGGACCTGAGGGCACATTCGCGCTGGCCGTCAATGCCACTGGAGAACTCGCGGGCTATTTCTTCGACGCGAGCAACACCATTCACGGGTTTGTACGCGATGGCTCGGGCGCAATCACGGCGATCGACGCTCCCGGCGCGCGCACGCAGCAGGGCCTTGGCACAGAGGCCGTAGCGATCAACGGGCCGGGCACAGTCGTCGGATTTTACGTGGACGCCACAGGAATCGAACACAGCTTCATTCGCACATCGGACGGCACCGTGACGACGTTCGATCCCCCGGTAAGTATCGGCTCCGCCAGCGTCGCCATCAACGACTCGGGCACGGTAGCCGGAGGCTACATTGACGCAAACGGAGCGCATGGCTTCACGCGCACGAGCGACGGCGCCTTCGCCGATTTCGATATTCCCGGAATTCCCGCGAGCGACGTGGAGATCGTGGTGCCCGGAGGGATCAACGCCGACGGCGTGGTTGCCGGATACTATGAGGACAGCAACCTCGTGTCTCATGGCTTTCTGCTTCACTCCGGCGGCAGCATTACGTTGCTCGATGCCCCGAACGCCGGCACTGCGGCGAATACTGGAACTGACATTCTCGACATCAACAGCATAGGCGCGATGGTGGGCGTGGTCGCAACGAATCCGGTGGGCGGGACCTCCGCCGTCCACAGCTTCATGTTGTCGGTAAGCGGCACGTACACGACTTTCGATCCGCCGGGCGCCGTTAGTTCTCTGGCAGACGGAATCAACGACAGCGGCGCGATCACCGGATACTACGTGGACGCAAACTCGGTGAGGCACGGCTACCTTCGGAATTCCGACGGGAGTTTCGCCACCTTCGACGCACCCGAGGCTGCGCAGCTTCCAATATCTTCCGCGAATCTCGACACAATTCCCCGGCGCATCAATGCAAACGGCCTCATCGTAGGACTTTTCTCGGATTCCACCGGGACGCGGCACGGATTCACCCGGCAGTAGGCCGCCCATTCGCAAAGCGTTGTCGCCAGCAGAGAAAATCTGAGCAGCCGCCGAGAAAAATTTGGAAGGGACTTGTCTGCCTAACGCTCGTGAAATCAGTAACTTTTGTTTTGGGTTGCCTGAGTTGCCCGACCGGTCAGGAAATAATCTTGAATCTTATTGCAGGAGTGGGGTCGTCGAAAATAGTTAAGGAATTATGGCGGCAGAAAGCCGCCGGGAGGTAAGAGCCGTGAATATACGAACGATAGCGACGGGCTTGGCGTTGGCCTCGCTGCTGGCACTGAGCATTGTGCCGGCGACCCGAGCAGACGAATTTAATCAAGCGACCAAAATTGATTTCAGCGCGCCGGTGAGACTGCCGGGGCAAGTGTTGCCTGCGGGCACTTACTGGTTTGTCCTGGCCGGACATGGCGAATACCCGCAAGTCGTGCAAGTATTCAATGCAGACCGCAGCACCTTGATTGACACGTTTCTAACAGCTTACGCGCAACGCATGGAGCCAACCGGCAGAACAGCACTCACCTTCGCTGAGCCGGATACCGCGGCCAATCCGGACGCAGATGTCCCAGCGATCACCGAATGGTTCTATCCGGGGCACGAGATCGGCAATGCGTTTATCTACTCGAATGGGAGCGAGCGCCAATTTCAGCGCGAGACGAAAGTAGTCGTGCCGGTTGGGGCAAGCGGCGCCGTCGTAACGGGCGATTGACCGAGCGTATTCCGCGCATGATGCAGGGGGAGAGGACGTTGGCTCGCCAACGTCCCTCTCCAGCCTGGCTATCCGAAATCGCCCTCAAACTTCTTGAGGATTCCGCGATTAGTGCGATGCCGCTTCGGCCGCCTTTGCCTTCGAATTGAAGACCGAAAGATCGATGGAGTCAGCCATCGCTTTGTAGCCTGCATCGTTGGGGTGGAGATGATCGCGAATGTTGAGCGAAGCGAGAATCTGCTTGGGATTCGCGGGATCCTGCACCACTTTGTCGAAATCGAAGACGGCATCGTACGCACCGCTGGTGCGAATCCATTCGTTGAGGGCCTCGCGCATCACTTCGCCCTCATCGCTGGCGTACGTGGCGCCGACATAGGGAGTGAGCGTGGCGCCGATCACCCGGATGCCGCGGAGGTGGGCGCGATCGATTAATTGCTTCTGCCCCGCGATAAGGTCCTGGGTGGTGACTTTGTCAGCCGCGCCGATTCCCGGCAGGTTGCCGAGACCGATATCGTTGATTCCGAGCATTACGATGATCCATTTCACGCCGGGCTGATCGAGGACGTCGCGGTCGTAACGGGCGAGAGCGGCGACGCCCATGCCGCCATTGAGCAAACGGTTGCCGGAGATCCCTTCGTTGACGATAGCCCAATCGGCGGTGGATTTATTCGCGATGAGACGCCCGGCGAGTTGACTGGGCCAGCTGCGGTCGGTGTCGGGCGTCGAAGTCGCCCCGTCGGTGATCGAATCGCCGAACGCGACGATAAGGCCAGTCTTCGCTGGAGCGAGCACGTCGACGCCAGATAGCCAATACCATGATTCCGTGGTTTTCGGGTTCTCGATCGACGCCGCCGAGGTGAAGTCTCCGGGGCCGGAAATGTAAGTGGTGTGCAGGCCGGTAAGATGGTCGGTCGGGTCGTCCACATGGCCGGGAACGTAGACGCTGATCGCAAGGTAAGAGAGCGGCGCGACGTCGAGATCGACCGGATCGCTGAGAATCTCAGCGCCCTCGGGAATGATAGCGGAAAGCTGGCCGCTGAAGGTAAGCGGGCGGTCGGAACCTGCGACGATCGTCGAGTCCTTGTCGCGGAGCGCGATGTGCGCGGCGCCCACATGAAGCGCGCCATTGCCAAAGGTATTCGAAAGCTGGACGCGCAGGCGATGCCCGCCGATGCTGGTGCGGACGATCATGCGTACCGTCTGATTATCGAAGGATGGCGCCGGGGGGAAGATTGGCGGCGGATTGCCTTGCGCGGACGCGCCCGGGGCTGCAGGTCTCCGTGGCAGGCCCGGGAACTCGATGTGCGCGCTCTGAGGCGAGGCGGCCCACGTCGCCACCCAGTGCTCCTGCGCGCCTGCATTTGCCGAAAGCCCAATGAGGGTGACCGCCAGGATGCACGCTTGAATGAAGATGCAGCGAACCGGATTTCTTGCGCTCATTTCCCCTCCGCCGATTGGCATTCCCAAAAGTGCACGGCATCGTAACGCACGAGACATTTTCTGGCAACGTTGCCATGTCAATCATCCTGTGGACCGTGGCGTCCGATCCGAGGTACGCGAGTACCAGTGACCTTTCGTGAGTTCGAGATATAATCTGGCTGCCATGCCTGGCTTTCTTTCCAATCTCCTGCGCGTGCTGAGCGAAGGACGCGGCGTGGACATGCGTTTCCTGTGCCACCAATTGCTGTCGGAGCGCGGGGAGGCTTCGCAGACCGTCCTCGCCGAAAAAATCATCAAAACCTACGCGGCGATGAATCCCGCCAAGCGGCGCGGCTTCTTCGAGATGCTGGCGCGCGATTTTTCTCCGGATGGCGCGGCCATCCGGCGCGCGGCCGCCGAATACGAAAAGGCGCCGAGCGCGGCAAGTCTGGCCGCGCTCTCCGCGACGGTCGAGGCGCCGCGCCAGGAACTTTTTCGCCGGATCAACACGGCGCCGAAGGGCACCGAAACGCTGGTAGCGCTCCGCGGCGACCTGCAGATGGTGACGGCGGAGGACGGCGAATTCACGCCGCTGGACGCGGATCTCAGGCACTTGATGAGATCGTGGTTCAACCGCGGCTTCCTGCGCCTCGAGCGCATCAGCTGGAAGACGTCCGCTATCGTGCTGGAGAAACTAATTCAATATGAGTCCGTGCACGAGATCAATGGCTGGCCCGATCTGCGCAGACGCCTGGACGCGGACCGCCGGTGCTTTGCATTTTTTCATCCGGCCCTCGCGGAAGAGCCGATCATTTTCGTTGAAGTGGCACTGGCGAACGGGCTGACCGGCAACCTCGAGCCGTTGCTCGATATCCAGGCGCCCGTGCTCGCTCCGGAAAAGGCGGACACCGCGATCTTTTATTCGATCAACAATTGCCTGCGGGGCTTGCGTGGAGTTGCATTCGGCAATTTCCTGATCAAGCAGGTTGTCACGGAGCTTTCCGCCGAATTTCCGAATCTGAAGACGTATGGGACGCTTTCGCCCATGCCCCGTTTTTCACGGGCCCTGCGCGACAGCGAAAACGAAGAAGGATTCACGCGCGATCGCTTGTCGAGATTGCTTGCCGACTTCGCCTCGCAGCTCACCGGCACCTCGCGGCGGCGCGATGCAGTGGAAGCTCTTTTCCATCTTCTCGAGGAGCCCGCCGCTCATCGCGACGTGCTGGCGGAGCCTCTCGAACGGCTCGCTCTCGCTTACCTGGCGAAGGCGCGCGATAACGGTAAGCTGTACGATCCCGTCGCGCTGTTTCACCTCGCGAATGGCGCCCGGCTCGAGCGCGTCAATGCATTCGGAAACATGCGCCCGTACGGGGTGGAGGCTTCGTTTGGCATGACGGCGAATTACCGTTACCTGCCGGATGAGCTCGAGGAGAATCACGAGAGATTTGTCCGCGACGGTCAGATTCGCGTTTCGCCGCACCTCTTCCGCGAGCATCGCAAGGTAGCTGAAGCCTGGGGCCGGGATCGCGGCAAGGCGTCGCGCCGCTCAAATTCGTAGAAGGACCGCGCGTGTGCCCGCCGCTGGCCTCAGTGCGAGGCTGGGGGCTTCGGGGCGAGGACTTGAGCCAGTGTGAGGCCCGGCGAAAAGTCGAGCACCACGTCAAATTTCAAAACGTCAATCGAGTCCGGAATACCGCCCTTGCCCAGCGTGACGTGCGAATGCGTGATGCGAAATTCGCCGTGACCCAATTGAAGACCGGCGGATTCGCGCGCGATGCCCAATTTTTCGTCGTCGGAAATGGCGCTCGGATAGAGCGATGCGTTCACGACGTCGTTCGCCTTATCCTCGTCGGCGACCGATAGGACGAAATTGAATTTCCGCACGGTCATTTGCACCGCCTCTTTCGCAGAATACCCATAGGCGGCCGCGAGGTAACGGTCGTTATAGAAATGGTAGGGCGGCGTCGCAATCTCTGAGAACTCCACGGGATCGTCCGGCGCCTGCACCTTCGGCACAATCTCGATCACCCACCCACCGCCGCCATCGCCGGTCAATGGCTCGAGGCCAAAGACCAGGCCGTGTCCGACATCATGGATGAATTCCTTCCCAGCCGACACTTCGCCGCTGAACCGCACTTCGGAGGTTTCAACCTCAGCTCGCTTGGCGGCTGTTTGGTCCTGCGCCCGCGTGGGGCGTGGATCGCCAAGCACTACGAGCGAGAAGGTGCACGCAAGAATGAATGCGATGGAGCGAGACGCCATAGCGCCGGAATTTTACATCGTGCGCGGATCGATTGTCTCGCCATGCCGAATCAAGATTGCGGGCGGCCGATGATCAGGCTCGCCCCGCCGACGGGCATCGAGACCACTTTGTCCAATTCGAACCCGGATTTCGCGAATAGTTCCGTGTATTCCGAAATCGTGCGCTCGCGTCCGCCCGTCACGGTCATCATGTGCAAGTCGATCCATTTTCCCCAGGTGAGCTCGGCCGTGTCCGGGATGATTTCCTCGATCAGCACGACGCTGGATTCCGGCGCCGCCACCTTGCGGATGTTTTTGAGGATGGAGATGGCTTCCGGGTCTTGCCAGTCGTGCATGATCCAGCGCATCGTATAGGCGTCCGCGCCGGGCGGCACGCCCTCGAAGAAATTGCCGGCGACGCGATCGATGCGATCGTGGGGAATCGCTTCGGCAAGCACTCCCGGCTGATCGAAGAGAATGCCGCGGCTCGATGGGTGCGCGTCGAGGATGGCAACGAGCTGCGAACCAATCCCGCCGCCGATATCGGCGATCACCGGGAAGCGGCGCCAGTTGTAGGAAGCGGCGACGATCGGCGTGATCAGCGCACTCGCCGCGCGCATGGCCTGGTTGAAGACAGCCCATATTTCCGGGTTGCTGTGGAAAAATTCCCACGGGCCGCGGCCATAGAGCTCGTCGAACGCCGCTTTTCCAGTTCTGACGCTCATGATGACGTCGCCCCAAGAATCGTACTGGCCGAAGCCCTTCGAGAGAATCGTGCGGACGAAAGCCCATAGCGATCCCGGAACGTCCTTCTGCAGGCATTCGCTTGCGGGAGTATTCGCAAAAATACGAGGCGACACCTGCTTGAATATGCCCGCGCTTTCGAGCGCGCGCATCAGGCGGAAAAGGCTCGGCGCATGCGTTCGTGTCCGTTCGGCGAGGACGTCGAGCGCGAGCGGCCCATCGGCCAGCCGATCGGCGATTTCCAGTTCGGCGGCAATCGCCAGCGCCCGGCTCTGCCAAAATCCCCGGATGATTTCGAGAATCTGTTCCTCGGGAATCACCAATGGCGCTTTCGCGGATGCAGGTTCAGTCATTTCGATGTCCGGTCTCGCGAGGCGCGCGGACGCCGCGGAGTATACATCACTCCGTTGCCGCGAACCCCCGAAGGCACGGCGTGCTAATGAGACGGGAATTGGGTTAAGGAAAGAATGTTGCCGCTGGGGTCTTTGAACCAGGCGACTTGGGCGCCGTCCGGCGTAGCCCATATGCCCAAATCATCCTGGGGCACGCCTTCGTAGCGCTCGAATCGAACGCCCCGGCCGGCGAGGCTCTCGACGCTGGCGCGAATATCGGGCACGTGCCATCCGAGCGCGGTGTACGGCGCCGGCTGAAATTTCTCGACCTTCTGGATTCTGAGCATCGTGCCGTGTGCGTCGAAGACGAGAGCGAAAGGCGAGTCTTCGACGAAATTGAGTCCCAGGACGCGCTCGTAGAAGTCTCTCGTGCTGTCCGATTGGGCCGTCGCGACGAACGCTATGATGCGGTCGTTCCCGAGCATGGTTGACCTCCGCTGGCACAGCCCTCTTCTTGGCTTGAGTGAGAGGGCCCTTCTCGCCTAATAGAAAGACCCACTCACGAGGGGCAGTCTGCTGCGACCACGGCTCCCCAATTCAGTTGTCAAATGGCGCCGCGTTGCCGTAGCGTACACCATTGAACTCGTGGGGGCACACCATGTCTCGAGGGCGGGCGCTGAAATTCGTAATGATCGCGGCTGGATTACTATTCTCGGCTGGTATCTATCCGCTAGTGACGTCTCTATGGAACTGGCAACATTCGGATGACATCGTGCCGATGTTCCTCAGCCTCTACGTCACGCTCGGTGTTTTCCTGCTAATTGCGGCGCGGCATCCATCGGAGCATCGAAGCCTGATCTCCTTCACGGCGTGGTCGAGCCTCGCCCATTCGGCCGTCATGCTGCTGCAATCTTACAATGGCGTCGGTGACCGCCCATTGTTATTTGGCATGTCCGCCATTCTAGTCGCGATCGGCGTGCCGCTGATAATCCTGGCTCCGGCGAAGCGGTCGGTCGAGATGGCAGTCGCGTCCACAAATTAGTGCATCTGACTGCCCAAAAGCAGTTCGACTCTTGAAAGCTCATTCAAGCGCTTTTGCAGAAGGCAGAGCGTTGGGATACCTTCCTGGGCCGGCGAAACGGACTACGTACCCTCGTTCCACGAAGCCAGGTAATGCTCTTGCTCGGGCGTGAGTTTGTCGATCGTGACGCCCATCGATTCGAGCTTGAGCTTGGCGATCTGCTTGTCGAGGTGCTCGGGCACCGGATAGACGTTGGCCTTGAGTTCCTTCGCGTTCTTCACCATGTACTCGGCTGCGAGCGCCTGGTTGGCAAAGCTCATGTCCATCACGGATGCCGGGTGTCCCTCGGCGGCGGAGAGATTGATCAGCCGGCCTTCGCCGAGTAAGTAGACCCTGCGGCCATCCTTGAGCGTGTATTCATCCACGAACGGGCGCGCGGGCTTTTTGCCGCTTGAAAGTTTCTCAAGCGCCGGGATATCGATTTCGACGTTGAAGTGGCCGGAGTTGCTGATCACCGCGCCATCCTTCATTTTCTCGAAGTGATCGTGCGAGAGAACGGACTTATTGCCGGTGACGGTGATGAAGACGTCGCCGAGCTTCGCCGCCTCGTGCATCGGCATCACGCGGAAGCCATCCATCACGGCTTCGATGGCCTTCGTCGGGTCGATCTCGGTGACGATCACGTCCGCACCGTGGCCCTTCGCGCGCATCGCCACACCGCGACCGCACCAGCCGTAGCCCGCCACCACGACCTTGAGGCCCGCGAGCAGCAGGTTGGTGGCGCGAATCACGCCGTCGAGCGTCGATTGGCCCGTGCCGTAGCGATTGTCGAAGAAGTGCTTGGTGAGCGCGTCGTTCACGGCGATCACGGGAAATTTCAGCGTGCCGTCCTTGGCCATTGCGCGAAGGCGGATGACGCCGGTGGTCGTCTCTTCCGTGCCGCCGATCACGTCCTTGATCTGGTCGAGGCGTTTCGTGAGGAGCTGGGTGACGAGGTCCGCGCCGTCGTCCATCGTGATCTGCGGCTTGTGATCGAGCGCCGCATTGATATGCGAGTAGTAAGTGGCGTTGTCCTCGCCCTTGATGGCGAACGTCGGGATGCCGTAATCCTTGATCAGCGATGCGGCGGTTTCATCCTGCGTCGAAAGCGGATTCGAAGCGCAAACCACGAGATCGGCGCCGCCATCACGCAGCGTGATGGCGAGGTTGGCCGTCTCGGTGGTGACGTGCAGGCAAGCCGCCATGCGGATGCCCTTGAGCGGTTGCTCCTTGATGAAACGCTTGCGGATCAACTGCAGCACGGGCATGTGCTGGTTGGCCCATTCGATCCTGCGCTTGCCTTCGGCCGCGAGGCCAAGGTCTTTCACGTCGCCGTTCACTTTGGTTGCTGATTCAGGCATAGACTCCCTTTCGATTCTTGCTCTGACGTTGGATAGGAAAAATTAGCCGCGCGCCATCGCCACCGCGCCGGCTTCCTTGCGGATCGCGTCGGCTTTGTCGGTGCGTTCCCAGGTAAAACCCGGGCCGGTGCGGCCGAAATGGCCGTAGGCCGCCGTGGGGCGATAAATCGGGCGGCGCAGATCGAGCGTTTCGATGATTCCCTTGGGCGTGAGCTTGAAAAGCGCGCGAACGATCTCGGTGATCTGCGAATTGGGGATGGTGCCGGTGCCGAAGGTGTCCGCCATGACGGACACCGGCTCGGCCACGCCGATCGCATAGGCCAGCTGGATTTCCACTTTCTTGGCCAGGCCCGCCGCGACGATATTCTTCGCGACATAGCGTGCCATGTAGCACGCCGAGCGGTCGACCTTCGACGGATCCTTGCCCGAAAACGCGCCGCCGCCGTGGCGGCCATAGCCGCCGTAGGTATCGACGATGATCTTGCGCCCCGTGAGGCCGGCGTCGCCCATCGGACCGCCGGTGACGAAACGGCCGGTCGGATTCACGTGAATCTTCGTGGCCTTATCGAACATATTTGCGGGAATGACAGGCTTGATGACTTTCTCGATCACGGCTTCGCGCAGATCGCCCTGCGAAACTTTCTCGCTATGTTGCGTCGAGATGACTACCGTGTCGACGCGAGCCGGCTTTCCGTTGATGTATTCGATCGAAACCTGCGACTTGGCGTCCGGGCGGAAGAAGTCAACTTCCCCGGCCTTGCGAACCTGCGCAATTTTGTAGGTGAGTTGATGCGCTAGCTGGATCGGCATGGGCATCAGCTCGGGCGTCTCGTCGCAGGCATAGCCAAACATCATGCCCTGGTCTCCGGCGCCGCCGGTATCGACACCCATCGCGATATCGGGTGACTGTGGCTTCACGGCGGAGAGAATGCCGCACGTCTCGGCGTCGAAGCCGTATTTCGCCCGATTGTAGCCAATGTCGTTGATCACTTCGCGGGCGATACGCTCGTACTCGAGGACGCCGCGCGCTTCCTTCTTGATCGTGATTTCGCCGGCGATCACCACAAGACCGGTGGTAACGAGCGTTTCACAGCCCACACGGCCCATCGGGTCGTGCGTGAGCACCGTATCCAGCACGGCATCGGAAATCGCATCGGCCATCTTATCGGGGTGACCCTCGGTGACGGACTCCGAGGTAAACAGGAACTTCTCAGGTTGGTGTGCCAAAACCGTATCCTCCGGCGGATTCAACAGACGGTCGGGTCAAGCGCGCCATTATCGCTTGTTTGTGGCCAAACCGATCAAGAATCGTAGCGAAACCCCGAAAGCCTGTCAATCTTGTGTGGCGAAAGGGGTTAAATCGGGGCTGAAGTGTGAATTAAGGCCCCGAAATGCCGCGCCTGTCGCCGGGTCGATGGAGTTTCGATTCACACTTTGGAAGGCTAATTCCCATCCTGCGCGTCGCGGCGGTAGAGCAGGTAGGCCTGGATGAAGGAGTCAATGTCCCCATCGAGGACCTTCTGGACGTCACCGCGCTCGGCTTTGGTGCGGTGGTCCTTGATCATCTGGTAGGGCTGCATCACGTACGACCGGATCTGGCTGCCGAAGCTGATCTCGGGCTTCGACGCGTCGAGCTTGCGAGCCTCCTCGCGGCGCTTCTCCAGTTCGCGCTCGTAGAGGTGGGAACGAAGCAGTTTCATCGCGGTCTCGCGATTCTTGTGCTGGCTGCGCTCGCTCTGGCATTGGACGACGATACCCGTGGGAATATGCGTGATGCGGATGGCCGTCTCCACCTTGTTGACGTTCTGGCCCCCCTTGCCGCCCGAACGGAACGTGTCGACGCGCAGATCATCGGGATTCACGACAATCTCAATCTTGTCGTCAATTTCCGGGATCACGAATACGGACGCAAACGATGTGTGGCGCCGCGCCTGCTGATCGAACGGCGAAATCCGCACCAGGCGGTGCACGCCGCTTTCGCCCGAGAGCATGCCGTAGGCGTTCTCGCCCTCGATCTGCACCGTGCCGGACTTGATGCCCGCTTCCTCGCCCGGCGTCGAATCGAGGACGTTCCCGCGAAAGCCTTTGTCCTCGGCCCAGCGGAGATACATGCGCAGCAGCATCTCGGCCCAGTCTTGGGACTCGATGCCGCCCGCTCCCGGCTTGACGGTGAGAATCGCGTTGAGGTTGTCGTTGTCGCGGCCGAGCAAAGTCTTCGTCTCAAGGCCAGAGGCGAGCGCATCCGCTGAGGCGATCTCCTTCGCCACATCATCAAGAATCGCTTCGCGCTGCGCGTGATCGGCTTCTTCCTGCGCGAGATGAAAATACGTCTCGATGTCGCTCGCTTTTCCGGCGAGCGATTTTTCGGCGTTCACGCGGTCTTCGAGCTGCTTGCGCTCCTGCAGCACCGCCTGGGCCTTTTCCTGGTCGTCCCAGAAATCTGGAGCGCTGATTTTTTGTTCGATGGCGGCTATCTGCTTGGCAGCGGTGGGCGCGTCAAAGATAGCTCCGCACGAGCTCCATGCGTTTTGCGAGCTCAGCGTAGCGTTGTTGCAGGTCGTCGATGTGTTCGGCCATGTCTTATTTTGCCATCCAGACTTCGGGGACTAAAGGTCCTTTGAATTTCGCGCGCGTTGCGGCGGGTATGAACCTGTCATCAAAGATGCCACAAGCAGGGCCAAAGATGCCAGCACGCAGAGCCAGGCGAGCCAATTGCCGAAGCGGGCATACAGGGTGAGGCCGCTGCGGAAATCGTAGGGGGCGTCGAGCTGGCCGCGGATATCGGTTGGCAGTTGGGCTACGGTGCGGCCGTACGGATCGACGTCGACCGTGAATCCATTGTTTGTGTCGCGCAGCAGCCAGCGGCGATTTTCGACGGCGCGGACGCGCGCCATCATCACGTGCTGCGCGGGAGCCGCGGAGCGGCCGAACCATCCGTCATTCGAAATATTGATGAGCAGCTCGGCGCCATTGGCCGTGAAGTGGCGGACCGCGCCCGGCAAAACCCCCTCGTAGCAAATGAACACGCCGAAGGTGCCACCGGGCAGATCACCAACTCGATACTCGGTGCCCGGGGTGAAATCTCCGATGTCGGCGGTGAGCTTCCCCGCGAAGGTCAGCCACTTTCGCAGCGGAACATACTCGCCGAACGGCACGAGATGAATCTTGTCGTAGGTGAAGACGCGCTGGCCTGAAGGGTCGAGCAGGACGGCGCTATTCGTCGCGATCCACTTTCCGGCAGCGTTGTGTTTCCAGTCCTCCACACCGACAAGAAAGTCCTGCCCGGAGCCCCGCGCGATTTGCTTGGCGCGGCCCGCGAAATCGGGATCTTGCAGGCTGAAGGGCGCTGGGACTTCCGGCCAAATGATCGCGCCGGGCACGTCGCGCGCCGAATCGATACTGAGCTGTTCCAACTCGTCGAGGTCGCCCGCGTGGATTCGCATCCAATCGGGCGGGTAGCTGTAGGATTGCGCAAAATCTGTCTGCACGAGGTGCGCAATGTAATGCGGTCTGGCGATTGGAACGAAATAGCGCCCGCCGGCCGCAACAAGAATCAGCGCACCGGTCGTAGCGATCACCGCCTGCCACGCACGGTGCCTCCCCGAGAGAATCGCATAGGCCAGCAACGCGCCGTATCCGCAGACGACGAAGCTGAGGCCGTAAATTCCAGTCAGGGTGGTCAGTTGGACCAGAGCCAGATTGCCGCTCGCGGCGTAGCCAATCAGATTCCATGGAAAAGCGATGATCGGTAGATTCGCGCGGAGAAATTCGAGAGCCACCCAAAGAAACGGCGCGAGCGCACACGCGAAAATCGGGCCTCTTCGCGACGCGAGCGCCACTCCCCAGGAAAAGACAGCGCAAATGATGCCGCCAGCGACGGCAATCAGACCGAGAATCCCGGCTGAGGTCCACGGGCCGACATCGCCATATTGCCGCATCACCGCGTCGATCCACGGAAGGCAGATCGGGTAGAAAACGAGTCCGTGGAGGAACCCATAGAGCGGTGCGACACGCAGCCGCGCCCCATACGACGCAAGGACCAGCAGAGCGATCGAGACCCATGCCAGCAGCGGAAGATTGTAGTTGGGAAACGCGAGCGCGAGTGTGACGCCGCTCGCCAGAGCGAGCAGCACGCGCGTGTACCAGGAAAAAGTCATTCAGCGCTTGATGATAGCCTTGAAACCGGCTCGATCGAGCGCATTTTTCGCGGACTCAGCGGCTTTCGCGTCCGAGTATGGTCCTACCTGCACGCGATAAAAGTTGTCGGAAGTCGGCGCGACTACGAAGGCCGGAAATCTTTTCTGTTGCAGCGCGTCGGCCATCGCCAGCGCGTCGCCCTGGTGCGTGAGCGCCGCAACCTGCAGCACCACGCTATTCTTCGACATCCGGGGCGCCTGAAACCGCTCCGACGCCGGGACGGTTTTCGCAGCATGCGCCGAGGGCATCGCCTTCATCGGTGCGGCCGATCCAGCGCCATCGTGGGCCACCGATGCGGAGGGTTTGGGCGCCGGCTGCAGGCGGTCGTCGTTGCTATTCTTCGAGTAGAAATCCCACTCGCCATTCGCGGGGGCAGGCGTCACGGCGGGCTGCGCCGGAGCCGGCCTTTCGGCGGGGCGATCGGGAGTCGTGCGGGAAAGGGCCTCGGCGGCGTGCACCAGCCCGCCATACTGCGTCTTCCCCATCACATAGCCAAGCGTGAAGAAAACTCCGCAGAGAAGCACGACGCCGAGAAACAGCCCCACCAGATGCCGGCTCTCGAGCACCCGGTCCGCTCCGCTGCGTCTTCCGCCGCTTGCCATTCTCTTCTACTTCCCCTCTTTCGCCTGCACCCACCGCGAGATGATATCCACCGGCAACGGGAAGACGATGGTCGTATTCTTCTCGACGCCGATATCGGCTAATGTTTGAAGGTACCGCAATTCGATCGCAGCGGGTTGTTTTTGCAGCACTTCCGCTGCTTCCGCGAGTTTCGTGGAGGCCTGATACTCGCCATCCGCGTGAATCACTTTTGCGCGCCGGTCGCGTTCCGCCTCGGCCTGCCGGGCGATGGCGCGCTGCATATTCTCCGGAATATCCACCTGCTTGACTTCTACCTTCGTTACCTTGATACCCCAGGGCTCGGTATCCTGGTCAAGGATTAGTTGCAGCTTCGAGTTTACCTTTTCGCGCTCGGAAAGGATCGAGTCCAGATCGAACTGCCCTACCAGGCTGCGGAGCGTGGTCTGGGCGAGCTGCGAAGTAGCATACAGATAGTTTTGCACCTGCGAAAGCGCGAGGTTTGCATCCACGACGCGGAAATAGCACACCGCATTGACCTTCACCGATACGTTGTCGCGCGTGATCACGTCCTGCGGCGGCACGTCGAGCGTCTCAATGCGCAGCGAGATGCGCGTCAGCTTGTCGATCGGATACAGGACCAGCTGCAATCCCGCCCCTTTGGCCTCCGGCAGCATCCTTCCGAGGCGCAGTACCACTCCGCGTTCCCATTCTTTGATCACGTAAATGGAATTGAACAGCCAGAAGAGAAAGATTACGACAGCGGCCACGAATAAAATCGACAGGAAATTGAGCTCCATCATTGCCTCCTCGGTATCCGCCTAGGTAGATGCCGGCTGCTGGGGCCCCACCGGTTCCACTTCCAGCGTCAGACCGGTCACCTTCTTCACCCGAACCCGTGCGCCCTTGGGAATCGGCTGCCCGGACGACGCGGCGCGCCATAATTCGCCGTGCACTCGGACCATGCCGGGACTTGCCGCCGCGTCCAGTGCGGAGGAAACCGGCTCGGTAACCTCGCCTTCTTCGCCGATCAGTTCTTCCTTGCCAGTCGCCAGCTTCCACGAGCGCGAACGCAGAACGAACCGGGCCAGCACGATCACGATGATCGCGAACGGGATCGCCACTCCAAGCGCCGCGCTCAAGCTCACCCCCATGCCCGTCCACGGGCTCTTCACCAGCATCAGCGCGCCCAGCACCATGGAGATTACGCCGCCAACTCCCAAGACGCCATGCGTCGGGTACTTGGCTTCGAGAATGAAGAACGCCAGCGAAAGGGCGATCAAGAGCAGCCCCATCAGGCTCACCGGCAGCGAGAGCATTGCATAGAGTGCGAGCAGGAGCGCGATCCCGCCGATCACTCCCGGCGCGAACAATCCGGGATGCGTGAATTCGGTGTAAAGCCCGAGGATGCCGACAATCAGCAGAATAAAGAAAACATCGGGCTGCACGATCCGCGCGAGAAACTGCTCGCGTCCGGTCATTTCGATCGGCTGAATCACGGGATTTGCGAGGGAGAGCTGCACCATCGAGCCATCGAAGCGGGCGATGGTCCGGCCGTTCAGTTTCGCGAGCAGGTCGGGAATCGAGTTTGCTTCAAAATCGACCATCTTCCCATCGATTGCTTCCTGCTCGGTAAATGCCTTCGCATCGGTCACCGCGGTTGCCGCTAGGTCCGGGTTTCGCCCGCGCTTGCTCGCGTAGCTGCGCAAATACGCCGTCGCTTCGTTGAGGATTTTCTTGCGCAACGTCTCGTCTACATTCACGGTCTGACCGCCGATCTCGGTGATCGGCGAGGCGGCGCCCGTGTCCGTCCCGGGAGCCATCGCGTCCACATCCGCGGAAAGCAGAATGAAAAATCCCGCCGAGGCGGCGCGCGAACCCGTGGGATAAACGAAGTTCACCACCGGCACCGGCGATTGCAGAATCGCCTGAATGATCGCGCGCATGGAGGTATCAAGCCCGCCCGGCGTGTTGATTGTGATCAGAACAAGGCTGGCATTCTCGCGAGCGGCTTCGTGAATTCCGTCGACAATATATCCCGCGAGGACTGGCTCGATTTCGCCGTCGATCCGCAGCTGCACCACCGTTTCAGAATGTGTTTGCGCAGGTGAAGCGGCGCGCGATGCGCCGTTCGCGAGGAGCAGGAGCGCCGCCCCGGCGATGAAGCACGCGCCAAACAGCGCGCGCGGCAACTGCCGGAAAAGCGATGGGAAAGCCATGTCAGACCGGGATTATAGCAAGTTCGACGGCAAATTATCGTGGCTCAAGGATTTCGCGAGCTCGGGATACCCGCCTCGTTACAACTTCTTTTCATCGTCCGAAAATGCCGGCTGGATGTCGAACACTTCCTGGACGCGACGGTCCTTGATCACCCGCGCGAAATCGGGATCGGTTTTCGCCGATGTGAAATCCTTGTAACCGTCGTCGCGAGCGACCTTCAGGTAATGGGCTGCTTGTTCGGCGTCGCCTGCCTTCGCGTACGATTTCGCCACGAGGAAATACAGCAGCCCCGGGTCCGGCGAAGATCTCTGCTGGATGATTGCGCCCGCGCCGCTCTTGCGTGAAAAAATGTCGGGATCGAGCGTCAGCGCCCTGCTGAAGGCCTTCAGCGCATCCGGGTATTCGCGCTTGCCGAAATAGGCGTAGCCGAGATTGCTATAGATCACCGCGCGGTCGCCATCTCTCAGCGAGATCGCCCTCTGGTAATACTTGATCGCTTTTCCATAGTGCTTCTTTGAATATTCCAGGGCGCCGAGATTGTTAATCGCGCTGACGTAAGCCTTATCGGAATGAACCGCCTTCTTGTAAGAGCGCTCGGCCTGGCTCGTGTCGCCAAGTTCCTGAAACGCGATGCCCATCTGATTCAGCATCGCGGCATTCTTAGGATCGCTTTTCAAAAGCTCTTCATAGGCCTTGATGGCATCGGGATATTCTTTTCGCGCCATCAAAATCTGCGCGCGGAGTTCGCCCCTTTCACGATCCGTCGTCGGCGGCGCATCTTCTTTCGCGGGATTGATGATAGGCGTGTCGGTGCGCGGGTTCGAGGCTTCTTGCGCCCGGATGGGCGTGGCCGCAAATATCAGCGGGATGGCAAAGAGGGCCAGGCGTTTCATCGCCCTGTTCCTTATTGCGCGAGCGCTTGCGGGCAACGGCTATTGCTGGGGCTTGGACGTGTCCGCAGGCTGTTTGCTTCCGCCAAAGATACCAAATATCTTGTCAAGCAGGCCTTTTTTCTTCTCGTCCTGTTCGGGCTGCTGCTGGCCTGCCGGATTCTCGCCCGGATTCTGAGTCTGTCCCGGCGCCGGTTTCGCGCCTGGGGCTGCCGAGTTTGGGCTGGTAGCCGTCGGCTGGGGCGGGTTATCTCCCTTGCCGAAAAGGTGCGCGAGCCAAGAGCCCCCGGGAGATGCTGCGAGCTGGCCGCCGTGGAGCTGGCAATACTGCGTCGGCTCGGTGCCCGCGATGAAGTACTCCTGGGTGGTCTGCGGGCATGAGGCTGTGGCAAGCTGACCTGACTGGGGATCGATCATGTCCTGGACAATACCCGCAGGCGGCTGAAATGGCTGGGTATTGCTGTACATCGGCAATTCCACCGCTCGCTTCATGAACTCGCCCCAGATCGGGGCCGCCGCCTGCCCTCCCGCCAAGCCGAGGTCGCGGTTATCGTCGAAACCCACCCACACGACGCAAAGCAGATTCGAGGTATACCCGGCAAACCAGCCGTCGTGCGAGGTTCCCGTTTTCCCGGCAGCCGGCGCGGTGAAACCCATCGCGCGCACGGGATAACCGGTGCCGTGGTCGATCACATCTTCCATAAGGCTCGTGGTTAGAAACGCGACGCGCGGGTCGAGCACCTGCCGCGTTGTCGGCTGCTGTTGCTCGTCGATGGTTCCATCGGACGCCTCGACGCGGCGTATGAAGAGAGGTTCGGCGCGAACGCCGTTCGACGCAAACGCCGTGTAGCCGGCAGCCACCTCGATAGGAGTCATTTCGTAGGCCCCGAGCGCTACCGCTGGAGTCGGCTGAATGTTGGCGCCCAGGCCCATCTGGCGCGCCAGTTGGACGACGCGCTGGTACCCGATCATCTCGGCGACTTTCACCGTCGCGACGTTGAGCGAATGCATCAGCGCGTCGTGTACGGTCACCGTGCCGTAGAATTCTTCGCCATAGTTGTTCGGCGTGTATTCTTTGCCGTCAAATTCGAAGGTGGTGGGCGTGTCGTCCACGGTCGTGGCGGGCGTCACGACGGGCTGGTATCCCTCGATCCCATTGTCGAAGGCCGCCGCATATACAAAAGGCTTGAACACCGATCCCGGCTGCCGGTGCGCGAGCGCGTGGTTCAGCTGACTCTGGCCGTAGTCGCGTCCGCCGATCAGCGCCAGGATTTCACCGGTGTGCGGGTCCATCGCGACCAGAGCCACCTGAGGAGTCGGCACAGGCTCGCCCTTCTTCCGCCAGATGGCGTAGCGGCGCGCCAGCAGCTTATCGATCTCCTCCGCGCCGATCTGCACGGCCTGAGACGCCGCGCGCTGGAGATTGGGATCGAGCGTTGTGTAGATCTTGTAGCTCTGCGTTTCGAGATCGGTCTCGGAGAATTTTTCGAGCAGGTGGTCCTTCACCATATCGACGAAATACGGCGCTGAACTGCTTTCGAGGCCCCCATTCACGAATTTCAGCTTCGACTTCTTCGCGGATGCTTCCTGGTCCGCCGTCAGATAGCCGTCGTCGACCATCTGCGCGAGAACGCGATTGCGCGCCTCGTCGGCCCGGTCAAGATGGCGCTCGGCCGAGGAATAGTAGTTTGGCGCGCGGATGATCCCGCCCAAAAAAGCCGCCTCGCCCGGCGTGATCTCGTGGATATCCTTGCCGAAATAGGCTTCGGAAGCCTCGCCGAACCCGCGGATGGAAAAGCTGCCGCGATTGCCGAGGTATACGTCGTTGGCGTATAGCTCGAAAATCTGCTCTTTCGAGAAGCGCTCGTCGATTTCCGCGGCCATCAGAACTTCTTTCACCTTGCGGCGCCAGTCTCGCTTGGTCGTGAAGAAGAAAGTCCGCGCGACCTGCATGTCGATGGTGCTCGCGCCCTGTGCCTTGCGTCCGAGCCGGACGTCGGCAAAGGCCGCGCCGAAGACGCGAACCACGTCAAGCGCGCCGTGCTCGAAGAAACGCTTGTCTTCGGCGGCAAGCACGGCATGCACCAGCAGCGGCGGAATATCGTTGAACCGCAGCACGCGCCGCTTCTCGCGGGTGCTGTCGAAAAGATTCGTAATGAGCAGCGGCTCGATCTCGGCCGTGTCGCGTGCCGACCCGTCCGGAAGCTGAGCAATGTGGGCAATCTCCGTACCCGAAAAATCGACGCGCAGGGCGTTGGTGCCGTGGAAGTAGGAATTGGCTGATGGGCGGATGTCGATCGTCGAACCACTTACACTGAATTGCCCCGGCGCCCCCGCGGCGTTTCCCTCCTGATAGCCAGCTTGCAGCAAATAGCTCTTCAGGTCGGACGCGTGCATCGTCTCGCCGGTGAAAATATGCCCTGGCGCGGAATAGACGCTCGACGTGTTCTGGAATACCTGCCCGGTAAGCCGCTGGTCGATCAGATGCCCGAATTGAACGTAGTAATACGTCAGCACGCTGGCCCCGGCCAGCAAGATCAAGAGCAAGACGCCCAGCACGCCCATGCCGAAACGCGACGTCCAAAAGCTGCGGGCAAGTCGAATCCGCAATCGGTTCTCCGTTCGTTTCCGCTTTCGCGCGCCAGAACCGCACCTGGGAATGCGCGGCGCAGCCGGGGCTCGATTCACGCGAGCCCGGCCTCGATCACTCCTGCTTCTATCTTATCTCAGATGTTGTGATTGTCCGCGTGAGGATGAAATTGCAGAGTAAATTGATAAACCGCGAGATTGATGGGTACCGCGTAACTGAGATCGATGTCCACGCTGCTTTGATCGACGACTATCTGAATATCGTCTTCTTTTGCGGGGATGCCGAGTTCTTCCGCCTTCTTGTAAACGTCATCCCGGATATCGTCGACGCTCTTCTTCGGATATCCCGCTAGCGCGAAGCGCGATTCGCTTTCGATGGAATCCTGAAACTCGAAGTTTGCGACGTAAACGGGAACGATCTTCACGGCCGCGAACACCATGGCGCCCAATATGACGATCGTCAGCAGGGAGTTTAGCTTTGAACCGCCTCGCTGCCCGGCTCTTTCCGATGTGCCCCGCGTCTCGATGTGCCTAAACATCTTATTGACCTATACAACCTGTCCGAAGAATTCGCCTATGCTTTTGTATACCCCAAGCTAACACGCCTAATGCGGTGATGGGTAAGCGTCCTCCAGCGGTTGTTTGCGATGAGTAAATGCCGATAATTCGCCAATCAGAGGCCGGGAATCCCGCAACTGTCTAATTTAAAAGCGGTTACCGAAAACTCCCTGCGAGAATCTTCTTACGCTGCCCCGGGGGAAGGCGTTCGATGGCATAGCGCAGCGTCGTTCGAGGCATGTCGGAATAGTGGCTGCGGAGAAATTTCAAGAGCGCGGGGCGCGACACCTTTCCCGCCTCGCGCAGCGCCCAGCCCACGGCCTTATGGATCAGGTCGTGCTGATCGCCAAGCAGCTTCTCGGCGATGCGGAATGTGTCGCCGATCTCGCCACCGCGTATCAGCGGAAGCGTTGAGACGATGGCGATGCGGCGCTTCCACAGGTTTCGCGACGTTGCCAGGCGATCGAGCACCGCCCGCGGCTGCTGCTTCAGATGCTCGCCGACAATATAAGGAGCCGACGTATCGACGAGGTCCCAATTATTGGCACGCTGCGCGTGCCGCAGATAGAACGCGAAAATCCGCGAGCGATTTGCTTTGTCCGCCTGCGTATATTTCGCGACCAGAATCTCAAGCGCTGTGAAGCGGTGCTCATGAATCGGGGATTCGAGAAGGCGGGCCACCTCATCGAGCGGCAGCCCGACATGGCGAAGCGCGATCTTCCGCTGCTGCGGAACGGTAATGCCAATAAAACGGTCTCCCGCGCCGTACTCGCCCTCGCCGGTCTTGAAAAACCATGCGAGGCCCTTGGCGCGCTTGCGGCTTGCGACGGCCGCCAGCTCCCGTTCGACGCGCCTTCGGGTCGGCAGCGCCGCGGTTGCTCGACCTCGCGCGTTCGCCTTCGGCGCCAACTTAGTAAGCCTTCGCGAAGATCGCCCGGTCTTTCGCCGGCTGGCCGCAATAGACGCACTTGCCGCCTCCCGTCGGCGCCGATCGGCCGGTGCCAAGCGTTTGATCGAGGGGGATACAGCGCATCGTAGCCTTCGTTTCTTCCTTGATCTTCGCCTCGCAATCAGCTCCGCCGCACCACCACGCGAAGGCGAATCCCTTTTCGACCGCGGATTTGAATTCATCGTAATTTGCCGGCTCCGCGGTATTTGCCTCGCGAAACGCCAGCGCGCGTTCGAAGAGCGCCTTTTGAATCTCTTCCAGCATCGCCGTCACGGTTGCCGCGATGCCCTCCTGCGGCACGAACGACTTCCCTTCCTTGCCGGGCCGGTCGCGCCGCGCGAGTACCACGGTCCCTTTCGCGACGTCCTTTGGCCCGAGCTCCATCCGCAGCGGAACGCCGCGCATCTCCCAGTCGTTGAATTTGAAACCCGGGCTCGTTCCTTCGCGCTCGTCCATTTTCACGCGAACGCCCGCCGCTATGAGTTCCTTGCGCATCCGGTGCGCAGTCTCAAATACCGTTGCCTTCTCTTCATCCGTTTTGAAGATCGGCACGATCACCAATTGATGAGGCGCGAGCCGCGGCGGCAGAATCAGGCCCTGATCGTCGCCGTGCACCATGATGATCGCGCCCACCGTGCGCGTCGAAAGCCCCCACGAAGTCGTCCAACAGTGCTGCAGCACGCCCGTCTTATCGAGGTAGCGGATCTCGAAGGCTTTCGCGAAATTCTGCCCGAGATTGTGCGAAGTGCAGAATTGCAAAGCTTTCCCGTCGGCCATCATGGCTTCGAGCGAATACGTGATGTCCGCCCCGGCAAACTTCTCCGCGTCCGACTTGCGCCCCGGAATCACCGGAATCGCGGCCTCACGCATCGCGAAATCCGTATAGACGTCGAGCATCTGCCGTGTCTCAGCCTCGCCTTCTTCGGCGGTGGCGTGCGCGGTGTGGCCCTCCTGCCAGAAAAATTCGAGCGTGCGCAGGAAAAGCCGCGTGCGCAATTCCCAGCGCACCACGCTGTTCCATTGATTGATCAGCACGGGCAGGTCGCGATACGACTGAATCCATTTTGCATAGGCGTGCCCGATGATCGTTTCCGAAGTCGGCCGGATCACCAGTGGCTCTTCGAGCTTTTCGCCGCCGCCATGCGTCACCACCGCCAGCTCGGGGGAAAACCCCGCGACATGCGATTTTTCCTTGTCGATGAAGCTGCGGGGAATCAAGAGCGGAAACGCAGCGTTCACATGCCCCGTGGCCTTGAAACGCTGATCGAGCGCCGCGGTGATGTTCTCCCACAGCGCCCAGCCATACGGCCGGACGATCATGCATCCGCGCACGGGCGCGTAGTCCGCCAGCTCCGCCCGCACTACGAGCTGGTTGTACCACTCCGAAAAATCCTCGGCCCGCGTCGTCAGCTTCAGATCAGACATTCTTCACCTTGTATAGGATGGCACCGGTCGGCGCACGTAAACGACTTAGGTTAGGAGACTCACGCTTGCAAGTCAATCTGCGCCAACTTGGCTTTCAATGTTGCAGCATCAGAGCGAACGGATTCGCCCGCCTCTTGCCTTTCCTGCTGTGCGAAAACGGCAAATGCGTGTACCCTATCGAACCAGCGTTCTTCGTGGGTGTCGTGTCCACTTTGTCGAAAGGAAGTTCGCATATGCTAAGAAGCATTGCTCGAATTGCTCTGCGTGTCGCCGTTTGCGGCGCTTTTCTTTCGGCCTTTGGCGCTTTCCACGTTCGGGCGCAATCGCAGCAGGGCGCGGGCGCGACCATTCCACCAGGGACGTCCGCGAGCGACTCCGGAGCGCCGAGCGCGCCGCAGCCGCAGCCGGGCGAAACATACGTTCGCCCGACCGAAAGCGAAAAGCTTCACAATTTCATTTTCGATGCTGTGGGTCCATATCCCTTTATCGGCGCCGCCGGCGCCGCTGGAATTTCACAGGCGCATGGAACGCCGCGCGAATGGGGCCAGGGATGGGACGCCTATGGCGTGCGCGTTGCGAGCGCCTTCGGAATCGCTCTGACCACGACGGGGACCCGCTACGCTCTCGCCGAAGTATTTCGCGAAGACACGCTCTACTACCGCTGCGAGTGCAAGGGCTTTTTCCCCCGTTTCGGCCATGCGCTCATCTCAACCGTCACCGCGCGGCGCGGCGACGACGGACATCGCGAATTCTCCTTCCCGTCCCTCGCCGCTCCCTACGCTGGCGCAATGACCGCCACGCTCGGCTGGTACCCGAGCCGTTACGGCCCCAAAGACGGCTTCCGCACGGGAAATTACAATCTTGTCGGTCAGGCGGCGCAAAACCTTGCGCTCGAGTTCGTCTACGGCGGCCCGCACACGTTTCTCAACCGGGTGCACATTCCGGGCTTTTCCGGCAAAGGGCGCGTCGGTTCGAATCCGTAACGGCTACCGCCCGGAGCGCGTTGCAAAGCCCGCCATCGTCCGATAGAATTTGCATGCCTTCGTCGCCGCTGAGTGATTGAAATGATCCACGAAACTCCCGAATCGCTTCGCATGAGCCGCTCGCTCGCGGAAACCGATCCCGAAATTGCGGACGCGCTGCGCGAAGAGGTTCGCCGCCAGGCCACCGGCCTCGAGCTGATCCCTTCCGAGAATTTCGTCTCCGAGGCAGTGCTCGAGACGATGGGCTCGGTCCTCACCAACAAATACGCCGAGGGCTATCCCGGCAAGCGATACTACGGCGGCTGCGAATTCGCCGACCGCGCCGAACAGCTCGCGATCGATCGTGCCAAGCAACTCTTCGGCGCCGAACACGCGAACGTCCAGCCGCATTCCGGCACGCAGGCGAATATCGGCGTCTACATGACCGTCCTCCAGCCCGGCGACGTCGTCCTCGGCATGAATCTCGCGCACGGCGGCCATCTCACGCACGGCCATCCGCTGAATTTTTCCGGCAAGACCTACAAGTTCGTGCCTTACGGCGTCTCGAAGGAAACCGAGACCATCGACTACGACGAGCTCGAGCGCCTGGCGCGCGAGCACCAGCCGAAAATGATCGTCGCCGGGGCGAGCGCCTATTCGCGCATCATCGACTTCCCGCGCATGTCGCAGATCGCGCATTCGGCCGGCGCGATTTTCTTCGTCGATATGGCGCACATCGCGGGGCTGATCGCGGCGGGCATTCATCCGAGCCCCGTGCCGCACGCCGATTTCGTCTCGACCACCACGCACAAGACCCTTCGCGGCCCGCGCGGAGGACTGATCCTCTGTCGCGAAAAATACGCCAAGGATCTCGACCGCTCCACTTTCCCCGGCATTCAGGGCGGCCCCTTGATGCACATCATCGCAGCGAAAGCCGTTTGTCTGAAAGAAGCGATGGAGCCGGGATTCCGGGAATATCAGCATCAGGTGGTCGCCAACGCCAAGACGCTCGCCGCCGGGATTGCGCGGCGCGGCTACCGCATCGTGAGCGGCGGCACGGACAATCATCTCTTTCTCGTCGACATCCATTCGCGCGGCCTTACTGGCGCGGACGCGCAGCCGGCTTTCGATCGCGCCGGAATCACCATTAACAAGAACTCGATTCCCTTCGATCCGCTTCCCCCGATGAAAGCGAGCGGCATCCGCATGGGGACTCCCGCCGTGACCACGCGCGGCATGCGCGAACCCGAAATGGAAAAGATCGCCGGATGGATCGCCGACGTGCTCGATCATCTTGGCGACGCCTCCACCGAACAGCGCGTTCGCGCCGAGGTGGCGGCTTTCGCTTCGAATTTCCCTCTCTACACGCGCCGGCTGGAAGCCGCGGAGGCGGCCCTCGCCGGAGTTCGCGCGGCCCATTGATCGGCACTTGAACAGAAGCTGACCGGTGCCCGACTAGCATCAGAAAAGTTGTGCCCCCTTCGCCAGTCGTTCAGAAACGAGGTTGCCGATGGCAATACGAACGGTTTGGGGCGGCCCAATCACCGAATACGAGCGCGAAGAAGCTCGCCAGATTCAGTTGTCCCTGCTGCCCGCGGGTCCACTGGCCGCGCCTTCTTACGAAATCGCGTTCAGCTTTTCCCCGTTTGGCGGCGTCGGCGGAGATTTTGCCGACTTCTTCTTGCTTCCGGATGGAATGCTGGGCCTGTACATGGGCGACGTCGTGGGCAAAGGCCTCTCGGCCGCGCTCTACGCTGCGCTCGTGATGGGTCTGCTGCGTGGAATTCACAAGGAAGGAACGGATCCGGCCGCCGCGCTCGCGGTCTTGAATAAGCGCATGCTCGTGCGCCCAGTCGTTGGCCGCTTCGCCGTGACGCTCTACGCGACATTCGATCCTGCCTCGCGCAAACTCACGTTCGCAAATGCCGGCTTGCCGCTGCCGCTGATCGCCTCGAAATCCGGCTGCACGGCGCTCGGCGATGGCGGCCTGCCCTCCGGCCTTTTCCCCGGCGTGTCTTACGAAAACTATTCCGTCCAGCTTGCGCCGGGCGATGCCGTGCTGTTCGCGAGCGATGGGCTCCACGAGCTTCGCGACCGCTACGACCAGGATTTCAGCCGCGAACGGCTTGCCGAAATCTGGCGCCACTCTTACGGCGCATCCGCCGATCAATCGCTCGGCTTTCTCTTCGAGGAAGCGCGCGCCTTCTCGGAAGACGGCAGCGAGCAGCGCGACGATATCACCGCGCTCGTCCTCCGCGTCCCGGCGTAGCATTTTGGCGGTTCTCTTGGATCTCTCCGCGCCCTCTGCGCCTCGGCGGTGAGTCCTGAGTTTCTCGGGTTTTTCTCCGTGCGCTCTGTGGCCGTTCTCGGTGATCTCTGTGTTAAGCCTTACACGCGGGCGGCGACATCGTGCCAACCGTTACACAACTTCGATCTCGAGCTCCGTCACCCGTCCGTCGCGAATCGAAAACGCGCGCACGGGCTTCGGCGCATCCGCCATCGGCGACACGATGAAATAAATCGCCTCCGAGTAATACGCCAGCTCGATATCGCGCGCGGAGGGCTCGTTCTTGCCGTTCGGATGTGAATGGTAGATGCCCAGAAATTCCAGTTTCCGCGCCCGGAATTCGCGCATCATGTCAACGATTTGCCTCGGCGCAATCTCGTAGCCCTTCGCCGGATCGGCAGCCACATTCACCGCCGGAAACACGTGCGTGATGATGCCGCCGCGCCCGGCCAACAAACCGCAGCACTCGAGCGTTGGTTCGCGCCACGCATGCTCCAGCATGTTGGCACGCACATCGCGCGACACCTGAATCCGCAAAGTCACGGAGGAAAGTCTATATCGATTCGCTGAGGAACGACACGCGGGTGAAAATCCGGGAAAGCCTTGGAATTTGTAGGGGCGCCGGCTTGCTGCGCCCCTCTTCGACTCAGGAAACGAAACCTACGCCTTCTGCGCCTGCCGCCTCAAAAAAGTGGGCACGTCGAGATCGTCCGCCGGCATCTCGTGCGACACTTCGCTCACGTTTCGCGCCACCTGCTGGACGACGGTCGTCTGCTGCGGCGCCACGTTTGCCGGCTCGCCCGGCTCGCGCCCGGCCTTCCACGTCTTCGGCAGGTACGAAGGCCGCGTGTGCGTCTTCTTGTTCGCCACTTCGCGGAATCCGGCCGCGATCACGGTGATCTTCACCGACTCCTTCATCGCGTCATCCTGCACCGCGCCGAAAATGATGTTCGCGTTTTCGTGCGCCGCTTTCTGGATGATCGACGAAGCCTCATGAATCTCGTGCAGCGAGAGGCTCGAAGAGCCGGTTACGTTGATCAGAATGCCCTGGGCGCCGTTGATGCAGTTGTCCTCGAGCAGCGGGCTGTTGATCGCGCGATTCGCCGCGTCCACGGCACGATTCGAGCCTGTCGCCACCGCCGTGCCCATCACCGCGTAGCCCTGCCCGGACATGATCGTCTTCACGTCCGCAAAGTCGCGATTGATGATGCCGGGAATCGTGATGATGTCCGAGATGCCCTGCACGGCCTGCCGCAGGATATCGTCCGCGATCCGAAACGCCTCGAAGAAGCTCGTTCCCTGCTCGACGCACTCCATCAGCCGCTCATTGGGAATCACGATCACGGTATCGACGCAGCCGATCAGCTCGGCCAGCGCCTGCTCCGCTTGCTGCATGCGCCGCTTGCCTTCGAAGGCGAACGGCTTCGTGACCACTGCCACCGTGAGCGCGCCAAGTTCGCTCGCGAGATTCGCCACCACGGGCGCGGCGCCGCTGCCCGTGCCGCCGCCGAGGCCCGACGTGACGAACACCATGTCCGAGCCGTCGAGCGCCTCGAGAATTTTTTCGGTGTCTTCGAGCGCGGCCTTGCGCCCGACCTCCGGGTTCGCGCCCGCGCCGAGCCCTTTCGTCGATTTCGCGCCGAGCTGCAGCTTTACCGGCGCTTGCGAAAGCTTCAGCGCCTGCAAGTCTGAATTGGCCGCGATGAAATCCACGCCCTCCACTTTGGCGCGGATCATGCGATTGACGGCGTTTGATCCGCCGCCGCCGACCCCGATCACTTTGATCTTCGCGCCGTCGTGCGGTTCTTCCGTAAACGAAACTCGAATGCTCGATTCTTTCGGCGACATACGCCCTCCCTCAGTTCCGGTTCCTTCCACTGCCCCTGCCGTGCCCCCTCGAATCCGCTTACGCCCCTGCGAACATGCTTTTCAGCTTGCCCATGAAGCCCGTGGGACGCGCCCCCAGAAGGCGCCTCGTGCGCGCGCCGTAAAGGACCAATCCCACAGCCGTCGAATACTCGGGCTGGGAAACCTCTTCGCTCATATGCGCCAGGCCACGCGGCGCGGCCACGCGGACCGGCAAATTAAACACGCGCTCGGCGAGCTCGGGCAGTCCGCGGAGGTGAGCGCCGCCGCCGGTGAAAACGATTCCGGCCGGAATCTGCGATTCGAGGCCGCCGCGGCGCAATTCATCGCGAATCAGCATCAGGAATTCCTGCGCCCGCGGCACCACGATATCCGTCAGCATGCGCGCGAAAACGGTGCGCGGAGGACGGTCGCCCACGCTGGCGATCTCGATCGCCAGATCGCCCGTCACCATCTCGCGAAACGCGCAGGCATGCTCGCGCTTGATCTTTTCGGCTTCCGGGATCGGCGTGCGCAGGCCGACCGCCAGATCGTTTGTGAAATGGTCGCCGCCCACGGGAATCGCCGCCGTGTGGCGCACTACGCCGCCGGCGTAGCCGATCAGCTCCGTGGTGCCGCCGCCCACGTCGAGCAGGCAGATGCCCAGCTCGCGTTCATCCTGCGTGAGGCACGCCTCAGCCGAAGCGAAAGGCTCGAGCACCGTATCGTCCACGCGCACACCCGCGCGGTTCACCGCCGTGACGATATTCTGAGTCGCCATGCTCGATGCCGTCACGATGTGGACGTTCGCCTCGAGCCGCTGCCCCACCATGCCGATCGCGTCGCGGATGTTGTCCTGCTTGTCGAGAAAAAATTCCTGCGGCAGCACGTGGAGCACTTCGCGGTCTTCTGGCAGCGTCACGCCTCTGGCCGCCTCGATCGCGCGCCGCACATCGTCGCGCTGGACGTCGCGCGGCCGCGATCCCAGCGTGATTCCGCCCTGGCTGTTGACGCCGCGCACGTGCGACCCGGCGACGCCGATCATCGCCGATTCCACCGGCACGCCGACGATCGTCTCCGCTTCCTCCACCGCGCGGCGAATCGAGCTCACCGCGAGATCGAGATTCACGATCTGCCCTTTGCGCCAGCCTTTCGATTCCGCCGCGCCGAGCGCCGCGAATTTCACTCCGCCGTCGTCATCCTGCTCGCCCACCAGCGCGCACGTCTTCGTGCTGCCGATATCGAGCGCCACGATGTGCCGTTCTTTTCTGGTCAAATCCGCCGCTCCCCTCCGATGCCTCGCCTCGTGACTCGCCCTGCCTCGCCGCTACCTGAGATGCCTCGCCCCACGTGCATGTGCGCGCGCGTGCGCTATCGCCGGCTTCGGCGCATGGTGCTGCGCCACCAGTTTTGGCTGCACCGCCGTATCGGGATTCACCACCGCCTCGCCGCCAAATCGCAAATCGATCGATTCCACGCGGCCCGTCGTCGCGCGCCACTGCCCGATGTTTTCGATCAGCGTCTGATACTTCGACGCAAAATCGCTGTCGCCGAAATGGACCACGATCGGCGCATCCACCTGGCCCCATTGGCTTGTATCGGCCGGCGTCGCGCCGTTGTTTACGGCTACCTGCTGAAATCCGGTCAGAGTGGCTCGCACGTCGTGGGCATCCGACAGGTCCACCTCGCTTACCCGCTCGCTTGCGCCCGGATGCGCTGCCTCGATCTGCTGGAGGAATCCCGAGAAGAGCTGCATGCGCTCCTCTCGATCGTCCTGCGGCATCTCCGCGCCAATTCCGGTGACGACGGGGAAATGGAAATTCCCCTCGAGCGGCCGATCGAGGATCACTCCGTGAACATCCACCAGCGCCATGCCCGTTCCATTGCGCAAGAAGGCGATCGGCGTGCGTTCGGTCACATCCACTTCGATCCCGTTCGGCAGGACGCGCTGTACGGTGGCATGCTCCACCCACGGGATTGCCTCGATCTCGCTGCGCCGCTCGCCGAGCGGAATCCGCAGCACGCTCTTGCCGCGATCGGCGGCGAAAATCTCGAGCACGCTCGCGCGCGTCACGTAGTGGTTGCCGGCGATCGCCACCTGCTCGGGATGGATCAGCGCCATTTCCGGCGATGCCAGCAGGAAATGCCCCAGATCGTAGGCGATCCACGCGCCTGCCAGCCCTACCGCCGCCCACATCGTCGCCCGCAGATACGTCCGCCAGGCTTTCCGGCCGAACTTCCGCCGCTTGATCTCGAGCGGCTTCTGCCGCCGGAGATACTTCGGCTCCTCGTCCGCCAGCACTTCCTGCGGATACGCTTCCGCGTCGATGGCCTTTAGTTTCGCCAGACGATTACCTCGTTCTCGAGTTCCACGCCGTAGGCGCCGCGCACGCGCTCGCGCACCTCGTCGATCAGCTTCAGCATGTCCGCGCAGCTCGCCTTACCCGTGTTGACGAAAAAATTTGCATGCCGGTCGCTCACCATCGCATCGCCTACCCGGTGCCCCTTCAGTCCCAGCTCATCGATCATCCGCCCGGCCGAGCCGCCCGCCGGATTCTTGAAAATGCAGCCCGCGCTTTTCTGGTTGAGCGGCTGGCTCGAGCGCCGCTTTTCGTTGCATACCTTGATGCCGGCGAGAATTTCCTTGAACGGCTTCGACGGCAGCTCGAGCTTCACGCGCAGCATCACATCATCCGGCGCGAACGACGTGTGCCGGTAATCGAATCGGATGTCGTCGCCGCGCAGCGTTTCGATCTTGCCCGTGGACGCGCGATACAGCTCCACCTCGCGCACGTGTGGGCCTATCTGCGTGCCGTACGCGCCCGCGTTCATCCGCAGCGCGCCGCCCACGCTTCCGGGCACGCCGATCAGCCCTTCCATCCCGCCCAGATCGTGCTTCGCGCAAAAAGTGACCATGCCTCCGAGATCGGCCGAAGCGTCCACATACGCGGCATTGCCTTCGACGCGCATTCCCGGATGCGCCGTGGGCAGGTGCAAAATCACATACGGAAGCTCGCCATCCGCGATCAGCACGTTGGTGCCGCCGCCCAGGAACCGGTGCGGAATTTTTTCCTCCGCCAGCAGGCGCATCGCCTCCGGAATCGTCTCGTAGTTGCGCAGCAGCAATTCATCCGTCGTCCCGCCAATGCCGAGCGACGTTTCATCGGCAAGCGACACACCCTGCTTCACCTCGACGCCCAGCTCCTTCAGGCGCGCCGCCGCTATGTCCCTAATCCGCATGCGGAGCCGCAATCCCCGAGATTCTCGAATCGAGCAGCAGCGCAAGTTCGTCCGTCACGCGGCCTACGCTGCCCGCGCCAATCGTCAGCACCGCGTCTCCGGGACGCGCCTCGCGCAGCATGAATTCGATCCCGCCCTGCAGCGTGCTTGAATAGACCACGTTCTTATGCCCCGCCGAGCTGATGGCTTCCGCCAGCTTTTCGCCCGCGATGCCCTCGATCGGGTGCTCGCCCGCCGCATAGATATCCGTCATCACAAGGATGTCCGCGTCGTTGAACGAGCGCAGAAAATCGTCCCACAGGTGTTGCGTTCGCGTGTAGCGGTGCGGCTGAAAAAGGACCAGCAGCCGCTTGTAGCCGCAGCCGCGCGCCGCTTCGAGCGTCGCCCGGATTTCCGCCGGGTGGTGGCCGTAGTCGTCAATCAGCGTGACGCCTGAAAAATTGCCTTTGATCTCGAATCGCCGCCCGACGCCCGAAAAATGCGTCAGCCCTTCGCGGATCAGGTCCGCCGGCACGTTCAGCGCGAGCGCGACAGCAGCGGCCGCCGCCGCGTTGCGCACGTTGTGCATTCCGGGGGGCGACGCCAGCTCGAAGACGCCCAGATCCTCGCCGTGGTATTGCAGTCGGAACTCGCTCGAGAGCCCCTTGAGTTTCACGTCGCTGATGGTCAGGTCCGCCTGGCTCGAAACGCCGTACGTAATCAACGGCCGCTTCACGCGCGGCACGATCGCCTGCACGTTGGGCTCGTCGAGGCACAGCACCACCGAGCCGTAGAACGGCACGCGATTCACGAACTGCAGAAACGTCTCCTGAATCTCCTCGAGCGACGCGTACTGATCGAGATGCTCGCGGTCGATCGTCGTGACCACCGCAATCACCGGCGCGAGCAGCAGAAACGACCGGTCGCTCTCGTCCGCTTCGACCACCATGTATTCGCCGCGTCCCACCTGCGCGTTCGACCCGGCGTGGTTCACGCGCCCGCCGACCACGAACGTCGGGTCGAGATCGGCCGCCGCGAGCACCGCCGCGATCATCGAGGTTGTCGTCGTTTTCCCGTGCGCGCCCGCCACCGCGATCCCGACTTTCAGCCGCATGAGCTCTGCCAGCATTTCCGCGCGCGGGATCACCGCAATCTTCAGCCGGTGCGCCTCGAGAATCTCGGGATTGTCCGCGGGCACCGCCGTCGACACGACCACCACGTGCGCGCCCTGCACGTTCTCCGCGCGATGCCCCTCGTAAATCTTCGCGCCAAGCCGTCGTAGCCGTTCCGTGACCGGCGTCGTCTTCATATCCGAACCGGAAACGGCGTAGCCGGTCGACAGCAGCACCTCGGCGATGCCGCTCATGCCGCTGCCGCCGATTCCGACCAGGTGAATGCGCTGGAAATTGCGAAATGTGACGTTCATGCCCGGGCCACGCTCTCCAGGAGATCGACGATGTCCTCGATGGCCCGCGGCTTCGCGAGCGACCGCGCTCGATCTTCCATTTCCTCGATTCTCCGGGGCTGGTCCAGGAGAGAAAAGACTTCGTTCGTCAGGCGCTCGGGCGTCAGCTCGTCTTGAGGCAGCAGGCGGGCCGCTCCGGCGTCTTGCATGGCTGCGGCATTGCGCGTCTGGTGGGCGTCGGTGGAAGCCCCGAAGGGGATGAAGATGGCGGCGCGTCCGGAGGCGGATACCTCCGCGACGGTAATTGCGCCCGACCGGCAGACGATCAGGTCCGCCTGGGCAAACCTCTCCGCCATGTTCTCGATGAAGGGTAAGACCTCCGCATGGAATTCGCGGCGCGCATAGGCCACTCGAACGGCATTATAGTCGCGTTCGCCGGTTTGATGCACGATGAAAAGCTGATTTTTTCGCGCCGCGAGTCGGTCGAGCGAGTCGACGACCGTCCGGTTGATCGGCAGAGCGCCCCGGCTGCCGCCCGTGATCAGGATATTGAAGGGAGCGCGATGCTCCTTCTTCCCGATCGCGAAGAATTCTTTGCGCACCGGGCAGCCGGTGACCACCGCTTTTCGCCCGAATCGCCCGGCCGTCTCGGCGTGCGCGACCGCTACCCGCGTCGCCAGGCGCACCAGCACCCGGTTGGTGAATCCCGGCTCGACGTTCGGCTCGAACACCACGTTGGGAATCCGGTGCAGCGCCGCCAGCAGCATCATCGGACCCGATGCGTACCCGCCCACACCCAGCGCGGCGTTCACCCGGTGACGATGCAGAATCCGCTCCGAATCCCATAGCCCCGCCGGCAGCATCGCCGCATTGCGAAAAAATTTCGCGCCGCCGATGCCTTTTAGTCCGGCTACGCGAATCAATTCGAGCGGCAGACCCGCCTGCGGGATCAGCCGCGCTTCGATGCCGCGTTCGGTTCCGACAAACACAACGCGCCTCTCTGGCCCTTCGCCGCCGCGCCGCAGCCACTCACGGCCCACTGCGAGCGCCGGAAAAACGTGCCCCCCGGTGCCGCCGCCCGCGATCAGCAAAGTCTTCGCGGCAGAGCTCGCCACGGGATGCGCATCGGGACTCACGTCTCTTCCGCGTGCTGGCTGATATTCAACAGCACTCCCGTTGCCAAGAGCATGCCCATCAGGCTCGATCCGCCGTAGCTGACGAACGGCAGCGGAATTCCCTTGGTCGGCATCAGCCCGAGCACCACGCTCAGGTTAATCAGCGCCTGGCCCACGACCATCGCCGTGATTCCCACGCCCAGCAGCCGCCCGAATTCGTCCGGCGCCTTCATCGCCGCCACGAACCCGCGCCATCCGTAGAACGCGAAAAGCCCCAGAACGATCGCCGCGCCGATGAATCCGAGTTCCTCGCAGATCACCGAAAAAATGAAGTCCGTGTGCGCCTCGGGCAAAAAGAAAAGCTTCTGATGGCTCTCCATCAAGCCCACGCCGCTGAACCCGCCCGACCCCACGGCAATGAGCGACTGCAGCAACTGGAATCCGTGCCCCTGCGGATCCGATCCCGGCGAGAAAAACGCCTTCACGCGCTCGAGCCTATACGGCGTGCTCAAAATGGCGATCGCCACCACCGGGACGGCTACCGCCGCTGCCGCCACCACGTATCGGATCGAAATCCCGGCGATGAACAGCATCACCGCGGCGCTGAAGAAAATCATGCACGCGGTGCCCAAATCCGGCTCCTTGTAAACCATCGCCACCATCAGCAGCACCGTGCCGATTGCCGGCAGCAGCGTGCGCGTCAGGTTGTTCACGCCCTCGCCCCGCGGCGCTCGCCGCAGCTCGAGAAACCACGCCAGATAGAAAATCACGGCCAGCTTCGCGAATTCCGAGGGCTGCAAGTTCAGCGGCCCCAGCTTGATCCACCGATGCACGCCGTGGGATCGGTCGAGAAAAAAAACCGCGATCAGCAGCAGGAACGTCACGCCCAGCGCCGTGAAAATCACGCGCGGCTGCCTCAGCTTGCGATAATCCGTATTCATCAGCCAGAACATTCCCGCGATTCCACACGCGATCCACACGACCTGCCGCAGCAGAAAATAGTAGGCGTTGCCGTATTCGTCGCGCGCCATCACCGCCGACGCGCTGAATACCATCACCGTGCCGATCAGGCACAGCGCCAGCGTCACCCCGAACAGCTTCCGGTCAGGCTGCAGACTGCGTGGCATCGCCCGTCCTTTTGTTTTGCGCGCCGCGATCCGTCGGTCCCGGACGTCCTTCAAGGCGGGCGACGAGATCCTTGAACGTTCGCCCGCGCTCCTCGTAGTTCTCGAACTGATCGAAGCTCGAACATGCGGGCGCGAGCAGCACCACGTCTCCGGGCCGCGCGCGTTCGCTTGCCATCTTCACCGCCCGGTCGAGCGTGCCGGCTTGCGCCGTCTCGACCGCATCGCCCATTTCGGCCGCAATCTTCTCGGCCGCGGCGCCGATCAGAATCACCATGCGCGCCCGCTCGCGCAGAGGTTCGGCCAGCGGCGTGTACGGACTTCCCTTGTCCTTGCCGCCGAGAATCACGATCAGCGGCTCCGAAAATGCCTCGATGGCCTTCAGCGCCGCGTCCACGTTCGTCGCCTTCGAATCGTTGTAGAACTTCACGCCGCCGATTTCGGCCACGAATTCGAGCCGGTGCTCGACTCCCTGGAACGTCTTCACGCCGCTCGCGATAGCCGCCGGAGTGGCTCCTGCGAGATACGCCGCCGCGGACGCCGCGAGCACGTTCTCGACGTTGTGCTCGCCGCGCAGCGAAATCTGATCGAGCCGCGCGACCGCTACCTCCGCGCCTTCGTGCCGGAAAATAATCTGCCCGTCGCGCAAGAACGCTCCCGCCGCCACGCGCTTCTGCCGGCTGAACCAGAACACCTGCTGCCGCGAAGGCATCCGCCGCGTCACTTCCGGATCGTCCGCATTCAGCACCGCGCAGTCGCGGTCGAGCTGATTCTCGAACATTCGCATCTTCGCCGCGGCATACTCCTCGAACGACGCGTGCCGGTCGAGGTGGTCGGGCGTCAGGTTGAGCAGCACGCCAATCTCGGGACGAAACGCTTCGACCGCCTCGAGCTGGAAGCTGCTGATTTCGGCCACCGTCACGCTCGAATCGACCGACGACTCGACCATCGAAAGCAGCGGCACGCCGATATTGCCGCCCACAAAAGTCTGAATCCCTGCCGTCTTCAAAATGTGCGCCACCAGCGAAGTCGTGGTGGTCTTCCCGTTCGATCCGGTGATCGCGACGAGCTTGCCGCGCAGGAATCGCCACGCCAGCTCGATCTCGCTCCACACCGTTACGCCGCGGCTGCGCGCCAACGCAACCGGCGCGAGCTTCAACGGCACGCCCGGACTCAGCACGATCAGATCTTGCGCGAGAAACGTGGCCTCCGTGTGCCGTCCCAATTCAAGCTGGACGCCGGCCGCGCGCAACCGCTCGACCGCGTCGCCCAGCTCGCTTTCGCTCTTTTCATCCGTGGCCGTCACCGTCGCGCCGTATCCGGCGGCGAAAAGCGACGTCACCACTCCCGTGCGCGCAAGCCCCACCACCAGCACGCGCTTTCCTGCGAAATCGAAACCCGGTCTCACCTGGCCCTCGATCCTATTTCACTATCTCAACTTCAGCGTCGTCAGCGAAAACAGCGCGAAAACCAGCGCCAAAATCCAGAATCGCACGATGATCTTCGACTCGCTCCAGCCCATCAGCTCGAAGTGGTGGTGCAGCGGCGCCATGCGAAAAATCCGTTTGCCGGTCAGCTTGAACGAGCCCACCTGCAAAATCACGGAAAGCAGCTCGATCAGAAAGATGCCGCCGATCGAGACCAGCAGGATCTCCTGCTTCAAAATAACCGCCACCGTCCCAATCGCCCCGCCCAGCGCGAGCGATCCCACGTCGCCCATGAACATTTCCGCCGGATGCGCGTTGTACCAGAGGAATCCCAGCGATGCGCCCACCAGCGACCCGCAAAAGATCGTCAGCTCGGCCGCGTCGGGTATTCTCTGAATCTCGAGATATTCCGCGAAGCGGGCGTTGCTTGAAAGGTACGTGATTACCGTCAGAGCGACCGAAGAAATCAGCACGCACCCGATCGCGAGGCCGTCCAGCCCGTCCGTCAGGTTCACGCCGTTTGAAAAGCCCGCGATCACCAGCACCAGAAACAAAATGAACGGCACGTACGCCAGCGGCCAAACGAAGCGGTGCGTGAGCAGCGAATCGATTACCAGGTCGGGATGCAGCCGCTTCAGGAACGGCACGCTCAGTTGCGTCGAGTAGACGCCCTTCACCTGCAGCCCCAGCAGCACCGCGCCCACGAAGACGCAGGTCAGCACCTGAAAGAAAAATTTCCGCTTCGCGGTCAGCCCGAGATTCCGGCGCCGCACCACTTTGTTGTAGTCGTCGACGAATCCGATCGTCCCGAAACACAGCGTCGCGGCGACAGCCAGCGGCACGTAGGGATTCCGCAGGTCGGCCCAGAGCAGCGTCGAAATCGCGATCGCCGCGACGATCAGGAGCCCGCCCATGGTCGGCGTGCCGGCTTTTTTCTGGTGCGCCTTCGGCCCTTCGTCGCGAATGTACTGCTTCACCTGCAACGCCCGCAGCCGCTCGATCATCCACGGCCCGAAAACGAGCACGAGAGTCAGCGACGTCAGTGTCGCCAGCGCCGTGCGCACCGTGATGTATCGAAAGACGTTCAGCGCGCTGAAATGCGGCCGAAGCGCGGCGAACAGATAAAACAGCATCTCAGCGGCGCCCCTTGGTGCCTGATTCGACCGCTTCGGGCGTGCCTGCGGGCGCGCGCCGGTGCCGCGCGTCGATCGCTTCCAGCGCCTTTTCCATCCGCACGCCGCGCGAGCCTTTCAGCAGCAGCAAATCTCCCTCATCCACGAATCCTTCGAGAAATTTCGCCGCCTCCGCCGAATTCGCAAAGAATTGCGCGCGCTCCACCGGCTGTCCCGCTTCGATCGCCCCTCGCACCAAATCCTCCGCGCAACCCTGCACGCCGAAAATCCAGTCGATCTTCCCCGTGCGTGCCGCCAGCCGCCCGCATTCGCGGTGCAGTTCCGGCGAAGACGGTCCGAGTTCGAGCATCTCGCCCGCGGCCAGGATGCGCCGCTGGTATCCCGGCGTTGCCGCCAGCAATTCCACGAGCGCATTCAGCGCCGTCGGACTCGAGTTGTACGTGTCGTTGATCACCGAGAAGCCGTCGACAAACCGCACCACTTCGCCGCGCTTGTCCGCCGGTCTCAGCGCCGGGAAGACGCGCCTTGCCTCCTCCGCGCCGATTCCCCACACTCTCGCCGCCGCCAAAGCCGCGACGGCGTTCATCACATTGTGCCGGCCAATCAACGGCAATTCGAGCCGCGCGCGCCCGGCCGGCGAGACGAAATCGAATGCCGAGCCGTCGATTCCACGCTCCTCGATCCGCTCCGCGCGAAATTCGGCCGGCGGCCTTTCGCCGAAACGCACCACACGCCCGCGCGCCGCTTTCGCAAACCCAGCCACGTGCGGATCGTCTGCGTTCAAGATCGCCACCGCACTCGGCGGCAGATTCTCGATCAACTCCCGCTCGGCGCCGGCAATCTCTTCGATCGATGCAAAAAACTCCAGATGCTCGATCGCCACGCGCGTCACCACGCCTGCGTCGGGCTGCGCGATGCGCGTCAGCTTCGCGAGTTCGCCCCTATGCGACATTCCCAGCTCGATCACGGCCGCGCCGTGCTCGTCGTCGAGCTTCAGTAGCGTGAGCGGCAATCCATACTCGTTGTTCAGGTTCCCTTGCGTCTTCAACACGCGGAACCGCGCGCCCACGAGCGCCGCCAGAATCTCTTTTGTGGTTGTCTTGCCGACCGATCCCGCCACCGCGCCGACGAGCCTTCCCGGCTGCGCGCGCCGCCAGATTTCGCAAGCCCGCGATCCCAGCCGTTGCAGCGCGTCGAGCGTGTCGTCGACCGCGAAAAGCCGCCCCCGAATCGCCGCGTCGTATTCCCCGATTCGGTCGCGCGCCACCACCCCGGCCGGAACGCCCCTCGCCAGTACCTCGGCGATAAAAGTGTGTCCGTCGTGACGCGGTCCGCGTATCGCGATGAACAGCTCGTCAGCCCCGATAGTGCGCGAGTCAATCGAGACGCCGGCCAGCCGGGCCATGGGGTCGAGCCCAGCGGGAACTGGGACGCCCAATGCTTCAGCCACTTGAACCGCTGTCCACCGCATCGCGTCTCCAATGGGCTGGCCTTCATGCTCAGCCGGATCTCCGCAAGACCTCAGTTTCGCGATTCGTGCGTGCCTGCCTTCTTTGCAAAGCCTTTGCGGCGCAGGATCGCCCGCGCCTTTTCGCGGTCGTCGAATTCGACCGTTCCCGTTCGAAGCACCTGGTACGTCTCGTGTCCCTTGCCCGCCAGCAGCACGATGTCTCCCGGCCGCGCTTCTTCGATCGCCATCTCGAGCGCTCGCTCCCGATCCGGTTCCACCCGGTACTTCGCATCGACTTTCTGCAATCCCACGACCACATCGTTGATGATCCGCAACGGGTCCTCACTGCGCGGGTTGTCGCTCGTCAGCACCACCAGGTCGCTCAACGATCCCGCCGCCTCGCCCATCAGCGGCCGCTTGGTCCTGTCGCGCTCGCCGCCCGCGCCGAAAACGGTGATGATTCGTCCCGACGCGCTCAACTCGCGCGCCGTCGCAATCAGATTTCGAAGCGCGTCGTCCGTATGCGCGTAATCGACCACCACGAGAAACGGCTGCCCCTCGTCGATCCGCTGAAATCTTCCCGGCACGAGTTCGAGGGCCGCGATGCCCTGCTCGATTTTCGCTTTCGGAATTTCGAGCGCGATTCCCGCGCCGATGGCCGCGAGAATATTGTAGACGTTGATGCGGCCCACGAGAGGCGAACGCACCTCGATGTTTCCTATCGGTGTCTGCGCCGCGAATTCGAGCCCGTCGAAGCTCAGCGCGAATTTCTTTGCGGTCAGCTCCGCCGCATTTTTCAGCCCGTAGCTCAACGTGCGCCTCGCCAGGCCCGCCAGTCGCGCCCCATAGGGATCATCCACGTTGATCACACCCGCGTCCGGCGCGCCGGCCCCCGTTCCCGTGAACAGCAATTTCTTCGCCGCGAAATACTCTTCAAACGTCTTGTGGTAATCGAGATGATCCCGCGTCAAATTCGTGAAAATCGCCGCCGCGAAATGGCAGCCGGAAAGCCGCTCCATCGCCAGCGCATGGGAACTCGCTTCGAGCACCACATGCGTGCCGCGCGCGTCGCGAATCTCGGCGAAAATCTGCTGCAGGTCGAGCGATTCGGGCGTCGTGTTCGGCGCAGGCATCGCGCCCTTCGGCGTGCGGTATCCCGTGGTGCCGATCAGTCCATCCGCGAATCCCGCCGCGCGCAAGATCGAATCCACCAGGAACGCGGTCGTGGTCTTCCCATTCGTCCCTGTAACGCCCACCAGCTTCAGCGCATCCGCCGGATGCCCGTAGAAATTCGCCCCCGCCCGCGCCAGTCCACGCCGCTCGGAGCCCGGCAGCAGCTCGATCCACGTCGCATTCTCCGGAAATTGGATGGGCCGTTCCCGCGCGCTGGCCACAGCCACAGCCCCACGCACGAGCGCATCTTCCACAAACTCCACTCCCTCAAGCTTCGCGCCGTGCATCGCAAAAAACAGCGCGCCCGCCGCCGCTCGCCGGCTGTCGTACGCGATCGACTCGATCTCCATATCCGACGGGCCCGAAATCTTCGCGATCTCCGCTCCCGCCAGCAATTTTTCGAGTTTCATACTCCGCTTTTCCAGTCTACCGCTTCGCTTGCCGCCGTGTGATCCCTTCTGCGGCCCCTTCCCGATGTCCGGCTTCTGTTTCACGCTCGATGTCAATTTCCGCTCCCGCGCCCAGGCTCCGGTTCGCTCTCGCCCGGCTCGCCAAATCGCACCGTCACCCGGCTGCCGCGCGGCACTTGCGTTCCCGCGCTCGGAAATTGCTGCAGTGCAATCCCGTTGCCGATCAGGTCCGGCGCCAACCCCACCTTCGAGCACTCTTCCATCACGCCACGCACTGTCTCGCCCCCGAGTGCGGGAACCACCACCTCGTCGTCTCCCGCAAACGCCGCCGTCTGGGCCGCTGCCGCGTTTTCGCTTCCTTTCGCCACCGCCTCCGCGAAACGCGCCTTCGTTGCATCCGCCTCAGCCACTTCCGGGTTCGCCTGCGGCGATGGGCGCACATTCTTCGCAGTCTCCACGTCCGACGGCGACGGCACGTCGTGCGGCACTCCCAGGTACGCCAGCACTTGCTCCGCTACGCGCTTGAACACCGGCCCGCCCACCATTCCGCCATGGTGCTGTCCTACCGGCGAGTTGAGCACCACGAGAATGGTGATCGCCGGGTCATTCACCGGCGCGAAGCCCACAAACGACGCGTTGTAATCCGTCGCCGAATAGCGCCGCGTCACCGGATCGATCATCTGCGCGGTTCCCGATTTCCCCGCCGACGTATACCCATCGAGCTGCGAATGCTTGCCCGTGCCTTCGATCATCACGTCTTCCATCATTTCGCGCATGGTTGCCGCGGTCCGCGCGTCCGTGGCTTCCTGCGGATCGGCGCCGCGCTGCGGCAGTTCCACCCCGGTTTCCGAATTGCGAATTTCGCGCACCACGCGCGGGCGATAGAGCGTCCCCCCGTTCGCGACCGCCGAAATCGCCGAAACGATCTGGATCGGCGTCACGCTCACTTCCTGTCCCATGGCCAGCGACCCGATCGAGCTCGGCGACCATTCCTCGACCGGCCGCAGCAGCCCCTTGTTCTCGCCCGGCAGGTCGATATCCGTGTACTGCCCGATGCCGAATGCACGCGCCGCCTCGTAGAATTTCGGCGCCCCCAGCCGCAGCGCCACCTTGATCGCGCCCACGTCGCTCGAGTTGGCCAGAATTCCTGTCACGCTCAGCACTCCGAATGGATGCCAGTCGTGAATCAATCGCCCAGCCACCAGAATCTTTCCCATCTGGCAATCCACCAGTTCGTTCGGGCTGGCCACGCCATTTTCGATCGCGCCCGTCAGCGTGATCACTTTGAACGTCGATCCCGGTTCGTACGCATCCGTCACCGCGCGGTCCGTGCGCGCTTGCGCGGCGTACGATCCTGCGTCGTTCGGGTCGAACGTCGGCCAGTTCGCCACCGCCAGCAGTTCGCCGCTGTTCGGGTCCTGGACGATCACGGTCCCCGCCTTCGCATGCGTCTCGGAAATCGCTGCCGCGAGCTCTTTCTCCGCGATGTACTGAATCGTTTCGTCGATCGTCAGCGTCACGCTGGCGCCCGGATCGGCTGCCGATTCCCTGCGGTCGTACCAGCGCCGCAGCCCGTCGGCCATCACCATCATCTTGCCGGGGCGCCCGCGGATGTCTTTGTCGAGCGACTGCTCGATTCCGCCGATGCCCTTTTCATCGATGTCCACGTAACCGATCACCGAGGCCGCAAGGTCGCGCTGCGGGTACACGCGGCGATTCTCTTTCTGGAAGAAGACGCCGTTCAAATTCATGTCGCTGATTCGCTGCACCACGTCGGGCGAAAGCTTTCGCGCCAGCCGCACCGGCGAGTGCGCTTCGCGGATTTTCGTTTCGATGTCTTCCGCCGGCACGTTCAGCACGCGCGAGAGCAGCCGCCCCACCATGTCGACGTCGGTAATCTCGGCAGGATCGCCAAACACGGAGTCCATCGGCAGGCTCACCGCCAGCTCCCGCCCCTTGCGGTCGTAAATCGTTCCGCGCTTCGGGCTGATTTCGAAAATGCGTTCTTGTTGGCGTTGAGCTTTTGCGAGGTATTCGCTGTAGCAGAAAAGCTGGACGTACGCGAGGCGGCCCAGCACCGCCGCCATCCAAACCACCGCGAGGACCCAGACAACTAACCAGCGGAGACGCGGGTTGCGCTGCTCCATGGACTCCGGCCTACCCTATCTCGCCCGATCTCTCGAATCTCATCCGGCGCCGATCGTGGCGCGCCGCCGGACAGGCTCGCCGCAGCGGGCCGCAATTTCGAATCGCAAGACGCGTAGAAGTCAGGCGCGCTACGGGCGGGGCGTATCGACCAGGGCGCGCGCTTCCGCCACCACGGCGTCGTTCGAGGCATCTGCCGGAGCCACTTGTCCCGGCACGGGCACCGTCAGGCCAAGCTGGTTCCGCGCGATCGCGTCGACGCGCATCGGCGAGCGCAATGTGGCGACTTCGAGATGCAGTTGCTGGTTCAGTTGCGCGGCTTGCGTGCGCGCCGTATCCAGCTGCTCGATTTGGTAGCGGATCTGGATGCATTCGAAGTGCTGCCACGCGTAAAACAGCAGCAACGCCGCGATTCCCGCCCCCACCGCCAGCCGCTGCCAGAAATCCCGCACACGCGCCGGCGCCACCGGGCGCTCCAGCCGTGAGTTATCGATCCGCTTGACTGTGTGATATTCCGTCATGACTTTCCTGCCGATCCGGCGCGTTCCCGTCGCTGGGTTCCGGAAACCGGAGCCTTGGCTCCGGCAAAACGCCATAAAAATAAAATTGTCAGGCTGCCTCGTCCGGTCCTTGCCAGGCCGGATCGATCTTTTCCGCCACGCGCATCTTCGCGCTGCGCGCGCGAGGATTCGCTTGCACTTCTTCTTCGCTCGGCTGAATCACTTTCTTCGTCAGCACGCGAAAGCGCTTCTCCTGCGCCAGACGCTGAAACTCGTGCTTCACCAGACGATCTTCGAGCGAGTGGTAACTGAGAACGATCCACCGTCCTCCCGAATTCAAAGTGGCAGGGGTCCGCGAAAGAAACTGCCCGAGTTCCTCCTCTTCTCGATTCACCGCTATCCGCAGCGCCAGAAACGTTTTTGTCGCGGGATGCAGTTTCTGCCTTCCCCTTGCTTTTCGTACCCCTGCCACAACCGTTGCCAGGTGAGCGGTGTCGCGAATGGGCCGCGCCCGCACGATGCTCCTGGCGATTCTGCGTGAGTCCCTCTCCTCCGCCTTCTCGTAGAGGAGATTGGCCAGCTCTTTCTCCGGCCAGTGGTTCACAATTTCGTCCGCCGTCAGCGGCGTATCCGGATTCATCCTCATGTTCAGCGGCCCGGCCCAGCGGAACGAAAATCCGCGCTCGGGGCTGTCGAGCTCGAGGGTGGAAACTCCCAGATCGGCCACCACTCCGTCGAGCGGAGGGAGCTTCAATTCCTCCGCCACTTCGCCGATCTCTGAAAACTCTCGGTGCACCAGAATCACCTTTTCCCCGAACTCTTTCAGCCGTTCCCGCGCGATTTCGAGCGCCTCAGGGTCCCGGTCGATCGCCACCAGCCGCCCCGTCGTCAGCCGTTTCGCGATTTCAATCGCGTGTCCGGCCGTTCCCGCGGTCGCGTCCAAATACGTTCCTTCGGGCCGAATGCGGAGCCATTCCACGACTTCCGCAACCAGAACCGGCGTATGCAGAACGCTCAAAAGCCCTCAACAGCTTCCCGCGAGCCCAAACCGCCGCAACGATCTGCACCTGTCCCGAATCACTCCTGCCCCAAGTTCTCACAGCGACTGCGGGCCGGAACGCTCTAGATGCCCAGCTTGTCCAAAACCTCTTCGTCTTGTGCCGTAATCGGGTGATGTGCCAAGTGTTCGAGAAATCGCGCGTGATTCCAGATTTCCAGGTACGTCAGCTGCCCCTGGACGTCCACTTCACCTTTCATCTGCGCCGATTCCCGCAATACAGGTGGAATTAGAATGCGCCCCTGCCCGTCCACCTCGACCACTTGCCCGAAATAGTTGGCGCGCGCTAGAAACCGCTGCTTGGCGCCGTTGTGAGTGGAAAGCTTGGCCAGCTTGCGTTCGATCTCCTGCCACGCTTTCATCGTATATACTCGCGCGTACTCGCCCGTGTCGCTCGTCACATAGAACTTCGATCCGCTCTTGCGCAGTTCGGCGAGAAAATCCGCAGGGATTTTCATCCTTCCCTTCTCGTCGACCGTAGCTAGATAGCTGCCCCGCAGCATCGAAGACCTTCAGAACGCCGCCCCGCGTGTTCGCGCCCGCTCTCACTGATTCTTTTTCCCCTGCTGCACCCCGAAATCTGTCTACCACTACCAACCACTTAATCCCACTTGGTGCCCGATTCTAGACTGCTTCCATTTCTTGTCAAGGGGAATGTTTCACAATTGAGAAAAATTCGCGCCGCGCCGCAAAAAATTCGCTTTCTCTCTCCTGCGGCGCGCAAAAAGGCGAAAAACACAACCCATTGTGGCGCGGCTCGCGCGCTTCACGAGGCCTTGTGGTTCCAACGCGCGAAAGCTCGAAATTGTTTTGTAAGAGTCAACAGATGCGTGGCAGGAATTTGCGCGGCGCGGCTCCGTGGGCGAATGTGGGAGAAAATTCGAAAGCTGCGAAACTACTCGGGAGGCGGCGCGCCCAGCGAATTCAAGTCGCGCACCATTCCCTGCTCATCGGGGCTCAGTCCCTGCATGAACCGCGGGTCATTCAGCGCCGCCTGCTGCTGATCGGGCGTCATTCCCTGCAGCCGCCGCCAGTGGCCAATCACGCGCGCCCGCCGTCCCGGCGGCATCGCCGCCAGCGTCGGCACGATGTCGTTGCGGAAGTGCTCGCGCTGCTCCGGCGTCAGGTTCTCGAGCATCCGCTCGGTGGCCCGGATCCGGTTCTGCTGTTCCGGCGTCAGGCTGTTCCACTTCTCGAGGTTCTTGCGGATCTGCGCCTGCCGCTCCGGCGGGAGGCTCTGAAACTTCTCGTTGTTCTGCATGAAGCGTTCCTGCTGGTCGGGCGGCATGTCCCGCAGGTTATCGACCCACTTCGGCGGCAGCCCCGTCATGGCCCGCGGATTCGGCTGGCGCGCCGCGCCGTTCGCGTTCGGACGCTCGCGTTCTTCCTTGGCCTTTTGTCGCTCAGCCGCGGCTGCTTGCCGCCGCGCGCGCCATGCCCGCCAGCGCTGCCCGTTCTGCGCCTGGGCAGTCTGCGGCGCCAGCCCCACAAGGAGCCCCGCGCTGACCAGAAAAATGGCCGCCCATCGACGCACCTAGACTCCTCCGTTGACGCGAACAACGCTCCACGGCCCCTGTGCTTTAGGGGGTCGGAGCTTTAGCTCCGACATTCGAAGCGAAGAGGCGGGCTTCAGCCCCTGAAGACACTCCTGGCTTCTGCCACGCATATCTGTAAGCCGGCTGCTAATCATTGCTCGCATCGCCTTGCTGCGCCTTGCCATCTGGCTGCGGCGAATCCGGCGTCGCCGTCTCTGCAAGCGAATCGAACTTCGTCAGGACGTCGTAGTTCTCGAGCACGCCCAGATTCTTGATCGCGTTGAAATCCTCTTCCTGTTCCTGGGCGCTGGTCGCTGCAACCGGCGTCACGGGCTTGCGGTTCGACGGCAGCTTCGCCACCAGCACCGTCAGCGCGATCAACAGCGCCACCGCAAACGCCGGGCGCGGTGCGGGGACCAGCCGCCAGAACCAGCGCTGCCGCGGCTCCGCGGCCACTCGCTGCCGCACGCGCGCGTCGAATCCAAACGACGGCTCGATCGCCGGCACCTCGCCGAGCAGCATCGATACCTTGCGCATCTCTTCCGCGCGGCTCCGGCATGCGGCGCAGCCGGCCAGATGTCCCTCCACCTTCTGCCGCTCGCCCGAGCTTGCCCGGCCGTCCAGACACGCAATCAGTTCCTTCGAAACGTCTTCGCACTTCATGAGGGCCTTCCTTCACCTGCGCGCTGCTCCACTGGCTGCGCTACAAGCGGTGCCAGTTGCACCCGCAGGCTTTCGTAAGCGCGAAACAGCAGCGACTTCAGCGCGCTTTCCGAACAATCCAAGATTTTGGCGATCTCTCCGTAATCCATCTCTTCGTACTTATGCAGCAGCACGGCGGCGCGTTGCTTTTCCGGCAGCGAGGCGATGGCCCTGCGGATAAACTCGGTGCGGTCGCGCTCGATCATATGCTCGTCGATGCGCATCACCGGCGCCGGCAGTTCCATCGGCGCCGCATCTTCCTCGGCCGGCGCGTCGAGCGGCACCGCCAGCTTCGCGTGCCGGTTGTCGCGCACCGAATTCAGCGCCAGGTTCGTCGCGATCCGGAAGAGCCATGTCGTGAACTTCGCGCTCGGAGTATATTGCTTCCGCGCGCGGTAGACCCGCAGAAAAACCTCCTGCGCGAGGTCCTCGGCCGTCGCCGTGTCGCGCACCATCCGGTGAAGGAAATTCACCAGCGGCGAGCGATACTTCTGCAATAAAAAGTCGAAGGACGAATCGTCCCCGGCCTTCACGTCCAGCATCAGCTCGACGTCAGTCCTCGCCATGGCCTCCACAGCTTATCTAACACCCGCCCCACCATAAAGTTGCGCCGCATGGCCGCATTCCAAAGGCGAACCGTCCGGAGGTACAGGTGCGGAAGGCTGGCGTGTCGTAAGTACTGGTATTTCAATCCGTTGCATACCTGGGAAGGCGCTGCCCCCCGATGGCCGCGAGTGAGATGGTAGATGGTGCTAGCAGTTTCGAGTTTCGGATTTCGAATTTCCAATCTCAAATCTGCAATCTCAAATCTCCGATTTCCGCCTGTTTAGCTTGCGATAACGCCCAATGTACCGACTTGCACAACCGAGCCACCGTCGTGGTAGCTTTGGACTGAGTTGGGGCCCAAGATGGCCAAGGAATATGCGCGGCGCAGCGGCGAGATCGTCGCGCGCCAGTGACGATCCATGAACCGAAAAAGCAGGTCCGTGCAACATGCCACACGCCGCGCCGTCAAGCGATGTCCGCTGGTCGCGTCTGCGGAAGTCACCGATCTGGGCTCCGGCGCGAAGCTTGCCGCGCGCACATCGGAAATCGGGCTCGGCGGCTGCTACATCGATGCGTTCAATCCGTTCCCCGAGGGCACGCTCATCAGCGTGCGCATCATCCGGGATCAGGGAGTCTTCGAAGCCAAGGCCAAAATCGTCTACTGCCACCCCAGCTTCGGCATGGGCGTAGCCTTCACCGAAATGGCCAAGGACCACCGCCTGCTCCTCGAAGACTGGCTCGCCGACATCATCAGCCAGCTTAAACCCGTCTCGTAAATTCCACCGCACACGCTCGGGCTCAGTTCACCACCACATCCACCAACGTCGAAAAAGTGAATGCCAAAAGTTGTCTCCGAATAGCGCCGCGCCAAACCCGACGCCGAGCATGATCGCCGCGACTCCCAGGACGAAACTAGAGGGTCGGTCGTAATGAAGCAGCAGAGCACGAAAACCCAATAATGCTCCGACCCCGGCACCGCATACGAAGCGAACACAGAACTCGATCCAATCCGTTCTTGGGAGTCGCTGAGTTGTAGTCGTTCGCTCGTCAGGAGCAGAACGTGCCGCTCGCCTACTTCTTACGTAGGCTGGCGGACAGGCTTCCACGTAGTATCGCAAAGGTGCGCTTTTGATTTCCGTGTATGCCTCGTTTATCAGCTTTGTCATCTGAGTCGCCTCGATCTGGGCCGGGGTTCCTTCTGGATAAAGGTCTGGATGCCACCTCTTGACGAGCTTCCGATAGGCGTCCTTGATCGAAGAGGCTGACGCGGAAAGCGGCAGGTCGAGCACGCCGTATGCATGCTTTAACTCTACAATCTGAGTAGTAGGCATTTGCACAAGGTTCCCCTTCAAATGGTGGGCCAAAGATTAGAAGAGTAGAAAAAATCGAAACAACCAGGTACCGAAGGGGTAACCAATTACTCTGGAATTCTGTGTCGAGTCGCTCGTCCACGTCGACTGGATTGTCCCAAAATGGCGCCGCACCGAAAGTCGGCGGCGAGAATCGGATATCATTGACGCTCGCGATTGCAAATGACCGATCCCTCGCCGACAGCTGCCGAAGCAACTTCCATATCGCGCACCACCGTGTGGTTCATGGCGGCGAGCACGGGCGTGATCGTCGCCAATATTTACTACATCCAGCCGCTGCTCGCCGATATCGCGCGCGCGTTCGGCCTCACCGTCACCAAGGTGGGTTTCATCGCGATGCTCACGCAGATCGGAACCGCGCTCGGCATGCTCTTCTTCGTTCCATTGGGCGATAGCCGCGAGCGGCGCTCGCTGATCACGCTGCTCCTCATCATCGGAAGCGTTGGGCTCGTGTTCATCGCGCTCGCTCGCAACGCCGTGTGGCTCGCGCTGGCATGTTTCGTCGTGGGCATGATGGGCGCGACCGTCCATCTCTTTGTGCCGTTCGCCGCGCATCTCGCGCCGCCACGCGAGCGCGGCCGCGTGGTCGGCTCCGTCTTCAGCGGCATCTTGCTTGGCATCCTGCTCGCGCGAACGTTCAGCGGCTCGGTCGGCGCCCATCTGGGCTGGCGCTCGGTCTACCTGATCGCCGCCGCGATGATGCTGTGCGTCGTGATTCTCGTGCAATTTCTTTTGCCGCACAGCAAGCCTTCGATCGAGCTGCCCTATTTTTCGCTTCTCCGCTCGACTCTCCATTTGATCCGCGAGCACAAGGATCTGCGCGAGGCGGCGTTTCTTGGCGGCTGCTTGTTCTGTTGCTTCAGCGCTTTTTGGACGACCCTCGTCTTTTTCCTCGAGACGCCGCCGTATCACTACGGCAGCGAGGCCGCGGGCCTCTTCGGACTGATCGGCGCGGGCGGCGCCGCGGGCGCTCCGCTTTTCGGGCGCCTCGCCGACCGGCGCGGCCCGCGATTCGCGGTCGGACTCGCGCTGCTTTCCGTGCTGTTTTCCTTCGTCCTGATGTGGGTCGCCGGGAAAATTCTTACAGGCCTGGTCGTTGGCGTTCTGCTGATGGACATGGGGACGCAGGCCGGGCACATCGCAAATCAAACGCGGATCTACGGGCTCGACGCGGACGCGCGCAGCCGCCTGAACATGTTTTACATGGTGTGCTACTTCGTGGGAGGGGCGGTCGGCTCGCTGCTTGGCGCCTACGCGTGGCGCGTGGGCGGCTGGGCGGGCGTGTGCGTGTTCTGCCTTGTGGTGATGCTCCTAGCGCTCGCGAAATTTGCCGCCGGCCGCCGCGCGCAAGCTTCGGAGCCGGCTTTCACCGCCGAGTAGCGCTCGCCACGCAGAACGTTGACTCGACAACATGATTCGCCGAAAAAGATGGCAATAAGAGGGGACTGGAGCATCCCCCTGGCGGGGCCTTATACCAGCCTTAAAAAGCCAAAAAAGGACGATTCTGGCGCGCTTAGCCGCGCGTCGAGCGCGACTTAGCCTTTGTTACCGTCCAAACTGCCGGAGGTGATGGTCGGCGTGCAGGTAGCCCCAGCGCATCCAGTCCTGGCGGGTCATTGGGCCGAAAAAGGGGTGCTGGATTTGAGGGTCGATCGGCGTGCTGCAGAAGCGATCGAGGATGGAAAGCAAGTGGGCGCGATCCGCCTCGAAATCCACCGGGGGCGTGCCGCCAATTCCCTGCTCGACCTCGGGGCGCGTTGGCGTGCCATGCGGCCATTTCGCCGGTACGCGCAGCGCGATGAATTTGATCAGCGTCTGCTGCAGGAATCCAGTCGCCATGCTGACGGACTTTTCGCCCAACGCCAGTTTGTAGGAATCGCAGAGATGGCACACCATCTGATGCGCCGACATCTTTCCCCATAGGCGCCGATCGGACGGCGTGAGAACGGAGATTCGCCCGGCAATCGATTCGCGATCGGATTTTGACTCGAGCGTTCGCATCGCAGCGGCGACCTTGGCATTCGCCGAAAGCCTCACCCCGGGGTGAGCTACATAAACTATTCGACGTGGAACAGCACCTTGAGCGCCAGCAGAATCGCCACGCCAGCGAATACCAGGACCGCCATCGCCGGGGCGGGCTCGCGATTCACTTCCGGGATCAAATCCGACGCTGCCACGTAGAGCGTGACGCCGGCCGCAAGCGGCAGCGCGTCCGCGACCGTACTTCGCAGCGCGAACATCAGCGCCATTCCGCCGAGAGTCGTCGCGCCGAGGATCGCCGACGAAAGCAGCGCCATTTGGCGGCTTTGCCCGCTGGCCAGCATCAGCGACGACACCGTGAACCCTTCGGGAATCTTGTGCAGGAAGATGGCGATGAAAATCACGCCGCCGAGCCACGTGGAGACCAGCAGGCCCGATGCAATCGCCACACCGTCGAAAAATGTATGAATCATCAGGCCGAGCAGCGCTGCGTAGCTCGCATGTGCGTGGGAGATTGCCTCATGGTGCGTTTCCTCGCCGAAATGAAAATGCGGCGCGATGGTGTGCTCGAAAAAATGAACCAGGAAATATCCGCCAAGGACAAATACGAAAACGACGCTCGTATTACCGAAGAAAAACGAGCTGGAGTCTTCGTGCAGCTTTACCGACTCCGGGATCATTTCGAGCATGGCCGTGGCGAGCATGAAGCCGGCGCCCAGGGCGATGAAATATTTCAGGTAGTGGTTCGACCACTGCCGGCGCACGATCAGCAGGCCGCCGGCGACGTTTGCTCCCGCGGCGGTGATGCCGAGGAGCAGCGCCAGCAGGAGCCGAGTTGTCTCAGCGTTCATAAGCTTGGTGGCGAGCCGTTGGAATCAGATTCAACTGCAAAACGCTTTTACCGCGGAGGCGCAGAGGACGCAGAGAAAACAGGGAGAACTTCCGCCGGGTGCACGCTCTCTCTCGTCACTTGCTACTCGCCACTGCTGTTCTCACCCGCCGTGGCGGAACAAGATTACGTCGCCGTCCTGGACGATATACTCTTTGCCTTCGAGGCGCACCTGAGCCTTTTCGCGGGCCGCCGCGAAGCTGCCTGCCTTCAATAGGTCCTGCCAATTCACGACGTCCGCCTTGATGAAATTTTTCTGAATGTCGCTGTGGATCGCGCCGGCAGCTTCCTGCGCCGTCATGCCGCGCTCGATGGTCCACGCACGGCATTCGGGTTCGCCGCAGGTGAGGAACGAAATCAGGCCGAGCAGGCGGTACGTCGCCTGGATCAGGCGGTCGCGGCCCGATTCGGCGAGGCCGTACGCCTTCATCATCTCGGCGGCCTCGGCGTCGTCGAGCTCGGCGAGCTCCGCCTCGATCTTGCCGCAGAAAGGGACGACCGCCGTTTGGGGCTTCGCCGAAAGTTTTTCAAGCTTGTACTTTTCCACCGCGCGGTCGATCTCCGCTGCGTCTTCATCGCCCAGATTCAGGACGTAGATCATCGGTTTCTGCGTGAGGAACATGAAGCCTGTGAGCATCTTCTGCTCGGCCGGCGTGAATTCGAGCTCGCGCAACGGTGTCTCGCCTTCGAGCGCCTGGCGGCAGCGCGTGAGCACTTGCAGCTCGGCTTCGAGCAGCGGGTCCTTCTTTTTCTTGATGTCTTTTTCGAGGCGCTCCATGCGCTTCGAGGCCTGTTCGAGATCGTTCAAGATCAGCTCGAGATCGACGTTGACGATGTCGCGCAGCGCGTCGAGCGATCCGCCCTCGTGCGGCACCGCCGGATTCTCGAAGAGGCGCACGACGTGCGCCAGCGCGTCCGCCTCGCGCAGCGGGACGAGCGACGCGGAATTTTTTTCGCGATCTTTCTGCAGACCGCCGATATCGACGTACTCAATCGTGGCGTAGGTGATCTTTTTCGGCTTGAAGACTTCGGCCAGCTTCGCGACGCGCGCGTCCGGGACGCGCGCGATGCCCACATGCGCCTGATTCGGGGCGCTGCGCGATTCCACTTTCGCTCGCGTGAGGATGCGGAACAAACTTGTCTTCCCTACCTGCGGCAGCCCGATAATTCCTGTTTGCATAAGCTTTCGATACTAGCATGGAGCATGGCGGCGCATTGCATTCATCACTTCGCGTGGAAAGAGCGGAGGCTTCGGCTTAGATCTCGCTCGCTCCACTCGGCGAAGCGAGCTTCGCCGTCAAAGAGCGGCGGCGAGCCGCCGCACTCCATGTCACCACTGACCGCACTCTCGATGACATCCGACATTGCGCCTTCATTGTCCTCTCACTCGATGGGGAGACGCGCCCTCACAAGACGTGGGTAGGGCACCCGAAAATTCAAAGACAGAGATGCAAGTGGCGTTGTGACTTGTGGCGCCGCGCGCTATGCTTTCGGGCGCCATGAATGCGGAAACCGGCGTCCTCGCGCTGCCCTTCGATCACGTGGAGGCGCACGCGCATCTTTCGCGGCTCGATAAGCCGCTCGCGGAGCTGATCGCTCGCGTGGGCGAATTTCGATTCAAGCTGGATGAGTGCGACAGCGTGTACGAATCGCTGCTCGAAGCGATCGTCCACCAGAGCATCGCCGGGAAGGCGGCCCGGGTGATTTTCTCGCGCATCCAGGCGCTCGGATTGAACGGGCTTTGCCCCACGCCGCAGGAACTGCTGCGCGTTTCGACGCAAAAGCTGCGCAAGGCTGGACTCTCGCACGCGAAGATTGCGGCGGTGCGCGACCTTGCGCAGAAGACCATCGACGGCGTGGTGCCGACCCTTGAGGAAGCCGCCAAGTTGTCGGACCAGGAGCTGATCGACCGGCTGATTTCCGTGCGCGGCATTGGCGCTTGGACGGTCGAGATGTTCCTGATTTTTCGGCTTGGGCGCCCTGATGTGCTGCCGATTCACGATTACGGCGTGCAGAAAGGCTGGGCGCTCACGTATCGCAAGCGAGCGATTCCGAAGCCGAAGGAATTGCTGAAATTTGGGGAGCGCTGGCGGCCGTATCGCACGGTCGCGAGCTGGTATATGTGGCGCGCCGTGGAACTTGCCGGTCCCGCCGCGCGCAAGATCACGAAGGCCAAAGCGACATCTGCTGCGAAGAAGAAGCGTGTTGTTGCGAAAAAGCAGCCTGCGACCAAGAAAGGCGGGACTCACCGCTGAGGCGCAGAGAACGCAGAGAAAACTAGCTGGCCGCAGACGTGCTGCCTGTCGCAGGGGCGACGGGTGCGCGCCTTTCTCGCAGCGCCAGAAAGAGCGCGGCGAGGCCGAGCAATAGGACGGCGCCCTCGAGATCCACGGACGCGCGATGCAGGCGGTCGAATTCGGCGCGGCGCGGATCGTTTCCGGGCGTCGCCTGGATCGAGACCATCTGCGACCGCAGCATGTTCATGCGCGGGATCACGTAGTCCTGCGAGGCGATCGTGAGCACGGCCATCAGGATCACGCCGATCACGGCCGGCTCAGCGAATGCTTTCAGAGACCTGGTGAGCGCCACGGAAGCGAAAATGAAGATCGCCGCTGCGATCAGGCCCATCAGGTGCAGCCCACCGAGCGTGAAGCCGACGAGCAGGCCGGCTTCGTCCTGGCTGGGCAGGACCGAGAACGCGCCCTGCGTGACCACCGCCGCGAAATAGACGATCGCGCCGATCCACGCGCCGAGCGCGAGCACCCTCAGAAAACGCAGTATCTGGTTCACCATCAGCTCCCTCGGAACCCATCATCCTACTCGCCGGGCGCCCAGCGTGGAAGACTTGAGCACACGCGTTCGAAATCGGGTTACAGGCAGCCCTTGGGTTAATGCGAGAATCAAGGCGGGGCATGGTGGGCGACCAAGGACTTGAACCTTGGACCTCTCCCGTGTGAGGGGAGCGCTCTAACCACTGAGCTAGTCGCCCACGGATTGCACTTTTTGTAGCAGAAGGCCCAGGGAATTGCAAACAACCGCCAACGTCGCCACAGCCGCAGCCAGCGCACGCCTTGCCGACCTGCAACGCTCGATCGGGCGCGTCGTGAAGGGGAAGGAAGACGTGATCCAGCTGGCGCTGACCACGCTGCTGGCGCGCGGGCACCTGCTCGTGGAGGACGTGCCCGGCGTGGGCAAGACGACTCTGGCGCAGGCGATCGCGCGGTCGTTCCAGTGCTCCTTCCAGCGTATCCAGTTCACCTCGGACATGCTGCCGAGCGACGTGATCGGCATCAGCGTGTTCAATCCCGTGGCGCAGGAATTCGAATTCAAGCCGGGGCCGATCTTCGCGAACATCATCGTGGCGGACGAGATCAACCGCACGACGCCGAAAACGCAATCGTCGCTGCTGGAAGCGATGAACGAATCGCAGATCACCGTCGACAATCACACGCACCCGCTGCCGAAACCGTTTCTCGTGCTGGCGACGCAGAACCCGATCGAGCACCACGGCACTTACCCGCTTCCCGAATCGCAGCTCGACCGATTCCTGATGCGCATCCGCATGGGCTATCCCGCGCGCGAGAGCGAAAAGGAAATCATCCGCAATCATTCGGCTGCGGGGCAGCCGAGCCAGCTCGCGCCGGTGATGGACGCATCCGAAGTGATCGCGATGCAGGAGGCGGCGTCGCAGGTGAAGGTGGACGACAGCCTGCTCGACTACGCGCTCGAGATCGTGGACCGGACGCGGCAGACGGAGCAGCTTTCGCTGGGCGTGAGCCCGCGAGGCGCCGTGATGCTGCATCGCGCCGCGCAGGCGCGCGCGTTTCTCGAAGGCCGCGACTATTGCCTGCCGGACGATTTCAAGAGGCTGATCGTGCCCGTGTTCGCGCACCGCGTGGTGGTGAGCTCGCGGTACGTCTCCACGCAGAAGAAATCGGAGCAGGCCGAGGCGATCCTTCGCGAAATCCTTGAGACGACCCGCGTTCCTTTGTGACGATGCGATGGGCAGCGCCGGCTGCTTGCCTCGAATGGAAACCTGCGGCGCTGAGCGCCAACGCATTGCTTTAGCCGCTGCAGACCGACACTGATATGGGCTCCGCAACGAACGCCAACAATTCGACTGAATTTGCCGCTGCGCGGTGGTGGCGCGGGCGCGACCGGCCGGGCTGGCGCAGCTTCGGCATCGCCATGCTGGTGCTTTCGGCGGCGCTGCTGGTGGCGCTTTTTTCCGCCGCCGTGGCGCAGCAGGGACGCATCTGGCTTGCCGGCATCACGACGGTGCTCGCGCTGGGGATGGCGGCGTGGGTGGCGGTCGCGATCGTTCCGGCGCTGGCGCGGCGGACGAGTCTGCGCTGGCTGGCGCAACAGGTGGATTACCGGCTCACGCGCGACGGCGGCATCTACCTCGCCGCCATCGGCGTGCTGGTTCTTGCGGCCATCAACACGGGCAATAACCTGCTGTTCCTGATTCTGGCGTGCCTGCTCGGCGGAATTCTGGTATCGGGCGTGCTGTCGCGCTCCGTGCTTTCGGGCATCGAGCTGAAATTCGACATGCCCGAGCATATTTTTGCGGAGCAGCCGATCCTCGCCGAGATCGAGCTGCGCAACGAGAAGCAGGCATGGCCGTCGTTTTCGCTGCTCGTGGTGGGGCAGACGAAACGCAAAAACGTGCAGGCTGAAATTCTGACGCGGCCCGTTTTCTTTCCCTATATCCCGCACATGAGCGCGTCGCGGCAGAAGGTGGAGCTGCAATTTCCGCGGCGCGGCGTGTATCGCCAGGATGCTTTCGGCATTCGCACGCGCTTCCCTTTCGGATTCTTCGAGAAAACGCGCGAGGTGGAATCGGATATCGAAATGGTCGTTTATCCGCGCGTCGAGCCAACGGAGCAATTTTACGAAGTGCTGCCGCTGCTGAGCGGCGAAGTGGCCAGCCATTTCCGCGGGCGCGGGCACGAGCTGCACTCGCTGCGCGAATATCAGCTCACCGATAGCGCGCGCTTCGTCGATTGGAAAGTGACGGCGAAGATCGGGCGCATGGCGGTGCGCGAGTTCGCGCGAGAAGACGAGCGGCGCGTGATGCTGGTGCTCGATCCTTTCATCGGGCCGCCGCGCCGCGATCTCGGCGCGATGGCCGCCGCCGAACATGCGGAGCGCTTCGAGCGGGCCGTCTCGATGGCCGCATGCATCGCCTGGCATTTCCACGAGATTCGTTCGGTGATCCAGTTCCGAACGGATCGCTACATCACGCCCATCGCGCCCGCCGGCGAGATCATTTACGACACGCTGCGCACGCTCGCGCTGCTCGAGCCGGAAACGTCGGCGGCGGGCGGCGCGTTTCTCGACGAGCTGGTGGGCAACCGCGAGATTTTCAAGATCATCATCACCGCGCGGCCGCAGCGGACGATTCCGAGCGCGCTGTGGTCCTCCTCGTATTTTCTCTTCATCGACCAGCTGTAGGAAACAGCGCCCGCCTGAAAGCAAGGCGGCCGCTGCAAAACCATCCTCCGAGGCGCTGCGCCGAAGAATTTGCCGCGTTCGTGCGACAATGCGGGCGCATGGATGGCTCGTTCAATGCGCGCGCGATGAAAAGCTTTCAGCGGCGGCTGCTGGATTGGTTTCGGGCGCACCGGCGGGAACTGCCGTGGCGCGCGAGCCGCGATCCGTACCGCATCTGGGTGGCGGAAATCATGCTGCAGCAGACGCGGATTGCCGCGGTGATGCCCTACTACGAGCGATTCCTCGCGAAATTTCCCACCGTTGAGGCGCTGGCCGGGGCGGCGCAGGACGATGTGCTGAAGCTGTGGTCCGGGCTCGGCTACTACAGCCGCGCAAGGAACCTGCATCGGGCCGCGCAGGAAATTGTGGCGCGGCACGGGGGCGAATTTCCCCGCACGCTCGACGCGGCATTGGCGCTGCCCGGCATCGGGCGCTACACGGCGGCGGCGGTGCTGAGCATCGCGTACGACGCGCCGCTCGCGGTGCTCGATGGCAACGTGGCGCGCGTGCTTGCACGGCTCGGCGCGATTCGCGGCGATCTACGCGAACCGCGGCGCTGGCGCGAGCTCGCCGACGCGGCGCAGGAGCATCTCGCGCCGCGACTCCCCGCGCATGCGGCGCCGGGCGATTGGAACCAGGCGCTCATGGAGCTCGGGGAGACGGTGTGCACGCCGCAGATTCCGCGGTGCGGCGGGTGTCCTGTGGCGCGCTGGTGCGTGGCACGGATGCGCGGGCTGACGCGCGAAATACCGGCGCCGCGCAAGAAGCGCGCGCCGGTGCGCGTGCGCATCGCAGCGGCGATTCTGCGCGATCCGCGCGGGCGTACGCTGCTGGTGCAGGACCCCGGGGAGCACGATGGCGTCCTCTTTTCGCGCCTGTGGCAATTCCCGGCGGTGGAAGTGGCGCGGCACGCGGAGCGGGAGCTTGCCGCGCATGTCGCCGAGATTCTCGGGCTCGACGCCGCGTCGCTCGAGCTCGAGGCGCTGCCGGCAGCGCGGCACGGCGTCACATTTCGCAATGTGACGCTGCTGCCGTTTTTGGCGCGCGTCGAGCGGCTGCCGAAGCGGACGCGGACGCGCGTGCTGGCGCTCGACCGGCTGAAGGAGTTGCCGGTATCGAGCGCGACGCACAAGATCGCGGCGGCGTTGGATGGGCGGATCGACGCGAAAAAGGCGAAAGCCTCACCCCGGGGAAGCGGGGTGAGCTACATTACGGCAAAACGAGAAACAGCCCGGAACTAAAGCCCGCGAAGAATTTGCGCGGCTTATGTCGTGGCTGAAAGCCACGACCTACAAAGATCCTCGATTGACACGCGGGCTCTGAAGGCCCGCGCTTCCACCTGAAGAAGAGCCGGCGGGACGCCGGCGCTACTCAAGAAAATGCGCTTCGACTTGGCACACGGCCTCGTGGTGTGCCCGACCGCAACGGGGCGACCCGCCGCTACAAGTCGTTGATCCTGGAGCAGCGCAGCCATGGGATCCGGAACTTCAGCGGCTGTGGTGAATTGCCGAGGCCCGAGGCGCGCCTGTGGCGGCGGACAGCCTCCAGCCCCCTTCGGCTGCGCCCGAGACAGACCTCAGCGAAGGCTGGCCCCGGCGGGCGTTAGTTGATTCGCCTCCTGAGCGCACGGCGCGCCTGTGCGGCGAGGCGCCCGGTGCTAGCATCGTAGTGTCGATCGCCATGGCCTCCGCCGCGCCACCGTCTGCGCCAATGCCTGTGATGTCCGGGCGCCTTCCGCTCGCGGAGGGCTTGCCGGCGCTTGACCGCTATTTCGAGATTTCGCTTTTCCTGCTGGTGGCGACGGGCGTGCTGGCGGTGGTCTCGACGGGCAAGCTCGACCCGATTTCGACGTTCGCGCCGCTCGCCGCGCTGGCCTACAAGGGAATTCGCGTGTGGCAAGGGCGCGGGCCCGAGCTTTCGGCGCGCGTCGCAACGTGGCTCGTTCTCTGCTATTTCCTGTTTTTCCCGGTCGACATCTGGTTCCTTTCGCGCAACCTCGCCGCGGATGCACCGAATCCGCCGCTCTACGCCGCGCTGCTTTCGGCGATCCATTTGCTGCTCTTCGCGACGCTGGTGCGGCTCTATTCGGCGCGCACGAACCGCCACTATGCGTTTCTGGCGCTGCTCGCGGTGACGTCGATGCTGGCCTCGGCGATTCTGACGGTGGGGACGGGTTTTCTCGTCGCGCTGACCGTCTTTCTGGTGCTTTCGGTTTCGACATTCGTGGCGCTCGAGATCCGGCGAAGCGCCGCGGGCACCTCTTCGCAGGCGTTCGAGCCGGGCTCGCCGGTGGCGCGGCGGATGGGCCGGTCGCTCAGCGCCACGTCCGTGCTGGTCGCTTTGAGCGTGCTGGCCGTGGGCCTCGTGCTCTTTTTCGTGATCCCGCGATTCACCACCGGGTATCTCAGCGCGATGAATTTCCAGCCCGGACTGATGACGGGCTTCTCCGACAACGTCGAGCTCGGCGCAATCGGCCAGATTCAGCAAAACTCGGCCGTGGTGATGCGCATCCGCGTCGACGGCAATCCGGACCGCGCCGCCGATCTCCACTGGCGCGGCATCGTGCTCACGAATTTCGACGGGGAGCGGTGGTTTACTCCCAAGCAGGAGGAGACGCTGGTGCCGCGCGACGCCGGCGGCCAATACTTTTTCGGCGATTTGTCTCCGCGGTCCGGCGACGCTGATTTTCTCGGCGCGTCGGCACTCTCCGCCGCCGACTCCTACACGATGCATTACACGGTGCTGATGGAGCCGATCGCGACCGACGCCATCTTTATCGCCCCGCGGCCGCTGATGCTCCGGGGCAGATTCGGCGCCGAAGGCAGCATTCCCGGGGAAGCTCTGCATACGAATTACCTTTTTCTCGATCGGACGGGTTCGCTTTTCAATCCGCTGCACAATAATTTCAAGATAAGTTACGACGGCTTCTCGCGCGTCCCGGCGGTTCCCGCCGCCAAGCTGCGCGAGGCGCCGGCGGACTTTCCGCGACGCATCCTCGATACGTACCTCCAGGTGCCGGCTCTCGATCCGCGCATTCCGGCGCTTGCCTCGAAGATCGCCGCGGGCTCGAAGAACGAATACGACAAAGCCGCGAACATCCAGCTCTACCTGATGACGCACTATTCCTACACGCTCGATCTTTCCGGGCCGCGCGCCGAAGACCCGCTGGCCAATTTTCTCTTCGTGCGGCGCTCGGGCCACTGCGAGTATTTCGCCTCGGCCATGACGATGATGCTGCGCTCGATCGGCATTCCCGCGCGCTACGCCACCGGCTTCCTTCCCGGCGAATACAACGACGTGGCCGGAGACTACATCATTCGCGAGAGCGACGCGCACGCGTGGGTGGAGGTCTATTTTCCGTCGTACGGATGGATCACATTCGATCCCACGCCGCCGGGCGCGGGCCAGCATTCAGGCTTTCTGAGCCGCCTCTCGATGTATTGGGATTGGTTCCAATTCACGTGGGGCGAGTGGGTGATCAACTACGATTTCTCGCACCAGGTGATGCTGGGCCAGGCGATGCACCAATCGTCGCGCAGCTGGAGCGATCGCATGCGCGATTCCTACCGGCATAAGCGGGATGCTCTGATCCATGGGCTGCTGGCGCTCGATCATCGGATCGAAACCTCGCCGTGGTTCCTGCCGGGAGTGCTGATCGGGCTCGTGGCGATCCTCTTCGCGCTGCGGGGGAAATGGATGATCCGTTACGCATTCGCGCGCTGGAGCCTGCGCGCGCGCCGCGCCGGAAACGTGACCGCGTCGCTCGCCGCGCTCGAATACACGGAAATGCTCCGGCTGCTCGAAAAGCGCGGGTGGAAGAAGGCGGCTTCGCAGACGCCGCTCGAATTTGCCGCCGCGATTCCCTCGCCCGATGTTTCGGCGCCCGTAGCGCAGCTCACCGAGCTGTACCAGTCGGCGCGCTTTGGCAGCCACCCGGCGCGGGCCGAGCAGATGTCGGCGCTGCTGCGCGCGATCCGGGATCTGATGCGCTCGCGCAAGCCCCTCTTGCGATGAAAGCGCGCCGCCAAATCGGGAGATTCAGCCTCCTACCCTTCGTAGCTCTGCTGCTCGTTTCGCAAGCTCACTCGCAGCAGTTTCCAACGAACCACACGAATGATTCGGATTGGTGGTCGCTGCTCCGGGACGACAGCCCGCTTGAAAAACTCAGCCCGCAACGCGAAGAAATTGCGGCCTCGAACTTCGAGATTGCCGGCGTCACGCTTGACTATGATCAGGTGCTCGATAAAGTCCCTGCGAAGCTCGGCAGGACCACTTTCGTTTCGCGGGGCGATGCATCGACAGGGCGGAGCCAGCTTTGCTATGCGTCATCCCGAGGCGCCGATGCGACATACCTGATCTTCGAACGCGGCGAAGTCAATTTGTCGTTTTATCTTTTCGCGGGCGGGCGCACATGGAAGGGCCAAAGGCGCTGCGCCGTCTCGCCACTGATTCGGCCCGATCTTGCGACGCTCTCCGGTCTACGGTTAGGCCTTAGCCGATCCGAAGTCGAAAGAATCCTGGGGAAACCGACCTCCGCGGGCGAAGGCGAGATCACTTACTGGCACCAGACTAAGGAAAAGTCGTCCGCTCGAGACCTGGAGAGAGCTCGTAAGGCGGACGCCCATCTGAGCGAACAAGAATTTCACGACGACTACGATTATTTCTTTCGCTCGGTTTGGATCGTCGTGAAATTCAGAGACGGAAAGACGATTTATATCGGCGTCTCCAAATCGGAGACGTACTAGCGCCCTGCGTCCCTGCCTCCTTGACAATCGTTGGCGCGCGGCAGAGGATGCGGCGCGAGCGTTTTTCGCCGCCTTTCACCGGCCACATGACCACACGCCACCGCCTGCAGCTCGCGCTGATTCTGCTTACCGCAGTCGTCGTCACCGGAACGGCCGGCTTCCACTATCTCGAAGGCTGGTCGTGGTTCGACGGCTTTTACATGACGCTCACGACGATGACCACGATCGGCTCGGGCGAAATCCGCCCGCTGTCGCACGCGGCGCGCATCTTCAATTCGTTCATGATCGTCGCCGCGGTGCTGGCCGGGGGCTTCGTGATTGCGACCTTTTCGCAGACGTTGCTAGAATTCGAGTTCGGCAAGGCCTTCGGCCGCCGCCGCATGGAACGCGAACTCGCGAAACTTTCCGGGCATTACATCATCTGCGGCGCGGGCCGCGTGGGGCGGACGGTTGCGCGCCAGCTTCGCGCGAACGGCGAAACGTGCGTGGTGATCGACCGCGATCCCAACCGCGCGCGCTGGGCGGAGGAAGAAAAAATCCCCGTCATTCTCGGAAACGCGTCGAGCGAAGAAATCCTGCAGAAGGCGCACATCGATAAGGCGCGCGGATTCGTCTCGGCGGTGAGCTCGGACGCCGAAAATCTCTATATCGTCCTTACGGCGCGCGGATTCCGAGCGGACCTGAAAATCATCGCGCGGGCCAGCGAGGAAGAGGCGACGTCGAAATTGCTGCGCGCGGGCGCCTCGCAGGTGCTCTCGCCCTACAATTTCATCGGGCATCGCATCGCGCAGCTTCTGCTGCGCCCCAACGTGCTCGATTTCGTGGACGCGGCGTTTGGGCGCGAGCGGCTGGATTTCGAAATCGGCGAAGTGAGAATTACGGCGACGTCGAGCCTGGTGGGCAAGAACCTCTCCGATCCGGCGATTCCGCGGCAGGCCGGGGTGATCGTCCTCGCGCTGCGTGGCGCCGATGGGACGATGACGTTCAATCCTCCGCCCGAATCGATCATCCGGGCGGACGATTGCTTGATCGTGATCGGCAAGGACGAGCACATCAAGCGCCTGGAATCGCTCGCGACCTAGCGTCCGAAGGCAGATTTCCGCGGCCGGGTGGTATGCAAATGAAAGGTGCCGCCCAAGGCATCTTGTGGCATTATTGGCGCCAGCATTAATCACCGGAGGTGTAAACCCAGATGCTCCTCCCGTCATTCAAATCGTTTCGCGGCAGCGTCTTGACCGTACTGGCGTGTTTGACTTTTCTCCCGCGTCCGGCAATCGCCCAAAAAGCCGCCGTCGATCCGGCCGCCGATCTGCTGAATCAAGGGACCGCCGATCTGAACTCGCAGCACTATGAGGATGCGGCGGCTGCGTTCAAAAAGGCGAATCAACTTCATCACGACGACTGCGGCGAATGCTATTTCGGCTTGGCGATCGCTGAAAGCAGGATGGGAGACATGGAGGCGGCGATCAAGAGCTGCGACAAGGCCATCTCCTGCGCTGCAGACGACACTCTTCGCGTGGCGAGCCACAGGCTCAAGGGCACTCTCCTCGAACAGGCGGGAAACGACCCGAAACAGCTCAAGGCGGCTGAATTGGAATACCGGGCGGCTCTTGCAATCAATAAAGACGATGCGATAACCCACCTCAATCTTGGAATTACGCTGCTGAGAGAATCGCAGAAAGCCGAGGGCATCGAGGAGCTCAACCGCTGTATTCAGATTACTCCAGACGGCCCGGAGGCTGGATACGCGAAAAAGTTGATCGCCTATCCGGAAGAAGCGGCGCTGACGCTGGCTCCTGACTTCAAGGTGCAAACGCTCGACGGACAGCAGATTGCGCTCGATCAGCTGGCCGGGAAAATCGTGGTGATGGATTTCTGGGCTACCTGGTGCCCGCCCTGCAGAAGTTCCGTGCCGGAGTTGAAGGATCTGACCAAGAAATATCCTTCGTCGAAGCTGGTTCTGATCAGCTTCAGCGCGGATAAGGACGAGAAAGCGTGGCGCGATTTCATATCAAAGAAAAATATGGAATGGCCGCAATACCTGGATCACGACGGCCAGATTCGCAAGGAATTCGCGGTGAACGCGTTCCCGACCTACATCGTGATCGATCCGGATGGATTCATATACGAGAGAATTGTCGGACTTAATCCGCAAGAATCGGTCGTGCACCGGCTGAAAGACACCCTGCGGACGATGCTTCCCTCGGAGTGATATGAGCGGGCCGCACCACGCCGACTAAACCTCCCGGTGTGATGAGGCGCGCTTGCTCGAAGCATTGGCGAAGCGGCAGGCACCTCGCAGGAGATCGCGGAGAGCGTCCGGATGAACGCGCGAGAGGCGAACGAGAATCCATTCGTAATTCAGGTAATGGTCGGTGATGTAGTACGTTTCGGGATCGTGCGCCATCAACGCCTCGCGCTGCTCGAAATCCATTTTCACAACCAGCGATTCGCCATCCTGATGCAGCCGCGTGAAGCCCTGGCCGCCGCGCAGCTTAAACGCCGGCGTGCCGTAGGATGTGGTCTCCTCGACATTCTGGATCGAAAGCGCGATTTCGCGGACTGTGGCGAACATCGGCGGCTCCGCCACCTTCCTGGGCTTTCGTGCCGGCGGCTGCGATTTTCGAGAAGCGGCCTTTTTCCTGGATTTCATGAATTTACCCCGCCGCGTTTTGCAGAGTATGCCAAAACACGCGTTTGAAGGCGACCCGAAGAGTGTAAGCTTTCGGATGTGGAAGGCGTCGGAGGAAGAGGGCGCATGGGAAAACCTGGAATCGCGATCGACGTTCCGGGGTTCGGGCGGCGCGTGATTCGCACCGTCGTCAGCGACTACACCGGGACGCTTTCGCGCCGCGGCAAGCTCTCGCCCGGCGTGAGATCGCGATTGCGGCGACTGCTGAAGCTCGTCGATATCGAGATCGTCACCGCCGACTCCTATGGAACCGCGGGCCGGCAACTGCGAGGCATCGTTGTGCCTCATATGCTGCAGCGAAAGCGGCACGACATCGAAAAGCGCGATTTCGCGCGGCGGTTTGCGTTGCGCGAGGTGGCGGCATTCGGGAACGGCAACAACGACAGGCTGCTGCTGCAAGCCGTGAGGGCGGGCGGCGGGATTGCGGTGGCCGTCGACAACGGCGAAGGCTGCGCGCTCGATGCGCTTTCGCGCGCCAATATTTTCATTGTAGGCGCCGCCAATGCCCTCGATCTTCTGCTGAATCCTACCGCTTGCAAGGCGACGTTACGGTTCTAGCAGCTGAAGGCGCCCGCCCAAAGGCAAGGCGGCCGCTGGAAATGCGCGCGGCGGTCGCGGCCTGTGAACGGCGCGCGGGCCGGCATGCTAGAATTGAGCGTTTACACGTGATGCAAGGGACGCGCTGAGATGCCGAAGGTAGGATTCGTGAGCCTGGGGTGCCCGAAGAACCTCGTGGATAGCGAGGTGATGATGGGCATTCTCGCGCGCGCGGGCTACGAGCTTACGCCGCGCGCGGACGAAGCGGACGTCCTCGTAGTGAACACGTGCAGCTTCATCGAGCCCGCGCAGCAGGAATCGGTGAACTCGATTCTCGAGATGGCGGAATACAAGAAATTCGGGCGCGCGCAGAAGCTGATCGTCGCGGGATGTATGGTCGAGCGCTACCGCAATCAGATTCGCGAGCAGATTCCCGAAGTCGATGCGGTGATCGGCACCGGCGAAGTGGAGCAGATTCTCACGGCGTGCGAAGGCGAGGTGAGCGCGGGCGCCGATGCGGCTGACGCAGCGAGCGGATCGCCGACGTACCTGTATCACGATCTCACGCCGCGCATCGTCACCACGCCACGCCACACCGCGTACATCAAGATCAACGAAGGCTGCGATCATCCCTGCACCTTTTGCGTGATTCCGCAGCTGCGCGGGAAATTCCGCAGCCGGCGGTTCGAATCCGTGGTGCGCGAGGCGGCAAATCTCGCCGCCGCGGGCGTGCGCGAAATTTCGCTGATCGGGCAGGATACGACGTACTACGGCGAAGACCTCGGGCTGCGCGACGGGCTGCCCACGCTGCTCGAACGCCTGGCGCAGATCGAAGAGCTGCACTGGGTGCGATTCCTCTACTGCTATCCGAATCGCGTGACGCAGAAATTGCTCGACACGATTGCGGCGCATCCGCGGCTCGCGAAATATCTCGATATCCCGCTGCAGCACGCGAGCCGCAGCGTCCTCGCGCGAATGAAGCGCGGGTCGAACGCCGACGCATTCCTGAAAATGCTCGAAAGGATTCGCAAGACGATTCCCGGCGTGTCGATCCGGACGTCATTCATCGTCGGATTTCCCGGCGAAACCGATGCGGAATTTCGCGAACTGTGCGCTTTCGTGCGCGTGGCGGAATTCGATTGGATGGGCGTCTTCAGCTATTCCGATGAGGATGCGGCGAAGAGCTTTTCGCTCGGCGAAAAAGTGGATGCGAAGACGATCGCGCGACGCCGCAACGAGCTGATGTCGATTCAGAAGAAAATCAGCGCGCGCAAGCTGCGCGGGCGCGCCGGCGAGCTGGTGCAGGTAATGCTCGAAGGCCCGTCGAAAGACACGGATTTGATTTGGGAGGCGCGGCACGAAGGCATGGCGCCCGATATCGACGGCAAGGTCTACATCACGGAATTTGAAGGCGTGAACGACGCCGCGGATCTGCCCGCGCCGGGCACGCTCGCCACAATCGAAGTCACGAGCGCGAAGGATTACGATTTGATCGGCCGCGCCGTCGAATTCGCGGCGCCGCTTGCCGCCACGCCCGACGCTTCTGCGAAGTCGAATCTTTTCCCGATCCTCGCGTCCCGGTAACGTCCGCACAGGCGTTGTAGGCAACGAGTTTCTTCAGGGGCTAAAGCCCACTTTTTTGCCTTCTCAATGTCGGAGCTAAAGCTCCGACCCCCTAACGAAGAGCCGGCGAGACGCCGGCGGTACGCACACGCGCTCTGATCCGGTTGTCAATCGAATCAAAGATGGTCGGAGGAGGCATGGTGCGAAGCGGTGCTGCGCTGCGTTGTGCTTTGCGGTATCCTCATCGCGAGCGATTATGAGTTCCACTGTTCGCGAGCGATCGGTGCCTGTGCCAGAGCCGGAACTGACTCCGGACGCGATGATCGAGCGCGCGATCGCACTGCGGCCGCGGCTGCTCGCCGAGCAGGACGAAACCGAGCGGCGCAGCGTTCATTCCGAAGCGATTCACGAGGAATTCCGCAAGGCCGGATTCTACCGCTGCCTGCAGCCGCGGCGTTTCGGCGGCTACGAATTCGATCTCAAGACCTATTTCCGCATTGCCATCGAGCTCGCGCGCGGCGACCCATCGGTGTCGTGGTGCCTGATCGTGGGCTCGGGCCACGCGCTGATGCTCGGCTCGTATTTCAGCGAAGAGGCGCAGGCAGAGGGCTTCGGCCCCGACGGAAATTTTTCCGCGCCATCGGTTGCGGCGCCCACGGGCACGGCGACGCCCGTCGAAGGCGGCTGGCTCGTGAAGGGCAGGTGGGGCTACGCCTCAGGCGCGCCGTATGCGACGCACTTCATGCCGAGCGTGCTGATCGCGGAAAATTCGGGAGCGAAGCCGCGCGCTGGAATTGCGCTCGTGCCGCGCGCGCAGTGGAAAATGCTCGACGATTGGGGCGCGATCCTCGGCATGCGCGGCAGCGGCTCGAACTCGATCGTGATCGAGGGCGCGCGCGTTCCGAAAAGCCACGTGATCCCCCTCGACATGCTCAACGTGGACATCGCGCATGGCACTCCCGGCTCGCGCCTGCACGGCAATCCGATGTACGCGGGCCGCTGCCTCTCGTTTTTTCACGCGGAGCTTGTGGCCATTCTGGCGGGGCTCGGCTACGCGGCAATCGACGAGTACGAGAAAATCATCCGCACGAAGACCACGCTCTATCCGCCGATCGTGCCGCGCTACCAGCATCACGATTATCAGCGCTACCTCGGCCTCGCGCTCGGGATGATGAACGCGGCGAAGCGGCTCGTGCTGAATGCGGGCGAAGTCTACATGGAGTATTGCCGGCGCGGCTTCGAGGGCGGCGCGCCCTTCACGATGGAAGAAGACCTCGAACTTTTCGCAAGCCTCGAACACGGCGGGCGGCTGGCGTGGGAAGCGATCGAGATGATGTTTCGCACGTCGAGCTCGAGCGGCGCGAAAGACGGCGAACGGATGCAGCGCTACTACCGCGACGCTTCGATTTATCGCGGGCACCTCTCGGCGCAGTACGACATCGCCGCGCAACGCCTCGCGCTCGTTCACCTGGGCCTGAATCACGGCATCGCCACCGAAGATCGCACCGGCGTCGGAAACACGCCCGCCACCACCCCGAAGAAATAGCCCCAGCGTTATTCGTACCGCAGGGCCTCGATGGGGTCGAGCCGCGAAGCCTTTCGCGCGGGGTAATAGCCGAAAAATATTCCGACTCCCGCGGAGAATGCCACCGCGCCGACGATCGAAAGCGGCGAAACGGCGGTGGGCCATTGCATCGCCTTGGCGACGATAATTGATGATGCGATGCCGAAAATCACGCCGATGATCCCGCCGATCAGGCTCAAGACCATGGCTTCGCTGAGGAACTGGCGCTGCACGTCGCTTTCCGTGGCCCCGACGGCGATGCGCACGCCGATTTCGCGGGTTCGCTCCGTGACGGAAACGAGCATGATATTCATGATGCCGATTCCGCCGACCAGCAGGGAGATGGCGGCGACGCTTCCGAGCAGTACGGTGAGGATCAGCGAGATGCGGCCCACGGTTTGCGCGATCTCGGCCGGGCTGCGGATCGAGAAGTCGTTCGCTTCATCGGCGCGCAGGTGATGGCGCTGGCGAAGCAGCGCGGTGATCTGGCTCGTCGCGAAGTTGATGTCGTTTTTCGAATCGATCGAGGCCGTGATCAGCTGCAGCCAGTCGACGCCCACGAGCTTTTTCATCACGGTCGTGTAGGGCATCATGATCACGTCGTCCTGATCGCGCCCGAAGGTAGACTGGCCTTTCGTTTCGAGCTCGCCGATCACCGTGACCGGCAGCGTCTTCACTCGAATCACTTTACCGATCGGGTTATCGCCATTGAAGAGCTTGTTCGCCACGGTCGAACCGATCACGCAGACGTCCGCCGCCGTGTCGATATCGCGCTCTGAAAAAGAGCTGCCCACCACGACGGGCCAATTGCGAATATCGAAATAGTCCGGGCCGACGCCCTGATCGCGCGTGGCCCAATTCTGGCTCTGGTAAACCACCTGAACCGTGGTGTCCGTCTCCGGCGAGAGCATCGTGATCTCGGGAATTTCCTGCAGCATGGCGCGCGCGTCGCTGACCATCAGCGTGTTGGTGGCGCCCGTGCCCATCTGGATTCCGCCCGAATTCACGCTGCCGGCCATCACGAAGAGCATGTTGACGCCGAGGCTTTGAATCTGGTCCTGCACTTGCTCGCTTGCGCTGGTGCCGACGCCGACAATGCAGATCACCGCCATCACTCCGATGATGATTCCCAGCATGGTCAGCAGAGTGCGCATCTTGTTTCGACCGAGAGTGCGGAGAGCTACGCGGATCACCTCGTTGAAATTCATTTCCCCACCTGTTTGGCCCAGGACCCGACTGCGACGTTCGCGGAACTTGCGGGCGCTTGAGTTCGCCGGGAATAATTGCATTTCAAGCCGCATACAGCACCACGAGCGGCTCTACTTATAGATACGGCCGAAATGCGGCTGGAGTTACGTCGCTGATGCGGATTGGCTGAATCTCGCCTCCATTGGATCTGCGCTTAACACAGGGAGCACAGAGAAATGCCACGGAGGGCGCGGAGAAACTGTGCTGGAATTCTGTGTGGCCTCGATGCGTTTCCGGTCGTCTCTGTTTAGTTCCGCCTTCAAATTCGCCGCGCTCGCGCCGCATGCTGCGATGTAATGCCCTTTGGGGTATGCTCGTCGAGTGAAGCATCACTGCCCCATCTGCAAGAAGGCCACCGATTCGGAGACCGACGCGGAGTTTCCGTTCTGCAGCCAGCGCTGCCGGCTGCTCGATCTCGGCAACTGGGCGAGCGAGAAGTATGTCGTCAGCGAGCCCGCCATGGACGAATCGGATTCCGGAATTCCCGAACGAGACCCGGATGAGCAAACCAGCTGACGCGCCGCAAGGAGCCGCGTCGGTCGCGCCCGCGCGCAAGCCCGCCGCGGCGGGCAAACCGCGCTTCGCGCTCTTCATAGCGACAGCCTGCGGCCTCGGTTATATCCCGAAAGCGCCGGGGACATTCGGCTCGCTCGCGGGCCTCCTACTCGCGATGCTTCCCTGGTTGTTTCTGATTCTTGCCGGAGTTGTTTCGAAAGATACGCTGCTTGGAACGGTTTCAGTTTTTGGGGGAAGCGAATTCGATCCGTATCTCGGCTCTGAAATTTGGATCGCGGTCATTGTGGGGCTTGTCGGCGTCTGGTCCGCCAGTGAAGCGGCCAACTATTGGTCGCAAAAGGATCCACAACGGGTCGTGATAGATGAGGTGTCGGGTCAGCACTTGACCCTGCTCCTCGGTTGCGGTGTGCCGATTTGGTGGCGGCCGCAGCCGCCCTGGGTCGATACGCAGCTAGGCTACATCACGCTGCACGCGGCGCTTAACTGGAAATATTTGTTGCTGGGTTTTATACTTTTTCGAGTGTTTGACATATGGAAACCTTTTCCGGCGCGGCAAGCGGAATCGTTGCCGGGCGGCTGGGGCATCATGGCGGACGATTGGGTAGCCGGAATTTATGCGGCGATCGGATTGTGGATCGCGCGCGCGGCGGGGCTGTAATGCGGGGCAAGAAAAAGAGCAGATTCCTCGCTACGCCCCGTGCCCATCAAGAACTGATGGGAAAACAAGAACGCGGGGCTTCGCTCGGAATGACAGGTTGCCCTGAAGTGGCCGGGATGGACACCAAGTGAGCACGGCTTTACGAATGAACGGCGCGCCAAGAATCGAAAGCGTGAAGCCCGGCGCGGCTTTGCCGGGAGGCGAAGTCGCGATCGCGGGCAGCGGCTTTAGCGTGCGCAATCACACGCGGCCGCAGGTGCAATTCGGCACGGCCGAGGCGAGCCTGGTGATGGCCGCGGACAATTTCCTGATCGCGCGCGTGCCGGAGGGCGCGGCGGGCGGCGCGGTGCGCGTGCGAATGGGCAGCGTCGAGAGCGCGCCATACCCGATGGCGCTGGGCGTGCAAATCGCGGACAACCTGCATCCCGTGGGCAATCCGGCGGTGGATGCGGACGGCAACACCTACGTCACCTTCAGCGGGCAGCGCGGGCAGAAGGTGCCCGTGTCGCTCTACAAGATCACTGCGAATCATTCGGTGAAGCCGTTCATCACCGAGTTGATGAATCCCACGGGCCTCGCGATCGACCGCGACGGAAATCTTTTCGTCTCCTGCCGCAACGACGGCACGATCCATCGCGTCTCGGCGGACGGCCGCGCGATGCAGTGGATCGAGGGCATGGGCATCGCGACGGGCATCGCGTTCGATAAAAACGGCAGCCTCTACGTGGGCGACCGCAGCGGCACGATTTTCAAGATCAGCCCGGACCGCGAGATTTTCGTGTTCGCGACGCTCGAGCCTTCGGTGGCGGCGTACCATCTGGCGTTCAGCCCGGCGGGCGAGCTGTTCGTCACCGGGCCGACCACATCGAGCTTCGATCGCGTCTACCGGATTACGCCCGCGGGCGAGGTCGAGGTATTTTTCCGCGGCCTCGGCCGCCCGCAGGGGCTCGCCTTCGATCGCCTGGGCAATCTTTACGTGGCGGCGTCCTTTGGAGGCAAACGCGGCGTGGTCCGGATCACGCCGCAGGGCGAAGCGGAGCTGGTTCTCGGCGGGGCGAATATCGTGGGCCTCGCGCTGCTGCCTTCGCATCGCGCCATGATCGCCACCAACAGCGCCCTTTTCACGCTCGACTGGGACGTCGCCGGCCTTCCCCTCAACGGCTGATCGCAGTTCCCTGAGGGGCTGAGACCCAACAGTTTCACGGCTGAGACGGCTCTAGTATCTCGATGGACTCGCGCGGAGCGTGAATCCTTCCCGCCTCATCGATGATTCCCTGCGCAACAGCAGCCTGAACACGAGAACATGCGTGACGAGCAACAGAGGAACGCCCAAGATCGGGAGGAAATAGACCACGCCCAATACTCCCGGCGCGTTTGCGAGCGAAATGCGGGCGCCCTGATAGAACGCGTTCAGCAAATCGGCCGTGCCGACAATGTTGAAGAGCCAGACGAGAGGCATGCCTGCTTTCGTCCTCAGAGCGGCGAGCGCGATCAGTGCCAATGTGGCGGACGCGAGATCGCCGTAGGCGAGGCCGCGAGCGAAGAAAGTGCCGGACACCTGTGCGGCGACTACGCCGGGAATCAGGGCCGCCAGCCCGATGTATCGAAACCCGTGCAGAACGAGGATTGGCCGCAGCGCTTCTGTAAGCTCGCGTTTGCTGATGGCCGGCCAGATATACTGGGCGGCGAAAACTCCCCAGGCGAGAAGGCCAAAGGCTACAGTCAGGCCCCAGATCAGAGGAATGGGCATCGTGCCCTCCTTTCTCCCGCATCGGATGACGCAGACCGGCCGCGCGATTCGCGACGGCTTCTCCTTCCCAACGTGCGCCCGGCGGTAGATACTGTCGGCCGTGAAATCGGCTACCGCTGCAGTGCTTGGCGAAATCGGTCTGCCTGCGCCCGTGCGCGAATTGGCTGCGCGGCGCTGGGACGTGGTGATCGTAGGCGCGGGGCACAACGGCTTGGCCTGCGCCGCGTATCTGGCGCGCGCGGGCAAGCGCGTGCTGGTGCTCGAAAGCCGCACGCGGGTGGGCGGCGCTTGCACGATCGAGGAGCCGTTTCCCGGCGTGCGTATGTCGCCGTGCGCGTATCTCGCTGGGCTGCTGCATCCGCTGGTTGTCTCCGAATTGAAATTGCCCGAGCGCGGCTTCGAGTGGATGCCCGCGGTCAACGGGCTTTTCGTTCCCTTCCTCGACGGTTCGAGCGTGCAGATCTGGGACGATGACGAGCGGTGCGAAGCGGAAATTCGCGGATTCGCGCCCGGTGAGGTGGAGGGCTGGCGCGCGATGAGCGATGTGTTGCGCCGGCTGCGCGACGCGCTGCGTCCAGCGGGCGAAGGCGACCTATGGATCGGCGAGCCGCCCACGCGCGACGAGATCGAAGCGCGGCTCGGCAACGACGACGAAGCAAAACACGTGCTCTTCGATTGGTCGATGGCGGAATTCGTCGAGCGCTATCTGCGCGACGAACGATTGCAGATCGCGTATCTCGGCCAGGGCGTGATCGGGACGAACGCCAGCCCCTTCGACCCGGGCACTGCCAGCATCCGCTTCCATCACGCGTCCGGACGCCTCGGCGGAATGCCCGGCATGTGGGGCTACGTGAAGGGCGGCATGGGCATGGTGTCGTTTTATTTTTGTGATGCCGCGCGCGAGGCGGGAGCGGTGGTGGCGGCAGGCGTGCCCGTGGCGAGGATCGCGCCCGGCGAAGGCGTGATGCTCGAAGGCGGCGAATTGATCGCCGCGCCCGTGGTGATCTCGAATGCCGACCCGCGGCAGACGCTGCGGCTGCTCGGCTACGCCGCCGATGCGCTGTGGCGGAAGCGCATCGAAGAAATTCCCATGGAAGGCTGCACCGTGAAGCTCAACGTGCTGCTCCGCGAGCTGCCGAATTTCGCCGCGCGGCCAGGCACGGATCAGCCGCACCACTACGGGCAGATCAACGCGCCGCTCACCAAGGCGGAATGGAAGGCCGGATTTGCCGACGCACGCCGCGGCGAATTGCCCGAGCATCTCTGGTGCGAGCTGTATTTCCAGAGCGCGCACGATCCAACCATTGCAGGCGCCGGGCAGCATACGATGAGCGTCTTCGCGCAGTATGTACCATACAAATTCGCACACGGCACATGGGACGAGCGCCGCGAGGAAGTTCGCCGCGTCGCGCTCGATTCCCTCGCCCGCTTCTGTTCGAATATCGATCGCGCCGTGATCGACGCGCAGGTGCTGGGCCCGCCCGATATCGAGCGAAAGGTGGGACTCACCGGCGGCCACATTTTCCAGGGCGAATGCCTGCCTCCCTACATGTGGTCGAATCGGCTGCCCGCACGCACGTCGATGCCGGGCGTCTATTTGTGCGGGGCGTGCACGCATCCCGGCGGCAGCGTGATCGGCATCAACGGCCGCAACGCCGCGATGGCCGTCCTCCGCGATACCGCATAGCTTTGCATTCTTCCGCGGAATGGAACCTTACCCTGATGGCTGGCGCGCGACAAAGCCCAAGCCCGAGACTCTGCCGCACTACCCGATGGTCCTGCACCGGGGCGGATATCCAGACGGGAGCTAGCCGAAGATCGCGCGTGCCCAAATTGGCGTAGCGCTACCGGCGGACTATGCCGTCGTGTTGGTAGTCGGCGTTGGTGCGGCGGGCGGACCCAGATAGGTCTCGACGGCCTGATTCGTGATGTTGAGTTCGGCCGCGATTTGCGGCGTCGTCAGACCTTCCTCGCTCAGATAGAGCACCTGCAGGTAGCTTGGCGGCGGCGTGGGAGCCGGCGTCGCGGCCGCCGGTGCAGCCTGCTGGGCAGCCGCTGAAAGCGTAACCGTATCCTGGCTCGTGTTGGAGGGCGCGGATGAGGCCGCGCTGGCTGTGGTTGCCGCCTGCACGAGTTGTAGATCGGTTGCGTCCGTAGTCAATGAGCCAAGGCCGGAAATGGAAGTTGCCATGATCGAGGTCCCCCTTTGCTGATTCTTGGAATCCTCCAATGTCCGGTCTATCGACCGTATCGAGAAAAGCTTTAGCGCGATGCCAAGCCCAAGCCGCTGAGCATGTTACGAACGGCGGCCGGACGACTCCCGCGAGCCGCGCGCGCCAAAGCCGCCGGCCCGGACTCTCTTGCGCTCGCTCGGCGTCATCGAGTAAAACTCTAAATACATGAAAGCGGAAATCATCGCTGTCGGCTCGGAATTGCTCACGCCTTACCGCCTGGATACCAATTCGCTTTTCCTTACCGACGAATTGACGCAGATCGGCGTGCGCGTCGTCTACAAATCCGTGGTCGGCGACACGCCCGAAGATATGCTCTCGACGTTTCGCCATGCGATGGATCGCGCCGACGTGATCGTGTCGTCCGGCGGCCTCGGCCCCACCGACGACGACCGCACGCGGCAGTGCGTGGCGGACCTGCTCGGACGCAAACTCATTCGCGACGAAGGGACGCTGCAAAAAATCAACGAGCGGTTCCGGCGTTTCGGCCGGCCCATGCCGGAAATCAATTTGCGGCAAGCGATGATCGTCGAGGGCGCAACCGTGCTGCCCAATCCACGCGGCACGGCGCCGGGAATGTGGATCGAAGCGAACGGCCGCATTTTGATTCTGCTGCCCGGCGTGCCCAACGAATTGCGCGCGCTGGTGGAAACCGAAGTGAAGCCGCGCCTCGCGAGGTTTGGCAGCAAGGAACGCCTTTATACGCGGGAGCTGCGGATCGTCGGGCTCTTCGAATCGGACGTGGAGCAGCGCGTGAGGGCGCTTTATGCAGCGTATCCGGATACCGAAACGACGATTCTCGCTTCCGCCGGCTACATCCAGCTCCATCCGCGAATCTGGTCGGACGATCCCGCGTATGCGAATGCGCGGCTCGATGAGCTCGTGAAGCGGATGGCGCTCGCGCTCGGCGAGCATCTGGTTTCGACGCAGGGCGAAACGCTCGAGGAAATTCTGGCGCGCCTGCTGACGGAAAACCGCGCCACGGTTGCCGTGGCCGAAAGCTGCACGGGCGGGCTGCTGGCCGAGCGGCTGACGCATCTTTCGGGCAGCTCGGCATATTTCCTCGGCGGCGTCGTCTGCTACAGCAACGAGCTGAAAACGAGTATGGTCGGCGTGCCGGCCGAGCTGATCGCTGCGAAAGGGGCGGTGAGTTCGGAAGTGGCGCTGGCGCTGGCCGAAGGCATCCGCAGGCGCACGGGCGCGACGCTCGGCCTCGGCGTCACCGGCATCGCCGGACCGCTCGGTGGCACGCCGGAAAAACCGGTCGGCCTCGTCCACATCGGAATCGCGGACGAGCGCGGCCCATGCGAAAAGGCGTATCGCTTCCCGGGAGACCGCGAGCGCATCCGCCATTTCGCCACGCAAAACGCGCTCGATGCGGTCCGCCGCTACTACATGTTTCCGCGGCCTGCCGCCGGAGCCGCGTAGCGCCGGCGTCTCGCCGGCTCTTGCTTTTGACGTGCCTTTGCACTGGCCGCCTTCTGGCCCTGAACGAAGTGAATCGGGCAGGCGGGCGGTCTTTATCGAAGGCTCGGCTGAAAATGCGCCTGGCCCGCAATCACGGCATGGGGTGCGGCGGTGAGGCTCTTCGTGGCGCTGGATCTGACGCAAGAAATACGCGAGGCGCTGCAAGAGCCCATTTCAAAGCTCAAGCAGCTCGCGAAAAATGCGCGCTGGTCGCGCCCGGAAGGAATGCACGTGACGTTGAAATTCATCGGGCACGTGGAGGTGGGCAGGCTCGACGCGATCCGCGCCGCGCTGGCCACGGTGCGTTCGGATGCCCCAGTCGAGATGCAAATCCGCGGCGTGGGATTTTTCCCGGATGAGCGGCGCCCGCGCGTCCTCTGGTGCGGCATCGAGCCATCCGCAAATCTCGGGCCGCTCGCGGCCGAGATCGAGCGCACGCTTGAGCCGCTCGGCATCCCGCGCGAAGAGCGGAAATTCGCGCCGCACCTCACGCTCGCGCGGCTCAAAGATGCGCGCGGCGTCGACGATCTCGTGCGCGCCGCCCGCGACATGAAGTCGCGCATTTTCGGATCGACGCGCGCGGCTGAATTTCACCTCTTCGAAAGCGTGACGAAGCCATCGGGCGCCGAGTACCGAAAAATCGAGAGCTATGCCTTCGTGAAAGGAGCCGCGTGATTCCTTATTGGACCGCGGGCGTGGCCTATCTGCTGGGCTCGATTCCCTTCGGCGTGCTGATCGTGAAGCTGCGCGGCGGTCCGGACATCCGCCAGTCGGGCAGCGGCAACACGGGCGCCGCCAACGTGATGCGCAATGCAGGCGCGGCGGCGGGCGTGCTGACGCTCGTGCTCGATGCGGGAAAAGGCTATCTCGCCGTTTGGATTGCGGAGCGCGCCACGCACGGAGAGATCCGCTGGATGACCATCGCGGCCGCGGCGGCGGTGATCGGGCACGTTTTCCCCGTCTGGCTGCAATTTCGGGGCGGAAAAGGAGTGGCGACCGGCCTCGGCGCGTTCCTCCCGATCTGCCGCGAAGCCGTGCTGTTCGCCGTCGTGCTGTGGCTGATCGTCGTGGGATTCTGGCGGTATTCGTCGCTCGGGTCAATTGTGGCGACGGCGGCGCTGCCGGTGTTCGTCTATTTCTTGTACGCGCCGGGGCACGCGCCGCCCACGGACGTCACGATCTGCACCGTCGCAATTTCCCTGCTCGTGCTGTGGAAACATCGCGCGAACATCCAGCGCCTGATTGCCCGGACAGAATCCCGGCTGACTCCGCGGCGGCGGGATTAGCGGTCGGTGTAGTAGCCGTCGCGGGCCTGGACGGTGAGGTCTTTGTTGTTCGTGGTGAGATGAATCTTGTGATAGCCCGCGCCGGTGTTGGAAGGATTCGGCGAATAGCCCAGGCTGTACTGGTTGCGTAGTTCCTCTTCGATCGCGGCGTAGATCTGGTCGACCGGCATTTTCTTCGAGACCTCGAATAGCCTGCCGCCTGTTTGCGTCGAGATTTCCTCGAGAACTTTCTTGCCGTCGGATCGGTGTTCCTCGGGGTAACGATTCCCGCCGCCTCTCCCGCCTCCACCTTGCCCGCCGCCAGCGCCCGGCCAGCCGGTTCCGCCGCCGGGGCCACCGCCACCGCCGGGCCAGCCGCCTCCCATGCCCCAGCCGCCATGTCCGCCGCCGTGGTGTGCGTGTTCCTGTTGTTGTTCGTGTTCCGCACCGGCAAAAAGAATGGAATAGATGGAAGTATCGGCGCGCTGCGCCGCTTCGACCGCATCCTCGAGAGACTTTTTGCTGCCGCGGTCAACGCCATCGGAGAGGACGAAAAGAGCCTTTCGGCCCTGCTGCTTTTTCATCAGGTCGTTCGAGGCGAGATAAACGGCGTCGTAGAGCAAAGTGCCGCCATGGCGGCGCTGGCCTGAGTCCTGATCGTCGTCGGCTGTGTCGCGCGGCGAGGCATCGAGAAGCTGGAGCGCGGCTTGCAGTTTGGGGCGCAAAGGTGTGAGGTCTTGCAGAAGCTCGACCTCGTGATCGAAGTGAATCACGAAGGCGCGGTCCTTATCGCCCAGCATGTGATCGAGAAAGATGTAACTGGCTTTGCGTTCGTCGTCGAGCACGCCGCGCTGGCTGTAGCTCGTGTCGACGAGCAGGCCGAGCGTGAGCGGCACGTCCGTATCGCGCACGAAATGGCTGATGGTCTGCGGATGCCCGTCCTCGTCCAGCGCGAAATCCTCCTTGTTGAGGTTCGCGACGATTTTCCCCTTCTTGTCGCGCACAGTCGCGTACAGGGTGACGAGCTTCGTTTCGCTGGAAATTTTCGAGGGCGACTCGGGCGGCTGCTCGGCATGCTTTAGCTGGGGAAGCTGCGACGGCTCTTGCGCCGGTTGCGGCGGCGCTTGTTGCGTTTGCTGCTGGGCTTGCCGCGCCAGCGCTCCGCCGACGACAAGCAGCGGGGCTGCCAGCAGCAGCGCAAGCACGCGCGCGCGGCGCCGGCCGGCGGGCCGCCCATGATTCGCGAATAGAGCCGAGATCTTATTCCGCATCGAACGCATCCGATTCAACGAGCGTACCAATCAAGATTCCGCGAACGGGCGCAAGGTTGCATCGAGCCATGGCGGCCTCATCGATTCCACGTGATTCCGCGGCCAAGCACGAAGATGAAGATCAGGCTCGCGACCGCGCCCGCCGCGATCCATGCGGCGCTGCGAGGCAGCGGTCCGGCCGGCTCTTCGTCCATCGGCCGCGGCCGGCGCAACATGCTCGGGAGCGACAGCATGCCGGCATTTCCGCCCAAAGTCGAGGCAAGGGCGGATGCGAACACGTAGAACATTCCAGCGGGATTGAAGAGGCCGGCGACGCCCGCGAGGATCGCCTCCGATAAGTAAGGGAGCCAGCAGAGCGTGCGCATCTTGCGCGGATCATCGTCGTTGCGCCGGAAGGGCCCAAGCTGGGCGGCCACGAGCAGCATCGATGCGTAATAGGTGACCGCGCCGAGCACCACCAGCCCTAGCCGCCACAGCCAGTGCGGCTGCCAGCCGTCGATCACGGCCGCCCAGTCGCCGAAATTCGAGACGCCGGAAAAGAAGAAATAGCCCGTTCCGCTGAAGAGGCCTCCCGCCATGGCCAGGATCAGAAAATACCTCGTGGACGGCCGGTATCGCTCGGGCTCCGCGAGCAAAAGCCAGAAAATTGCGCCGGAAATCAGGCTTACGATCGGCCCGGCTGCGGCAATCCATCGGGTGTCGATGTCGCTCTGCAGTGCGACCGTGCTCACGGTCAAGTGATGCGCGCCGGTCAGCAGCGCCATCCCTCCATGGCCGAGCGCCTCATGCAGCACATCCTGAACGATGCAAGCGAGCGCCGCGATCGCTATCACGGTCAGCTTGTCATACGTCACGGGGGCCGCTTGCGCGGGCTGCGCGGGCATGGCGTTGGTTGTAGCACAGGGCCGGGCGTTCATGCACGCGATGATCCTGCCCGCCGCAGAAAGTGCGCAGCAGAAGGCGGGTGCCGCGGAGAGGCCAGGGCGAAAATCGAAGCGAAAAATCGGCGCGGGCCATAAGCCAAAGCGTCAGCATGCCTTAGCCGCCAAGGGCGCGATGGCTGATCGGGCACCTTAGTACGGTCGTTCAGTTGTGCCGCCCACCCGTGTCCGCTACGATTTCGCTCAGGAATATCATGCCCAGCGAGTCACAAAAGCAGCTCACCACGCGGCGCCTGCGCATCCTCTGGATCGTGATGGCGGCGCTCCTGCTGCTGAGCGCGGGGCCGCTGTGGCTCTACCACCGGCAGGTGCTCAGCCTCAGCGAAGACAAGCTGCAGGATACCGAGCGCGTGCAGCAAAACCAGATCACGCGATCGCTGGCCAGCGAGACGCTGCAATTCGAGCAGAATATCCGGGAGCAATTGCTGAGCCAGCGGCAGATGCTCGCGCTGACCGGGTGGATTCAGGACGTCAACGACCCCACGCACACGCCGCAAATGTCGCGGCTGCTGCAAAGCTTCATCGAAAACGATCCCAACATTCTCTACGTGACGGCCGTGAACCGGCAGGCCAAGGGGCAATCGGCCGGCAGCTTTGCCGCCGACCAGGACCCATTCGTCGGCGCGGCGCTGAAGCGGGCCTTCACGTCAAGCATTCAGGGATTCGATTCGCTCAGCGAACCTTTCGCGCTGGGGCGCGACAATCATCCCGCGCTGGTGATGTCGGTGCCGCTGCTATCCGACGGGCAGTTTGCCGGGATGTTTGCGGCCGTCGTCTCGCTGGACCGCCTGCAATCGCGCCTGCGCGACGCAAGCGTTCGCGATCGCGTGGTCTACATCGTGAACGCGCACGGGCAAATCGTGGCTTACCCGGACACGCGCGACATGGTTCCGGGCAGAAACGTTACCTCGACTTCGCCGCTTGCCAAGCAGGTGATGGCCCTGCCCCAGGATTTGCGGGCCACGCAAACGACGAATTTCCAGCTGCCGGGCACGGACAAGCGGCACCCGATCGAGATGATCGGGACCTACAGCACGATTCCCGAGCTGCGCTGGGCGGTGATCGCGCAACGCAGTCTCGATGACGCGCGCATCGACGCGGGCGTGGCGGAACTCACGGCCGAAGCGCTTCGCTTCGTGGTCGGCGTGATGTTTGCGTCCCTGCTGATCGGCTACATCTTTGCCGTGGGAATCACGCGGCCGATTCGCGGGCTGGTGGAATCGACGCGCGCCATCAGCCGCGCGGAATTCCACGAACGCGCGGAAGTGCGCGGCGCCGCGGAAATCAGCGAGCTGGCCGAAACGTTCAACAGCATGGCCGGGCACATCGAGCAGTACGTCGATCAGCTCAAGGCGGCGGCGGCCGAAAATCGCGAGCTCTTCCTCGGCTCGATCCGCATGCTCGCAGCGGCCATCGACGAAAAGGACCCATACACGCGCGGCCATTCCGGGCGCGTGGCGAAATATTCCATCATCATCGGCGACGGCCTGGGCTTGAGCGCCGAAGAACTCGACCGGCTGCGCATCGCGGCGCTGCTGCACGACGTGGGCAAGATCGGCGTCGACGACCGCGTGCTGAAAAAACCCGGCAAACTTACCGACGAAGAATTCGAGCTGATGAAGCAGCACACGGTGAAAGGCGCGAACATCATGCGCCCCGTTTCGCAGCTGAAAGACATGCTGCCCGGCATCGAACTTCACCACGAGCGCATGGACGGCCAGGGCTATCCCTACGGCCTTTCGGGCGACCAGATCCCGATCATGGCGCGGATCATCGCCGTCGCGGACACGTTTGACGCGATCACCACGAACCGCCCCTATCAATCGGCCATGGACCTCGAATACGCGCTCGAACGCATTCGCTCGCTCGCGATTTCGCGCTTCGATCCCAAAGTCGTCGAGGCGCTCGAATCCGCGATCCACGGCGGCCGCCTGCGGCTCACCGCCAGCCTCGTCGAAGTCTGACGATCCGCTAAGGATCGTCAGTCCCGAGCCCGAGCGAGGGACCTCTCTTCCGACGATCCGGCGAGGATCGTCAGTCCCAAGCAAAAGCGAGAGCCTCAGCTCCGAAAAATCCTCCGAACAGTGTCCGTAGAAAAACGGATTTCCATGGGCTGCGCCTAGCGCGATAACTACAGCAAGGACCTTGCTCTCGTCGGGCGGTTAAAATCGGCTTAAATGGCCGAAAAAAGCCCCAAAAGGGAGGGTTTTGCCATGATTCCCCACCGGCCCACCCCTAAAGAGAAGACACAGAAGGCTTTCCGCGCTTACCTCGACCTGCTGGACACGGCGGACTGGCTGAAAAAGGAACTTCGCGCGCCGCTCGAGGCGTTTGACCTGACGATGCCCGGCTTTCGCTTGATGGAGCTGGTCAACCGCGAGGGAGCGCAAAAGATCGTGGATTTGGCCGACAAGAGCGGCGTGACACGGCAGGCAACGGACGATCTGATCGCACGGCTCGAAAGGCGAAATTGGGTGCGGAGGGCGGTCGTGAGGCTGCCACCGGTGGAATTCAAGCGAAGCCATCTTTCGAAAGGCGGAGAAGACGGAACTCGGGTCGGCCGACGGGTTCAGGTGGTCGGATTGACGGCGCTCGGGAAGAGATTCATGAAGGATGTCCTGCCGAGGCATTCGAAGCTGGTGAAGTCACTGCTGCGGGTGCTGGAGGCGCGGGAGCAGGACACGCTGAGCCGGATTTGCCGGAAGCTGCGCGAGGGCGACGTGATGAAATTCGTGAAGGAAATTACGACGGAGCGCGAGGGGGAATAACGGAGTTCGGAAGTTCGGGAGTTAAGGGTTGAGAGGCGAACAGCTCACGGCCGGACTGGTCGCTGCTGGAGGAGCCCATCCTCAAAATCTTTCGGACCGACCTATATCGGCGGCAGCGGATTGATGTCCTCGGTGTGACGCTCTAGGCGGTTCCAGCAAGCGTGCTTTTCCTTTTCGCGTAGTAGACCGCCGCGAATTAGCCTCAGCAGCGTCTTTGCTCCCCAAGGCGACGATGCGTAATGGGTTGAAGACTTGCAATACGCGAGTTCGATCTTGCCCACTACCGCCCGAAGTGCTGAGAGGGCGGCTTGGACGTTGTCCCGAGTCGCAACGGGCAAAGGATTTACCGAGCTCGCACCTGGTGCAGTCTCTTCCAGAGCAAGCGCAAGATCGCGATGGGCGATTCGTCGATGCCGCCATTGCATGGCAAAGTCAGCAGCCGTTCGTGCGTCTTCCACGAGCGTGGTTACCTCCGCGCGGAGACTGTTGTCGGCGATCAATGCGATGAAACGTTCGATCGACAGAACGTGATTCCCAGCGGATTTCGGCGGTCCGACAAGTCGCGCGATCCCCAGAAGCGTCTGCTCAAACAGCGCGTCATGGACCACCTGAAAAATGAACGGCGCAGATTCGTTCATTAGATCGACCCGGCTTGGCTTCTCTGCAAATAGCACGCGGTACTCCCCCCATCGCCAATGGAGCCATGTCACGTCGTGCGAAATCGCATGATATAACTTCCCCAACTCCAGCCCCATCGTTGCAATTTCGTTGGTGAGGACTTCGGCGTCCGTTTGCTGTGATCGTTGCCCTTGCTGCACCTTCGCCTCCCAGGGGGCCATTACCCCACCCATCATCCAATCTGAGCATACCATTTCGCTTTGTCTTCGCCTATGGCTTTCGATTATGATTTCGCTAGAGGGCTTTGGGTCATGCGAACGTTTATATTTGGTGCTGGTGCCTCGGTTCATGCAGGATACCCACTTGCGAGCACGATGTGGCCCGCCATGTCGAGTTGGGCGCTCGAATCTTCTCCGCTCGGGTCGCTATTTCGGGATGTAGTCGGGCATATGAATGCGCGGTTCGACGTGTCACAGCCGTTCGAGTTGGCGTTGACAGATCTCCAGCGGCGGATCGATGCGTTGGTCGAGAAGCCGGATATATCAAACGCCGAAAGATTCGAGAAACACTTGCTGTTGCAGCTGCCGCGTACCGCAGAGTACATGATTTGCTGCTACTTCAACGCCTTGCGTTCCCAACGAGCCGAGCTATACGAAAAGTTTGTGTCCCAAGTGTTGACGCCCGGCGACGCTGTTATCACATTCAACTACGACGTTGCGGTTGACCGAGAGCTCAAGCGTTCCGGCAAATGGACAATCCGAGACGGGTATGGGTTTGAAATCGAGAGTCTGGCGCTGGAACACTCTCCGTGTACGCTCTTCAAGCTTCACGGCAGCACAAATTGGCACGGGGAACTGTTTGGGGGCATGGAGGGCTTCGGTCAATGGAACGGCCCATCCCTCGGAGAACGGCCGGTCGTTAGCCGCGCCGAGTTTGAGTACCTCGGGTATGACGGGATCTCGGACCCAAGATGCCATAACGGGCGCGCGAGGATTGAGAGCCTGATAATGCCGACAGCGAACAAGAGGTTCTATAAGCAGACATCGCTCGGTCTAGAGTGGTTGGAGTTTTGGGACTCGTTGTGGCGTCAAGCCGAGCATGCACTGAGGATGTCGAACGAAATCTACATCGTTGGATACAGCCTACCGGAGTACGACACGCGGGCACGCGATCTGCTGGCGAAAGGGATCCCGGCGAATGCACGAGTGAGCGTGTGCTGCCACGCGGCTACGCGCGGCGCGGTCGAATCACTAAAGCAACTCGGCTTGGTCAACGCTGTACCGTGCAAGGCGACGACGTTCGAGGATTTCCTTTCCGACAAATGGAAGGCGGCTGGCGTCACGTAGTGAGCAAGAAGTCCGGGCTGAAGAACCCGGCGCTACGTTTGATTCCAAAAGCTGCCGGCCTGAAAGGCCGCCGCTACGAAGGCGAATCCCGCGCGTCCCGCGCTTAGGCCGAGCTCGCCGGGACCGCCGGCCGGAGCGGCGCGGAGGAGGGATTTGGCGCGCGCCCCGATGCGAAGAATGCCGCGCTGAAGGCCGCGGCGCTACATTTAAACCTGAAGCTGCGAGAGCTTGTGCGGGATGGCGGTTGCTTCGCGACAGGTATCCGATCAGTTATACTTTGGCGCGTGGCGGAGCAGGAAAACACATCGGTGTTTTCGTTCATGCGGAGGGCGCGCGGCGTGCATCGCGGCGCGGGGACGATTGTTGTCGAGCCACGCGACGAAGCGGGGCTGAGCGTATCGGACATCGGCGAGGGTGTGCAGGTGCCCGAGCCGGAAACGACGGTGCACGCGTACCTGCCGTATGCGGAGGCGTGGAAGGAATTCGACAAACTCGAGAAGCGGGCCAAGGGCGCTACCGCGCTCGGGTGGATTCACTGGGCTTGGGGCATCGCCGTTCCGGGGATCCCGCTTTTCATGTCCCATCGGATTCCGAAGAAAGATTCGCTGATGCTTATTGTCAGCCTTGTGGTGCTCGGGCTGATCCAGCTCCTGCGTTCCGAATATGCGAAGAGAGAGTTCGCACATTGGCGGTGCCCGCGATGCCACGCGGAGTGGCCGGGCAAGAAACTCGAGAAAGCAGCAAGCTGCGCGATCTGCGGGCTCAAGCTGCATCAGATGACACCGTAGCATTCAGTCCCGGCCAGAAGCCGCGCCACCAATGATCCTTTCGACGCGAGATTCGCGGTGATGGCGCGCGGGTGCAGCACGTCCGGGCAAGCCCGGACGGCAAACAGCGGCGGCGAGCCGCCGCACTCCACGGAGGCGTCCTTGGATTTACGGCTTTGCGCAGTCTGCCGCGGCTACCTCGAAGTCGTCTGCGATAGAAACGCGATCGCACGGAAAACTGAGGACCGTATTGCGGAACGACGACGTGGCTTTGCGCTCGAACCAACCTGCGGAGCACCACGGATAGTTTGAGGCGTGGCGAACGACGCCGTGACGCACGGCATTCTCGTAAACGTAGTGGAGCCGGGCGAAATACGAGCGCTGATTCGTGAGACGCGTCTCCCAATACTGAAACCAAACCCTTCGACCCGGCTGCCGATCGAACCGATTGGCCGCGCGCGCCGTAAGCGAGTGCAGATGCCGAATCATGTCTCGAAGCGACCCTAGGACGAGGGAATCGGCAACGAAGTGATAATGATTTGGAAAGACCGCCCAGGCACTTAGATTCCAGTTCCGTTCGCGAGCAACCTGGAAGAGCGTATCGCACAAGAGGGTCAGCCGCGACCGGGAACCAAACACCGGTTCCCTCGCGTAGGTACCCGCCGTCACGATCTATACGCCGCGCCCGCTGATGCGATGGGAAGGACCGTGGGGCCAATCGGCCATGAATCCAGAGCCTCGAAGCAAGGATTCTAGGTGAGACGCCGCGGTTGTCCATTGTGGCTTATACGCATTTGGGCTCGGTAGATAAGCCTATGAGCGGCATGCGGCCGACCCGCAGCGCGTGGAGTGCGGCGGCTTGCCGCCGCTTTCTCTCCGGCGAAGCTCTGCTTCGCCGTCTTCGTGCTAGATCGAACGGCGTCGCCCGCTTGAACGCCAGGCAATCCTCGACCAGCAAGAGCCTCGGCAATTGTGGCCACTTCAACACGGAATCGCGGTGATGGCGCACGGGTGCAGCACGTCCGGGCAAGCCCGGACGGCAAACAGCGGCGGCAAGCCGCCGCACTCCACAAACGTGTCCTCGGATTTGCCATCGCCTCCCGCGCGGCCGGACCGCGGGCTTTGCGTCTGCTAGAATGAATCGGATTCGAACGCGGCGCGTTCGATCCGCGAAACTCGTCTATGATTTCACTTTTTGGCAAACCTGAGCCGACGCTTCTCGAGAAGCTGAAGGATTCCGTCAGCAAGACGCGGACGGAGCTTTCGGCGCGCGTCGAGCAGCTGCTGACGGGCAACCGGCCCGTCGATCCGGAGCTGCTGAAGCAGCTCGAATCGGCGCTGCTGGGCGCGGATATCGGCGTGCGCACCACGAAAGAAGTGCTCGCGGCGCTGCGCCAGCAGGTGAACGAGCACAAGATCGACGATGCCGGTCAGCTGAAGCAGGAGCTGAAGCGGCAGATCGTAAAAATCCTGGCGGCGTCGGGCGCGAATTCAAACGGCAATTCGCCCGAAGCATCCGCAGTAGCAGCAGGCACCGTGGCCGCCGGCGCTGCGGCTGCGAGCGCGCCGCGCGTGATGTTTGTGGTGGGCGTGAACGGCACCGGGAAAACGACGACGATCGGCAAGCTCGCGAATCGCCTGAAAAAAGAAGGCGCGAACGTGGTGCTGTGCGCCGCAGACACTTTTCGCGCGGCCGCCATCGAGCAGCTCGAAGTGTGGGGGCGGCGCACGGGCGTCGAGGTGATCAAGCAGAAATCGGGCGCCGATCCGGCGGCTGTGGTATACGACGGGCTGGCGGCGGCCAAGGCGCGCGCGGCGGACGTGGCGATCGTCGACACGGCGGGGCGCCTGCACACGAAATCGAATCTGATGACCGAGCTCGAAAAAATGAAACGCACGGCCGCGAAAGTGATTCCCGGCGCGCCGCACGATGTGCTGCTCGTCCTCGACGCAACCACCGGGCAGAACGGCCTGAATCAGGCGCGCGAATTCTGGAGCCACGCGGGCGTGACCGGAATCGTCCTGACGAAGCTCGACGGCACCGCGAAGGGCGGCATCGTGGTGGCGATCGCGCGCGAACTGAATCTGCCGATCCGGTTCGTCGGCACCGGCGAGCAGATCGACGATCTCGTGCCCTTCGACGCGCAGACTTATGTCAACTCCCTCTTCGATTAGCCCGGTGGTGGACCACGGCGCGTGGATGACCGAGGCCATCGAGCTCGGCCGCAAAGGCATTGCGCTGGCGCATCCGAATCCGCGCGTGGGAGCGGTGGTGGTGCGCGACGGCGTGAAAGTGGGCGAGGGATTCCACATTTACGACCGGCGCGATCACGCGGAGATCGTCGCGCTGCGGCAGGCGGGCGAGCAGGCGCGCGGCGCGACGCTTTACGTGAATGTCGAGCCTTGCTGCACGACGGGCCGCACCGGTCCTTGCACGAAAGCGATCGTCGCCGCGGGAGTGGCGCGCGTCTACGCGGCGATCGAAGATCCGAATCCGGCGGTGGCCGGCCGCGGATTCGAGGAACTGAGGCGCGCGGGGATCGAAGTCCACGCGGGGATCTACGAGAAATTCGCGCGCGAGACGAACGAAGACTTCGCGAAATGGATTCGCACGGGGCTGCCGTTCGTGACGCTGAAGACGGCGCTGACGCTCGACGGGCAAATTTCTTCGCGCGCCGGCAGCGCGACGCCGATCACGAGCGAGATGTCGCGCGAAGCCGTGCAGCGCGCGCGCCACGCCGCCGACGCGCTGCTTACCGGAATCGGCACGGTGCTCGCCGACGATCCGCGCCTCACCGATCGCACGGGCGAGCCGCGCAGGGGAAAGCTTCTGCGCGTGGTGCTGGATTCGCGGCTGCGCTTGCCGCTGAAATCGAAGCTCGTGAAATCGGCGGACGGGGATGTGGTGGTTTTCACGGCGCAGCGGCAGGATTCGCCGAAAGCGCGCGCGCTGCAGCGGGCGGGCGTGGAAATCGCGCACGTGCCGGCTCGGGGCGGGCGCGTGGATTTGAAGGCTGTGCTGCGCGAGTTGGGCAAGCGCGAAATGCTGAGCCTGCTGCTCGAAGCGGGCGCGGAGCTGAATGGCGCGGCGCTCGAAGCGGGGATCGTCGACAAGATGATGCTCTTTTACGCGCCGAAAATTATGGGCACCGGCGGGGTGCCGATGGCGCGGATTTCGTCGCGAGGATTCACGAAAGCGGGCGCGCTGAAGAATTTGAGGCTGTTCTCGTGCGGGACGGATTTCGTGGTCGAAGGATACTTTCACGATGTTTACGGGAATCACCGAGCACGTCGGAAAAATTGAAGCGCTCGATCGTGGCGAGGACGGCAGTCGCCTGCGCGTGAGCTTTGCCGGCGCGCGCGAAGGCTTCGCGTCGATCAAGCAGGGCGACAGCGTGATGGTGAACGGCTGCTGCCTCACGGCGGTCGAGCTCGGCGCGCGGGATTTTCTCGCCGACCTTTCGGGCGAAACGCTGCGGCGCACCGCATTCGGCGAGAAGAAAACCGGCGACCTCGTGAATCTCGAGTTGCCGCTCGCGGCGGGCGCGCGGCTGGGCGGACATTTCGTGCAGGGCCACGTCGATGGAGTGGGCCGCATCACGCGGCTCGTGGCCGAGGGCGACAATTGGTGGCTTTCGGTGCGCGTGCCGGAGGATCTGCGCCGCTACGTGGTGGAGAAAGGCTCGCTCGCGATCGACGGCATCAGCCTCACGGTCGCGCGCTGGCACGACTGCATCGCGGATATCGCCGTCATCCCGTTTACGTACGAGCACACGAACGTGCGCGCGATGGCGCCGAACGACGCGGTGAACCTCGAAGTCGACATCCTCGCGAAGTACGTCGAAAGCCTGCTCGATGCGCGCAAGGGCCAAGCGGAATCGCATCTCACCATCAGTGGCCTGATCGAGCAGGGATTTTAGCGGGCGGCAGCCTGCGCGGCTTCGCGCGCTTTGGCGCGTGCGCCGCGCCAATAGAGGACCAGCCCCAGCAGCACGCCGCCGGCCGTGCCCACCACCAGCTTCGTCTCGAAAAGCCACTTGTGAGCTTCGTTGGCCTCCGGCACGAACGAGAGAACGATGGCCACGAGCGTGACGGCCGCCGCAACCGACCCCGCGAGCCACACGCCGAACCTGCCTCCCGGAATCAGCACGACGTCTTTGCCCGCCTCGCGCTTTTCGATGTACGCCAGCCGGATCACCGACAAATAAATGTAGAGGAAAGGAATGAAATACAGAATATTCGTGGCGTCCACCAGAATGTAGTAGGCGTTGTCCGCTGTCTCATTGAGCTGCGTGATCAGCAGAATGGCCAGCGAGATTACGGCCTGCACCAGCATCGCGACCCACGGCGTCCTCCATTTCGGATGAATCTTTCCGAAAATGGCGGGCATGTAGTGATCGATGCCCACCACGAAGGGAATGCGAGCCACTCCGGCGACCGTGCTGCCTACTCCGCCCGCATTTCCGAACGTAACGAAGACGGCGGCGATGACTCCAAAAAGGGCAACGTGCAGCGTGGTTGAACCGGCCGTCAGCGCCTGAAAAACTCCGGCTTTCGGATCGACGGCTTGCGCCGGAAGAATCGCGAGCAGAGCCATCGTCGCGGCAACGTAAACGATCACGATCGAGATCGCCGAACCGAAGATCGCCCGCGGAAAGGTGGTCTGCGGATTGCGGACTTCCTCGCTCATCGACGACGCCAGTTCGAGCCCGCTATACGCAAACGCGATTTTCGGCCAGAAATTCAGCGTGCCCCAATTCCACTGCGGCATCACGTTCGAAAGGGTGAAATGCGTCACCGCGCCGTGCGTGCGCCAGAGGTACAATGCCATTCCGATCAGCATCAGCAGCGGCATGTACGTGCCCACGCCGCCTGCGTTCTGCAGCCATTTCCCGATTCCGACTCCCACGATATTGAGCGCAACTGCCGCAAAGAGCAGCAAAAACGAGCCGGCCAAAAGAAAAGTTCGGTTGTTCGCCAGATGCGCGGCGGCGTTTCCGCCCGCGTACGCCGACATCGCGACGCTCGCCATCAGCAGCCCCGGAAAATAAAAAAAGGTGTACACCCAATAGGTCCAGCCCGCGACGAAGCCGTGAAATTCGCCGAAAGCCTTTTTCGTCCAGACGTACAATCCGCCCTCTTCGGGAAAGCGGGTGGAAAGCTCGGTGAGAATCAGCGTGGTCGGCAGAAAGAAGAGTATCGCCGCCAGCACCCAGAGGCTGATGGATGGCGAGCCGTTGTTGGCCGCTACCGCAATCCACCGCGGCCCGAGCACCGTCGCGACATTGAAAAGCAGCAGGTCCCAGAACCCCATCGCACGGCGAAGCTGTTTCTTCGGATCGGAGGCGGCAAGACCGGCGGCTTCGCTCACGCCGTCTCGTCCAGTGCGGGAATCAACTGGTCTTCGAGGAGAAAATTGCGGAGCACGTCATCGCGCGAATTTTCGAAATCGTTCCAGGTGCCGAAAAATCCCACGCGGCCCTGATTCAGGAAAATGACGCGGTCGGCGAGTTTTTTCGCGAGGTGCGTGTCGTGCGTCACGACGATTGCCGTCTTGTGCAGCGTTTTTTTGAGCCGCACGATCAGGTCGCTGATGTGCGCGGCCATCAGCGGATCGACCATGGTGGTCGGCTCGTCGTAGAGGATCGCGTCGGGCTCGTCCGCGAGCGCGCGGGCGATGGCGACGGAACGCTTGGTGCCGGTGCTGAGGTCGGAGGGCAGCAGATCGGCAAAGGCGGAGACTTCGAGCATCTCAAGGAGTTCTTTGACGCGGCGGTCGATTTCGCTGGGGTCGAGATGTTCGCCGCGGCTCGTCATCGGAAACGCGACATTCTCGGCCACGGTGAGCGAATCGAAAAGAGCGCCGGACTGAAAAACCATCGTCGCGCGCCGGCGAACTTCCGAAAACTGTTCCTCGTTCCAGCCAGTGACGTCTTTGCCCCCAACAACGATACGGCCTTCGTCCGGTTCGAGAAAACCGAGCAGCAGCTTCAGCGAAACCGATTTGCCCACGCCGCTGCGGCCCATGATGACGGCCGTCTCGCCCTGTTCGACGAAAAAGCTCACGTCCTTCAGCACGGCATTATCGTCAAACGATTTCGAGACGTCGCGAAATTCGAAGTAGCGATTCGCCATTTTCAGCTACGTTTCGTCGATTCAGCCGTCATCCTGAGCGGAGCGAAGGATCCCTCTTGGACATTCGCTCGCCCAGCTTCGCCCGCACCTCTTCGTAATCCTCGGGTGAGTTCATATTCTTGAACAGGAGGCCCTCGGAATCAAAGGGATTCCATTCGGCGGGTGCGATGGTTTCGACGCGAATGTCGCGCAGCCCATCGGTGACCTTGCGCGTGCCGCGCTCGAGGGCCTTGCGAATCGCCGGCTCGGCGCGTTTGTGGTACGCAGCGCAGAGCGGCTCGGCGCCGCGCGCGTTCATCGGCAGGACAGCATCCGCAGACGACGCAAGAGCGCGCGCAATCAGATACTCCAGCCATTCGCGCGTCAGGTAGGGCAAGTCGGTTGCGACGATGAGGTTCCACGGCGTGGCCGCCGCGCGCAGCGCCGTCGCGATGCCGCCGAGCGGGCCGGCCCCAGGCCAATCGTCCGCGATCGCGCGGAGATTAAGGGCGCGAAAAGCCTCCGGATTGCCGATAACCGCCGGCGCGCCGGCCACCGATTCGACGAGCTGCGCGGTGCGCAAGATCAGCGGGACGCCGCCGAGCTCGAGCTGCGCCTTATCCCGGCCCATGCGCGAGCTTTCGCCGCCGGCAAGAATGAACGCGGAAATCGGCTGAATTAAACTCATGTCACGTTTGCCGCAGAGCCCTTCCTACTTTCCCGGTCGCTGAATCCCCAGCTCGCGCAGCTTTTCTTGCAAACTCTGCCGATGGAGGCCGATCTCAGCGGCAGTCTTCGAGACATTCCATTTGTGCTCTGCGAGCTTCTGCTTCAGATACGCGACTTCAAATTGGCGCTTCGCCTCGCGAAAGTCGGATTCGCCGAGGAATGAATTCCCTGCCCCGTCGCCCGCCACGGCGGGCGGGCGCGGCGCTACGGCTCGGCTCGTATTGTCGCGCACTTCCTCCGGAAGATCGGCAGCTGTAATTTCATCACCTCTGCTCATAACTAGCGCGCGCTCGAGCGCGTTGCGCAGCTCGCGCACGTTGCCGGGCCAGTCATAGCGGCGCACGAGTTCCATCGCCTCCAGGCTCAGGCGAGCCCGCCCGGCACCGCGGGCACGACGGCCGTGGCGCGCGCCGAGCTGCTCGAGAAACGCCTCGGCGAGCAGCGGAAGATCGTCCTTGTGCGCGCGCAGAGGGGGCAATTCGAGCGTCACCACGCGCAGGCGGTAATAGAGATCCTCGCGAAACTTGCCGAGAGCAATTTCTGCCGGGAGATCGCGATGGGTCGCGCTGATCACGCGCACGTCCACGTCGATCGACTGCGATCCGCCCAGCCGCTCGATCTTGCGGCTCTCGAGCGCGCGCAGCACCTTGGCCTGCGTCACCGGATTCATGTCGCCGATTTCATCGAGGAAGAGCGTGCCGCCCGAGGCCAGTTCGAATTTCCCTTTGCGCTGCTGAGCCGCTCCGGTGAACGCGCCGCGCTCGTAGCCGAAAAGCTCGGACTCGATCAGATTTTCGGGCAACGCGGCGCAATTGACGGCGACGAATGCCTTCTCCGCGCGCGGCGAGCGAGCGTGAATTTCCTGCGCGAGCAGATCCTTGCCCGTGCCACTTTCGCCGAGGATCAGCACCGTCGCATCGGTCGGCGCCACGCGATCCGCCATTTCGAAGACGCGCCGCATCGCCGCCGAAGCTCCGAGCATGCGCCCGAATTGGCCGTCGGCGACCAACTCGCTGCGCAGCTGCTGATTTTCGGCGCCAAGCTGCGCCAGCTTCAGCGTGTTTGCAATGCGCGCCCGCAGCGCCTCGATGTCGAATCCTTTCACGATGTAATCGGCGGCGCCCGCCTGCAGCAATTCGACAGCGGTGCGCGCCGTATCAAGCGCCGAGACGACCAGCACGGGCGTTTCGTCCCCGCCCGCGCGCAGCCCGCGAAGAAGGGCGATGCCGCCCTCATCCGGCATCACCACGTCGAGCAGAATCAGGTCCGGGCGAGACGCCGCAATCGCATCGCGCGCGGCCTTCGCCGAATCGGCTTCGAGGATGCGGTAATGCCCTTCGAGCGCGCGCCGCATGCCGTAGCGCGCGGCGTGTTCATCATCGACGATCAGGATTGTTTGCACGATTCAAGCCCCAGGTTCGTCATCGCCACTCCACAAAACGGTGTCATCCCGAGCGAAGCGAGGGATCTGCTCTTTCGGAGGCAACGGAAGCCTCGGATGGCCCATTTCCTGCCTTGATGGGCAGCGAGACGCGCACTCGCGTTCCCCGCCCCTCCGTAATCGGGCTTTCGCATGCGATCGTACCGCCCATTTCCGAAACGCGACGCGCCACGATGGCCAGGCCGAGGCCGGTGCCGCTGGCTTTCGTGGTGAAAAACGGCTGAAAGATTTTCGCGCGTGCATCCGGCGAAATTCCCGGCCCGTCGTCTTCCACAAAAATATCGAGTTGGCTTCCGCCGTTCGCGAGCCGCACGCGCACGCAGCCTCCTTCCGGCTGTGCCTCGATCGCGTTGACCACGAGATTCGAGAGAATCTCGCTGAGCGCTTCTTCGGAGGCTTGCACCGGGGCATCCTCCGCGGCGGCCTGCAATTCCAGCCGCACGCCGCGGCGCTCGGCATCCGGCCGAAAGAGCGCCACAACCTGCCCGGCGATCGCGGCCGCGCCCACGCGACGCCCGTTCACCGCAGGTTTCGCGAAATGCAAAAGCTGCGTCAGCTTCGCGCTCATCCGTTCGACCTCGCCGAGCACGAGCGTGCAATCCTGCCGTACGTCGGCGGGCAAATCCGGATTTTCGAGCTGCACTTGCAAGACGGTCTTCATCGCGCCGAGCGGATTGCGCAAATTGTGCGTTACAGTAGCCGCCATCTGCCCCAGCATTGCGAGGCGTTCGCGCTCGGCCAGCTCGCGTTCGAGGCGGACCTTTTCTTCGATCAGCCGGCAGAGGTCGATCATCGCCGGCAATTGCTCGGCCAGAAATTCCAGCGCCGCGGTTGTCTCGCCTGTGAGATACGAACCCGTGGTCGCGGCTTCGAGCAACCCGATTTCTTCGCGCCCCTTTTTCAGCGGCACGCGGGCGACGTGCCCCAGCCCGCCCGGAGATTCAAGCGGCGGCTGCGCGGGATCGCGCGGCACCGAAATGCGCACGCTCGCCAGGCTGAATTCGTCGCGTATGCGACGCTCGGCGCCCGCAAGAAGCTGCGCGACGTCGCCATGCCGCGCCTCCTCCTGCAGATCGACGGCAAGCCGCTGCCAGCGGTCCACACGCTCGCGCAACGTGCGATGCAGCGCCGGGCCGATCGCCCGCTCGAGCGGTTCGAAGAGAAAAACCAGCACGAAGAGCAGGACGCTTGCCGTCGCCTCCGGCGGAAACACCGGCGCGAGCCACCCGCTGATCCGGTGCACGAACGCAAGATAGAGCAGCGCCAACACCGTCGCCGAAAGCGCGTACACTAGATTCCGCTGCGCCCCGAAGTCGAGGAAGTTGCGGCGCAACGAGTAGCGAACCAATATGGCTCCCGGCAACGCGCCGGCAATCTCGATGAACGCGACTGACGGTCCAAGGACCCACGCCAAGACGATTGCGCAACTGGATGCGAAGAGCCACCAGAACACGCTGCGTTCCGTCGACTCTCGGGCCGTCAGAGCGATTCGAAGCTGGAAAGCCCCCGCAATAATCGCAGCGACCCAGACGAGCGCGAACTGACGGTTGATGGCAGCGAGAAACCCTGCCGCGCCCCAAGTGAAATGCGTGCGCGTCTCGATCGAAACGTAGAGGAGCATGAAAACTGGCAGCAAATAGAGCGCGTACGCGATACCGCGGGCCCAGACCGAAATGGCCCCATGCCGCACCTGCCGAACGTATTGCATGTGAGTCTGGACGACGAAAGGAATGATGAAGAGGATCCCGAGCGCGAGAAGCGAGTGGTAGAGAAACTGCGTCGCCTGGGGAGGAGAGCCGTATTGTATCTCCGCATTGATTTGGAGCAGGCCGCCGCCGTAAATCGCGAGCAGCGCGAGCGCGAGGAAGAAGAGCAACCGCTCGAAGAGCCGCGGCCGGCGGTGCCCAAGGATCAGCGCGATCAGGAACAGATAGACAAGCGTTCCCGCGGTCAGCGCAATTAAGCGAACGTAAAAAAGGAAGGCCACTAGCGCCTCTGCCCAAGTGCCTCGGTTGCTCGATAGTAGCGCCAGGGGCTTTGCAAGCGCAATGCCCAAGTGTCGGGTAAATCTTGCATCTCCATGTTATTGTAAATAAACAGCTTATATAGCATTTGAAGGCGCGTCGATCATCGGCACTGACCTAAGAATTTGGAGGCTTTCGCCTTGACAGGAGGGCTTGGTCTGCTATATTAGCACTCGCCATGGAGGAGTGCTAAAGGTTCACTTCCCCAAGCAGCACCTGCTGTAAAACATCCCACCTCGACGCATCGGGGATTCGGGAAATCGGAGGAATCGCAAAAATGGCTGTGAACATTACGCCGCTACACGACCGTGTGCTCGTGCGGCGGCTTGAAGAGAAGGAGACCGTGAAGGGCGGCATCATCATCCCCGACACGGCCAAAGAGAAACCGCAAGAGGGCGAAGTGATCGCCGTCGGCGCGGGCAAGATCAACGACAAGGGCGAGCGGATCGCGCTCGACGTGAAGCCGGGCGACAAGGTCCTTTTCGGAAAGTATTCGGGCAACGACATCAAGATCGACGACGAGGAATACATGATCCTGAAGGAAGACGAAATCCTCGCGAAGATCGGCGGCGCGGCCAAGGCGGCCGGCGGCAAGAAGTAACTTCCCGGCCCGATTGGCGCCGCGGACAACCATTCTGATCTGAGGATCGAAAGAGGAGATAGAGCACATGGCAAAGCAAATCGTAACTGGTGAGAATTCGCGCCAGGCGATTCTGCGCGGCGTCAACGTACTCGCGGACGCCGTGAAGATTACGCTCGGCCCGAAGGGGCGCAATGCGGTGATCGAAAAGAAGTTTGGCGCGCCGATCATCACCAAGGACGGCGTCACGGTAGCAAAGGAAATCGAGCTCCAGGATTCGCTCGAAAACATGGGCGCGCAGATGGTGCGTGAAGTCGCCTCGAAGACGTCGGACGTTGCGGGCGACGGCACCACCACGGCGACCGTGCTGGCGCAGGCCATCTTCCGCGAAGGCGTGAAGACGGTGGCCGCCGGCGCAAGCCCCACGGCTCTCAAGCGCGGCATCGAGAAGGCCGTCGAAGTGGCCATCGGCGAAATCGCCAAATTCCACAAGGACGTGAAAGGCGACATGATCGCGCAAGTCGGCACGATCAGCGCCAACAACGACAAGCAGATCGGCTCCATCATCGCCGAAGCGATGAAGAAGGTCGGCAAGGACGGCGTCATCACCGTCGAGGAATCGAAGACGATGGAGACGACGCTCGAAGTGGTCGAAGGCATGCAGTTCGACCGCGGCTACCTCTCGCCCTACTTCGTCACCGATCCCGAGCGTATGGAGTGCGCGCTCGAGGATGTCCGCATCCTCATCCACGAAAAGAAAATCAGCTCCATGAAGGACCTGCTTCCCCTGCTCGAGCAGACCGCCAAGATGGGCAAGCCGCTCTTGATCATCGCCGAAGACGTCGAGGGTGAAGCGCTCGCGACTCTCGTGGTGAACAAGCTCCGCGGCACGCTGCAGTGCGCGGCCGTGAAGGCCCCGGGCTTCGGCGACCGTCGCAAGGCCATGCTCGAAGACATCGCCACCCTCACGGGCGGCAAGGCCATCACCGAAGATCTCGGCATCAAGCTCGAGAACGTGAAGCTTGAGGATCTCGGACGCGCCAAGAAGATCACCATCGACAAGGACAACACCACCATCGTCGAGGGCGCCGGCAAGCCGAGCGAGATCGAAGGCCGCGTGCGGCAAATCCGCGCGCAGGTCGAGGAAACCACCTCCGACTACGACCGCGAGAAGCTCCAGGAGCGGCTCGCCAAGCTCGTCGGCGGCGTGGCCGTCATCAAGGTCGGTGCGGCTACCGAGACCGAGCTGAAGGAAAAGAAGGCTCGCGTCGAAGACGCCATGCACGCAACCCGCGCGGCTGTCGAGGAAGGCATCGTTCCCGGCGGCGGCGTGGCGCTGGTTCGCTGCATCGCGGCGCTCGAGAAGCTCAAGCTTCAGGATGACGAAGCCATCGGCGTCAACATCGTGAAGCGCGCCCTCGAAGAGCCTATGCGCCAGATCGCTCTCAACGCCGGTCAGGAAGGCGCTGTGATCGTCGGCCGCATCCGTGAGTCGAAGGACGATAACTTCGGCTTCAACGCGGACACCGAGGAGTTCGTCGACCTGGTCAAGGCGGGCGTCATCGACCCGGCCAAGGTCACGCGCCTCGCTCTGCAGAACGCCGCTTCCATCGCCGGCCTCATGCTCACCACCGAAGCCCTGGTGGCCGACATCAAGGAAGACGATAAGAAGGGCGCAGCAGGCGGCGCCGGCGGCGGCATGCCCGGCGGCGGCATGGGCGGCATGTACTAACCCAGTCGACAGTTCAGAGTCGACAGTCGAGAGAACCAAGGGCGTCGCGGCGCAAGCCGGGACGCCCTTTCATTTTCTGCCTGCTTCCGAATGCCCTGTCACCATGTACTTGACCCCAACATGTGCAGGTGGTACCACTCTGCTGCAAAGAAGGGGGCGGTGGCATGAACTCTTCATTTTCGGCGAGCCTGCGGCTGCACGCATGCACCGCGATCGCGGCTGTTTTCGTCTTCACGCCGGTTTCCCGCGCACAGATGGGCGGCAACAACCCCACCATGATGCAGAACTCGAACTCGATGGATCAACGGCTGTACGTGGGGACGGTGGACGTTCAAGCAGACCGCGAGCAGGGCTCGGCCTACGAAAACTTCCTCAAGGAAAAGGATCTGGCGAAAAAGATCCGCATGGGCAACAGCTTCCTGGAAAAGTATCCGAAGAGCCCGCTGGCAGAGCGCGTGGACGTGGGAATGATGGACGTCTACCGCGCGCAGCAGGACTGGAAGGAGGTATATCACTGGGCCGACAACGCGCTCACGCTGCAGCCGGATGATGTGGATGTGCTCACGACCGTCGGTTGGACCATTCCGCACGTGTACAGTCCCAGCGATCCGGATGCCGACCTGGAGCTGACCAAAGCGGAGACATACGCGAAACATGCTCTCGACGTGCTGGCCAAAATGCCCAAACCGCCCGATTTGACGGGCGCGCAATTTGAAGCAGCGAAGGCCAAAAGGATTTTTCAGGCGCACAGCGCGCTCGGGCTCGTCTATTTCCGCCGCGAGGATTACGCCGACTCGGCGAAGGAGCTGGAGCTATCGACGAAAGGCAATCCGGTGCAGGATGCCACCGACCTGTTCGTCCTGGGAGTCGATCTGCAAAATCTGAATCGCTACGGCGAGGCGGAAACTGCTTTTGGCGGATGCAGCCAGATCGCGGGCCCTTTGCAAAATCAGTGTCAGCAAAGCGCGGTAACAGCGAAAGCACAAGCGATGCAATCGAAATCCAACTGACACGGGGGCCAGCTTTGCGGCGCGGTCAGGCGACGCTGGATTGCGGGCGGCGCGGCAATGCCGGAGGGGCGATGCGCTCGAAGAGTTCATCCTGCAGCTTGCGATACCTCTCGTACGCGATGGTTTCCGCGGTGCGCTGCTTTTGAAGATCGTGGTAGAGCGTCCAACTGGACTCTCCCATAGGCTTGGCCAGAAGCGCGCTGAGGCGCTCGGCCTGCTGAGAATAATCTCCGAATGCTTGATCCATCCGGTCGAGCAGAATTCTGCACGCTGTGTCTTGCATCGAAGTGCCTCTACCAGCAGCATGCGCCACAATTCGGAAATTAGCTATAGGACTCGCGTTTAGGTACGAGCGAGAGAACTCCGCGGCGCCACAGACAGAGGCAAAACCAAAACATTACGCGGAGAACACAGAGAAGGCGCGGAGAGCGCAGAGAAGAGGGAGCCTTCGGCCCGGCCCGAATCTAAGGCGTCGGCTTCCCTTCCTGCGTCAGGGTCACAAAGTATCCTTCAGCCGACTAGAATCAGAAACGTCGGCTTCAGGATGACAATCCTTGTCGGATTGTCACCGGAACCAGCCGGAATCGGCGCCGGCCTTGCGGCCTTCGTCGGCAAGCTGATCGAGCTGGTCCTCGAGGCTCTGCTTGCGATCCTCGAGATCTTTCAGTTCGGCGTTGCGATCGTGAATCACGATCACACCCTGCGAGAGGCCGGCTGAAGGATCGAACGATGCGGGTCCTGCCTGCGCGATTTCAGCTTTCTTGTCTTCGATCTGGCGATCGACGTCGGCAATCTGACGCTTGATCGCATCCGCGCGTCCACGCCAGTAGGCTTCGTCTTTTGATTCCGAGGAAGTGTCGCTTGCCTGCGCATTGGAATCGTCCGCGGAGTGGCCGGAAGAAGAATCGCCGACAACCGAAATCGCTCCGCCCATGTTCGAGAGATCGTCGTCGGTATAGACGTGCTTGGGTTTCGGCTTGGACTTCTGCGCGTTCTGCCGCGCGGCCTCGGCGAGCGTTTCCGTCTTGGCGCCCGGCACCGTTTGCAAAGCCGGCGCGGGCGCTGCCGTTTGCGATGCGGGCTGAGCCGCCGCTTGCGACTGGGGTTGCGATGAACTGTCCGAGGACGTTTGCGATTGCGGCTCCGCGGGCGAGGGCTTTGGCGAAGCCGACTGCGCCTGCACCGAAAATCCAGGCAAGAAGGCAGCCAGGAGGACGGCCGCGAGCGGCAGGCCCGCGCGGCGGCCGGCATTGCGCAAGATATCCCGCGTCGAATCCGGTGTGGATTGCGCGTTCGATCGGCAGAATCTCATCGTCCCTCTCCGGGCAGCACTAGACCTTAAGCAAACGGTAGACCGCACGCCTGGATGGGTCAACGGTACTGGGGCGACCTTGTTTCGGAAGCGAACCTGTACTTTCGTACAGGTATGAAAACAGCGGAGATCGAGTCCGCGCCGCGGGCCGAAAAATAGTGAGTCGAGAGAGTCGGCCCGTCATCTAAGCCTTGATCGGAATCGACAACATTCGGCGGAGGTACCATGAAAAGGCTTGAGGGCAAAGTAGCAGTGGTGACAGGCGGCAATAGTGGAATCGGGCTGGCGTCGGCGCAGCGCCTGAAGGAAGAAGGCGCGCGCGTCGCGATTTCCGGGCGCAACCAGAAAACGCTCGACGCGGCGACGGCTGTTCTCGGCAAGGACGTGCTGGCCGTCCAGGCGGACGTCTCGAAGCTGCCCGAGATCGACAAATTCTTCGACGCGGTGGCCAAGAAATTCGGCAAAATCGACGTCCTGTTCGCGAATGCGGGCGTCGGTAAGTTCGTCCCGCTCGACCAAACCACCGAGCAGGTCTACGACGAAATGTTCGACATCAACGCCAAAGGCGCGTATTTCACCGTGCAAAAAGCCCTGCCATACCTCAACGACGGCGCGTCCGTGATCCTGAACACGAGCGTAGTGAGCCACGAAGGTCTCGCGAATGGCTCGGCCTACGCCGCCACGAAAGCGGCCATGCGCTCGATGACGCGCTCGATGGCCGCCGAACTCGTGGGCCGCAACATTCGCGTCAACGCTGTGGCGCCCGGCCCGATCGCGACGCCGATTTTCGACCGCGTGGGCGTCCCGAAAGAACAGATCGATGAACTCACCAAAATGCTGATCGCCACGGTGCCGATGAAGCGGATGGGAAAATCCGAGGAAGTGGCGGGAGCGGTGGCGTTTCTCGCGTCGTCCGATGCATCGTTCATAACGGGCGTCGAGATTGACGTCGACGGCGGCCGCGGCCAGATCTAGATTCGGCAGTCGAATCGCAGCGGGCGGTTTCTCAAATCCGCCCGCTGCGTCATTTCGGCGCTTTCCCGATCGCGACCGAGCGCAGCGTGCGCACCCATCGCGCCGGCCGCCTGTCGTGCGGCGCGACGAGCTTCAGCGGGCCTTCATGCGCGTCCATCGGCGCGCCATCGAGCGTGTCCGCCACGATCACGCCGGAATCCTCGAAACTCGAATCGAGTTCGGCGGCGGAGAAGAGCGCGCGGTAGCCGTCCGCGCCCTCGGCGATCGCGTACGTCGTCATGGCGGCGCCGCGAAGCTTTTCGCCCTGCGGCAGGCCCGCGCGCGCCAGCAGATCGGCGAGCGGCACGCCCTCGTAGGTCTCCTGCTTGTGGGTGTGCCCGTTTGTGACCGTCAGCATCTTGCGCGGCATGTGCCGCAAATCGTCGAGCGAAAGCGAAAGTGGTGTCGGGACGTCGCCCGTGACGACAAGCGCGGCGCCAGCCGCAGGCTGCGCGGCCGTTGCGGATGATTGCGCCGGCGCTTGCGCGATCGCGATTGCAGGCGCGCCCCAGAAAACCAGCAGCGCGAGAAGCACTCCTCGGTATCTTCCCCTCGAATGTGACAAGTTCGGATTCCTCGCTTTGGCAAGATTAGCGACAAATGATAGCGCCGAGCGGCGCCAGCGTCGAGCGCGGCCGCTATTGTGGTTTTGTTGCCGGCGGCACCGGTTTCCCGAGGCCGAATCTCATGTGCGCGAAATCCAGGGTGAAGCTCTCGAATCCGGCGAGCATGTCTTGCCCAAGATTGCCGTAAACGTCGTCGAGGTTGGTCCCAACCGCCGATGTGAAGATCGGAATGCGATGGAGCATCGCAGTTCTGTCGCCGACCTTCAATTCCAGCTCCGGTACTAAATAAACTTCCGTTACTTTGACGCCGCCCGCCCCGGAACCTTCATTTTTCGCCTTCTTCCACGAGCCCGACTGCGCCCTGAAATCCCTGAAGTACCGGACGGAAAGCATGGAGCCGCTTGCTCCGGTGTCCAAATCAAACAGCAAGTTCCTGCCATTCACGCCGCACTCGATCATCGGCGAAAGGCCGTCCATGAACATACGAGCCTCGACGCCAGAGGGCGCGGTGCCAGGGCCGGCTTCGAGGGTGCCATCCCGCGAAAAAGTAACGGCACCCAGCGCCTGAAGAACCGGGTAGCCGAGGATCGCTTCGATCTGATATGTGTTTTTGCCGATCCCCACATCCAAACTTTTGTCGTCCAGAATGAGAAGGACCACATTGTGGACGACGGCGCTTCCGAACTTCAGCCCTGGAAGGACGGCCACCTGCAGGCGATTCTCGATTGCGGTGATTCCGCTCGAAGTTTGTCCGTAGCCGGGGAGCGCTTTCACTCCGAGGCGCTTCGCAAAGCTTACCGTGACGACAGACATATTCGCGCCCGTATCGAGCAGCCAGTGCTCGCGGACGCCGTTGACCGTCAGGTCCGTGTCAAGATCGCCGGTCGGATCGCGCTGCGTCTTCAGGCGGACGGGCCCATCGAGCGAAATCGTCTGCGGCGGCGCCGCCTTCAGCAAATGGACCACGCCCGCGTCGTCGCGGTCGCCCTGCAGGTCGGCGGGCCGCAGCTCGCGGGCGAAATGCGCGAGCAGGTCATCGAAAGCCCTGGCTGCGTCGGCGTAGCGGTAAACTTTCGTGAAGTCGTCCGCAAGGCACTCGAGGGCAATCGCCGTCCTTCGCGGCTGCGATTTTCTGATCTCGGGAATCGCGCGCTCCAGCAGCCGAATGGACTCCCCGATATTCCCGGCGCGATTTGCGAGGACGCCGGCGGCGTAATCGCGCTCCGGGCCCTCTGGCATCTTTGCCAGGCTCGCCTCGAGCGCATCGATCCTGAACTCCTTGATGTCGGTGTCGACCGCGGAGCGACGGGACGCGGACTGGGGCGCCGCGTGGCCAGTAACTTGCGCGCATGCAATCGCCGGCGCGCAGGAAAGGACCAGGAACGCGAATATCTTTCTGCGATGTCGGCAACCCGTATGCACCGACACTTTCTTTTCAGCCTCAGCGAAATTCACGGCACAAATCGTAGCGCCGCGCGCCGCAAGTGTCGAGGCGGATCAGAACCGCTATACTGTTCTCGTCGGCGATTAGGCAGACAGCAACGGAGGCCAGGAGCGTGGCGGAAACTGGAAGCGTGCAGCAAGCACAGGCGGGAGCGGGCGCAACTCCTCCTGGATCGGCGAATGCGGTCGAGACGCGCGGGCTGACGCGGCGATTTGGGACGCTCGTCGCGGTGGATCATCTCGATATCGCGTTCCCGCACGGCTCGATCTTCGGATTGCTGGGGCCAAACGGCGCGGGCAAAAGCACGCTGATCAAGATGTTGACCACGCTGCTCGCGCCGAGCGAAGGCACAGCATTCGTGGCGGGATACGACGTGGTGCGCGAGCCGCGCCAGGTGCGCCGCAAAATCGGCTACGTCTCGCAGATGCTTTCGGCCGATGGCGACCTCACCGGCTACGAAAATCTCCTGATCTCCGCCAAGCTCTACGGCATCTCGCGCGCCGAACGCAAAGTGCGGATCGCGCGCGCGCTCGAATTCATGAAGCTCGCGCACGTGGCCAACAAATACGTGAAGCACTACTCGGGCGGCATGATCCGGCGGCTCGAAATCGCGCAGTCGATGCTGCATCACCCGGCGGTGCTCTTCCTCGACGAGCCGACCGTCGGCCTCGATCCCTTCGCGAAGCGCGCCGTGTGGCAAGACATCCGCGATCTGCGCCGCGAATACGGCACCACGATCCTGATGACCACTCACGACATGCTCGAAGCCGACGAACTTTGCGAAACGATCGCCTTCATGCACCAGGGCACGCTCGCCGCGATCGGTTCGCCCGCGCAGTTGAAATTGCCGCTCGGCGCGGACGCGACGCTCAACGACGCGTTCATTCACTACACCGGCGCCGGAATCAGCGAAGGAGGGGATCTCAAAGATGTCGCACGCACACGTCTCACTTCCCAGCGTCTCGGATGAAGCAACCGCTGTGAGGGATTTCGCGCGGCAGACGATGGCCGTTGCCGAAGCGGATATCCGCAAGCTGATCCACGATCCCGTCGAGCTCGGCACGCGCATGATCCAGCCGATGCTGTGGCTCTTGATTTTCGGCGAGGTATTCACGCGGGCGCGCGTGGTGCCCACGGGCGGAGTCCGCTATCTCGATTTCATGACGCCGGGCATTCTGGCGCAAAGCGTCCTTTTCGGCGCGATTTTCTACGGCATTTCGCTGATCTGGGAACGCGACCTCGGCATCGTGCACAAATTCCTGGTCAGCCCGGCCGCCCGCAGCGCGCTGGTGCTCGGCCGGACGATTTCGTCCGCTGCGCGCAGCCTCTGCCAGATGGTGTTCGTCTATCTGCTCGCGGTGCTGCTCGGCGTGAAGCTGCGGTGGGGCCCGCTCGAAATCGCGGGCGTGGTCTGCGCGGTAGTGCTGGGCTCGGCCGTATTTTCCACGTTTTCGCTGATCGCCGCCTGCATCGTGAAATCGCGCGAGCGATTCATGGGCATCGGGCAGGTGCTCACCATGCCGCTATTCTTCGCGAGCAATGCGATCTACCCGCTCAGCCTGATGCCGGTGTGGCTGGTCGGCGTATCGAGAGTGAATCCGCTCACCTATCAAGTGGACGCGCTGCGGCACCTGATGATCGTCGGCGGCGGCACCACGCTCGGCATCGGATTGGATTTCGGCATCATGATTCTCGCGCTCGCGCTGATGGTGGGAATCGCCACGCGGCTCTATCCCACGATCATCACCTGATATTGCAGCGAATGCCGACGAAAGAGTCGGTCGAAGATCACAGCTTCGTAAATCCGTCCGCGCTCCATCCCTCCGAGCCGACTCCGTTGTGAACGAAAAACAGGCCCGAAGGATCGTACTTGCGCTTCACCGACGCGAGCCGCGCGTGATTGCCGCCCCAGTAAGAATGCTGCCAGCCCTGCTCGAAGAAATTGCTCTCGGATACGTATGCTCCGGGGTTGGGCGCGACGGCGCGAAGTTCGTTCATGCACCGGTGAATTCGCGCCGCCGCTATCCGGCCCGCCGCGACATCCGGCTCATGCCCGCGCACGCCCGGATACGCCGCCCCCTGGCCGTCCGCGACGATCGCCAGCGCAAACGCCGTGAGCACCGCCGGATTCGTTGCCGTGTCGCGCGCCGCCTCCACTTCCTCGGAAGGCGCTCCCGCCAGCCCTTTATTGAAGTGCAGCTCGATTTGCCAATGGCGCGAACCTTCAAATAGCGCGTTTGCGAGATGCTCCTGCGAACCATCTTTGAGCAGCGACGCCGGCAGCCAGTGCGACTCGTAGCCATTGATCACCCAGGCCGCTTGCCCGCCGTCTCCCGTCCACCAGGCGTTCGTGGCGGCGGCACCGGGACGCGGATCCGAATCGAAAACATGCTGGCCAATTGCTTTCCACCACTCGGGGTTCCACCAATTTCGCGCCGGCAGGCTGGCGATCACCGGCCCTCCCTCGATCGTATAAGCGCCGGGCGAGCGCGCGATCCAATCGAGGAAAGGCTGCCAGGCCTTCTTCCCTTCTTCGCCGGTCAATCCGTGAGAGAGCATGCTGATGCCGAGCGCATTATCGGGCCGGATGTGCGCCTGCTCGCCCCAGTGATCGTTGAAAAGCTGCTCGCTGTAGAAGCCGACGAACTCGCGCAGGAGCCGCCGGAATGCGTCGTCCGAAGCGGCCTTGACCGTGAAATTGGCGGCGCCGAAAAACTCGGGAAGCTCGCGCACGCGCAGCGTCATCTTGCTCACCGCGCCGAACGTGCCGCCTCCGCCGCCCTTCAGCGCCCAAAACAGCTCCGGATTCGTGCACGCGTTCGCGATGCGCACCTTGCCGTCGGCGGTCACCACTTCCGCTTCCAGCAAGCCCGCCGCGGCAAGCCCGTAGTGCTTCGAGAAACTTCCAAAGCCGCCGCTCTGAATCAAGCCCGCCACGCCGACCGTGGTGCAGCCGCCTCCCTGCACGTACGCGCCGCCCTTCGTCGTCACAGCCTGGTACGCCTGCATCCAGATCGTTCCGGCGCCGAGCGTGACCGCGCGTTGCGCCGCATGCGTGCTCGCGCACCCCTGCGGAATAAACGCGTCGTGCATCGTGATGTCGTCCATGTGGCGCGTCCAGATCAGCAGCGAATCGGCCGCGTTCGATGTGCCCTGATAGCTGTGGCCGCCGCCTTTCACCACAAGCCGCAAGTTATTTTCGCGGGCGAAGTTCACGGCTGCCGCAATTTGATCGGCGTTCTTTGCCGCCACGGCGTAGACGCTCGGCTTCGTGGTCCACGCATCGATCCAGCCCAGGGTTTGCGTCACGCCCGGCTGGTCGCCGATGAAATACGGATTTCGCAGATTCTCGCCGAGAGTCTTGCACGCGGCGCTTTCCGGCGCGTCAATGCACGCAGCCAGCGGAAATTCCACGCGAATCATATTTCCGTCGACGGCGTCACTCAGCTGCTTCCACGCCGCCTCCGAGGGCCAATCCGCGTCGGAGGGGCGGCGCCGCCGGAAAGCGGTCTTTGCAAACAGGCCTCGCGGCCATAGCGGCAAAGATGCCGCTAATCCGGATTTCTTGAGGAAAGTTCGTCGGTTCATCTGGCTGGAATGCCTCCCGCAACGGGAGATGCGACGGCGGAAAAACTCTAACAGCGAGGCTGGCTCAACGCCAGAGCGAAAACGAACCTTTCCGGCAGGCGTGGATCGGCGAGATCTTGACGCTAGATCGATTCCGGCTGCGACTCTCCCGCGGGCAGTTCGGCAAGCTTCTTGATCGTCCACAAATTATCCGACCGTTTTCTTGCCGGATCGAAAGAGACGTTTTCAGGAAGGCCCATTTCCAATCCCGGCTTGCAGGAAACCTGAATGATGTCTCCCAGCGGCGAAACAAGCTCGAAAATTCCGCTCTCGTTTTTCAGCACGACGGAGGGACTATTCGCCAGGATCACTTGATTCAGCTCGAGCATCACTCACCTCGGAAAGTGCCGCCGGCAGGAAAGCGCGCCGAAATCACAGTCCCACCGCCGTATTGAACTGCTGGATCACGCCGTAGCATTCGCACGCCGAATTTTCGAGTTTCCTGCGGCTCAGGATTCTGACGGTACCGCGCGTGTAGGCGATGCCGCGCTTCTTCTGCAGGATCCCCGCGGCAAGGCTCACGCTGGGCCGGTCCGTGCCCAGCATCGTGGCGAGAAAATCGTGCGTGATGAAGAGCGATGCGGACGCCACGCGGTCCTGAGCCATCAGCAGCCACCGGGCCAGGCGCTGCTCGAGATCGTGCAGCCGGTTGCAAGCCGCCGTCTGCGCCACCTGGATTCCCTGCACCACGGCATACCGGCTGAGCGTCATCTGGAGGTTCGGGGCCGAATCGAGAATATTTCGCAGCGAGCCCACCCTCACGCGAAAACCCTCTCCCGGTATCTGCACCACCTCGCGGAGCGGGCTTCGCATCAGAGCGACAGCGGACGGCAGTCCCGCCGCGCCTTCCCTGCCGACGACGGCTGCTTCGACCGTCTTCCCGTCCTCCATCGCCACCACGAGCGAAATCAAACCTGAATTCAGGAAGTAGACATACTTCAGGTTGCGGCTCGGCTCGTGAAGGATGCAGTGATGCGGCAGCGGCAGAAACTCCAGATGCGGGCGAATCACGCGAAATTCGCCTTCCGGAATCGCTTCCAAAATACGATTGCCTATGATTTTACCGGCGCAATCCGTCCGTCCCCCCGAGCGGATTCCGCGCCCACGGTCATCGGCGACGGTCATCGCCGTTTAATAGTTTTCTCGTTAAGTCGGGTCACGCGGGGGACTGTAAATGCGCGGGATACCCGCTGTCTGTCGGGCGTCGAACACTCAAGCAGATTTATTTCAGGAGGAGGGCGCCATTGAATTGCTGAATCACGCCGTAGCACTCGCAGGCAAATCCTTCGAGCCGCTTGCGATTCAGGATTTTCACCGCGCCGCGCGTGTATTCGATCAGGCGTTTCTTCTGCATGGCTTCAGCCGCCAGGCTCACCGTCGGCCGGTCGGTGCCCAGCATCATCGCCAGGAAATCGTGCGTTAAATTCAGCTGGCCGGAATCCACGCGGTCCTGCGCGAGCAGCAGCCAGCGAGCGAGCCGCTGCTCCACGGCGTGCAGCCGGTTGCACGCGGCCGTCTGGGCGACCTGCATCCCCTGCAGCACGGCGTAGCGGCTCAGCAGCGCCTGGAGCTGCGGGGTCGATCGCAGCACGCCTTGCAAAGCCGCGATTCCAACCCGAAAACCATCGCCCGCGATTTGCACCACTTCGCGCGAAATGCTCCGCCGCAACCCCACCGCCGAAGGCGCCCCGGCGAAACCTTCGTTGCCCAGCACGCCCACCTCAACCGATCTTCCCTCCTCCGTCACGATCACCAGCGAAACCATTCCGCGATTCGGGAAATAGGCGTACTGGATTTTCGCGCGAGGCTCGTGAAGGCTCAGATGGTGCGGCATGTCGAGAAATTGCAGATGCGCGCGCAGCAAACGATATTCTTCGTCGGGAATGCCGAGCAAAATTTTATTGCGGACGGCCTTTCCCTCCGCGTTCGTTCTCTCGCCGGGATGTAAGGTTCGAAGCGCCTGCTTAATCACGCCGATCTCGAATCGCTGATAAAGAAAACATAAAGAAAAGGCCCTTTTCAGCCGAAAACCTGTAGAAGCGATCATACAAAAACCCTAAGGCCGCGTACAGCATTCGGAGTATTTACAACCTCTTCGGCGTCTGTAGGATATCAAACGTTCATCCCGGGGCATCTTATGAGCGTTAAAATTCTGCTGGCGGACGATCACGCGGAAGCGCGACAAGCGGCGCGGCGCCTCTTGGGCGAGCGCTCGGAATGGATGGTTTGCGGCGAGGCGGAAAACGGCTTCGAAGCCGTGGAAAAAGCGGCGACGCTCAAGCCCGATATCGTGATTCTCGATCTGAGCATGCCGAAAATGAACGGCCTCGAAGCCGCGAAAATCATCCACACCGCCAACCCCGATCTACCCTTGCTGCTTTTTTCTGTCGATGGCGCCGATCCGGCGATGCTCGGGGCGATCCGCGGTGCGGGATTCCGGGGCGCAGTGCCGAAATCGGCCGGTTGGCTCTTGCCAGAGGCCATCGAAATACTCCTGCAAGGCAAAACGTTTTTCGATGGCAATCGCTCTCCGCTTGCCTTGCCCGTCGTCGAAGCGCAAGCCTCCATGGAAACAGCGCCCGGCCAGGCCGACGACGATCAAAACGCGAAGAAAGCCGCAGCCGGAGCCGACGATCCGTCGAAACCTCCTCTCGCCTAGAGACTTTCCTGCACTCAGTGCCGGCTCTGTTCCCTCTGTTTCGTCGAGCGCTGCCGCGCGTGCGGCTTTCGCGCGGGAATGCGGAATGCTATCATCGAGCACTGTTTTGGGCGCTGTTTCGGCACCGCTTCGGCTCTGCAGAAACTCACGAATGCTGCCGCTGTAGCTCGCTCAAGTCATAAACGGGGGGACACGAATGGGGAATGAAAAGCGTCTCGATGTGAACCGCCTTACGGCGATCGACGTGCACGTGCACATCGAACACGAAGGCGAAGACACATCGACCGACGAAGCCGCGAAGAAATACTTCGGCGAAGGCGCGCCTCGAGGCCGCAAAGAACTCGCGGAATACTACCGCTCAAGGAATATCGGCTGCGTGGTTTTCACGGTGGACGAAAGGCTCTCGGGCCGCCCGCAAGTATCCAACGACGCGGTGCTCGAATTCGCCGCCGAGAATGCGGACATCATGATGGCCTTCGCCAGCATCGATCCGCACCGCGGCGCCGAAGGCGTTCGCGAAGCCAAGCGCCTGATCGCCACCGGGCTCGTGCGCGGATTCAAATTTCATCCGCCGATCCAGGACTTTTTCCCCAACGACCGCCTGGCATATCCGCTCTACGAAGTGATCGCCGAAGCGAAGCTGCCGGCGCTCTTCCACACCGGCCACAGCGGCATCGGCACCGGCGTCCCGGGCGGCGGCGGAATTCGCCTGAAATACGGCAACCCGATGTACATCGACGATGTGGCCGTCGATTTTCCCGATCTGCCGATCATTCTCGCGCACCCGTCGTTCCCCTGGCAGGACGAGGCGATTTCGATGTGCCTGCACAAGCCCGAGGTCTACATCGATCTCTCGGGATGGTCGCCGAAATATTTCCCGCCAAACCTCATCCAGTATTCCAACACGCTGCTGAAGACGAAGGTCCTCTTCGGCTCCGATTATCCGCTGATCACGCCCGACCGCTGGATGGCCGATTTCGCGAAGGTCGCCTTCAAGGACGAAGTGCGCCCGCTGATCCTGAAGGAAAACGCGATGAAACTCTTCGGCCTGGGAGCGAAGGCGGCCTAGAAGAAGCAGTGGCGAGTGACGAGCCTGCCCGCCGTGGGCGGGTGGCGGGAAAAATGCGGGCGCCGCGATGTTGCGGCGCCCGTTTTATTTCGCGAGGCTCTTTTTCTATTGATCCAGGTTCACGCGCCGAAGCAGTTGCTGATAACGCGGATCGCCGCGCAGGGGGTCGTACGCGGGTTCGACCTTGAGAGAGGTCATCGCGGTGGAATGCTGCAGGTAAGCCTCTTGCAAAGAGGCGAAGGCTTTTTCCTTGTCGCCCACGCCGATTTCGGCCCAAAGAACCGATTCCGGATCGATCGGCTGGCGGCCGCGCAGATTCTGCAGCTGCGTCAAAGCATGCCGCGCCTGCGATTCGCCGCCCGAGCGGCCGTAGACGTAGGAAGCTTCCATCCAGACGAAAGCCTCTTCTCCCCGCATGCGGCGCGCCCGATCGATCTCGGTGAGTGCGTCCGCGAAGCGTCCTTTCTGCGCATATGCGTTGATAATCATGTAGGCCCGCGGGAAAGTGGGATCCGTTTGCAGGACGCCCTGAAACTGAGCGATGGCGCCGTCATACTGCCTCGCGTAGTACAGGATGGCTCCGCGGTCCGCGGCGATGATGAGCGAGAGAGGATCGAGCTCGCGCGCCCGCTCGCTCTCGGCGAGAGCCTCGTCGAAACGCCCCTCCCACATGAGGTGCTCGGCGTACCAATGGTGGGCCGTGGCGTAGTTTGGATCGAGCTCGATCGCGCGCCTGAATTCGCGCTCGGAGGTCCGCCAGTCCCAATCGTAATTCTGCACCACGAGCGCCAGGGCGGTGTGGGCCTCGGGCAAGGAGTCGTCGAGCGCCAGAGCGCGCAAGGCCGCCGCGCGAGCCTTCGGCATAAACTCCGTCTCGGGCGTTTCGCTGTACTCGCCGAGCAGCGCGTAGGAATCCGCGAGGCCGGCGTAGGCGCGGGCGTAGCCGGGATCTTTGGCGATCGCCTGCTGGTAGAAAGCGATGGCCTGTTGAAATCCCGAAATCGTGCGCTTGTTCCAGGATTCGAGACCCTTCAGATAGAGGTCGTAAGCCTCGCTGCTGCTCGGCCCCGGAAGCACTCTCGCGCCGGCCACCGAGCTCGCCGGCTCGCCGAGGGCCGAACGCAGCTCGTCCGCCATTTCGCGGCCCATTTCGTCCTGCAAAGCCAGCAGGTCGCTGAGTTCCCGGTCGTACTCGCGGGACCACAGCTGGGTTTGATCGCGGAGTTGAATCAACTGCGCGGAGACGCGCACTTTTTCGGCGTCGCGGCGGACCGTGCCTTCCAGGACGTACTGAACGCCGAGTTCGCGGCCGATTTGCGCCAGCGGTTCCTGAGTGCGCTTGTAGCGCATCACGGATGTTCGGGCGATCACGCCAAGCTTTTGCGGATTCACGCCGCCCAGCTGGGTGATGACCTCTTCGGTCAGGCCATCGCTGAAATACTCCTGCTCGCTGTCGCCCGTAAGATTGTCGAAAGGCAGCACCGCAAGCATGGCTCTTCCGTGAGCGGCCTCGACGCGGCGCTTGCGCAGGCCCAGCCATGCGGCGTATCCGGCCAGCGCAACGATGAGGCCGATCGCGACAAGGGCCGAAGTCGAGCGCCATCGCTTCTCGAGGAGCCCGGCTGGCGCAGGGTCATCCTCGACCGGCGGCCTTTCCGCCGCGGCTGCCGGGGCCGGGGCAAGAAACGGCTCGCCCGGCGCGGCCGCCATCGGCTCATCATCAACGCACTTGACCTGCGCGACCATGCGATAACCGAGCTTCGGCAGGGTCTCGATATATTGAGGATCAGCTGCGGAGTCGTTCAAAGCCGCGCGAATTTCCTTGATGCAGGTATTCAGGCTTTGGTCGAAATCGACGAAGGTCTCCTCATTCCACAAGAGCTTTCGGATCTCTTCGCGGGTGATGACTTCGCCGGGCCGTTCCACTAGCACTCGCAGCACATGAAAGGCCTGCGGGCGCAGCCGTAGCTTAGCCCCTTGCTTATAGAGCTCATGCGCGCTTGGCCGAAGCTCGAACCGGCCAAATCGATAGGCTTCCGGCTGGGCAGCCATAAGAGATCCCTGCGGGTGCCGCGTATTCTGCCCCCAAGGCCGCCTCGTTGGCAAGTTAAACTATGTATAACGACTGAATTAGCCCCTCAGACAAGTCTCAGGGATTTTCCATCTCCCGTCCATTGCCCTGGCTGGCGATATCGCGTATTGCTTCCGCCCCGGCGAGATCCCCGCTCGCCAAACTGAAGAATCGAGTTGTGAACCAAGGGCGCGCCATCGCGCCAAGAGTGATCGGGAGGGCTTATGGGAACGGTTTGCCGTAGTTTGTTGGTCGCAGCTGCCGCTTTCGTCTGTGCTGCGGGACTGGTGGCGCCGCCGGCCTCAGCCGGCGAGGTCACCATTAGTGGGACGATCTCGCAATCCACCTCGGATGGAACCGGCCCCGCCGTGAACAATCCGTCCCTCAATAGCATCAACGACGGCGACGCTTTCACCGTGACGCTCGACTTCGCAGGTTCCGTCTCTTCCCCGGGCACCTACGACCTGACGGGCGGGACGCTGGTCTTCAGCGATCCGGCCGCTTCCGCCGCCGAATCGGCCTTCGATTCCATCAGCCTTAGTGTCACGCCAGATGGCACCTCGGACGACATCAGCCTGCTTGGCTGCCTCACCAGCGGGAGCGGCTGCCTTTTCGGCAACTACCTCTCGATGAATTTCGCGATTCCCTCCGGTGATCTCGATTCCGCAAACGTTCCAGCGTCGCTGATTTCCGGGCTTTACCCCCCGCTCGATCTCCTCGAGGACGACGGCACAACCGACATTCAGGGCAGCGTTTCGGCATATACGTCGCCCGAGCCGGCTTCCTTGCCGCTTTTGCTCTGCGGCCTTTTCCTTCTCGTTCTCGCTCGAGTTGGACGCAAGCGCCTGACTTTGCCCGGCCGCTTCGCCGGTCGAGCCTAGGAATTTCACCTGAAAAGGAGACGGATCATGCATAAGTTCACGCTCGCCGCTGTCTTTTGTGCAGTCCTTCTGTGCTGCGCGCCGGCCTTCGCCATTGACGGGCAGGTGCTCATCAACCAGTCGACGGTGATGGCCGCCGGCGGCTTTCCATACAAAATCACTCAGCCCGGCAGCTACAAGCTTTCCGGCAACCTGGTCGTCCCGGCAAACACCAACGGAATCGTCATCGAGGCCAACGGGGTGACCCTTGACCTGAACGGATTCGCGGTCAGCGGTCCTCTTAGCTGCACGGGGCTCGGAGAATCCATTTCATGCTCTAACGATCCGGAGCCTAACCCCACCTATGGAATCGTGACGACCAATCTGGACTTCGCGACAGTCAAGAACGGTACGGTGAGCGGATTTTCCGGTGGACTGAACATCGAGGGGATAGCGGAAGACATCTTCGCCACGAGCAACTTGGACTATGGAATATCAGTTAGCGACGGAGTGATGGAGCGTTGCGCCGCAAACTTCAACCGCGACACTGGCCTGGCAATAGCGGCGAGCGCGGCTCTCCAGAATACTGCCAATTTCAATGGCGAGTATGGTCTTCGGGCTGCGACCAGTTCTTTTAGTTCCAACGTATTTCTGGCCAACGGTAATGACTCTCCCGGCGCACAGATATTGCTCACTGCATCCGTGTCTGGAAATAACAACAGCTGCAACGGGTCGGCCTGCTGAGGCGCTGCGGGAACGAGACTTCTCCAAAGGAGCGAAGAAATGACCAAAGTGATGTCGATGTTCCTAGCCGGCGTAGCGCTTTTGCTCTCGGCGCCGGCCTTCGCGATCGACGGCCAGGTGCTGATCAACCAATCCACCGTGATGGCGGCCGGCGGCTTCCCGTACAAAATCACGCAATCCGGCAGCTATAAACTCTCCGGCAATCTCGTCGTCCCCGCCGGCACGGATGGCATCGACATTCTCGCCGATAACGTGACTTTGGACCTGAATGGCTTCAATATAGGGAGCACCTACAGCTGTACCTATGACAACACATCCGTGCCTTGCACAGGTTCGACAAGCGGGACCGGCGTGTATTCCGTAGAGCACTATAACGTCAGCGTAA
>Ga0335072_10000127_pt1 | contig 158811 bp, 155 predicted proteins | sample Lox_Sample_21_FD_206725 | JGI IMG/M metagenome (GOLD analysis project Ga0335072, IMG submission 206725) | Soil microbial communities from Loxahatchee National Wildlife Refuge, Florida, United States - Lox_Sample_2.1 | ecosystem: Environmental > Terrestrial > Soil > Wetlands | place: USA...
CAAAACCTGCGTAGAGAGACTTCGATGCACTTGCTAATTTGATTGGGGGGATCGCAATGACGTTTAGCCTAACCACGTGCTGGGACGTTTTAACGGTTGGGCTGCAGCCGGCAGCTCATACCTTGCATCTTAACTGCAAACCTTAGTGCAGCGTAGTTCGGGGGGCGTTTCTTGTTCGAGGCTTCGACGTTTTTGAGGTCTGTTGAAATGGCTGGATTGAATTATTCCTCGAATAGATCGTAGAATATCCTCTCGCGCCGTTCACTATGGCAGCTTCCACCACCGAAAGCACGCCTCTCTTACCTCAATACCAACCTTCGAGCCCTGCAACTACGTCACGGGTTCCTCCTCGTCCACCGAGAACTGTCACATTCAATCCCTTGACTACCGTGAGCACTCCTGCAGGAGTCTCTGCGCCCGGTCCATCACTGCGCCCAGTTCAGAATACGACTTCTAGCTCCGCTACGACAAACGCCCCGAGCACGCTCTCTACACTGAATAGCAAGCTACGGAGAAGAAATAGCCATGGAGCTACCTTAACGCCTCCGACTCCGCCAGTACCCAAGATCGGAGCTCAAAGAACAACGAAAACTGTACAGAAGCTGAAGGTGCTTCCGAATCCAGAGACTGCAGAAGATGGGCTAGATGAGGAAAGCGGACGAGACGTGTACTCACAATTCACGCGCATTAAGGATCCAGCTGCACGAAGAGATGCGGCGAGGCTTGGAAAGGCAGATCGAGATCGATTACCGAGGGTCACGGCGTACTGTACTGCGCAGTCATATCGCCTGGAGGGGATTATGAAATGGATGAAGTCAAGGTCTCGGACTAGGGGTGCAAACCCGAAGCAGCTGGATGAGTGCATATATTCTCCATACGACTACGACCACATCAAAAAGATTGGGAAGACGTCAGGCCTCGAGGGTCGAAGCTCGAGCCCAGTCGAAGAACGACTTGCCCGACTAAAAGCACCATCCAGATTAAGTGAGCGCAGGTACTCGGATTCGGCTATCGAGGTGGATGGCAACAACACGCATAGAAGAGAAGAGATGGTCGATCTGCAGGATGAAATGGGTGAACCCTCCATATCGAATGAAACGGGTCTCAAATCTCAGTCGTCCGCCGATCTGCACCGCCGACGGGAAAGTGACGATCTTCATCCGCGGGACAACTCCGACATCTCAACTTTCGTGCACACGCCAGAAGTTTTCATCTTCGAGTATGGCACTGTTGTGATATGGGGCATGAGTGTTGTACAAGAACGACGCTTTCTCGGAGACGTGTCGAAATTTGCTGAGACCCCACTGCCGCCAGAATCGGCACAGACGGAGAATTTTAACTTCTACTACACTCAGGACTACCAGGCTCGGATTTACAATGACTTCATCAGCTTGAGGGAACCGAAGAATTACATGTTGAAGCTTGCCATCAGTCATGCGCTGTCGCAGTCGGTCAAGACTAATCTGTTTGAAGAACTTGTTTCAACGACAATCGAAGCAACAGCATCCCTACCTGCTCTTATCGCTCAAACCGGATCAGTGAACCTGACACGTAAGCAGCTGAACATGCGGATCGGAGAACTGTTCATCCTGAGAATCAACATCCACCTTCAAGGCTCCGTCCTTGATAGCCCGGAGCTGATGTGGGCTGAGCCTCATTTAGAGCCGGTCTACGCAGCCGTGAGGAGCTATCTTGAAATCGGACAAAGAGTGGGGTTGCTCACTGAGAGACTGGAAGTTATTGGTGATCTCCTGGCTGTCTTGAGAGAACAGGGAAGTAGAAGACATGGAGAGGTTTTGGAATGGATTGGTATTGTCAATGAACGTGTCTGGAGATCTTCGCTGACCACTTTGCAGTTATTATCCTTATTGCGGCCGAGATTCTCGTCGCCGGGATCAACATCGTTGTTGACCTGTACGCCGGTGTTGATTGATTGTAGCGACTTCGAAATCTGATCTTAGCAGCGGAGTTGGATGGTGTGCTTGAGGTGGGTTATGGTTACGGCCAGAAAGACCTGGACTTGTACCAACAGTCAGCAATGTACAAAGAATTTGACCTAGATTGCAATAAGCGATGCTAACTCTCAATGGTCCTTCCCACCATTGTGCTACTTTCCCATATTGTGTACACTTGCTGGTTGCTTTTCGGGATGGTAACCGCGCTTTTCTTGAACTACTATCTACAGCTATGCATGCACGATGCTGCCTATGCAACTAGGGCGATAGGTTTTTCAACGACACCTACGAGGACTTCTTGCTGCACGGCGGACGCGCTACGACCCCACGCCATACATCTGTCTAGCAACTGAATTTCAACCCCGTTCGTACTACTTTCGCGATGACTCAAATGCGTATCGGGCCATAACGAACAACCATTCTGCTACTCGAGAGACAACTTGCCATTACCATCAGCGCACTTGGATGCGAAGCTCTTTTGATACTCGCTGGATATAGATGACCGGTATCGATGGTGCAGTCTTGGTGGGAGATGGCGTAATGTCGACGCTGATGGCATAGTATGCCACTAGCACGAGCCGCCTCGCGTTGGGAGGTACTAGGGCACTGTGCAGCCTGAAGTTTCACTCGCCAAGAATACAAACAGAACAAACATGTGGTCAAAGTGTGGTACTGCCAGCCCACATTTCTAACTTATAAGTTCTGCCCTTTCCCTCATTTCCTCAACTCCTTTTTTTTCCCCGCTGCAACACACACACTCTCTCTTCACCATAAGCCGTCGACCACTTTCCTTAGTCTGGGCCCATCGGGGGCTTCAGTGTCAAGGAGTGATGAATTACCAGCCGGCTGTCCCTCGTGCCCCCTCTCCTCGCAGCCCCTAGCGTGGGCGCGAGCATGGGGAGTAGATTCCGTCCTTTTCATAGTAGTGCCTGCCTTGTGCAATCATTCAGTGAAGAAGTTCTAGAGTAGTTGCCTATGTAAGCCTAAATGTAGATGGATATATCTTGGTGTTGAGTCCTTTGTAGTCGCTATACTTGATTCCGTCCTTACGGAAGTCCGATCGCAACTAAGAGTGACCACATTTCTGGCTACCACCTTGTCACAACGCTCTTCTGTCGAAGTGCTGTCCAGTGCCATCTCTATTGAATCTCTTGTCCCCCCATACGTGTCATCTATTTCTGAAAATGCCCGCTTCGCGGCCATTAGCCTACTATACACTCCTCCCATGCTACGCACGCAATCGCGGAAGCATAGCTCGGTGGACGACCAAATACGACCGAGTAGGAGGACTCCCAACACGTACACATGAGAGCCCGATTGCGCACAGTTCGCAGTAGCCCCACACCTGACAATATCCTCCAGAGGTTGAATTTCTTCCATGGCTCGTGGCCAGAGTACCTCTGTCAACTGCACATCTTTTCTCTTTATAGACTGAATCCAACAATTGTACATTGTGCTATCGGACTCTTTCCACCCATATATCTCCAGTAGTCCCATCAACTCCGCAAAAAGGTCGAACGGCCTCCCCAGACATGCTCAACTCGCTTCCTTCCCAGAATCTGCTTCTTCAACCTCCAGTTGTTCGAATTGCTCTTGGGTGGGAGGTTAGATAGTTTGTGTCTCTTCGATGTGAGAACCACAGACTGAGGGTCGGAGACCGTTCGGTACGTTACACCGTCTTTGATGATGTCTTTTGGTTTCCTCCCGCTTTTATCAAATAACTTGTGCTCCTTGGGCGGTTGGCGGCTGAAACTTGTGCTAGTCCCAATACTCAGATGCTCAGGCACGCCGATAGCCAAGTCCCGAGTGGTGGCTGAGGTCTTCGTGGGTAGTGAATCGACGATGAACGGATCTTCATTTGGCTTTTTGCGTTCGTCGTTGTCGGCTATCTGGTCTTTGATATCTGTACTAGGCTTTCCCTTCCTCTTCGCCCGTTTCGGTGCTTTTAGAGTAGGCCTGGCGTTCTTCGCAATTGACTTTGAACCGATGACTTCTGGCGCTTCGTCATCTGATGAGACAGCACCGTCATTGTATCCATTTGCATTTGCGTCGTCTCGCTCATCTTCTTGCAGCTCAGTGCTGACGACTTCGTCATCCATAAATACGGGTTCCTCACTTCCAAAGCGTTTGTGCACATGTGGGTTCGCTGTTTGTGAAGACGATTTCAAGTCAGTATTGTTATTGAGATCTTGCGGTGTGGTTTGGATTTCAGATTTCGCTGGATCGCCTGTCGACACAGTGGTAAGATTCTCTCCACCGTGACCGACATTGCGGTTTGATAATTTCGCATCCTCTGCCGGGTCTACAACATCTTGTGCTTGCGCAGCATCGGACCGACGCACAGGCGCTTCTAGCGACATTGGAACAAAATCGTCTTCAAGCCACGCTTTCGACTCCGCTGCTTGGCCCTTGTTAGCATCCAGAATTGGAGGAGCCAGGCTCATCCCTGCTGGACCTGAGACGGGCTCAGCCAGTAAATTCCCATCCTCGTTCGGCTCTCGCGTTTGCTCTTCAATAGTATCATCTGCTCCATCGTTGCCCAATGACTTTCGCTTCTTTCGCGATGACGGGTGCACGCTTGCAGCGTACTCTTTGCGCTTCTTGCTTTGCGTGGTGTTTATTGAGGCTGGTGTGGTTTTCGACCGAAGGGTAAGGGTGTCTCCATCTTGGATGCCAAAGCTGGAGCGTCTTGTTGTGACCATTTCCAGATAGGCACCCTGAGATGATGCTCGGCAATTCGGAAACGGTGCGAAAGTGAGGGTAATCTAAAAGCCTGCTTGTAATGCTTTGAAAAAGGTCGCGGACATCAAGAATCTCAAATGTAGGTAAGTGAAAGGTTTCAGGCTTATGATGAATTTCGTTACAGGTTCGCGATTTTGTTTAGCAAGGCCCTCTCCACTTGGTTGGAAACCCGCACATGCAAATTATGAGCATTTTGTGGTTTCTCAAAATTTCGCCGGCGATTGTCCACGCTTGGCATCGCGGATGATCTTCGAAAGATGCCTGGCAGCAGTTACTTAGACATGTAGTAAATTAGCTGTCAGATCGACACAATCTTGCATGTTTCAACAACCTAGCCAGCCGCAGGCACCACAAGCCAGAGTCGGCGGAGATGAAAACCCAAGCAAGTGTGCGACGATGCGATTTGTGCAGGGTTCCTTGTCCCAAAACCAAGGCCCCAAAGAATCTCCCAAATTAAATCACAAGAAGCCCAGGACTCGTAGAGTGAAGGTGACATCCCTGATCTCTTTCATTCTCGTTGGTTTGGAAGTAGTCGCCTTGAAGATTCCTTCTTCCTAAGTTTACGAGATCATCAGCTCATATATTGTCCCGTTTCTACCTGACCTTGTCCTTCCATCCTCCTTCCACGCCCATCAGCGAATACTGTCGACGCCCGAATCTTCACCTAACATGTCTTCCTGGTAAATAGTTGATGAAAATCCATCCCACTTGCGGAAATTGCCAGCGCCACAACGCGGCCTACCTCTACAGCCATGATGGGGCTAAGCTGCAAATCGAAAATCCGAAACCCAATCGAGCCAGAAGCGATGCCGGCGTATCAGATGCCAGTCTGACATTAGTTCAGTTGACCCAAACGTTCCTAACTCCTTCGAATCCAGAAGCCGTCGTCTAGCCGAGCTCAAACTGCTCCACCACTACAATGCCAGAACGAGCCAGACTTTGTTGGTCTCAAGAGACCCAACTGCAGCGCACGCTTGGACCTTGATGGCACCTAACCCGGCAGTTGGCAATTAGGCTCTGCTTTATTCAATCTTCTCATTGTCAACCCGTCACATGGCTGATATTGACCCTCAACACAGCTACGAGATTATGGATACGCATCGGAGGTATCTTGACCTAGCGCTTCGCCGCACAATGACGATATTACGAATCTCAATAAGAAGACCGTTGATGCAACATGCACCACGTCAAGTATCTTACACGTGACTGCATTTGCCATGCTACGCGACCGCTCCTTGAATCCGTATACACCACCAGTGTCATGGTTGCAGATGACGAGGGGTGCAATAGATGTCTTCAAGGCATCATCGAAGTGGATCGCAAACTACGAGTGCTCGATTAGCTCCCTACCAGCAAAGAGAATGCCAGTGCTTTTTGGCGATGAGGCGAAGTTTGGCGTAAGCAATCGCCAAGGACTTTTACGCCTGCTCGGCGTGACGGAGAAGATGTTGCAAAGGAGAGATGGCATACAAAAGACCAGGAAGCTTATGAGACTACAATAAGTTACATCGGCGGCATCTGGATAGCTATGAAGGCCTCTGAGCCGTCGGCGGAAATTTGCAGAAACCTATACCCTTCCCATTTATCGTACAAAACCGGTTCATTGATTTTGATCAAGGATCAGCAACCTCGGGCGCTGGCCGTGCTTGCACACTACTTCGTTCTTCTCGCTAGCTTCAGAAGCGCCTGGTGGGTAGGCGATACGAGATGCAGGGAGGTTCAAGCTCTTACCACCGTCCTCTCCGGTAAATGGCACGACCTCATGGGCTGGCCGCTCAATGTCATGGAGCTTGGACAGTGGGGATATGGCTGGTAGGCCCCCGTCGTCCTCCGGAGTCGCTTAAATAATCTCGCAACTCGACCCCTTCCATAGATTTGCCTCATGAGTATGGAGTAGTCATGCATGCTAGCTTTTCAGGGTTGCTTAAGGTCTTTGATCGGCAAACCATGAAAAGCAAGACAAATGCAGCTGGGGCTGGGCTCTTGGCCAATCAGAATGGAGTGAGACAGCCAAGAAGGCCAAACTTATGCATAATTTTAGTACTGGTATAACCTCGTTCTCGTCCGCGTTCCGCAAAAGGTAAAGGTCATGAAATAAAGCTGGCTGTCACTCCTCCATCTAGATATGGTTAGCAGGGATAGTTATCAACACCGACTCTCCCTTAAAACCTTTCGTGTTTCAAGTACACCAGAAAGCTGACTCCCCTCCAGTCCTTCATCCAGACATGGTTAACAGGGATCGTAAACAACCACCGGCTCTCCCTTAATCCCTTCGTGTTTCAGGTACAGCAGAGAGCCGAACCACCCCTCCACCCTTCCTCCACCCAGGTACCAACAGGCAGTAGACCTAGTTCGCCTGGTCCACAAAAGAAGTTCTTCATTATTCTGCAAAATTTATCCGTCACTCCTTCCCTCAGCACTCCTCTTCCAACAACCTCTTACCTTCACCCCACTACATTGAATTCTCACTAATCAACATAACCATGAATAATCGAGAACAGGGAGGCACTGTTGGTTTCGGAGGCCTCAGTTTTGTGGTCTCAGGCATCGCTGCCGGCGTTGGTTTGGCATCCGAAAGCATCCAACACCATAAGGAGAAAAAGGCTGCTAAGAAAGCCGAGGCTGGTCAACGCGAACAATCTCGCACAGTCGCCGCCCGCCTATAAAGAGCACGAGCATAAAGGTGCCGAGTAGGCAGGATGTGAGAAGAAAGGTGCAGAGCAACAAGGAGAGCGTTCGCTTGAAGAAGGCGATGAGGAACAATGGGATCTAGATGATGCGCGGGACGAGCTCATCTCTGAAGCACCTAACCCAAAAACTGCCCCTCCCAATCGTTCCTCCACAACGCAGACCGAAAGATCGTACTGGTGGATTCATCAGAGCCTATGCGCCGGATCTAATGAGCTGCGGAATTGACCAAGCAATGTTCCCCGACTCCCTCGAAACCTTCAACCTGGCCAGCCAATCCTCGCCGTGGCTCAACGCGATTAATATGGCCGGTATTGCCTTTATGCATCTTCCTACTGGAATTCCCCAGGCGGCATCACTTGCACTCATGCTTACGGTTCAGGTAGCTAAGAACATGCAAAGTCGACATAGGTATGACTTCCTTAAACTCGATAGATTATCGGGTTATTTGCTAACTTTCTTTTCCTGTGTAGATACAACAGCTTTCTTGACCAAATCAATGATGGTTTCTACCGCCCTCGGGGTCTCTACTGTATGGTATTGACATGGGAACCCGGATGCGACGACATGGAAATTGGAGTTAACATCAACGAAACAATCCAATCGAACCTCACAACTCCAGAAGGCATCGCTCAGAAAACCAAGCATAGTTGGAGACCCTCCATGGGCAAGACAAACGGTGCTACATTCACCGAAACTGCATCTCTCGTCTTTCCTGCTCTTGATGCTCTGGCTGGAAACAATAGCCAAGAAGCTAAGGGGAGAGGGAGAAGCTGAAGCACGCAGCCAACTTTACCAGCGAGTATTTTGATGGGCTGGCGCAGGCCAAATACGTATGCGGTCTCTATTCTTCTCATCCCTTTCCTTCAATTCATTCTCTCTTCTCTACTTTCCCTATTTTGGGCTACACGTGTTACTGACGTTTTCACTCTGCAGGCTGCACAGAATCCAGATAGCGAATTAGTCGTCGGCCTCAACCCCACTTCACCTCCCGATACTCCGATCCCAACAATCCTTCAAATTGTGGTGACATGCTCGCTCTTCTCACAGGCGGGAAATTAAGCATGCCACAACGAGGAGGTTTTGGCAGCGGAGCTGGTGGCTTTGGTGGACGTGGTATGGGAAGAGGGGGTTGTTTTGGTGACATGGGAGGTATGGGAGGTATTGGTGAAAATCGTATAGCTATGTCATATGGAGAGCTATGGCAGCAGGGTTGGTGGACGTGGTATGCCAATTGGAATCGGAGGAATGAATCAACAACAGTATGGTCCAAATCAGCAATACCCGAACCAACAATATCCGAATGGGATGGGTGGGTACAATCAGCAATACCAAAACCAGACAGGCGGCAGTATGATGGGCACAGGAGTCGCATTTGGGGGGGACGATGCTGCTGGGAGAGGGAATCAAGCAGATCCCAAGACACGTAAGTTCTTCCCCTTTTTGCCTAACTCCCAATGACAACTTACTAACACGGTCACTTAGCATGTCTTATATCTCCTCATCGTCAATATGCCTACAGACGAGGAAATGGCCGAAGCTTTACAGATTATGGATCAAGCTCAGCGGTAGGCCACGTAGATGTCGGGATCGGGATCGGCACTGGAACTGGGGCGAGGAGAAGGGGTCTTGCGCATGAAGTTACGACTTTTAGAGTCAATTGAGTACAATGACTCCAGCTTCAAATTGAACTCGCACGAGATACGCCAGCGTTCAACAACGCACGCCGCCTAGAACACCCTACCTACGTTTTCCAACAACAGCCTAGTACGAACTCATCAAAGACCCGACACTCCAACGTCAAAGAATGGTGCTACCAAACAGGAAGAGACTTGGATACACAAGCCGCCACGCACAGCCAAAAGCTTGCAGACTTCACTCGGCAGCTTGCGCGATGACCTCTTCACTTCCATTCCTATCAAAGTCGGCATAGTGTCACCTGAGCTGCCGGCTACTCTCTAAGTACTCTGTTTTTGGAGTGCTACTCTTTCTTGAAGACCTTTTCATGACCTTCTTCTTTCGGGGTTCAATGCTGGGGCTCCAGCACAAACGCCAGAGTGCATCAAAACAGGGTCGTGGAACTCGACAATCGGGCGTCTTTTCGACCACGTCAGAGGATGATGGAGCCTTCGAATCTCAAGTGGCCTTGGGTCAGAGCTACTTGAGTCGGGACGCTGCTCGGTCTAAGCCAGGACGGAGAGATCCTCTTCCACCAGAACAGAGCTGTGGTGCTACTGCGGAAGAATCTGGCGGCATGCTTTGTTCACGCCGGCCCAATGTTCAAATCCTTGAATTTGCTGATCGTGAGTGTGAGCGCGATTCTTGAAGCGAAGAGAGAAGTGGCAAATAGCTAGGAAGTTGCTTGTAGATCGTCTATGGGGACGGAAACTCCTGCCAATCTCACAAGGGCCTTGAGAGGATTATGGGGACGATGCGTCCTACGTCAAATATTGACCTCTTACACGGTATGATCGAGGGGTATTTCCTAACATATGCCTCATCGCCTTATCATCATACGGGTTACAGAAGGAATTCTGATTACCTCTGTCCGAGGAGCCAGGTGGAAGGAATCCACGTTATCTGTCATGTCTCATCATCTGAGGTTGGCCATGCGAATAATCCAGTAGACGGTTCGGCTCATTGGGCGACACTGCGTGATGTACGTATAGGGAAAGTCAGCTATCCGCGAGATCATGTAAGCGTCGCCATCCAGAGGGCTTTCCCAGTCAGTGAGGGAATGCACAGCATGCAATCCATGAGCCCCTATCATGCCATTGCATAGCGTGTCTTTGGCGCACTGTTGGATTGCCGGTGGAAACTATTGCTTCAGCGAAGAAATTAGGCAGGCCAGCCGTGTTCCGCAACTCGCCGCCACTGTTGGTACTTTGAGCGAGGAGTAGGAGGCAAGGTCGCGTCTGAGCAACAAGAAAAGGCCGGCAACATAGAGCACTTTCTATTGGGGAAGAAAGCGAGCACGTGAACGAGAGCAACAGCAAGACTGGGGATCGAGAATTGAGATAATGACCGAGCACGTGAATGAGAGCGAGAACTAGCGGTAATAGTAAGCTCGAAGGCGCTTTTGAAGATCGCCCAGTGCTCTTGGTTAACGCCAAGCAGCGCAGGACGAAAACATCGAGCGTTTCAAACACTGGAGAGGGCTTTCCGTCTGAGAGACGTGGCCTTGCGGTATCTGGTCTTCTTTTCCAGGACCAAACCCTGAGCCAGATTGTTCATAGTCGTGAGTGTGGATGGATGTTCTAGACCTGACCCCCTTTCCCCCAAGTGCCCCATGCCCGGCGGTCCTTCGTCTCCGCCTAAGCGTACTTGCCCTGGCCGCTCAGCACCGTTCCTGTTCCAAGCAAACTTATACTGCCTAATGTGGAAGCATTGCTATCGCCCAACACTACTTAGGCTATGCTGTAAGCTTTCTCGGACATCTCCCTCCGCTAATGCATCCATGCCTTGGTCGCCAATCAAACATGCAGCGTTGTGGAGAATGGGTAAACTTGCCTGCCAACAACCGCCGTTCCTGTCCCCTCCAAACCACGTTCTTCGCTTTGGCCCTTTTCACGTCAAAACTGGACGTCGTCATTGCGCATGTGCCTAGCTAGCTATTTTACCCTGGGTGATGCATTAGAAGCCTGTCTCCTCTGCGGGCGATGGTTACCTATTCGAGCGGTAGTGGTTGTAAAGCATAATTGGTTAACCGTATTTTGCGGCACATCCGGCCCGCGACACCAAAAATCATGCTCAAGCTCGAAGCCACGCTAATAGGCAACCCTCCGAGCTCGCATCGAGATAGAGAAGTCTATTGCCGAACTGTCCCTTTCGGCTCTGGTTGCCAAAACGATTCTTGCAAACGTCCACAAAGATCGGAACCCCCGAAATGACTAGACTTGTCGTCGGCTTTCTGACGAGAACCTGACCCAGATCTTGTTTAGCATCCGCCCTTAACGAAAGATAAAAAGCCATAAAAAGGTCGAAGTTGGGCTCAAATTCGGCGACCACGAGATGGGGCGGGGATTCTTGAAATTAGGCCCCCTGTCTAGTGTGGGAGCAAGGGGAGCAGAAGGCGGCGGCAGAGACCTCCAGGTTCGGCGTCCAGTTCACCCCAGAGTGACAGATTCCCCAGAGGGCCCTCGATGACTCCGGTCTTGGAGAGTCGAAGTTGCCTCTACGCTGTCTAGTCATCTATTGTAACATTGCATGTTTTCTGTAGACTGAAGCCTCTCTTTCTCTCTGCGGGGGAAATTTTGCTCGCTTCGGGAATGCTCCTACAGGCGTCCAGGTCCGTTTACTTGGAGCCCCGACACACAGTTGCAAAGTACATTGGCATTGCGACACCTCCTACGCTAGAGCATTGAGAGTGCGAACATTGTGGTTACTAAATCCAAGCACTCAACTTCCGCGCAGGATGTCTACAGCCACAACGCGCTCAAGGCCCGCCGTCGCTACAGCCTTGTCCTTGGACCACTTGGTCCTCACTGTCTCTGACCTCGACGCAACGACCGAGTTCTACGAACGCATCTTGGGCATGAAGCACACGTCTTTCGTATCCCCATCAAGCCCAGGTGTCCAACGCCACGCGCTAAGCTTCGGGCCGCACAAGATCAACTTGCATGTCTTGGGCAAGGAATTTGAGCCAAAGGCTAAAAACGTCATGCCGGGGAGTGCGGACTTGTGTTTTCTCGTTGAAGAGAGTGTCGATGAAGTTATAAAGAGGCTGGAGGAGACAAACGTGCCTGTGCTAGAAGGAGGTGGAGTGGTGGAGAGGACGGGTGCCAAGGGGAAGTTGAGAAGTGTGTACGTGAGAGATCCGGATGGGAATTTGATCGAGTAAGTTGAACCTTTAGAACCTGGGTAGCAAGGCGGTGTGCGGAAATGAGAGAGATGAAGGTTGTTTACTTTGCCTATGCGCCGTTTGAACTGACTGGGCCGTTTTGCAGATTATCGAATATGGTGTGAATTGTCAATGCATCTACAGTAGCTCTTCACATCCGACTGTAAGCGTGCAGTAGTTGAAGATCGGTGAAACCCTAAGATAAAGCGACTCGTGCAACGGCGATTACCACTTGGCCAATCAAACCAGATACCTGAATCAGCTAGTATGTTGCATCTCAAAAGGTTGGTGCTTGCAGTTGGGTCTGTTTGAGACCTGGAAACAGCGAAACTCTAGTATGTAGCGTTAAGAAAGTCCGGGCTTGAAGCTGGATTCGCTAAGCCCCCTATCTCGGATTGGATCCGAAAGCAAATGCAATCAAGGAAGTCTCACTCGATCAGGCGTTGCGTTTGATGATGACGGAAGATCAGGGTCGTTCTATAGGCGAGTAAGCATGCTAAGAATCGGTATCACCTGATCTGGTTGGCTTTGCATGTTTGACCTCAGCAGGGGTAACTAGCCTCGGTCCTGCTATTTTATGCGAACTCAGACTTGGAGGGTTTGTGCTAAAGCAACATGGAGAGCCTAGGTTTGAGCACATAACAAGCAAAGTTTAAACCCGGATTGCGTATGCTTTTCACTTTCAGTTTGAGAAATCCGCAACTCGTACAACGTTCCGGCTGCAACCCGTGCATTAGTTAGAGAGCAGAACAAATTAACGAATCGTCGACAAAGACTACGTGGCGTCTAAAAGTTCAAGCTTGCAAGTGGACGCTACCACACAGGGCGACAATTAGCGCAGAGTTCTTCTCAAATTGGACATCTTAGTCTTGTGATGATTTTCCCCTGCTCTCGCCAAGAAAATGTGCATGCTCCCAATTAAGTCTTTGCAAGCCAAAGGTAATGGCAATTTTTGAGAAGGACATTTCATCAGGGGTATCGGAGATATTTTTTGGCTATTTGACCGAAGGTTGTTAGCTAGTCTCATTAGTCACAAACAGCCTCGTACTCTGTCCAGTTATCGACTTGACGTGCGAGTAACGGGGCCCACCCTGGGTCTTTCGGTTTTGGGATTTTTGTGGCAGCGTTTTATCACTAGCTGCAGGTATGCATCCTGGAATTCCAGACTGGCCTCCAACACATGGCATGAATCACCCGGTTCTCTCATGTGCATTTGTTATGCTCAATATTGAACAGGCCTGGACAAGGGGCTTGCGGCCTTTTCGCCTCGGCAGCAATTATTCGCATTGGCGCTCCAATCTGCCGATCAGCCACAAGTTTGAACCCAAATCCTGTGAGGAAGCAGATCGTGACGATGAGTATGGAGAAGATCCACAAGTGGACATTGGAGCATTGGGATCGTGAAGATCCTGTTCTGGAAAGATGGGGCCCTGACGGAAGGGCGGCCGGCGAACCACGGCTGCAGACGGCGGCATGCGTCTGGGCTAAAGGAAATGTGGCGCCTGTCGCCGTTTTAAGCGAGGGCCTAGGCCGTGGAGTATCGACAGTCAAAACGCTTCAAAGTGAGTATCAACGGGATTGACTAAGCCACGATTGATTCCAGTTAGACGTTTTGGAGATATCCAGTTGCCTGGTGAAAGGCCCAAAACAGGTTTCAGGAGGTCAAACACACAATTGAGACATGTTTGGTCGGCAGGATCGAGGTCGTTTCTGCAGTCATCTTTGCCTGTGCAGCCTTCTCGGTCCGTTCCTTTTCTACACGGGGGGCGGTGGTACAGACCCTGCAAGGCCGACTGAGAAACCCAGATTTGGAGCACAATCCCTCCCATCGGCAAGATCCGCACAGTGCAGCAAGCGCCGAGTTCAGTCCGGCAAGAGTATAAAGGCGTTCGGAGGAAATGCTGCAGGCGGAATGGTTACTGCCGACCAAGTCGATTTGTCTTTTGTTCCAACTTTTCTGGACGCGATGCATAACGGTCTACGCTGTAAGCAAGCAGGGGTAAGCGTACACACTGTTACAGACCCCATGTTGTCGGATAAGGCGATTGGAAGGCGTTGCATGAGCCTGCAGAGCACGTTCTTACAAGTCCGTCTCGTGATCTCAGATCTTCCGCAGCCAGGAAATTGCTGTACGTGGGCGATTGACACAAAGACCAGGCGACGAAGGAAGCTGGCTTAAAAAGCGACGAATGAGATGAGTGCAGAGCCCCCCTTCTGAATGTGTCTATAGCTTAGTTCCAGGAAGCGACCAACAGGCGCGACCGTGCGAGCCGCCTGGTCTATTCCCTACTTGTAGCATTACCGGGCGCCACCAACACCCACCCCCACTTGCGGGCCTCTATTTGCAATTGCTGCGCGTTTGGCCTGGTGCATGAATTTACGAACTACCCGGCCTGTCAAAAGGCTGCTCCGAATCTCAGCCGTTCTACTTCAACCCCCCTCATCGTCATTGGGCGGACCGAAGAACCGTTAAGCCACGCGCGTCGAACCCGGGCCAGAGGATTCGGGTTGCCCGTCGTCTCTCGGTCTCCCCACCCCCCCTGGGCCCATAAACTGACCAGGGTCGTCGTGCGAGTCATTGCATTGCCATACGAGACCCGAAAAACCCCCCAAATGATCGACGGCAGCATCAAGTGATGTCAACAGCTCCGCCAAAAGCTGTCCCGCGCCTCCTCTCATCCATTTCTCAATCCCCATCACTTGTTGAATCTGTCTGACTTTCTTAGAACCCCGCTAATGCTTATCATATGCCGACTCGCTATCGCTCCATGGCCTGAGTTGAGGCCTCCCTAGGCTCCCCCCCCCCCATAGCGTCGCTGGTCCAGCCTCTAACATGCCCCTTTCACATCTGTAATGCCTTAATAGCTAGACGCGTTTCTCAATTCTCGCCACCAGCCTTATTGTACCTTGAAACGCGGCATCAAGCGTTCGTTCGATATAGCAAGTGGCGCCTTTTACTCCCTTCCAGCGGTATGCAAGCAGCATAGCCAAGCTCATTCTACGCTGCTTGACATCAATCGAGGCTACGTCATCCTTGTCGGCTTCATCGTCGCTTCTCGCCTTTGCAGACCTCCCTTTCATCCTGTCAGCTCCAAGGGCCTGCGTCAACGTAGCCCCGGCCTTAGCGAGCGCCTTTGTTACGAGGCAACCATTCCATGCCGTCGTTGACCAATTAGAAGCCAGTCTCTTGTGCTGTCAACCTCGCTCTGCACCTCCAAGCTCGATCCACTGGAAGTCGCTCAAGTTGGCAAGAGGCGGGACACTGGACAAGGTCGATGCGTCTCGCACAAACCAAGTCACTGGATCACACGAATCTGTAATTTCACTACGGACACCTTCGCATCTGCTAGTACATCCATCCGCACCATCCTCCATGACATCAAGGAGCTTATGGTTCACCGGCCAAGCGTTTGACGGGAATGCCTCCAGGCCAAAGGCCAGAACTTCACTTGTCGACGTCTGGGCCCTCGACCGAGAGGACGAGCTTTAATGATTCGCTCACACACACTACAAGACCAGTAGTGGCGTCTAACACACCACTCAACATGGCAACAGAACTTCGGATGCCCCGTCCCGCTAGGTTCTCACCCCACATGCCGTCGTCACGGATTCAACTTCCGCCCATATTTCCGTACCATCCCACCAACACGGCCTCTGCCCAAGCAGTCCCGCCAAGGCCAGACCACCTCCAGGAACGTATCATTGTACCGGACTATAGCTCGCCCTACACGCAGCCTCTGCTCCCCTCACTCCGGCCAGGCCCACATCTGCGCAACGAGCTTCCACTACCCCAGAGCCCTGAAGACTCAGGATCGTCATACTCGCCCAGCCTGGTCCCATCAGCCTCATCGCCGAGAAATTTCGAAGTGCCGTTAAGCCGGAAAAGGTCACATGATCAGGCGATCTTCGATCATGACCGGCACGTGTGGCTCACCATTTTCATGCATTGACACGCTAACATTCACAACAGAGCACCACGAGATGCTTCACGCACAAATGCTTCACCAAGGGCAGAAAGCTCAGGGAGCCATCCTCGGACGCTACCACCATTTACCTACGCTCCAGCAAGGAGTCCAGGATCATACATGTCAAGTCCTGCCTCCTTCGAGGTTCCTAACCAGCGATATAATCAGTCCCCACTCACCGCCAATATTACCCAACAGCGTGCTGAAAAGCGAGCGCAACGCTGTCGACTTTACATAAGGCAACAGCCGCGTGCGGCACGAGCAGGCCCAGATGGCAAAGATCGCCGAACCATCGATCCTCCACCCATCCTCCAACTCCAGATAACTGATTTTGACCCCGAGTCAGCTGAAGATATGGAAGATCTGAGAAGCGCTCACTGGGTCGTGCATTGTCGCCTAGTCTCGCCATCATCACCACGTCAAGAGATGAGCATGTTGACCCCGGGTTCGGAAGACGGTCAGAGCTCGGGCCCACCGCAACGACTCCTGTTGGGCAATTATGTCAGCGGCCCAACATTCTGCGAAGACGATCCAGACCCTGATACAGCCCCTGAACCATTGCAAACAGCACCATCGAGTCCGTCGGCTCGGCTCATGATGATGCGACCGTCTTCTATGGCACCGCCTAGAGGAACAGGGGCACGACCGGGCCAGCGTCAAACCTCCTTACCAGCAACTTTCTTCATTTTCGCAGATCTGTCCGTGCGTAAAGCCGGTGAGTACAGGCTGGAATTTAAACTCATGAAGATGGAACCACAATTCCTCTCTACGGGCAGCACCGTCCCCACCTTGCACAGTGTCACAAGCGATATCTTTAAAGTTGTGAATGCCAAAGATTTTGATCAGGTGCAGCCGAGTACGAAATTGGTAAGGGGGTTGTTGGATCGCGGGGCAGGATTTCCGTTGAAGTTGAAGAAGGGCCCTCGAGAAGGGCAGGCGAGAAGATCTAGGTCTGGACAAGAGGCCGGGGCCGATGATGACGACGACGACGACGACGATAATGCTGAAGAGGAGTGACTTTTCGACTCGTCTTCTTCGAGGCCAACACGGCTATCGAAAAGCCCGACCAAATGCAGCACGTTCGATATTGGAGTTCCGTCGGCATCAATCTCTTCCCCACGGAGAACTCGTCCTAGGCACCGGAAGAGTGACGTGCGAGAACAAGTCCTGTGTTTCTGGTATCAAGGCATGCGCGGTGGCGGCAGAAAATTTGCAGCCTTGGTGTCTTCAAAGACTCCATCTACCCTGGTTTGGCCATACTGAAAAACTTCGGCGTTATTGGACCAGTCCTTGATCATGGTTCGCAGCCGTTTCACAGCATTCACTTTCTCCGCCGGATTGCCCAGCCCAGCTTCAATTGTGTCAACAGCGCTCTCAAGCAAGCCAAGCCCGACGCCAGAGCAGTTGTTTTCCCGACATACTAGCGCCATACCGAGGAAGAGCTCAGCCGCAAGGTTCGGACTCCTGCCAGCAGCAGCGATTTCGAGCCAGTCGAAACCAACAGAACTTTCGGCATCAAAGGAGACTCTACTGAGCTGTTGGCTTGGAGGACATGGATACCAGCCCTTCTTTTCAAGCCAGTACATTCCCAACTCATAACACGCGCCCCGACTTCCACCCATCGCGGCTTTGGTGATGAGGTCGACCCACCGTTCGGAGTACACTTTGACATCTTTCACATTTGCTAATAGCAAGCAAGCATCAGGATTGTTATACTGCGTTGCTCCAATCTCGACAGCCTTAATCTTGGTCTTGGCGTCATCCTTTAGGCACGCGATATCCCAAAGGACGCGCCACGGTTCGATCAGTGGAATCAACTCAGGTCCCTCATCTTCTCGTTCAGGGTTTGCCTCAGTCATGTCGATGAGCGCTTTCGCAAGCTCGAAAGCCTCGTCCAGCTTTGTCGGGCGGTTCTGGAAAGTCATCAGATACTGTGCTCGGATAGCTACGGCACGCCAGTCTTGACCCTCGTACGCGAGATCCGTCACCATATCTCTTGATTTCTGTGAAATGCCGCCCCTGAACCTAGCCTGTCTGTTCTCCAAAGCACAGAGGTGTAGCGCAGCAAGCGAGTCGCCAAAATATACTGCGCATTCAAGCATGTAGACTCCAAAGTTCTGCCAGCCTTCTTTTGCTTCTCGGAGAAGTGGTAGACCAACGACGCGGAACATCCGTGCACTTGTTTTTTCCGATAGCCCATGCTTTTTGCCTATAGTATAGTAACAAGTCAGTGATGCTCGCTTGACACCAATCATAAGCATTTCAACACATGCTGTCCTTGCGGCAGCCCACAGGACAAGCTCTATGCGCTTCTCATCGTGATGACTTACCGCGTTGTTCCTGCCACCATTCCGCTCTCGTCTTTGGGCTCTCCTGATGTACCTGCCCATGGAACATGAACCCAAGCACCTCCCAGCGTAGGTTGACCGGGATCCCCATTTTTGCCATCTGGGTTTGGGCCCAGGATCTGTTGCCCCATATTGACATCGGCCACGGCTCGCTCTGGTCTATTAGGCCTTTTGCGAGCTTTTTGGTGCGAAAGCTGCTGGCTTCACCTTGTTGCTTCTTGATCGTGGAACCGGCTCTCGGGAGGCGACTAACGGAGAGGTTTCGCGTGCTAGAAAGTGCACGGGAGGTTCGAGGAGCAGGTCGCCTGGCGAGAGAGGCACGGAAGAAGGTACTGGTTTTGTGGTAGAAGGTAAGGCAGGGTTGGGGTGCTTTTGTAGACATCTTTGGGCTATATGGTGGATGTGGCGGCCAATGTCAGCTTTGTAGCAGTTTTTCGAGTGTGACAAGCCATGCTCAGCAATTGCATACACTCGTAGCAAACAACAATAGCTGGATATGGCGAAAGCTAGAGACTGGAGAGATCTATAACTCACGGAGAAATCGTTTGGAGCTACCACTTTAACTAACGTGGAGATCCTTGGCGCAGCAACAGAAATACCTTTTTTCTCACTTGAGGTTGCCCTTCTGCCCTGACTCCAACTCCACTCAACCCCTAAGACATCAATCGAAGCCGGGGGTGGCACAGCAGCCCCTATTCCTCATAATGCAGAAGTCCAGGGAAATGCTGCAAGCTCTGCTGATGAAATCTTTCCTCCTTAATGTCGTCTTTTACGACCAGCTTTTACACGAAAGGAGAGGCGGATAGTAGCAGTCTACGGACAAGCCACTGTAGTCTCTCAACGGTTACCTTCGATTGTCCAATATGCCTCTTTCACAAATTGATCGTGAAGAGCTAGTTCAGCACCTATGTGAGACTTGCGACCGACGTATCAATGCCGTGATATGAGATGATGTTGCATGCCAAAAACAAATTTTCTTTTGGCGGTATCCAGTGAATGATTTTAATGCGCTTCAGGCTGTTGAGAACAAGCTTTTCCATAACCCTTTCCGTCAGTCGCTTCTCTCCCATTTCTATTACGTACCATTACTTGGCACAGCTTACCTTCAGAGGAAGATTGGCGACCACCCTCTCTCCTCGGGTGCTTTAAGGGCCGAAGTATTAAACCAACCAATCACCTCTAGTAGTTCCCTTTTTCAGGCAACGCTGAGCTCCATCTAGGATTAAGACTCTTCACGCTTCCAGACAACATCGGCTCCCTCCAGAGGGTCAAGCTCCTCGCGCTTCCAAACAACATCGGCTCCCTCCAGAGGGTCAAGCTCCTCGCGCTTCCAAACAACATCGGCTCCCTCTAAAGGACCAAGCTCCTCACGCTTCCAGACAACATCGGGCCCCTCCAGAGGGTCAAGTTCCTCGTGCTTCCAGACAAGATTGACTCTCTCCAACGGGTCAAGTGCTTCTCTGCGAAACTAGTTCGCAACGGGCTCTGATCAGATGGCGTGAATCAGCTTTAGCCCACCAGCGTCAGGAACATTTGGGCCCCACGTGTATAAGGAAAGGCCACGGCCAAGGCTAGAAAGAGCGATATCGGTGCGAGGGCCTTCATGGTACGTGAGTTTGATGTCGAAGAGATTACCACAAATTTACGATGGGGTTGCAAAGATATGCCGGAAGGCGTAAGTGCATGATCGAAGACAAGAACCTTATCTTATACAGTGATGCCCACCGTTGGGCTAACAAAACAGGAATGTGTCGTTAGGCCTAGCCACCCTCCGGTCTGGCGTCCATGCGGGGATGCTGATTGATGTCTATTACGGCACTCGTTCTAAATATGGGCATTGCTGCGGTGACCATCTCTAGGGACTTCTACGTCATATATGCCCCATTGGAGTATGATATAATGTTCATACACATACTTTGCAATACAGTATGACGATTGCTTCTTCCCAGCTTCCCTTTTGAGCAAGGTTGACTATAGTCATGTCCTCTGTCAGACACAGTCACGCAGTTAACAACGCACAGAGTGCCGGATTTGTCCCGAGGCGGAGACCCTGACATGCCAATGATGATATATGGTACCTCATGACCTTTGGAGGGCTTTCTAAGCGAACCACCACAGATACAACCTTCACGCGATGTAAAGCGGGCGGAGCCGCGTATCGAACCGTAACACGCATGATTATGCTGCTCCGGATATCAAGGCCCGATCTACATGACGGTGGATCGCTCTAGGCGAGACCCCGTCCTTTCCCAGCAATGAAGTCATCAAATTCAAACCCGGACACTTGACGAGTCTTAGTCTCTGCTAGGGCTATGACGGCCTCACCCTTCGTCATGAATCGTTAAGCAGACAAAGGTACAGAGGACCATAGGATGACGAGCCGATTGGGACGATGGCGAGATCCCATCCTATCCTGCGTTGTGTTATTCCCTACAATCTATGGAAATGATTCACAACATTCCTCTTTGCAGGCAACAAAATACGTTGGCCTCTAGCATTCGAGAATATCTCTGCACTCCTAACCCTGACCTCACCGTACTGCACAACTTCTCAGATGCCTCGAGGAAATGTCTACCCTACGATAAGTTGACGCCAGGGCCTCAGATGCCTTGGGGAGATGTCTACCCTAGCGACAAATAGACGCCAGGGCCTCAGATGCCTCGGGGGACATGTCTACCCCAGCGGCAAGTTGATGCCAGGGCCTCAGATGCCTCGGGGACATGTCTACCTCAGCGGCAAGTAGACACCAAGATCTCAGATACCTCGGGGACATGTCTACTCTAGCGATAAGTAAACGCTGGGGTATCAGATGCCCCAGGGACATGTCTACCCTTTTTCACATGCCACATCACCAAGTGCCCCCGTGCGCTCAAACTTCTGGTTTTGTATCGTCTTGCCGAACAGGCTTGCGATTACCATAAACACCTATTTCCGATTTCCACCCATTAGTAGCTCAACCAACTCCTGATGGCGAGCTTTTGCAGCTTCATCTATCGCTTCCATCTTCTTTTCAACAAGGCCAAGACGCCTGGCAGCTTCCTCATCGACCAGAGCTTTTCCAGGTGTAGCAATATCCTGTACAAGCATCCCCATCCCATCTTTTAAGGCAGTTGCTCATATTGCGGCAGAGCGAGTAACACTATCCTCAGCCTCCGCCACCTGAGCCTTTCTTCTCTTCATAGACGAGTTCCGAGATGTAAGAAGACTTGACGGAGGTCGTCCTCGTTTAGAAACGATACTGGAAGATCCCTGGGAGGAGTTGCGGCTTGGAGATTGCGTATATTCTCTTCCTCACGTTCGTCTAGGTCTGACGCACCGCTTGAGCCTGCTGGTCCTCATGAGCTTGCAGTGTGAGAGCGAATGCAGCTTCAGCTTCTTCAGCCCGGCGAGCTTTATCTCCCATACGCATTGTCAATTGATCCTGAAGTATCTCGTTTTGATTGATGACGAGAGCTTTATCTAGATCGATCCGGGTCTGTGCAGCTGCTCGTATAGCGGCTATACTATCAAGAGCTTCTATCCATTCACCCATCGCTTCTTTATAATCTGCTTCCCTAGTCCTAGGACCAGAAGCTTTCGGTCCTTCTTCTCTCCATTTGTTTGCGGTAACTCTTTACCCAAGTGCCTGCGGGGGCCGAGGAGGGTCTCAGGGCGCGCATTGTCGATGCGCAGTTCAATATTAATGAATGTTCGGAGCTCTGCAAAGAAGTCTTTTAAGCTGAGTTACTAAAAGCGATCGAGATTCGAGAGAGCTCATCTTACAGCTACAGCTTTATTGACAAAGCCGCCGTCCTTCCCCCAGTACCCCTTGAAGCGCTCTCGATAGCGCGTGGCCTAGGCAATGCGAGCCTCAGGGTCATCAGGAAGAGCAGGTACCACAGAGGACCTGGGAGAGGACTTGGGTGGCATTGTAACTGTAAGTGCTATGCTCTATTCTATCTTAACTCGGCCATCTACTGCACTGACCGCCTAGGTTCCATACCACAGAGCCCAACTAAGCCTATTCCGGGACCCCATATCAGGAAATCTCGTCGCGGACTTCGTCAGCTTTTCCTGACGAATTTCCTGACCTGACACACCAGATTAGGAAAGCCATCACCCTTGTAGGGGTGGTGGTAGGGATAAAAGAAGCCTGACCAGATCGGACGATTCCTGCGACCTAAGGACTCGACTTTCGTGTCTGCGAAAGACGTCTAATTGGACACAGATTTTGATCGCCGATGAGGCTTGTAGAACCTGGATTTTCCAACCCAATCATGCATGCCCACGAATCATTGCGTTGTCTGTCCAGACATTGGCACTGGGAATTTTCCGGCAGCACACTGACAGCTCACATTTCAGCTGCTCTCAAAGATTTTAAATGGCGAATCTACTTACTGACCTCCACATATGTGACCGATGCCTCCCTCCTAGTGAACACCAGCGATAAGCCTCTCAGCCTCTCAATGAAAAAAATGGAAGAACAGGGCAATCAAGCTAGCCAGCAGTTGGGCAATACCCCGAACACGGACAGTCCTGTCCAGGCTTCAGGTAGCACACGGACTCTCAACACCGGCGAGGCGTCGAACTCCGTGGACATCGCCTCTCTGGCAAAAGAGATACTTGGCCTCAATGAGCGCCTTCTGCTCCTAATGGAAAAGTCCCTGATACAAAAAGAGCCTGTCGCCACTGACTCCGGCTTCGCTTTGCTGGAACCAACACCAGAGGAGCACGAAGCTGCATCGAAAAGTGCCTGGGACTTCTTTACTGCCATGCAGCCCAATGACGCGAAGGCAGAGACTACCCTCTCCCTATTCCTGGCCGCATTCTGTACTGAAGCAGTAGGTTGCTACAACAGAAGTTCCGCCCAATCTATGATACTGCAGGATATGAGGTCGTTAGCCAAGCCAGCCATTGTCCTAAGGGGCACATCGATCAACGCACCTGCAAGTGAATGGGGCCCATTCCCTACTTTCGAGGATGAGCCACAGCAATTCCACATGCACAGGGAAGGCAAGGACAGTGAATTGGACCCCGGCGATCTTGACAAGATTTCGGCTGCGTGGCCTAAGTCGCTTCAACGGAGCATAACGTTCTGGACAGGCCAGTCATTAACTATATTGATTGTGAATGGTGATAGCGGCCGTCCCGTATCGCTCGTAGTCTCTCGGGAGGTAGGTCAACTCAACAATGGGTCATATTTCATCTTTTCGGCTGCTGATCCGGATTTAAACGAGCTAGGAGAGAGAAGAGCTGATGCGAAAATATGACATGCGGGAAGAAGCGCTTTCTGATCCCAAACTTAAGACTAAAGGCTTAGGCCTCGTAAGGTATTACCAAGTCCTTCGAAATGACTATACGGGAACTAACATCTACGAAGGGTTTGGTGGTATCCTACTCATTTTGTCCCTTTGCCGGATCTGGCTTTCTTTCTCTACCAACTCGATGAACCATACATCGTATCTGATGATGCATCCGACATTTCACGACGGAAAGATTATCTCATGACATTCACCACACCGAGCCAGTTCGCTCTTCTCTTTGTCAAGCTTTTTACCAGTGGATGGCCGCAACAACAGTTGCAAGCTTCCTCCAGGTATGCCAATGACTGGATTCGTATTCACCAGCATTTCCGCTATTTATCAATTGTATCAGATAAGAAGCTAGATGAGTCTTTCTGTTCAGGAATACGTTGTCATCGAGTACGTGACACTATTTCTTCGCCAAATAACTATCCGAAGGGGCAATTCACAATACAAGAATGTCGCTACTCGGTAGCTCTAAGTGCGCGGAATGGGCCAGTGATGCCACCATTTGTGGTGCTCACCTTATTCGATGGTCAGGAGAACCCGAGGTTGATAAGTCTTGTGAAAAGCGAGGCTTGGGAACTTCAGAAGATGACCTCGAGCAAACGCTACACGGGTGTCGCTGTGTTTCAATTGGTCTTGAGCGGTATTCTCTATAGATGGTCGGGGCAATGGCATGCAACTCTAAACTCCCTGGACGCTGATCTACAAACCGAGGTAAGTTGTCACCAGCCACTTCCATGCATGCTCTATTGGTCTCGACTAATTTATATAGCTCGTTGCCTATAACAAGCGAACACTGCTTATGATAGACAGCGACTCCATGGAAACAACTGCCTTACATTTCACTATCCTGGATATACTTCGCGTCATGGATGAATGGATTCGCCAAAGTGGAAACGCCCTTAAATCCTGCCAACATACATGGAAAAATTACTTGAGGGCACAGAAGCACCAGGACAAGCGTGACGGTGCCAACATTACCTCGAATTGGGAAGTCTTGATATCTTGTCATGGAGATTTATGCAAGATCTTGCTCGACAGAATCAGCCAAAAGACCGAGGAAATAAAGAATCTCCGGGATGGCGTGAGTACCGGTAACTGCTGAGAGACATCGAATAACTTGCTAAGAAGACATTATAACAGTTGCTCAATGCATCTTCTCTGCTTGAGGCTAAGCGGGGTGGCAGAATCAACCAATCTATCTTCGTCTTCACTGTTGTGACCATCTTCTATCTGCCCCTAAGTTTTGTCGCTGTAAGTGTTTCAACAATCCTCGCCGTGAGAGTTGAGTAGCTAAAATCCAGGATACAGATACTCTTCGGAATGCACTTATTCGACAGTGACGATCCACGGAAAACACAAGCATCGTTTTACGTATCGACAGTGCTGATATCTCTGATCACTTATGCGCTCGCGGGACTTGCAGTCTGGTGGATGGGAAACCTCGACCAACATATTGGCCGGAACAAGTTGGCCGGGGCGGCGGGGTTTGGGAGATACCGCCGAACTGAGAGTGGTAGTGGAAGAGGAGATGGCCCCCCTGACGAGAGCCTACCTTCACATTCGCCCCCCGGGGATAGCTCCACGCACGGAAACTTCGGTTTGCTCAAGAATTTGAGAAACTTGCGCATTCGTAAGCAACAAAAAAGGGATGTTCAAGCAGCCTGAAAAATGCTGAAGGAGGTTTACCGCGGTGCTGGATATTCCAATTACATTCGCGCCATGGCCTTCTCGCCGGATAGCAAGCTGCTAGCGTCGGTATCAGGGGACAGCATAGTCAAACTGTGGGACGCCGGCTCGAGCGCGCAGCTACAGACACTTGAGGGCCATTTGGATTCCGTCAATGCCATGGCCTTCTTACCAGACGGCAAGCTGCTAGCGTCAGCATCGTGTTGCGAATAGGCCGCGCCTCGGTGGCTATTCGCAGGTTCGTACGCTCGTACATTCATACGCTCTTACACTCGTATACCTCAGCTGGAGAGGGACCAGCTATTCGCACGAGACAGGCACTCGACCGACAGGGTTTTCTTATGTGTATATGTATTTGCTCATCCCCAGATAGAATAGATAGCAATAAGCAGTGCTTCCACAACCAGCATATGCATACCGCAACACATCGGAGGATAAGACTGTTAAGCTGTGGGAAGATGGCTCGGGAGCTCAGCTGCAGACGCTCGAGGGCCATCCGGATTCTGTCAACGCCGTGGCCTTCTCGCCAGACGGCAAGCTACTAGCGTCAGTATCAGTGGGTAGCGCGGTTAAGATATGGGATGCCAGCTCAGGAGTGGCGCTACAGACGCTCGAGGGCCGTCCGGGTTCCGCTAAAGCCGTGGCCTTCTCGCCAAATAGCAAGCTACTAGCATCAGGCGGAGCGGACAGCATAGTCAAGTTCCGGGACGCCAGCCCGGGAGCGGCGCTGCAGACGCTCAAGGGCCATTCCAAGAGCATTTACGCCGTGACGTTCTACCGCCTCTATTTGATCACCACACCACTTCTACAAGTGTGGGGGCAATCTGCAGAAGTAAAACAGGATGTAGCCTAAACCTTAAATTGAAAGGCTCTAAGGTGCACGCCGATGGGACACACGCCGGCGAGATATATGCCTGTAAGAGATGTACGTCTATAAGAGATGCACGCCTGTAAGAGATGTACGCTTAAGAGATACACCCAAGAGATACGCCCAAAGCGGAAGCGGCGGCATACAGATCGGTATGAAGAAGGCGTTAAGGACGGCGAGCTTCCGGAATTGCAGCACGATGCGATTGGCCGGCGAGGTTAGGTACGGATATATAACTGGCGATGGTGAGGTCATTACGACGGTGAGAACGTGTCGCGTGCAAAATGTTTGTTCAGTTACCTCATCATACGTGCCACCAATAAATTTGGACTTTGAACTGTAAATGATGGGTGAAAGGCGTTGGGAGGTAGATGATAGGAGAATGGCGCTGGGAGGTAGATGATAGGAGAATGGTGCAGGGCGTCATGTGAATGAAGGCCTGACGCTTTTTCTCCTGTCCCTCTTTGCTGTCCTGTCACGATAGAATAAAACATCTGCGATACGACACCGCACAAGTCAACGAAAAGGAAGACAGGGCTACACCGGCTTTGAGAACTGGTATATTCGCCCCAAAGTTGGGATGAAACTGGCAAAGGTGGAGACGATGGCAGTCTCAATAATGAGGGTGGTACGCCAGCCGAAAATAGCAGTGAACGTCTCCTGCCAACACGATCCATAATAAACGCGCCTGTTGACAGATCAGTTCTGTTGCTTTCAACCATCCCAGCGCCAATCACCTGTCTGGATATAGACGGCGAGGGGTGTTGTAGACGTGGCCGAATCGGCCGGTAGGGCGAGAGCGGGCGCCATGTCGACCAAGGTGAGTTCGTGCTCGCGCTCAGACTGGTGTCACCGTAGGGCCGAGCTGGGTGAGCCTGGGGCAGGCTTTACATCTCTTTCGCTGCCAAGAGATGTAGAATTTGCCCCGGGCTCCACCGGGCGATTCTCCACAAAATGAGGTACTAAGTGTTGTTCGCTTCTCTTCCTAGAATCTCCACTCGCACTAGCGACTTGCGAGCTAGAAGGGCTTCCTGAGCTGTCTGAATCATCATTTCGCTGCTGGAGGTGTCTTTCAATGATGGCCTGGACCGCTTTCCTTCCAGTCGCTACATTTGGCACACTAGTTACTGCCAATTTAGCACTAACAGTACACCCAGGTTGAGTCTGTAGCCAGACCGTTTTTCCCTTTTTCAGATGATCAGCTATGCGCTCCTCCGTTCTACCGCAGCCGCCCCACCCTAAAATCCTAATAACATGCATAACAATGACGGCGTAGACTTGATATCCAAGCCAAAGATATTGCACTTCGAGTCTCATCCAAAGAAGACAGACGAGTCCGACGGGGAAGTACAGGACGAATGCGTATATCAAGGCGGTGGAAAATAGCTCTCTGCTTCGGTCTCCCAGCCCGATTGATTGGCTATGTCGGATTGGATGACCGTAGTGTCTGAAAAATTGTTGTACAACCGGTTCGGGCCCTTCGATGACGGCAAATCCGTGGTTCAAGTCATCGATCTCGAAGATTTCAGTCGGGGACAGCGAACTCTGCTTCTCAAGTTCTCCAATCGATTGTAAGGGCGCACGTCGCACACTTACCAATATTGCCAAAAGCTTCAGGAATAAGGGAGTGCAGAAGTATGGAATCAACCACCAGCATTTTAGCGGCTTCCCTGCAGCAAAAGCCGCTGCCATAGTACTCAACTCGCTGGAGAAGACACCAACCAACGCTCTCCAAGTCACAGAGTCTTCTTTTATGCTAACGATGCCCGACTCGATACTTTGGCTATCAGGAACAAGCCCTAAAGTAAGATGGCGGACCAACTGCATAGCCCGATATGGAGGTATCTCCCCATCCTTAGACTCCGCGTCGTTTTGGGGTAAATATGGCTTTTCGTCCGTTTCATTGACGTTCCGTAAGACCTCCAGCCAGAGTGCATTTCGTGAAGCTCTTACCAGGCCCCTTTCCTCCTCTTTACTTCTGATGTAGTTCTTCACTTGACTATCTGGTAAAAAGGCCGTTCCAAGCATGTTGCCGCGACGTCTGCCTAAGTACAATCCATGTTCGCGCAAGTTGTCCAACGTTTTTAGAGCCGCAGCATGGAGCGGACCACCCATTGGCATCAAGAACATTAGTTTCAAGAATATGAAGAAGTTGAAGTCGTTGTAGAATCGCTGTGGCCATAGCAGGCGTTCGAATAAGGTCCGTTCTGCGACTTCAGAGCCCAAATATCCAATGACGGATCCAAGGGCTCCGGCAAGGGCAGACATAATAAGAGGTACGAAGAACGGATGGACAGGTCAATGTGGATCGGCTGAAGTAGAAAGTTGTGGTGCGATTAGCCTGGCTCCCGAATATGAAAAACGATTGTTGATTTCTTGCCAGAGGAATCTGGTCAAATCTTTCTCTGGGGGGTAAGCCTAGGCTAAATACCAGTACCACTGCCCCTATCTTTCAAACCGGAGCAAAAGAGCAATAATTTGTAACATAAGGAAAAGGATGTAGCTAAATGCCTTTGTTGTAGGAGCAGTGCACTCTGTCGTGGACGAATGTATTTGAGCTTGTTAACAGAGATCACCCAGCCCAGCCCAGCCCAGCCCACAAATTAGACCAGGCGAGCCTGAGACAGGTACCAATGTGAGCCCCAGGGGCGAGGCTTACCCTCGTGCGCTAAAGGCGAAGCCACCTTTGGGGATGGAGCGGGGCGACAGATTTTACAGGGCTTGGCATCTCAAGTAAATCTGTGCTGAATGCATCCTCTGCTATATAGATCGCAACGCACTCTCATTTATCCGATCAGCAGGCTGGCGCATCTCACCCCGTTGCAGTTACGACCTGCAGTGTTACAACGCCGCCGCCTTCACCCTGACGGGAATATCGCCGTTTGGACTACTTTGAGCAACGACACATTCGTCCTCGATAGTCTCAACACATAAGCTCACTACAATGCCGACCTCCTCACCATCTCCCCCACAAGAAGGCACCACTACTACCGACTCGCCACCTCCCGCACAAGAAGATACCACCGCCATCGACCCTCCTGCAACTGCGACCCCGCCACCTGTCGACCGCGCAGCTCGCTTTGCAGCTCTCAAGTCCCGCGCCACCGCTGCAGCGCGCTCAAACCTCGCCGAAGCCAAAGCCGAGGCCTCGCGCTCCTCCGTCGACCCGAACCTGCTGGCCTCCCTCTCGCGCAAGAGCGCTATCGCCTCACACAACCTGTTAAAAGCAGACACAGAAGCTTCTGGTGGCTCAGGCGCCTTCGAACGCAAGCGCGCCTGGGATTACACAATCGAAGAGAGCGAGAAATGGGACGAGCGCGTCGGGCGCAAGAGGGCTGCGCGGGAGAATAACGTGTTTCAAGACTTCCGCGCCGAGGCCGGGAAGATCTACGAGCGGCAGGTGCGGGAGCTAGAGAAAGCGGAGGTGAAGGATGGGGGCAAGAATAGGGAAGAATACGAGAGGCAAAAGGCTGAGCTCGTCGAGCAGGCGGCGAGGAGTGGGGGGTTGGAGATAGTGGAAACGGAGAAAGGGGAGCTGGTGGCTATTGATCGGGACGGGACTTTCTACGCGACGGTGGACAATACGGGGTTTGTGGAGAGTAAGCCAAAGAGGGAGAATGTGGACCGATTGGTGAAGGATCTCCAGAAGGCGGAAGAGGTGCGGTTGAAGAAGAGGAAGGAAAGGGGCAGAGGGGATGAGGAGGGAGATGTCACGTACATCAATGATAAGAATAAGCAGTTTAATCTGCGCCTGGCGAGGGCGTATGATAAGTATACGAAGGATGTCAGGGAGAGCTTTGAGCGGGGGACGGCGATATGAGCGCATGGTTTTGGGCGTTGGTGGAGAGAAGTCCTATTTAGAGACTGGGAATCGGAGTTTACGATGGAAGTCATGGGACGAGCTACGATGGACATGGTGAAGGCGTTTGAACTATTCTCGCGCATTTCCAGGGATGGAGGCTAGACATAGTGTTGAGGTCATTGTCGGAGACATCCACAGGGTTTATGGGTCCCGTTCATCCACGCAGACTATATACAAAGCCTTAACAAGGAATTGAGATTCTCAACTCCTTTCCTATGCCCTTGCTATGTACGTATTAGGGCTTCGCCAGTTCCTAGCTAATGCCCACTTGCAATCGGACGTGGTGGACGGTGTACATCTTCGCTGTCTAATGGAGGCTAACCACAAGTTTAGTAGCGGACACGCCTGCCTTGAGCCGGTCAAAACCGTCCTGCAATTTGTCTAGGCCTTTCCCAATCACAGTCGCCTTTGGCATTGGCCTGAAGCTTCCGTCCTTGAGCGCCTGGGGCAGGTAATCTTCATATACTACTTTGCTGACTTCGGTGTCTTTGATGGAGGGAGCGAAGACTGTAAAGACTGTTAGTATCTGCAATTCGATCACGATTGGCTAGCGAAATTCATTGACAAGCAACCATGTTGCCAGGTCTCTGGATGGATATGACGTACGTAGTTTCCCTTCCACGCCAGCTGGCAGGTCGCTGGGAGGTTCTAATACACCAGCGATCATACCACCACCAAGCCTGCTCATGACCTCCGCCGCGGGCCTCACAGACTCTGGCAGTCCAATACTGTCGTAGGCACCAACGAATGTGCTGCCTGTAAGTGCCGTGACAAGATCGTCAACGACGGTAGGGCTGGAATGGTCAATCACAGTCTCTGCGCCGAGCGACTTGACATATTCGAAATTGCGCTTCGACGCCGTCGACACGACCCTGAGGCCCGAGGCGACCGCTAGCTGGATAGCTGAACTCCCGACCGAAGAGCTCCCACCCCAAATCAGGATGCTTGAGTTGCTTGGCTTAGGACTTGTGCTCGGATACGGCAAAGCCAGCAGAAACTTCTCATACAGCCCAGCCGCCGCGGTAGACAAGCTCAGCGGAATCACACTCGCATCCTCAAACGACATGTTATCTGGAATCGGCGCCACCAGCGCAGCCGGAATACTCGAATACAGTTGAAACCCGGCGTCCTGGTTCTTGGCCGTCACGAGCGAAATGCCATGGCCGAGGACGCGCTGGCCCCTTTTGATATTCGTCACGCCGTCGCCGACTTCGACGACCTCGCCAGCGACGTCGCAACCGAAGATCGCTGGCCAGGATTTGACAAAGAAACCAAACTCTTGCATCTTCCAGTCCACCGGGTTGATGGCGACGGCAGCATTCTTGATTATGACTTGGCCGGGTTCGACGGTTGGGTAGGGGGCTGCGTCGACGTTGATGCGGGCGCCTTGTGCGGCAACCCAGGCTGCTTGGTTGGACATGTTTGGTTTTGTTATCTTGTGGGATTAATCGGGAGGGCAGAACTGAGAACTAGAGACAGAGCCTTCACGTTCTATGGGGATTTGGGATAACTTAGTTGATGATCAGTGTTATGAGAGCGAAAATATCAGGGCAACCTTCGAAGGAAGGTGAAAGCATTTATTGATCCTATCATTTCCATAACTGCGAGCTCGCTGCGATGCTTTGTAAAGCCCGGACAGGGTTTATATCCGCACATTGTCACGATAGAGGTGATTAGGGTGAAGCAAATCGTGCCTGGCGACATAGTTCGTTTGTTTTTTCTGCGTCATTGAGTTGATTACATCAAGGCTGCATACAAAGCTTCCTTCGGCTTTAGAAAAACCTACGAGGTTTTTAGGTCCGGATTTCCTAAAAAGCCCGTTTGGGAAGCGCATAAGCAATGAATAGTAAGCAGTCGGAAGTTTGAGGATCACAGCTTTTTATTATTTGTCAAATAGCTTCGGTTATAGACGCCTTTCCGCATTATTTCGGCCGGGCTTATCTCCATGGTCTAAGATGACGCTTTTCCTAATGCGCATCGCTCTACGCTCTGTGAAGAAAGCCGTATGTAGTAGCCTGAGAGCTCCCACACTTAGTAGTCGTATTTGAATGGTGATCATGCTTCATGGGATCGTTAATGGGAGTTCTCGTAACGTATTCCTTGCAAATGCCGCTCAGCACAATCGCCACACCGCTCTTGCAAGGTCAAACGCCGTCCGCAGATGGATACCTTCCCTGGACTGTTCTGACCGATTCTGTGCCTTTGGGGTTGCTTTCTGAGAACACCGTCCAGGAACTTCCTGTTGACGAGTCCTTCCACCGTTCCGAAAGAACAAATAGGAAAGAGTGTGTAAAAAGGAGCTGGCGCTTCGTGCCTGCCGACCGGTCTATGTGGGGGTACGGTTTCACGGATGAGAGGCGGCATCAGAGATCTTGGATTGCCGGCGTTTGCGTAAAGCTACTCCGTACAGCGACTTCGACTTTCACGAGTCGGGGCATTTTTGCATGACGGTGGCAAAATGATTCTTTTCCCTCTCTATCATCTCCCGCGATCAGGATACAGGCGACTCCTTCGTTTGTACACTCAACTTTCTCCCATGCATAAGTTGCGAGGCTTCTTTCTTCTCCGTCTCCACGACTTCAGCCTTCTCCTCTACTACACCGTTGGTGCTGGCTGCTGCGCCAGGATGTCTTGTGCCCTTGTCCTTGACTTTCTTCTTTTTCTTTTCTGGCTCTGCTGGGGGGTAGGCTTGTTTCTCGATCTCCTGCCATTCCTGACTCGCCCGAAACTCTGCCTGTATGGGAGCAAGGAGTTCATTCAGTGCTGTTGTTACGCCAGCTTTGAGGAGCTGAGGAGTGAGCTTGTCGGCTAGGTAATCTTCTTTCAGAGCATCAATATTGTTGTAAATGATTGGACCACCTTCTTCTTCTCTCCTCTCAACCACAAATATTCCTTTGCGATCCTCATTCTTCAGTCCACTGACAGGTAAGAGCACATATTCCACAAAGGAAATCATGCCATTGCCATCGAGTTCCTTTGGAACCGTAAAAGCCTTCTTCACCTTCTTCTTCACAACCTCAGCCGTCTCTAGAATGTCTATTTTGGAGTCTGGGTCCGACGCCGACATCTTTCCGCCTGCCAGACCCGGCACCATTGGGTTCATCAGATGTGCTCGAACTTTCATACCAAGTTTTGGTAATATCTCGCTTGCTAATGTGAATATCTTCCTCTGGTCCACTCCACCGAACTGCGCATCAACCCCAAGATATTCCTCGTCCAGGGCTTGCATCACCGGATAGATTAGTCCGGACAAAGGTGGATTTTCTGATTGTTTCACGACCTCTGCGCCAGCCTTTCGTGAGTCATGCTCGCTCACCTTCGTGCACAGTTTGAGCAAGTCCATGCTGTATTTCCCTCCAACCTGGTATTCCGAACCCAGCACGAACTCAAGCTTCTCGATGCCAACACCGATTGCTTTGAGAAGAGCCGTTATGACAAATCGGTAGTACTGGGCGCGCTTCTCGACAAGTTCGATAGGGGCTTTTTCGTTGTCAAGGAAGCCGTGTACGTCTGCGAGGAGGATCTTGACTGTGCACCCGGCTCGTAGGAAATGGGCGATTTTGACCATCGGTACGAAGTAGCCGCAATGTGGGCGACCCGTGGTCGCTGTGCCCCAGTAAATGATAAGTGGACGATTCTGTTTGATAACGACATCTTCAATAATGTCCTCTCTTAGCACTTCTTGCAACTGCTCTTTGATCAGAGCGATCTTTTCTTGCGGACTGAGGTCCACCATCTTGAGTGTTATTGCAGGGAGCGGGTGCAAAGCTCAGTGGCGGGCTTTTGTTACACTTTTTGGTTATGACTAAGGTATGACTCAGACAGTTTGTTGTCTCTATCGCAGAAGGGCACCGTCGTGAACCCAGAGTCGCACAAGAACATTACTGATTCTAGATCTTTTGGGTGACTCAAAAAAATAGTCCTTGGCAAACTCCGTAACCAGCAGAGCCGTCCCGCAACCAGATTGCCTTAGCCAGGGGCACTGCCAATCAGCACGTGTTTTCGCGATCGGGACAAACAAACAACAGGTTCGCCCACAAAAGCAAAACTGACTCAACAACACAATGCTCGATCCATTTGGTCGGAAATAGCTGTTCAAGGTCGTCTCTTGAATTACTAACCCACAGGTCGACATACTACATAAGGCAGAACCTTTTCATCGCCTACTACGCAGCTTTGCAACCCCCAGCTGCGCAACCGCCCTGCCCCACGCAATCGTGCTTACCAACAACTCCCACTCCAGTACCGAAGCTTTGAACCATTGATCTGCCCTAAGGACATCTAAGATGGAGAACTACCAGAAGATTGAAAAGATCGGAGAGGGTAAGCCCTCCACTGCGCTCTCTGTCAAATTTCGTCACACACAGTCGCATTTGCAAAAGTCGATTAATTGGAAGAGACACCTGCTGACTCTATCTCTCAGGTACATACGGTGTCGTCTACAAGGCTCGCGACCTTACACATGCTGGCCGAATAGTTGCCTTGAAAAAGATCCGTCTTGAAGCTGAAGATGAAGGAGTTCCCAGCACAGCCATTCGCGAAATCTCGCTCCTCAAAGAAATGAATGATCCTAACATTGTCCGACTTCTTAATATCGTTCATGCCGATGGTCACAAGCTTTATCTGGTCTTCGAGTACCTGGACCTGGACCTCAAGAAATACATGGATGCATTGCCTGTCTCCGAGGGTGGGAAAGGCAAGGCTCTGCCGGAAGGATCAGGTCTAGACCTGCAGCGACTCGGCTTGGGCAAGGACATGGTCAAGAAGTTTATGGCTCAATTGACTGAGGGCGTTCGATACTGTCACAGCCACCGTGTCCTGCATCGAGATCTAAAGCCTCAAAATCTGCTGATCGATCGGGATGGAAATCTCAAATTGGCTGACTTTGGTCTTGCACGAGCTTTCGGTGTGCCATTGAGAACGTACACTCACGAGGTGAAGCAGTAGGAGACCTTGGCTACGTCATGATGCTAACTCTACTACCAGGTGGTCACATTGTGGTATCGTGCCCCCGAGATTCTTCTTGGAGGCAGGCAATACTCTACCGGTGTAGATATGTGGTCTGTTGGAGCAATCTTCGCCGAGATGTGCACCCGAAAACCACTCTTCCCTGGCGACTCCGAAATTGATGAGATCTTCAAGATTTTCCGGTATGTACCTCTCATTCAATCTGATGAATGGACATCAAAGTTTAACAGAAGTACAAAGGTTGCTCGGTACGCCAGATGAACAGTCTTGGCCCGGTGTTACTACATTCCCAGATTTCAAGTCCTCGTTTCCAAAATGGTCGCGGGAAGAGACAAGCAAGCTGGTGCCCGATCTTGAGGAGAACGGTCTTGATCTACTTGACCAAATGCTTGAATACGACCCAGCTCGTCGGATCTCAGCGAAGCAAGCTTGTATGCATCCGTATTTCGCAGCAGGTAGCAGTGCTTACTCTGGTCGAACAAACGGATATCACTGAACCAGTACAAAAAAACCAGCATTTGCAAGGAGTATTGTAGGTGTCTATTACGGTTAATGTCTCTGGAGCTGTTGCGCTTGACATGAAGATGGCGTATCAGGTCTGTGGCTTCTGGGTATGAGGCCACATGTATTGGGATGGTTAGAGTATGCTGCAGGAACTTCGGCATTGCTAAATGACAGTTAAAGCACGAACATGACCTTGATGGAATACATGAACAGTCTGGACGCTCGAGATACCGTGATGATGATTTGTTGTTGGACGTACCTCTCGTGATGTAGGCCATTCTGGCTAAAGGCAGCTGAAACGGCTGCGGCCGCTAGGCATCCTTGCGCCTGCGCGTCCTCGCTTTCATTCGTTCTCAGCCTCAAATGTAACGAGTGGGGGGGGACAGGGCATAAGGCTATCATATCAGTTGATGGACCAGTACTAATTCAGCATTCTCGCCTCATTCTACGTTTCGCTGCAGCCTGCAACGGTTATCGCTTCCCTCGTTTAATTGCGCCCCATAATTTGCTTACCAGGAGGCTTGTGACCACATCGCTCTTGGAGGCACAACGCTGAATGATCTTGCGCGGAGCCTTGCTAACTATCCCTCTTTCCTCCCTTTATTGCGCATTCCCATCTTTGAAGATAGCGCTACGAACTTCCTACCGCTTCGATAGCCATGGATAATGATGGACCATACCGAGACAGACAGGACAGGTATTATGGTCCTCCACCTGACAGCAATCTCGGCATCCAGGACCATGTCCGGCCTAAACGTAAAACGAAGAAACAACCCCCGCAAGAAAGCGTGAAGCAGTTCTGGGATAAGTTTAACACGAAATATCCTGGCAAAGTTTTCACAATTCTACCTGATAATCCACTTGCTCGCAAGAAAGCTTCGAAGACCCCAAAAGGTGCTGTGCAGCAGAGAGCGGCCAAATCTTACGAAAAGGCCAGGGCGGAATGCGAGCGTCATGTGCAGAGGACTGTCAGGGAGTGTAGACGAGTTAATCAGAAGTACAGAGACCCGCACTTCGACATCGAGTGGGACTTGAAATCCAAGCAACGAAACTGTCTCGATGGGCTGGCGCGACAGCTGCAGGGAGGGTCGCCGAAAGGGGTCAAGCGAGTTACCGACATCTTCGAGAAGCCTCAATTCTACATCAATGGGCCTACGGCGGGTGACGTGCGACAGGGTCGAGATGGCGACTGCTACTTGATGGCTGCCCTCTGTGGCTTGGGGAATATGGAAGGCCTGATTGATAAAGTGTGCGTTGCCCGAGACGAAGTCGTGGGAGTCTACGGCTTTGTCTTCCACAGAGACGGCGAGTGGCAGCCGTGCATAGTAGACGATAAGCTCTATTTGAGAGCTCCAGACTATGACGAAGGCCAGGAAGAACGCGCCGTTTGGGACGACATTATCCGAGGAGATAGTGAAGAGGAATATCGAAAAGTGCACCAGACCGGGTCCCGAGCCCTCTACTTCGCATCTTGTAGCGATGAGAACGAGACGTGGCTGCCTTTGCTGGAGAAGGCTTGGGCGAAAGCCCATGGCGATTACTCCTCTATTGACGGTGGCTTTACTGGGGAGGCAGTGGAAGATCTCACCGGCGGAGTGACTTCTGAGTTCTACTCAACTGATATCCTAGACAAAGATGCATTCTGGAATGATCAGCTGCTCAAGGTTGGCAAGGAGTTTCTCTTCGGTTGCGCTACAGGATTCTTCTCGAACTGGCTCGACCGGACAGGACAGGCTCCACCGAGGGAACGGCAAGGTATCTCTGAGCAGCACGCATATAGTATAATGGATGCCGTGGAAATAAAAGGACAGAGGCTAGTCAAACTCAGGTACGTAGACCTTGCAAGGTGTTGGACAATCACCCGACATAACCTCCTCCACGGTTGCTGGTGGGAGTGCGGGAAAATTGTCTAAAGCCTCGTTTCTTAACCCTATGACGCTGACCCAACGCCAGAAATCCTTGGGGCCGGAAAGAATGGGACGGCAAATGGAGTGACGGATCCAAAGAATGGAATGCCGAATGGATGCAGCTGCTGAAGCATGAATTTGGAAACGACGGGGTGAGAAATTCCCTCTTCAGCGATATAGGAAACGGTACTGACATCTGCTAGGTATTTTGGATCTCATACGAGGACCTACTCAAGAAGTACCAACATTTCGATCGCACACGGATCTTCGGTCCAGAATGGCACATTACTCAACAGTGGACATCTGTTCACGTCCCTTGGTCTGCTGAGTATCACAGTACCAAGTTCCGTCTGACACTGCAAAAACAGTCACCCGTCGTCATTGTGCTGTCACAACTTGACGAGACATATTTTGCTGGGTTAGAAGGATCGTACAGCTTCGAACTGCAATTCCGCGTCGAGAAAGATGGTGACGACGAGAACGACTATCTTGTTCGGAGCCACGGAAACTACGCAATGAATAGGTCTGTTAGTACAGATATCAGTCTCGAAGCCGGGACCTACTGGATTTTGATGAAGGTTACCGCACGTCCGAACGGTATTTTCGAGATTGAAGAAGCACTGCCTGGTTATGTAGACGGTAGGAGAGAGAAGCTAATTCAGATGGGTCTATCATACGATTTGGCTCATGCAAAAGGAATCATTGTCGAAACCGAAAAGGAAAAGAAGGAGCGTGAAGAGCGTAAGTTCCCTTTACACTTTGTACGCAAGCGATGTACTCTTTGGACATTCCAAGTAGCATGTCGCTATGAGGACTCGACCTACCATGGTAGATTGAATCAATATCACTGACAATATGGAACGAATAGGCGAAAAGAGGCGAAAAGCCAAAGATCGCGAGAAGATGAAGAAGGAAATGAGAGAACAAGCAAAGAAGGACTGGGCCAAGAGAAAAGCGCTGCATAAGCGCGATAAGAAGTGGGAGGCAAAGAAGGCTAAGGCGGACGCCCGACGGATGCAGCGGGGACGGTCATTAAAGGGCGAGGACGAGAACGAGAACGCAGATTCGATGGACGCTGCGAATGGCTCAGAGAGAGATAACGGAGGACAGCCTGTTGTTCTCAAATCCTTTTCTGGCGAGAAAATCGAAACGCCATACAAGAGCCCGCCGCCTGTTCTTGAGAACGCTGGCCCAGATGAGGAGCAAGACTCGATCGCAAACGCTGTGTCTAGCACTGTGGCCGAGCGCACAACCGCACCAGAAGAAGGCCACGAGGAGCATATCAACACATCAGCCCAAGACGCAGAACAGGATTCCGTCGCTGCTGCAGTGTCTAGAGATGCTTACCCAACACCTCCTGCACCTTCCACTCCCGCAGCAGACAAGGTTGTCCAGCCGCTTTCTGAAGTTGTGGCGGCTGCCGATGGAGAAGACGAACGCGACCGCCCTCCTACGCCAATTATCCAAATCAATGGCGTCGACGCTGTCACGGATGTCAAGCCGCTTCCCAATCCCCCGCCTCTGGCAGCAGCAGAGGCCGACATTGCTCCGGACAGCCGAGCATCAGCGCTGCCATTGACTAGCGGGGAGCTTGACGCACCTCTGAAACCAGGGGCAGACGCAGATCACGCGTCAGAGACAGATTCCTTCCCAGACTTCGACTATCAGACCGACCTAGACATGGAGTTTGACATCGACGACAACCAGGCTGCACGCCGTCGGTCCCGTGCTGCACGAGACCCTTCCCCCAAAGGCTCCCCGGATGATGACGACGGCGGCGATCGCGAACCGTGGAACGCGGTCTGCGTAGTCGGTTTGCGGGTCTACAGCCTAGTCTTTGGCGACGATCTAAGTCTAGAGGTCGTGAGGCCGAAGATCGACGATAGTGATGAGGAGGATGACGACGACGACAAGCCAGAGATAGTCCTTGATAGGGATGATCCGGCAAAGGGAGCGGAGGCGGGGTTAGCGGGAGTAAGGTTGAGGATGAGCGGGATGTGATTGATTGAGCAGGAACAGGGAAATTGAGCGAGGACTAACTTTCGGACATTCTTTTGTATTATTTGCAATATGATTGATTGAATAGTGATCTACCTCTTTTATCATTCTGCTTTGCTTGCCGCGAGGAAGCGGATAACTTCAATCAAACCCAGGTAATCTCCATGACGCCAATGGTATGGAGCCCCAATTGCCACCTTGGAGTTCATCCCCATCAACCTAGGACTTTCAATCCACCTTTGGTCTTTGGCTGTTTCTTTTGCACGCCGCCATGTTCCGTCTTCCCACCACCCCCACCCACACCACCACCACCTCCCTTCCCGTGCTTCCCATACTTTCCGCCCTTCTGTTGTACTGGCGCGGCCCTAACTTCCGTCGTACTTCTCCTTAATAGTACGGGATGACTCCCAATGTACTTCCCCTGCATATCCCTCGCGGCTTGGAAATATTCATCTCCGTCACTGAAGCTCACAAATCCATAACCTTTGCTCTTCGTCGTCCGCTTGTCCCTCACTACGCGCGCCTTCTGCACGGATGGGTACTTAGCAAAGGCCTTCAATAACGAATCATCCGTCACTTCTCCTGCAAGATTGCCCACAAAAAGTCTGAAATGTGCAGGGTCCCATTCAAGCAGTGTAGGGTCTTGCCAGGTTGTCCCACCGCCTGATCGGATGACGGTCTTGGGTGCCGCTCCGTCCGCTCCACCCGCAGCTGCAGAGGCAGGGGCTGCAGGACCGGCAGTAGGTGCGGATGTTTCAATGCGGCTGTTGCTGCCTAATGGTGCGGTATTCGCGCCTGATGGTCCCTCATTATTACGTCGAGACACGCTAGACTTGGGGTCTGTATCTTTGCTCACGTATGCGCTTTGCCATTGCAATATTTGCGCCTCCATTTCTGGGTCAACCGGTGAACTGTGGCTGCCATATGGGTTGGTGGAGCTGGCTACGCCAGGGTTCGGCGCAACGAAAGGGTTTCGAATTTGAGGCGCTGCAGGCTGGGCATAAGGCAGGTTATATTGAGGTTGAGCTGAGTATGCATCCGGTGGGGAGTACTGAGGCGTGCTGCTGTATGATGTGACTGGTGGAGCCGAGTAATTCGCTGGACTATTTGTTCTGAAGTTTGAAGATGCTATCGAGCGGGGCGCGAAGGCAGTGAAGGCATTGTAGCCAGGTTTGGAGGTTGATGCAGTTGCATTACTGCTCGTTTGGGGGAACGCTGGCTTGAAAGAGACAGGTGGAGCGGCGACCGATGGCGGAGGTCGCGCAGGGAGACTGGCATGAGGTTGTGTTGTGGAGGATTTAAGGCCTAGAGGTGGTTGCGGGGAGCTGGAGGCCATGATGAACGGATGTTCTCCAGATCAACAGCAAGATGCGGAACGTACCAGGAGTGACAGTGACCCAATGGGCTTGCAGTCGCAGATTCCTACTTAGTCTTGTGGCGAGGTGACCACGGATCTCAAGCCTTGACCAGAACTCGCGTCTTCTGGGGTTGTTCTGCGCAGTAGAGGGCGCGCTTGAGGACAGGTCTGAGCGCGGCTGAGTCAAGGTTTGCGACAGGGTGGTAAACGGTGGGTCTTGTAATGGCGACTGTCTCGGATTGGTGCGTTGATGGGATGCGGCAGTGAGCCTCCGATGTCGTTGTCGTCAACGTGCGAAAGGCTGAAATCCCGGTGAGTTACCTTTTTTGCTAGTTGGATTCAAAGGCCTTGGCAGGCGGTACAAGTCGGGAAATGAGGCTTTAGTCACCCCCTCACAAAGCATATTCAGCATCTGGGCAGGGTCTTTCTGGCGAGCAAGCTCTGGATGACTAACAATTTGTATATGCGTATGCTGCCCGGCTATCTGTAGTGCTTCCATGTGTAGTAATGCGATAAAACGCTTGGTCCGGGCTGGATCGGCTGGATAGGTAACGGCGCAAACAGCCAATTCTGACGCCAGGGCGGCGGCCCCAAAAGTCGCACTGGAAAGCCCCACCATTGATTCATCAACACTTTCCACTTTCCACCCATTGTCACCTTGAATTCTCTTCTTCACCTCAGATCCACGACTGGTCAAGCAGAGAAATTCTTTACTCCACTACAACTTTAAACCCAGCACAACAAACGACTTCATCATGTCGGACCAAGCAGTGTAAGTCCATCTTGATAGCTTTGCTATCCCCTCGTCATATGCTGCCTCAGCTTTTTAGAGCATTCTCGCAACTAGCAAGTCTGACGCAGGATCCATTAACACGTCGAACTCTACCCCCTTCCCCTGCACATTTATCATGGCACACCGGATTGACAAGAAGGTTACGCTGACCGTAGTGCGCGTCTCGCCGGCATCAATGTCGGTGCTCCTGCGCAGCCTGAACCCAGTGGAGATTTTGGCCTCATTGGCCTAGCCGTCATGGGCCAGAACCTGATCCTTAACGCTGCCGACCATGGCTTCACCGTCATTGCCTTCAACCGAACCGTCTCCAAGGTCGATCGCTTTTTGGGTGACGAGGCAAAGGGTACGCAGCTCCTCCTTAGGGCGTCAAGCGCAGCTAAGTATATCTAGGCAAGTCCATTGTCGGCGCACACTCGATCGAGGAGTTCTGCCAGAAGCTTAAGAAGCCCCGAAAGATGATGCTACTTGTCATGGCAGGTCCTGCTGTCGACGACTTCATTGAGAAGCTCCTTCCACACTGCGAAGCAGGTGACATCATCATCGACGGTGGAAACTCCCACTTTCCTGACTCGAACCGACGATGCAACTACCTGAAACAGAAGGGCATTCGATTCGTCGGAACCGGTGTATCCGGTGGTGAAGAGGGCGCCCGATATGGACCAAGTTTGATGCCGGGAGGGAATGAGGAGGCATGGCCATACATCAAAGACGTTTTCCAGAGCATCGCAGCCAAGAGTGACGGTGAGCCTTGCTGCGACTGGGTTGGTGACGATGGTGCTGGCCATTACGTAAAGATGGTGCACAATGGTATTGAGTACGGTGACATGCAGATCATCTCAGAGGCAAGTACCCGCGGATGAAGAGTGCGGGCACGGGAGGGGAGTCGCTGACCATATACAGGCCTACGACATCATGAAGCGAGGACTGGGCATGAGTTATTCAGAAATGGCAGATGTCTTCGCAACATGGAACAAGGGTGTCCTCGACTCATTCTTGATCGAGATCACTCGTGACGTCCTTCGTTATACCGACGATGATGGCAAAGCCCTTGTGGAGAAGATTCTCGATTCTGCTGGTCAGAAGGGCACCGGAAAGTGGACTGCCATTAATGCTCTTGACTTGGGCATGCCTGTCACCTTGATTGGAGAGGCGGTCTTTGCTCGATGCCTCAGCTCACTGAAGGCAGAGCGAACTCGCGCTTCCAAGGTCCTCGATGGCCCGAAGCCCAACTTTACTGGAGACAAGAAGGAGTTCATCGATAACCTCGAGCAGGCTGTGTATGCTTCTAAGATCATCTCATACGCCCAAGGTTTCATGCTGATCCAGGACGTAAGACTAGCACTTACTTCAATTTTTGTTCAGTGGCTAACCACAAACATACAGGCTGCAAAGGAATACAAGTGGAAGCTGAACAAGCCATCCATTGCTCTCATGTGGCGTGGCGGCTGCATCATCCGCTCAGTATTCCTAAAGGATATCACAAAGGCTTACCGCGACAACCCAGATCTCGAAAACCTGCTCTTCAACGATTTCTTCAACAAGGCCATTCACAAGGCGCAGCCGGGCTGGAGAGACATTGTCAGCAAGGGTGCTCTATGGGGTATCCCTCTTCCTGCTTTCAGCACCGCGCTCGCTTGGTACGATGGCTACCGTACAAAGGATCTCCCTGCCAATCTCCTCCAAGCACAGCGCGACTACTTTGGTGCTCATACTTTCCTCATCAAGCCAGAGTACGCGAACGAAAAGTACCAAGAAGGTAAGTACATTCACGTCAACTGGACCGGAAGAGGCGGCAACATCTCTGCTTCTACCTACAATGCATAAAAAGCGGCATTGCTTGGGTAATTTGGCCTTTGGGAGGGGCTGTCGTATTTGAGGCAAGTCCACATTGCGGCTACCTTAATTGTGGCTCTTTTCTTGAGGCTATAAAAATTCTGCTCATCATGTAGCTAGACTTAGTACAGTCGATTAGGAATGCCAAATTAATTGACCCAGGGTTGGAGATGTTAGAAAGTGTGGTCTTGAACTTTTTGCTTGGGATTGCTCCTTGGGGTAGGCGGGCTGATCTACGCTTTTTTCCCGCTTTGCCGGGAATACAATTTGGGAGTCACGCAGCTTCATCCTCCCCATGAAACTTAACCAGCAGCCACCACACGTCTAGCATTGCGTTTGGCGTTGGGGACTGAGAGACTGCTCTTGTCGCAGTCTTTGTTTCTTTCCTTTGGTTTATAGCATTTCCTTGCTTAGCATCCCATTTCTGCCTCACCTTCTGGGCTTGCTGGCTGCTTGACCAGTTCGACACCATCAGCTCTACCGTGACTAGAGTGAGCCGCAAGACCGCATAGGGCAGTTGTTACTTTTTTCCCGTTGGCGAATCCTGCATGAGGATGGCATCAGAAACGAAGCGCCAGAATGTAGGGAACAAGACGCCGGTTGCACTTCCAACCAGCACGCCAATGCAGCTAGTCGCAAATACTGTCTCTCTTGAAGCTGCGCTCAGTGGCGCCATTGGCGCACGGTAAGCTCTTGTTCCATACCTCTCTCATGTCTGTACTCTACTGACGTTGAACAGCATCCGTATCACAACCGCCCCACCTAGCTCTTCCACCATCGAAGGCACCCTCTTCACCGCAGACCCCATCACCAATCTCGTCGCAATCAACACCTCCGCCAGCGCAACTTCCTCCTCCCTGCCAAGCGGCTCCTACCGCCTCGTCCCTATCTCACAAATAACATCCTTCAACCTCATCTCCCTCCAGACCTCACCCCAGACCTCCACATTCAGCACCGCCCTCCCCGCTCTCCGCCCCGTCGACATGACTGCCCTCCGCGCGCGCGAAGCTGCCGCCATTCGTGCGGCCCACGCTGCACGCGCGCGTCTTGGTCCAAAAGGCACGACGAAGGAGCACCAGGACATCTTCGACGCAATCGCAAGGACGCATCCCGCGAAATGGCAGCCGAATGGGAGTATATTGGTTAGTGATAGCGTGCTGATTGATAAGCCATACCAGCCGGAAAATTGTCGGTTGGCGCCGGCCGGGGTCGGAGTCGGGGGAAATGGGCTGGTGGGGAGTGTAGAGAGGATCAGGAAGGTGCTGAAGATGGAGAGGGAGAAGCTAGAGCTGAAGGCCGCGAGGTTTGATGTTGGGAAGGCGGCTTTGAAGGAGGGTGGGATTAGGAAGGGTGGCTGAAGGAGGATATCTGTCGGCCGCGGCAGATTTAGACGGGACGGGGTGAGCACTCTAGCTAAAAGATGGGACGGGCAGAGACCACAAGTCTGAGTTATGGGGATATGGACACTTCTTGATCTATTGGAGGGGACCTGGAAATCGTTGGGTCAGCTGCACAGAGCGGCCCGTGCTCGAGTCCTCTGATGCATCCAAAAGAGGCTAGGAGAACATTTGGTCATGCGTGACTGCGTCTCTATTGAGGTTTACTGAGCACGCATTGCAGACGGCGACAAAACAGGAGAAGACACTCCTTGATAGTCACATCCGTAGTAAAGTAGAGAGCATACGAGCCCATGTGAGGCGCTTGCATTGTTGTCAATATCTAAAACAGAAGAGGTACACCTTGGGCGGTGCAACTATGCTACAGGGTCTGGAGGCTTGCCTGGATTCTTGCTCCTTTCGGCAGGCTCCTCCGGCACCTCAGCGTCACTTTCACGATCTATCTCTATGCTGTCTTCCCTGACAGCGTCATACATATCCATACTAATCCGCTGCACCACGTCGGCCGCAACCTCTTCTCGCGCTTCCTTGCGCATCTTTGTAATCTTGAGATAATTATACACCGCGATGCTGGCGATTGTGACCACAAGGCCAGACACGTTGATTGGGGTTAATGGGTCGTGAAATACGATCCCCGCGGCGGAGATGGTGACGACCTCCTTGAAAATGCCGCAAATGGAGAGCGTGACGACGCTGGTGCGTTTCAGGAGTGCGAACTCGGAGGAGATGAGGCCGAAGGCGAGACAACCGGGAAAGATGAGGAGTAGGATACCGGGCACGGTGCCTTTGGCCTCGGTAAGGATTTGTAGGCCGATGATGACGGCATGCGAGCCTTCGACAAATAAGGCGAGGATGGATAGCGTCACGAACATAATTGGTGCAAGGAAGAAGATGGTTGCGTAAGGGTTGGATGTTGCAGGGTGTCGGAGGAGGAGGATTTGCGTCAATGCCCAGCGAAAGCCGGAGAAGAACGAGGCCGCCATGACAAGCACAAAGCCGATGGCGTTGAATTCTGCTTCGCCAGCGACCATCATGACAACGCCTACGGTCATGGTGGCGATGATGGCGCAGAGCTTCCAGGAGGGTTGCTCGAGGCGGAAGAGGAATGCGAAGAGCAAAACGAAGGCGAGAGAGGAGGATTTGCACATCGTGAGGAAGGTGAGGGTCACGAAGCGGAGGGAGGTATTACCGAGGCCGATGTCAAGAGACGTTGCAGTGCCGCAGGGTAGGAGGCGCGTGGCGTAAAAGAGGGGTGTCATGAGAGGTTTGGATGGCGCATTGGTATCTGAGACGTCAGGTGCTGGTGGTTTCGGGCGGAGGCTAGGTCGAGCAAGGAGAACCAGAGAGGCGAGGGAGAATTGGACGAGCATATGAAGGGAGGTTGTGAATAGGGGAAAGTGGAAGTCAAGATGCTCGGGGCCGAACATCCATTTGTTGTACTGCAAAGCACCAATTAGCTGGGACTTGTCTGACTGCGCTTTTGGACATGACACTTACAATAGAGATTGAAAGTGCAAAGATGTACCAGAGCCCAATGAGGAAAGCATTCACGAGGAGATCCTTCAGCACATGTTGGTCTGCTATCTTCTTCGCCTCTTTCGTGATCGTAGTATTGCCTGCAATCCGAGCATCCAATGCTACACTTTGTCTCTGCTTTTGAAGGTATTTTTTGCTCTCCTTCGCAGTCAATCCAGTTTCCTCGTCCGCTTCCGAGCCGGCATCCGATGCCAGATCATCCATCTCGTGCTCTTCGCCTTCTGACATCGAAGCCTCTTGACCATCTTCCGACTCCGACGATGGCTCGTTCTCCTTATCTGGCCCTGTGGATTGGCGTTTGTATTTGCGCCGTGGATTCACCGCGGGTGGCTTGGCAGGTCGATCTTCAATGGTAGTATTGGGCAACAAGCCTTGCTTTGCGGGCTCAAGGCCTAGATCTTCCATGTGCCGTTGTAGTTGTCACGGACACATCTCCGCAGCTTACGACGTGATTAGGGGTCTGCCGTCATGCAGAAATTTCATTAGTTCGCATTATGAAGACGTCATCAGAGGCGATGACGGTAATATGATTGCGGTGGGAACTTTCTCTGTGACTGTGGATGCACAGGTCACTCATGAAGATGCTCGTCTAATGCTTGAGCAGATCATTGAGGCTACGTGATCACTGATTGTTCCTGCCAAGACGTGAGATCAGATGGGGAACACTTTCCGCCGCAAACTCCAGGAAAGGACGCCTCATTTCATCCTCCCTCCACTTCCAAGGATAGTGGATATGATTGTACCGCATATTCTATAAGGAGCTAACAGCTCAGAGGTGTTCCCCAGCCTGCTCAGGCATCAAGTAGCATCGTATTCCGGATACTCAGCGAATAGAACCCGTTCCTGCCTGGGCCGGACTGCGTCTTAGTCACCGTCTTGGGAGTTCCCGCTGCCGAGTTAAACCTACTTCATGCGAGTCACAAGGGCTCCCTAAAGTAGATACATTTGGTGATCTCAATTGAACTGGCTCTTGCGTTTCCCTCGTCCCCACTTCCTAAACATTTAACAAGGTAGACTCTTGATGAACATACGGTGGCTTCCACCTGTACTTTTCACCGCCTTAAGGGCTTGTGCTAATTTGCAAAAGATCACCATAGAACGACGACTGTAGCATTCTTCTTACACCAACAGGTACGACGAGTACATACCAGGGGCTTCTGGAATCAAGACTTAGGACTCTTCAAATACCAAACTCGCCGCGGTCCACCAACAAACCCTTTGTGTCAGACACAACCCCCTGCGAACTACCTTTGTGTACACTGGAGTTTTCAATCTTCTCCGTTTTGCCGACATTATGGACCAGTGTGGCTCATCTGGCTTTCTCCAAATCGAGGACTATGGCCTCATCGGTGATATGCATACCTGCGCCCTCGTGGGCAAGAACGGTAGTCTCGATTTCATGTGCTGGCCGCACTTCGATTCCCCCTCCTTATTCTGTCGCATGCTAGATCGCAATGGCGGACATTGGAGCATCAGACCATTGTTCGCTCAAGACGACCGTACTGCGCCTATCTCGAAACAGCAATATGTAGCATCCTCTAACCTCCTCTATACGAAGTGGATTCACGAAACCGGTGTTGTCGACCTGACAGACTTCTTTGCCCTCTCAAGCAATGGAGATCAGATCACCACCTACGGCAAGCACATTCCGGCTGCTCAAAAACATGCAAGTTCGCCAACACTCATCCGCAAGGTAGAATGCGTTCGGGGTGAGATGGATGTTCATGTTGAGATTGATCCTCGACCGGATTACGCACGAGGCAGTCATCTCTTCCGCCCAACCAAAGTGCGCCAAGTGGGTGACGCGCATCTTTGTCAGTCAGTCACCTTCGAACACCAGGGAGATGGTCTTCCTGCAGTCCATGCTCTATTCGAAAAGACGGAGGGCAATGCGCACGGCATATTTCAGACTATGAGTACTGGCGGCGTCAGCGCAGACTTACACTTGGTAGAAGGGCATGTTGTATATTTCTTGATGGCCACAGATCATGCCATCAATAGCAATGCGACTCAAGATGCTAACGGCGATGCCAAAGCTGTGTCAAATCAAGCTCTAGAGATGATCAAGAGCGCCTCATATTACGAGGTACAGACCAAGAATTACTGGAAAAATTGGGCCCGCAAGTGTCATTACAGAGGCCGCTTCCAACAGGAAGTCGAGCGAAGCTTGCTCCTGCTGAAGCTTCTGACATACAAGCCCTCTGGTGCCATCATTGCGGCGCCCACCTTTTCGTTGCCGGAGGCCATTGGGGGATCAAGAAATTGGGACTATCGATATTCGTGGGTTCGAGACTCTTCGTTCACTGTGTACGTGTTCTTGAAGATGGGTTTCGTGGATGAGGCCGAGGCCTTCATTAATTTCATCTTCGATCGCATTCAGGATTGGCATCTAGAGGGTGCAGACAAACCATTGCCGCTCATGTTCAGCATCACTGGAGAAAATGATCTACCTGAGCTCATCCTAGAACATCTAGGGGGTTACAAAGACACGAGACCAGTCCGAATTGGCAACGCTGCGACTGGCCACATCCAGCTTGACATCTACGGTGAGCTGATGGACGCCATCTACCTGTACAACAAGCACGGCAAGCCGATCACATACGATCAGTGGGTTAGCATCCGCCACCTCATCAACTATGTCTCGACAGTCTGGTCGCAACCCGACATGTCCATCTGGGAGGTTCGAGGGAAGAAAGAACACTTCGTTTACTCCAAAATGATGCTTTGGGTAGCGTTCGACCGTGCCTTGCGATTGGCCGAAAAACGCTGTTTGCCCTGTCCGGATAGAGATGAGTGGCTTGTGACGCGTGACATGATATATGAGCAAGTTATGACAGAGGGGTACAGTTCAGGACGCTCCCCATTTTGCCTATCGTCTAACAAATGCCAGGTACGATAAGAATCTCAAGAGCTTCATTCAGAGTTACGAATCAGAAGTGCTCGACGCGGCTGTCTTGATCGCACCCTTGGTCTTCTTTTGCAGTCCTAACGATAATCGATTCCTTTCCACGCTTGACAGGATACTCAAATCGCCCGAGAAAGGCGGTTTGACAAGTGCTGGAATGGTGTTCCGCTACGATCATTCTAAAGTGGACGACGGTAAGTAGCTGAAGTTCGAGATCCCTTGCAGCTTTGTCGCTTATGGCAAATATAGGTGTTGGAGGCAGAGAAGGCACATTCATTATGTGCACGTTTTGGTTGATTGAAGCCCTCATTCGCGCTTCAGTCTACGACAGGACGGGGTCCTATCTCGACAAGGCCATCACTATCTTTGAAGGTGTCATGTCGTTCAGCAACCATCTCGGTATGTTTAGCGAGGAAATTGCTCTCAGTGGCGAGCAGTTAGGGAATACTCCTCAGGCCTTCAGCCATCTAGCTTTCGTCAGTGCAGCGTATAACCTGCACCGGGTCACTGATGCTTGATTTCGATCTCGACAAGACATCTGGCGTTCGCCAGTATGGCGTACGGCCCTTCAGTGGGGTTCGCCAAAGGCAAATGCGGCACACAATATCTTGTCTTTCTTTGTAATGAAGGAAAATGTCGTATGCAATATCTCATGGTGTCATAGTTTGGCCGAAATGTGATCAACGGCTTCCCAGTCTCTTGTCCACCAATTCCACAACTCTTTCAGCAATGCCCCAGCTTGTCTCGTATCCTCTACCTCCAATACCATAGGCATGGATGATCCGTCTCCGGCCATCTGCAAGTACTTCGCTCTCCAGTCTTAAGCCTCCTTCCCTATATGGCCTTCTACCCACATTATCCTTAACGATGTCAAACTGGTCTTCTCTCTTCACGAAATCTGGAAAATACTTTACCGATTGCCACAATAACTTCTCTCTCATCTCCGCTCTCGGCTTCTCTTCCATATCTCCAATCTCCTTTGACCCTCCCACAATTGTTCCTCCACCACGAGGTCGCGGTATCAGAAATGCCCAGCTTCCATCACTATTTTGCCGCGTCACGGTCTTCCCAAATTGCTGCCTGACCAGGACTGTTTGTCCACGAATGATCTTTACCGCGGGATCGTAGCCGAAGTTCGTTCCGGAGCAATTTATCACTGTCTGCACATCACCCATTCCTTCCTGCTTCGCCGCCTCAAACGCAGCCTCAGCATCTCCCAATTTCCGCCTCACCACTCTCCCTCCCCTTTCCATGAATTTCGACAACATCCAATTGCAGTAAACTGGCACATTGACACAATAAGTCTTGTACTCGCACCCCCACCTCACTCCATCAGGCAATTCTTCCCTCCCCAGCACTCGGAACCCATCACCTGGTCCTGCAACCTCGTCCCCACTCCTCAGCGCCAGATTCGCGTCTGGCGGACTTTCTAGATACTCCACCCCTAACATCACCTCCACACCCGCTTCCAGCGTCTCAGCCGCAATCCGCTTCATAACCTCGAACGTCCGCTTCGCGAGTTTAGCTTCGGACTTGAGTTGCGGCGTCGAACCGGGAATGGGGCGGTAATGTGCGCCAGCCCAAGGGGAGGCATATTGTGGGGATGGGGAGGGGTCAGAGGGTAGTTCGGATGCGATGATGGTGATTTCAGTTTGTGGGTTTTGGGACTGCAGGACTGTGGCGACGGAGAGCCCGATGACACCGGCGCCAATAATGAGAATGTGCTGCTCGGAGGAAGTGCTGGTCGAGATCTTGCGCTTCATTTTCGCGTAGTTTTTGTACGTCGGATAGCTGAAACGTCAAGGTCTGTCCTACAATGGTCTATCTTCTAAAATATTCGGGATGATGGTCCAGAGATGTCTTTGTAGAGCGACGTTCACATTTGGGATTGGCGGGGAACTACACAAGTAGAATGTACACAGGAGAGAAAGTGCTGTAGAGTGGTGAGATCATAACTACATTTTCATGTCATACATGTGACTTGGGTGAAATATTAGCCTTGTGCCGCAATCTCGATATCTCCATGTTTAGGCCGTCAGCGACTGAGAGACCCTCTTTCGAGTTCTCAACTAGCCAAACGACTTCTCTAAGCGATATCGATCCTGATCTTCTGGGCTATTGCGGCATTTTGTTTGACCAATGAGCCTCTGTCGCTGTCCCGGTCTGTCCAAGGCCAAAGGCGGGATACCTGAGGCTTGAGATGCCACGTCAGGTAACTATGAAATTCACAAGCGGGGGGGCAGACTGAGGGATGCGGCGAGAAGTAAAAGACCCCTGGGAGAAGATGGGAAGCATGGTTTATGAGATTATGTACACTAGCTACACACAGCTCCTTGGTTCGCATTAGTTCATACCTGTCTTTGTCGATGCTGATCGAGGCCTGCTCGCGTGAATAGTCCGACCGCTTCCCGCTGCTCGATTTGCTATACTCATATTCATCATCCTTCGATCTGGTACATATTTACCCCTTTATTTGGCCAGAGTAAGCCACAAGCTCCTTGCTCGTGACAGCAATATTGATGGCTCATTAAATGTTTGTACACCTCTACCGACAGACCTTTGCACAGTCATTCGTCGGCCTCCTCTTCATCGGATAAGCTCGAGTCTTCTGTGCTCTCTATCTTCATCTTGTTCTTGTTCTTGTTCTTCCCGCCCATCATGTCGACCAGGCTTCTTTGGCCCTTCTCCAGCATTTTCTTCACCTTCTGGTTCTTTTGGTCTGTCGCATACTGCATTTTCTCCCTTGACGCTCTCCCCTTCTCACTGAGCTCCTGCTCCAAATTTTTGAACTCATCGCTTTCTGGATCCATGCCAATAAGGCTCTCAAGGAGCTTGATCTCGCGTGCCCACGTACCTTTGTCCTCGATGGTCTTCTTGCCGGTTGGATCTGAAGGATCAATCCTATCACAAGGCGTCTCCAAGATCAGTGGCATATTGTGGAATCGTGGCTCGTTCATTACGTTGTGGAAAGCGCGGAGGCCGAGAAAGCCGAGCCCGATGTTCTGATGTAAATCACGGTGACTTCCTAGCGGTCCTTTGGAATCATTGAGATGCAAACCTTTCAGATATCTCAGGCCGACCACATCATCAAACTCCTGCATAGTCTTTCGGAAGGCTTCTGGGGTACGAAGGTCGTAGCCAGCGGCAAATGCATGGCAGGTGTCGATGCAGACGCCAATCCGTGCTTTGTACTCCGGCTTGATTCCTGCGATGATGTCGCGTAGATCACTGAAGCGAGACCCAATGACAGAGCCAGAACCGCACATGTTCTCCAGTACAGGTATGGCCGTCTGTGTCTCAGCGAGTGCTCGGTTGAGCTGAGTTGAAATGCGATTGATTGCTTCCGGTAGCGGTGCTTTCCCAGCAGCTCCCGGATGAAAGTTGTACATTTTGATTCCAAGCGCCTCACATCGCTTGAGGTCATCAAGGAAGTGATCATACGCCTGTTTGGCTCTGTCATTTTCCTCTTGAGCAAGATTCACCAAGTATGAGCCGTGTGGGAGAACGTGATCACTGGTGTTGTACTTGTGCTCTTTGCACATGGAAATAAACGCAAGACGATTTTCGTCGAGAAGAGGCTTATTGTCCCACTTGCGTTGAGATTGTAGGAAGAGTGCGAATGCATTACCACTGACCATTGTGAGCAACTTATCTTTCTGGAACTTCATCTTGGGAAGCCTTACCCTATGCGCAAGCAATTGGTAACAGCCTTTTCGACTCCAGATGCAATACTGACGTGCGCCCCGATGAACATTCTCAGTCCGCTGGTGCGCGCAGCGAGAGGCATGGCTTCTGCTTCTCTCTCTTCCTGTGTTTTGCGCTTTCTGGGCGTCTTCTTGGGAGCCTCGTTAACGACTTGATCGTCTCTCTTGAGGTCGACAGCCTCAGTCGCCTTGTTCGTAGACTTGGCTTTCTTCTTTAGAGGGGTGTCTGCCTCTTCTTTCAACTCTGCCGATATAGTTTCAGCATTCTTCTCTTGTGTCGTTTTGCGCTTTCTGGGTGTTTTATTGGAGGTATCGCCCTCGAACGGCCCGGCTTTTTCGAGGCCAACTGCCACGGCAACTTTCTCGTTAGACTTGGTCTTTCTCTCCGAAGGCGTAGTCGACTGGTTCTTTACTGCTGTTGATGTTGATTGCGCGACCTGGACTTCGGCTTTGACCCGGCGTGCTTTCTTGGCCGATACAGGAGTTTTCACTTGGTCCGACTCTGAATGTGCATTGATCTTGGCCCTGGACTCGGCCTTGCTTTTATCTCTGGTAATTAACACATCCTCTTCGTCTGCCTCTGACTCGGTTTCGGAGGTCAGGTCGTTGATGGCTTCTTTCTTGCCAGAATATTGTGACCAAGTTTGTGCTTTGCGTGACCCCTTAATTGGACTGAGTGCTTCATGTTTCACTCTCTTGGTAACTTTCGAAGGCGTCGACTGGGCGGTGAAATCGTCCTCAAGTTCTTGTTTTCGCTTTCTTGGTGAGCCTTTGGTCCCGTTCGTGGCCTTTTTTGCTGCGGCCTCATCGAGTCGAGCAGTGGGCATTGTGTAGATTCAACGAGAGTTTCATGGTATTCTTTGATTGCTCTTGGACGTACTTGCGAAGCGTGAGAGTCAATTCCAATGAGTCGTTGTAGGCTAGTCGACTAGTCATGTACCTGCATGCAGATCATCCGCTCCTAGAGCTTGAAATTTAGCGAGGGAACTTTCTCCAGCAATTGCTCTTGACAATAACCCTCTGAACTGCAACCACGTGCTCTTAGTCTCCCGCCATGACAGAAGAAGACCACGAAATGAAGGAAAGGGAGTCACCTGAGAGCGGCGATGAGTCGGGCTCAAGCTCCGAAGACGAAAGCGATAGCGAGCAAGAAGTTGTCCCACTTGCAACTGGACGTGAAAAGCGTGCAACTGCAGGCAACCGCATGCACAGCCTGATCGCTGCTGAGGATGAAGAAGAAGATGAAGACGACGAAGTTGCATTGCTATTTGCTGCCGTGGAAGAAGATGAAGATGTGGAGTTCGAAGGCGACGATGACGAGGCTGGCTCCGATGCGCGATTCGACTCTTCTTCGGACGACGATGATCAAGGGCCTAACGCCGCCGGGGACGATGACCTCGAGGGCGAGTGGGAGCTACAGAAGAAAGAGAAAGCAGAGAGAGCTAAGAAGCGCAAGGCGAATGACGCGCTGACTACAACTGCCGGCGTTCGAAAGAGGGCCAGATTCGATTCTTCACTCTCTACAAAGCAGACTACAGTACCTGCCTCCAAGCCGTCCAAAAAGAAGGAGCGCGAGTCCTGGTCCTTAAGAGAGACAGAGGGCCCAAGCAGGACATCACTGAGGCCACAGACCGTAGCCAATACTGAGGTAATTCGTGCGAAGGTAAAGCATGATGACGAACAGCATGCAAAAGTGGTAGAACGGCTTAAGAAGAAACGGCTGGAGCGTGAGAAGGACATGCCTCCAGAAATGACGCAAGCCGATCGACTGGCCGAAGCCGAGAAAGTCGAAAGGAAAAATGCTAAGAGCCTAAACCGATGGGAGGCAATGGAGAAGAAGAGAGCCGAAGAGCAAGCTGCAAAGCTAGCAGCTCTACACAACCGGAAGCTTGATGGCCCTGTCATATCCTGGTGGAGTGGGGTTGCTAAGTGGCTGGGCCCAAAGCTGACCATGGTGGGGTCCAAAGAGACAAATCAAGAACCCGTGACCGAAGGTAAGAAACGCGGACGGAAGCCCAAGAGCTACTACGATGCCTTAGAAGCTGGGAAAGAGGTGGAAGCTGAGAATTCGTCCATTGGTACGCCTCGGGATCAGACAGCTACGCCTGCTCCCTCGGAAACACCAGTCAACTCAGGGATAACGACAGAAGCACCAGTGCCGCCGTTAGAACCGCTTCCAGCCCAGATCACCTTCGCAGCGCCTCAGGGTCCGGACAACTTCCTGCACGGGATTCATGAGTACGCATCTATACCACCAAATGCTGCTCCGAGTCCAGCTCCAGTTCCACAACAGCAAACAACAACTCCTCCAGCCGATAACAGCACTCCTCCGCAAATACCAATACAACCAATGCACCCAGCACCTGTCAACAGTACCACGATTCCCCAAACACCACTACAACCAGCACCACCACAAATACCACTACAGCCCAAGCCTGGACTTTCCTCCATTCCTTTACCTCCGCCTCCTCCACCTATCCCCCAGACCTCAACCCGCAACCTTGTCATCCTATCCGCTTTCGACACAATCCCATCGAACTCGAAACAACTCAACTCCTACGCCTTCTTCTCTAACAACCGCAAGACCCCGAAACCCTCTAAACACGCGCCAGAGTTATGTGCCATCACCTCCTTACCCGCGAGATATCGAGATCCGTCTACGGGTCTAGGATATGCCAATGCTTATGCGTACCAGAAGCTGCAAGACATGAAGAAGCCGAACTATGTCTGGAGTGGAATGCTGGGCTGTTATGTGGGTAAAAGTGGGGTAGCGGCGAGAGGGGTGCCTGATGGCTTCCTTGGGCAATAAAGCAAAGCCCAGGGAAAGACTCACGAAGACCATCTTACGAAATGAGAAGAGAAAATCGAACTAGCATAAAGAACGCCACTATCATATTCGAGCTCAATAACAAACATAACTTGCTTGTAAAGGCAGCCCCGGACGCCCCATTCCTGCACCACGCTGTACTGTTACAATTGCGGAACTTTTCTGAGGACTATGCGGACACAGTGACCAGGCCTCTTTCTGTTGATTAACTGCCCATTTGCTCTGAAGGCAATGCCCTTCGGCGTTTGTCCGATGTACGGTAGCGGCCCCGTTGATACCAATGGCACCATTCCTTCGTCGGCTCCAGTTTGTAAGCCCCATCTGACACTGTCTCCACAGCCCCTATGCCCACGCTCACTTCTGTCCTTGACGGCCAATCAAAGCACCCAGCCCTTCTGCAGGCCAAGTAAACATCTTTGCAGGGGACCTCTTCTCGTACTTGCGGTCGTCGAACTGACATGGAAGACTTGTCGCAGCGGATGGGGCCACAAAGGGCACTACGAGGTCAACGCTTTTCGTGGTGCCAGCGCTGGCAGAGTAGATTGGATTCTGGCGAGATTGCAATGGACGAGTGTTGAAGTCGTACTCGGCACCAGTGCTCAAGCTCGAGGAAGCAGTGCTAGGGGTCTGGGACAGGGAAAGGCTTGGAGTCGTCATGCTGGCGATGCTGGTCGTGCTGCAGTGGGAGAAGAGATGACGGTGTCCGCCCCCTTCGTCATTCGTGTCGCCGCCTACCACCGTGGGCGAGCGGTGGAAGCCAGACAGATAGCGAAATGCCTCGGAATTGCTGCGAGTGAGTAATCTTGGCTTCCATTCGGTTGGGTCGAGATCTGCCTTGGCACTGTGCAGGCCGGTGGGTATTGCTATTGCCGCTGACGTGATACCTGTTGGACTTCGAGGGGGGAGGATTGAATGAGGTGAGGATGGAGCAGACATCGGTGGTGTGTTTGTAGAGGTCATTGCAACTGCGGCTAAGGACAGCGGCTTGCAAGAGTCTTTGCGGCGGCAGGCTTCGCTACAGTAGAGGATTGCGTTGCTCGGTGTCATGATCTGTTTCTCGCACATGGCGCAGTACTGTAAGAAACTTGCGGCCATGTCGAGATTGGTGACTTCAATGTCCTGAGGTATGGTGGCCTTGAGGGGTGAACCTGCTGGCGTCGGTCTCCTCTTGAATGAAGAGCTTTGTGGAGAACGCTTCAAGGGTCGTCTCACATTGCTGGAAGGAGATGTTGGCGAGGCCGGAGAGGTTTTTGCGTCACTCATAGAGAGCAGTGACGTTCACGTCACCCCCAGTCAATGAATATCGCGTGCTCAGATGGTGAAACGGATCGGAAGGTCAGGTGCGCTTTTCCGGATGAAAGGGCGCGTTGAAAAATTGTGTCCGAGGATGGGTTTTTCAAGCATTCGAGTACCGAGGTGTGCTTGGTAAGGAGTTGCCATGCGCTAACTGTAATGACTTGTATCCAAAATGGACCTTGTATGCTTCGGAACATGGGGAGCCCTAGAATCAGTATCAAGACCCCCAGCCTAAATCGTGGTTTAACGGGTCCCAAAAGGCGACGGAGAGACAGGAGGAACAGACGTAAAACCGCCGAACGAAAAGAGGGGCCAAAACGCCGCTGTTGCTGTGGTTATGAACGGTAATTTTGAAATTCTTCTTGGCCGTAAATATTGTCTTGGCGGCAACTCTTTTTCAGCACACCTCCGTATCGGTATGAAAGTCACACCGCAGAATAAGCAGCCGAGGTTCGGCACCCAGTGGTAACATGAGGTGGGTCAGACGTCGGAGTACGAGTGAGGTAAAACACCGCCTTGTCCAGGAACTGCTCCTCTTTTCTGTAACACGAGCAGTTGACATCGTATTTTACCGCATCGCACTGCTTGGATGAGACAGCTGATCAACAAAGACGCACGTGTGGAGTCCTCCAAAGGGCTGACCGATCTCATCTCACCATCCGCATTAGCGCGGGGCTGCTTTTTGCCATAGCCAAAAAAATGTGGAGCTCGACGGGCATTTCGGCTGGTTCTCCTGTACATATAGCGTTAATGATGTCTCCTGTCCTTGCCACCAGGCCTTTGGGTACCAGCGAAGCTTAGCTGAATCACGAATAATGCCAATTCAACATCCATGTTTCTAGTGGTGTCAGCAAACCGCATCTTACATCAGTTTCAGCTGGAAAAGCGGACAGGTATTCTTGAACTTGACCCCTTTCGAATTCGGATGCCGTGACGGACCGACAAACCGCATCTGGGGCTCTTCTACCAATTTACGCCCGCCCAAAATTCACCAATATTGAATATGATTATCGCGGCCAAGTGAAAGCAGGCCGTCCAGCCTGCCGTGTGTGAGACACAATGTCAACTCTTTTGGTGTGGTGAATTTGACCGACGAGCCTTTGCGGGCAACATCGGCCTCCTCAAATAGCTTTCTTCTTGCACATATGCTTCGCGTCCCAGTACGGTTGAGGACCCCGGGCTCAACTACCGCGCAACAGCAATTGGAACTCGCAACGTGAGGAGCTCTTGGTCTATTCGAGAGCCATACAAGTCACATGTCGCTATGCTTGATCATATTCTCCAGAATATTTGCACACTTGCAACGTCCCAGCGGCCCTCTTTGCCACATATGGTACCGTTGCAAACGTGCAAGGAGATGTACTGAGGATGAGTCCACCAACGCCGACGACGGCCAGTCATAGAATACGGACGGCAGCACGAAATCGTTCATTCTCTCGCCGACCTCTGCATTCCGACCTCATTAATTCGTAGTTGGGACTTCGCTACATCCGCTTGCATACGTCGGAAGACTTAGTTCCACGCCCGATAACAAATTGTGTACTTTGCATCCTGGCCATAAGTTATCACTTAAGGCCCCATAGGCCTTAAAATATGCCAACAACATTTGCCCAGGTGGGGAAGGCCTCGATTTCTTTTCTTCCTTGACTTGAGCCACAATGACAAACAGTTCAGGCTGTCGTACTGTATCGATGCAAGCCTTCTCACTTGGTTTTACCACGCACAGGCACAGAGTCGATGGAAGCGGCCCTCTGACTTCCTGGATACCATGACGTCCACCATAGCTTTCACCTGGTGGATAACCGCGCAGCAGCAATCTTTGAGGGGAAAAAAGGTAACAGATGCAAAATCCAATGCCAAAGGCTCGGCGCGTACGTGGGAAACTTTCGACACGTTACTCGGCCAATGCAGTACTGATATCGATTCGCCTCCTTTTTTGCTGAAGAGCTATTGAAGTCTTATCCTCAGGTCAGTTTCTATCGCCTCAAACAGAGGCTGTCATCGCATTCAACGTGCAACGATATCAGGCGAAAGTGGATCTGGTTGAGCACGACTTTGAAAAATGGTACCCTTCTGTCACAGTTCTCCTTGAAGGCATGTCCGGTTGGAAAGGCTCAGTGACAGCGAAATTCGACTAATTCCTCGGCTATGCCGGATTACGTTGCTACAGCAAGCTTTAGCCGGGATACCTCCGCGCAACCAACCGTTCGGATCTTCTTGAAGTGGCAATACTAGGTTATGGGGAGCATTACAAACGAGTGAGGCATTTCGTCCCTCGCGAACGAATTTTGGACTACAAGCCAGGATTAGGATGAGAGCCTCTCCGCGATTTCCTAGAAAAGGAAAAGCCTCTGGTCAAGTTTCCAAATGCGGAAGTGAAGATGATTACGGTTATCATGTCAAGGCTTGAAGAAGCTAGGAGAAAGCGTATACTACCCTTTCTGGGTTTGGTATGGACAGTCGCCGTGAGTCATTTCTTTTCAGCCGAAGCTACCATATGCACGCTCGACCTGCTTTGAACTTTCCAGAGGTGCGGTGACGAAGGCCGTACTCTACCGCTGCAGGAGTAAACGCCCTTGCCATGCGCCGGATATGTGCGACAGCTGTCGGAGAGGCGACAACAAATCAAACGAAGAGCTAGGCAATGGGACGATCCTCGTGATAACCCGCTACTGCGCGAAAGGACAGTCGAGCTGGACCGGTGGTATACACGAGAATCCAGAAAGGCAGCGAAGCCTTCCCTCCCTGCCGATAGTTCAGCAGAAGGCCTAGATGGCATCCATAAGTCCGCGAACGGAGATCACGCAAGAATGTAACGTCCCTTCCAGCATCCTTTCTGCCGCTCTCGAAGGTATTATTTGCAAGACCAATACATCCCGGGACAGCTAGAGACTACTTTGTCTAATACAACGTCGGCCACCTCATCTCCGAGGTCCGTTTTGGTTCATCTCCTTCAAACCCCAGCATGCCATGCTCTATACATTTCCCCACGCTTCGGCAGCTAATTTTGAACTCCCGGAATGCTTTCCGGCCCACCTATGACAAGCTGTTGGGCTTTCTACTAGTGCACAATTTTACACTTTTTTCCGAATAATTGCACCGCCACATCGTCTCCACCTGACCTAGACCAGCCCATTCAGATGAATACAATGGAAGACTCGGAAAAAGACGTAGGCATCCTGACGAGGATGAATAACGGTGTTACATGAAGCACTATGCGCCGAAGATTCTTGGCTTACGCCCTCAACGACTAAGACCCCAGATGGAACACTTTCACTTAGACGATTCGCCGCAACACCACGAGTAGACAAAGGCTGCAACTTAGAATCACGAAGCTGACTCACGGCGGTGAATTTCAGGAAGCCAATGTAGGATAGCGTTGCATGAACGCTGTTATTTGAAGTGTGAAACACGCCAAGGCTTGGAACCTTGGATATGTGATCGCCCAATGTTTGATGGGGATGCACCACGGCTACCCCAGGGGCTGGTTACGGCCCCACTTCCCAAGGCACCCTTCGCGCTAAATCGCTTGAATGGCCGAAAAGGTCGCACTCGATAAGTACACTTTTGCGCCAATCTAAGATCGTTTGTTAGCATTTTCCGCGGAGTGGATATATCAGCCATCAGCTCTAAACTAATCTTGGGTTACAGGTTCACACCGTACACGCTTTTTGCGGGTGAAGGGTTGCTGCTAAGCCACGCGATGATTCCGAGCGTGAGGTTCTCCCTTCCCCTTACACTCACATTGGTGCCCGATTCATTCCGTCCTGCAAATTTGCTGAGATCGTCGGAGACCGCCATTTCGCTCGAACTGACCTTATAGGGCAGTAAGGCTATGCAAGGGGTGACTGTCGATCCCAACATATTTCTGGTCCTCTCAGGGTCTGTGTGACCGTTTGGGTGACTGTTGTCTTGGCTGTAGCGGAGTTATCCACTTCATCTCTTTGTGTTACACGATGAGTAAAATGTGACCAAATTCGCCCTCTATGCCTGCGATACCAAAGAGGAAGCCGAAAATGCCCGGGTTATCAACAAAGGTGACATTCCACGAGAACACCTCCAGAAAGGAGATTCAAAGCCGGCCGGTAAGGACGGGATCGCCAAATGCTTCTATCCTCGGCGTGATACCTCACCTCCGGAATCATTTGATGACCAGTTGTCCTCCACCGCCCATCAGGAGACAGAATGTATGACAGCTCTCGGAACCCAGTTGAGAAAATGACACGGTATCTTCACCATGGTTTTGAACCCCATCGAGGTTGTCTCACGAGCCAAAGAGTCTTGGGTCGGATTCATGTACCCTCGGTTCGCAACTTTATTGAAATCTATGTGCGCGGCAGACATCCCCGAGAAATGGCCTTGTCACCCCTGTTTAACCTCAAACCCGCCACATGTGTTGCCGCACATTTCCCCGCACCACCAACAACATTCAAGTAACTTCTCATCTATTTCTGTGTCTTATTCAGGTTGACCTTTGTCGCACGTTCTGTAACCTTCCATTTCTTACTGATGACAACGTCCTCATCGACGACTCGGTCCGCACCTACACCCTTACACATCTCGGGCGCCTTCATCATTCTCGGGGGCTCCTTCGTGGGTCTCGTTTTGGGTGCGGGGATGCTACTCCACCTGCTCACACCCTGGGGTGCAGCCTTATGATGACCAGACAATGAATCTTCCACCACGCAAAGACGTCAGTACTTTCTGCCCGAATTGAAGTTTTTCACTATGCGCCGAGGAACGCTAGTAGGCTTGTATTGATGTGGTAATAGATCAAAAGCTATGAACGTAGTTCTCTACGGAATTTACCACTAGTTAGGGAGAGAAGTTACTTACGGTAGCCGTAGTAGGGGCAAGACTCTGTCCAATTGAAAATGGCGTCGTGCTTCTCCGCACCAAGCCCGCGAGGGTGAAAAGCCCACAACCATCGCGACAGCCAAACCTGCGACACGCGACGACAAACACCAAATTTCTTTGCCATGCCTTCAACTGTACCGCTGTAAGTAGTTCAGTTCCTCTGCCTGCCCTTTTTAATGCTCCCACGTGCTCGATACACTTGCCTGTCAATTAGCTACTGCGTTTTCAGTCCATCTTCGGCAATATCTCGACAGCTGCCAAGGGCGCTCCCTTGTCTGTGTCATATTCATTCTTCATCTCTATAGTACAGACCTTCACTTGCGCGCAACTTGTCACGATTTGCAATCGTAAATGTTCAGGGAGCTGCCCGTCATGATATCTCTTGACCTTCACACCACCCTTGCTCTTACAGCCACCGTCGTCGTCCTCTACACCGTTAGTCTTGCTGTTTATCGACTCTACTTCCACCCCCTCTCCAAATTCCCTGGCTCCAAATTAGCCGCCTTGACACTATGGTATGAGTTCTACTACGATGTCGTCAAGCGCGGCCAGCACATCTGGCAGATCGAAGCCATGCACAAACGCTACGGCCCTATCATCCGGCTCAATCCGCACGAAGTCCACATTGATGATCCGGAATTCTTCGACGAGATCTACACCGCATCTTCCCGTCCTCGTGACAAGTACCGCTGGTGGACGAACCTCGCGAGCGCCCACGGCTCCGGCTTCTCCACCGTGCCGCACGATCTCCACCGATTGCGCCGCGGCGTCCTAAATCCGTATTTCAGCAAGCGCTCTGTTGTGCGTCTCGAGCCCGTCATCACGGCCAAGATCTCCAAACTTGCTAAGCGTCTTGCCCGGGCTTCGCAAGCCTCCGAAGTGGTCAGGCTAGACGTAGCGTTTATGGCCTTGACGACTGATATCCTCTGCTCATACGCCTTCGCCGATGATACGGGCTATCTCGATGAGCCGGACTTCAAGCTTGAGTGGAAAGAGACGATTATGGGCGGCTTCGAGAGTGGAGCAATGATGCGGCAGTTCCCGTGGTTACTACCAATGGTAATGAGTCTGCCGATCTGGTTCGTAGAGAAGGGCAACAAAGGTGCCGCATATATGATGCGCTGGCAGGGAAAGGTGAAGAGGCTCGTCCAGGCTGTCTTGGACGAGAAGGTAGATGAGAAATCTAGTGAGGATAGCCAGAAGAAGACAATGTTCCATACTCTCCGCGACTGCGACCTCCCACCCTCCGAGAAAACGCTTCAACGCTTCTGTGATGAAGGCGAGATCCTGCTTGGTGCTGGTGGCGAGACGACGGCAAAGACTCTAACGACAATCATCTTCTATCTCCTACAGAACCCAGCACTGCTGTCTCGCCTGAGACAAGAACTCCAACCGGTTATGCCGGACCCAAATTCGATCCCAGAGTGCAAGATTCTCGAATCCCTCCCCTATCTCTCCGCAGTCATCTCCGAAGGCCTCCGTCTCTCGTATGGCGTCACTACACGCTTGCCACGCATCGCGCCCACTGAGACCCTCCACTATAAGGGCTACGCCATCCCGCCCGGCACGCCCGTGTCTCAGACGTGCTATTTCGTGTTGATGAACCCAACCATCTTCCCAGACCCAGAGACTTTCGACCCGGAGCGGTGGCTTGACAAAGAGAAGAGATTAGACAGGTATCTAGTAAGTTTTGGAAAAGGGTCACGGCAGTGTTTGGGGATTAATTTGGCGTATGCGGAGCTTTATCTCACAGCCGCGACGCTGGTGAGTAGATTTGATTTTGAGTTGTATGAGACGAGCCTGAAAGACGTGCAAATCAAGCACGACTTCTTCGTTGCAGTACCGGACCTAAGTAGCAAAGGTGTGAGAGCCACAGTGAAGGAACGATCAACGCCACCGACGGCGAATTCCGGGAATATGAGGGGATTGAAGCAGATCGCGACGCCCGGTCCAGCATACGCAGCTCTGGTGCAGGCCATGGATGACAACAGTGAGACTGATGGCGACGCACTCGATGGAGGACAGGTGGAGTCGACTAGAAGGGCTGTGAAGGCTGTGGAGGCAGCTACAAAGGCACTGAATGATGCGACGAAAGCAATCATTAATGAAGGCACAAGTTCGTGATAGCGAAGATGAGCATGAGTATACGGTAGTCCATTGAGAATATTCGAAGCTGCACCTCACTAGATAGGCTGTAGTGCTCGGGCAGTGAAGATCGACCGTGGTAGCGTACTGACCGCATAAGTCTTTGTTCCCGTGAACCAGCCGCCAAAAAGAGAGCTTTTGCCGCCGTTTTGTCCGGCCTTCTCACACAGTAGCTAGTTCCGATTCTGCCATGTTACACCACCTGGCTGTGGCAAACCCAGCTTCATTCCCACCCTCGCTCCCACGATCCACATCCACCTATTTCACATCTTTGGTTCATCGAACAGCATGGACGCAGGATCTCTATCTGCTGCTGCAGGTGCTGCAAACATGAGATACAGCGCTTCGGACGAGTGCAGAACATGCCCGGATATGCTAGATATAGTATCTGAGGTATGCCGTCTTCTGGCGCGCAGATCATTCGCTCGAACCGGAACGGCCACCGCTGACGACGACGTGGTACGCCAGGTCTGTTGGGTACCTGACCTAACCGTAACCTCTTGACCTTGAGCCGGTATGTCCTACAGAATCAGCAGATCCCGCAGCTGAGCGAGTGTCTCTGGAAGACATGAGAAACTGTTCTTCGCTATTTTCACAGACAAATCTTGTTAGCTGGAGAGTAATTGCGCCCGCGACGGATTGCTTATCGATGCTTTCCAAAGCTTCCCAGTTGGGTCTCGGAAGGAAATACAATCGATAAAATGGAGCTCTGCCACGCCCAGCACAAGAAGAGGAATGAAGTCGAGATTTGCAATCAGCCCCAGATTACTTTAACACAAAGCACTGTAACCACGAGGTCCAATAGCAGAAGACATGACGCCAGGCACAAGCGACGAATACATACGTCAGCCAAGCCACCCTCAGACTCTCGCATCCTCGGCCATAAAATAGCCTTACGTAGCCAGCCCAACCCCTCCACCTACAGTCCTCCACACGCCATCATACGTCATCTAAAGTGCCTAGGACATCATGTCCGAAGGGCACACGCCACCCGGATATAGTCATTTTCAAAAGGGTGGTCAAGTTTAAAATTCTGGGACGTGTAAATTGCCTTTAGGCCAAGCGGTTGCAAACAGCTGCAGCACAATAATCCCATAGCTAGAGTAAATGTTTGCGTATGGATTTCCCCTGTGAGAGGAGGCGCATCTTTTGATAAGGACTTTTATGTACTCTCTCATTATTCGGGATTTCGCGACCACACGGGTGGGGCTCGAGTTATCACGTATTTCCTAGTTCCGTGTTGAGCACCGCACATGAGAATATCAAAAACCTGATTTGGACTTTAGCCTCTTTAGCATTGACCACCTTTTTGAAAACGACTATAAAGCCCTATTCGATTGGGGAGTGTCCGTTCCTCGCCCAGTTTTGGTCCGTCTGGTGAGATGAGTGCGGCAGCTGCCACCATGCTTGACATCTTTTGACACTGCCATGCTTGACTTTGCTGACGAGGATACATTCGTACCGACACGAGCACACGATCCTTGTTACGACAAAATTTCTAGCACCGAATAACCGCCGCTGGCTTTCCGGGTGGCAAATCCGTGTAGGTACTTTCGCCGACGGGCCACAGAGCTATGCTTTTCCGCCTTGTCCTTCGCGAGCTGACCACTCCATTAGATATCGCCTCGGAATCATGCCCCATTGCTCTCCATTTGCATTGCACCCTTTCCGCTCTACTGCACCCGTTGTCAGGCGACCTGAGCCTCTCTCTAGCCATCTTTCCGTCTCCCCACCGCTTCTGTGACAAGTCGCCAAACGGTAAGCAAATCAGAAGAAAAGGGGAACATGGAGAGGATTTTCGCTCTCACGCCCATTTCGTGCATCGTCCTTGATTCGTCCTTGCATATCGTTCAAGTGTCCGCACGCTATCTGGCTCTGTCAAAATTTTCGCCCGAGGAATGCGTCGGTCTCAGTATCTACGACTTTGTCCAAACCAAAGTGCACGTGCCCGACGTGGCCTCGGTGCGACATGCCATTGAAACGGCCCTATCTATCAAGGACGTCTACATCTTGGACGGAATCGGCGGATTAAATGGTAGTTTCTGGCGGGTTCGCGCAATCCCCATCTTCGACAAAGACGAACTACTTTATGTAGTATTGGAGGCCCAGGACACCACCGAAGAGCACTCGAAGATGCAAGCGCTCAACGATCAGCTGTACGCCAGTGAGACATACCGCATCCTCGTCAATACTGTCAAGGACTATGCCATTTTCATGATTGATCCCACGGGCAACATCGCGACGTGGAATGCCGGGGCGGCGATACTTAAGCAGTACACGCAGCAGGAAGTCCTGGGGAAGCATTTTTCCGTGTTTTACAGCAAGGAGGATCGCATAGCAAAGAAACCGGAAAAAGAGCTCGAGTTGTGCTTGCGCGAAGGCAAAGTGGAGGACGAGGGTTGGCGCTATAAGAAGGACGGCTCTCGTTTTTGGGCGAATGTCATCATTACCCCCGTATATCGCTCTGGCACCCTGATCGGCTTCAGCAAGGTCACCCGCGACCTCACTGAACGAAAGGCCACCGAGGCTCGCATGATCGCCGCATACGAGGAGGCATCCAAGCTGAAATCTGATTTCCTGGCCAACATGAGCCACGAGATTCGCACACCCATGCATGGAATGCTGTCCGCCCTCGCGCTGCTTGTCGACACCGGCCTCAACCCGGACCAACGCGAGCTCGCCGGCATCATAGAGGAGTCCGGCTCGGTTCTGCTGCAAGTCATTAACGATATCTTGGATTATTCAAAGCTGGCCTCTGGAGCTTTTACGATCAACACCGACGTCATTTCCGTCCCAGAGATTACGGCCGCCGTGATGCGCTGCTACCCAGCCACCACGCGGCCGCAAGTACGGCTCGAGACGGTCGTTCATCCCAACGTCCCTCGATCCGCCAAGGGCGATCCCATCCGATACCGGCAGATCCTTCAGAACATAGTCTCGAACGCGGTCAAGTTCACCGAGTCGGGTTGTATCCGGGTGAGCGTCTCGCTCCTCGACGACGACGAGGCCTCTTACAACATAATGACGGAAGTTACTGACACCGGCATCGGAGTACCCAGTCATGCCGTCAGTGGCCTCTTTACTCCATTTACCCAATTCGACAACTCCACCACAAAGCGGTACAAGGGAACCGGCCTCGGCTTATCCATCTGCAAGAGCCTGACTGAGCTCATGGGCGGCACCATCGGTTTCCGTCCCAACAAACCCCACGGCTGCAACTTCTGGTTTACCACCAAACTGGCCAAGCTGAACGAGAAGTCCATACCCATCCGACTTGGTCGCATCCCTGGCGAGAAGCTGACCGAAGTGGCCCTCAAAAAGCCACTTCTCTTGGTTGAGGATAATGTCATCAACCAGACGGTCATGATCAGGTTATTGAAGGTTTTGGGTTTCCAGTGCGTGGACATCGCCTTGGATGGCGCGCAGGCAGTACAGCTAGTCAAGAAAAAACCCTTAACCTACAATCTTGTCCTGATGGACATCAACATGCCGGTGTTGGACGGAGTTAGCGCAACCACTCAGATCAGGGTACTGGGCCTCGATATTCCTATCGTCGCCATGACGGCAAACGCGCTCGAGGGTGACGCGCAGACATATTTGTCGAAAGGGTTTAGTGATTATATTGCGAAACCAGTCGACCGGCGGGCTTTGTTAAAGATTTTGTTCAAGTGGTTGCAATGAAAGCGTAATCTCCTTACGCCTCTTCTCGCACTGCGGAGGTTCGGGTCAATCACAAGCAGATTTCACCATTCGCTCTTGAACAGCTGGAGGCGTGTCGAGGCTCTAGTCGATGGTGGACCCGCTTTAACTGATGAGTCCATCAAGGGCTGAGTGGTTCTCTCAACAGCTCTCCATCGATCAATACGAAACTTCTCGAGTCAGAGCGCACCACCTTTTCAGTCAGCCACTACGCAGATCCATCCGACGGTTAGTCTTGAGCTTGAAATGAAGGCGTGGACATTCTCAGGGATGTGTGGAGCGCAGAGAGCGATGTTGTCCATCGATTGGTGGGACGGATTCTGCAAAGGTCGCAACCTGGTAAAGAGTCGATGATTCAACCGCTATGCTGGTGACTGTAAGCTCTGATTTGCAACCTGGACATATTTGCGAGATCTTTTATAGCGGGATGACCCGGCCATAGGGGGGTTTGTGACTACGGTCACAGTCACGACTTGTTCTCAAAACCCGCCATCTAAATGAAAGGGCGATGCTCCTGCTTATCGTCTCCAGATAGCCACGAGCGAGGATCCAATGATCAGCTTCCCAGCACCCTCAGCTGCAACGACAATTGGCAACGCTCCCGCGGGTTGACCTACTGATCCGCGCAGACTGGAGATTATCGGTGGGCTTCTCTTGCAAATGAGGCGCAAGACCTCTCCATCGTCCGCTGCAAGGAGCAGGTCCAGCGAAACATTCCAGAATGTGAGCACACCGTCAAATTTCCATGTTGTGCGGACGTTGGGATGACGGAGGATTTCCAATGTGACCGTGGAGCGAACGTTGTCGCGAACCACTAGAGCAAGGAGGTGGCGAAGAAGATCGGACAGGGTTTGGGCTTATGGCTACGGCGTCGCCAGTAACGCCAACTAAGCGATCCACGAAACTCATGTCCGCTCTGTGAAGCTGTAGATGCGCGTGCGTTTTCCAGGTGGCACGCATCCGTATGACGCGGAAAGTATAGCTCCTTATATAGCACGGATCAGTAGGCTGCGACCCTGTTAGGAGAGACTTTAGCATGCACAGTTGTGCTCACAATTGGACCTTGAAGGCCTTTGATCACCAGCTCAACAAAGAATGCTGCTGATTTCCCGCTGCACTGCATTGTGTCGAAGGCCCAAATAGACTCGGAGATTCCTGGCAGACAAATCGGCGATTGATGTATCATGCAATTCGATTTGAGCAGCATCGATTGTTTAAAGCACTCGACCAGGACGGTATGTAAATCGAAAGCCGCCCTTCCGATGTACTCTCTCTAGGGTCTAGTTCGGGACAATCAAGGCGAACATTCCACACAACATTTTCATTCGGCGTTTCTGGTTGGTATTTTGATAATCCTGCTTGCACTATTTCGAAGATCTTGTCACCCCGAAGCTACTCGCCAACGTTTCGAATTGGTTCTATGAGTTATCTAAGGTAGAGGGGCGGTGTACGCAATATGTACGCGTTATCTAGTCCCAACACAGGCTAGTAGAGCGGATGTGGACGGAAGGAGTGCTGTGGGATAAGTTGGCAAGACGCCAGTTCTTCGGCCTCGAGCTTCCAACTCCCTCTAGAAGCGTTTCCAACCATTTATTCCAGTGACACCAACATGAACAGCCGAGGCCACTTCCCTTGCGCCCAAAATGATGGACCCTCCAAGAATGGGATCCAGCCTCGGAGCGTCGCCCGAGTTTGGCACCTGCACGCGAGCGCTGCGCGATTGTTTTGTGCTGGCCTCGTATTGCCCTTTCAACCAATCGGAGACGTTGCTTGGCACCTCAGAGTCACATGGAACAGTACAAAACACAGTGGCCTCTGTGTTATCCTGTTGAGATAGATGTTTACGGGCTCTCATCCCTTGGAGACAGCACACAAAGCTTCCTCCAAGCCCCTTTCTGTCACTTTGGAGGTCTTTCTGCTTTTACATTCTCCAATTCACGATATTCAAAGGGAGCCTGATATGCTGTAATCTCCGCTATGACGCCAGCAGACGACCTGGCCCAATTGGCCCCTCCTACCATGCGTGCCTGGACCCATAGCCAGGCCGGCAACCCCTCCGCTGTCCTCCGCTTCTCATCCGATGTGAAGACCCCAGCCTTGACCTCCCCCACAGACGTCTTGGTTCAGATTACTCATGCGTCACTCAGCCCCGCCGGATCTATCATGATGCACTTCTGCCCATTCATCTTCCGTTCCAAGCCCGCAATTCCAGAGCTTGACTTCGCTGGGACGCTGGTCGCGGTGGGCGCCGATGTCCCCAAGGACCGCAACCTGGCGCCTGGTGATGCTGTCTTTGGCTCCGTAACGGTTCGGCCGCACATCAATGCCGGCGCGGGCGCGCTGGCAGAGTACGTGGTCGTCGCAGCGTCGTGCGTCGTGCGTAAGTCAGAGGGCATGGCCTTGCAGGAGGCCGCCGGCTTGGGCGTCTGCGGTTGCACGGCCTTGATGCTGTATGACCGGGCGGGATTGAAAGCCGGGGACAGCGTTTTGATCAATGGGGCGTCCGGCGGGATAGGGACCATGGTCACTCAGCTGGCACGACACGCAGTCGGCGCTAGTGGGAGGGTCGTGGCGCTCTGCTCGGGCAAGAACGCCAAGATGGTGAGGAGTTTAGGTGCGGACGAGGTACGTGACCTCGGTTTACCTGACCCAATCTCGTCCTTTGTTCTCCGGAAGCTCTATTTGATCTGATAATTTTGCTGTGAATAGGTCATCGACTACCAAGCGAAGGCACCGGTTCATCAGTACCTCGCTACCCAATACTCTAGCAGCCGTTTCAATGTCATAATCGACGCGTATGGCAGTCACGAACTGTACACCCACTGCGCAGACTACCTCAAGCCAGGGAAGCCCTTCGTAACCGTGGGCGTTGCTTTTGCAGAGTACACAGTCTCAAGCATGGTTTACGCAACGTCTTTGATGCTGAAAAACATTTGGTGGCCGCGCGCGCTGGGAGGGGGCCCGCGAGATTATATCTGCGTCAGCGCATTCGTTACGCTAGAAGCCCTGCAGAGGTTGAGAGAATTGGTTGAGGAGAGGAAATTGGCGGTCGTGCTGGATTCGTGCTGGGACATGGGAGACATCTTGAAGGTGAGCTACACAATCAAGTCACGAGCACGGCATTTCGAATTAGAGATCGCTAACGGAACGGAGGCATACGAGATTCTACTCAGCAGACGAAGTCGGGGCAAGGTCACTGTCAAGATCCAAAATACGTAAAAAGGTCGCAGAATTGCGTAAGCACAGGAGGGCGATACGGTGACGAATACAAGAGATAGTGAAGAGACTGCGGTTGCCGAGCCAAAGAGACATCGGTTTCAGCACTGATGGGTGTGGGTTGGGAGTACGATAAAAGGGATGCCGGTACAATCAATCGCCTATGAGATTAGCAATCCCACCAACTGTGATCTCAGAGAAATCGCCAATCGCTTTCTCCTCAATACGCTGTCGTTAACTGGTATACCGTTATGGTCATGTACTAGCATCACCAACAGGAAAAAAAAAGCCCTCTTCATGGCCAAGCGCATGTCTTGGGCAACTTCAATCTCAGACGGGTATTCAATCGGAGCTGAGTGAGCCTACAGGTGGCAAACTCCACAGTGCGTAAAACTTCCTGAAGGCGAGAAATAGAACACTCAGTATGCCTTATGAGGATCAACTCTAGACAATGTTGTTATACTGTGGTGGGGGCACTTGGCCATTAGCTTCTTGTTGGTAGAGGAACTGTCTTCTGACATCTATTAGAGGTTACAATGGGAGCCATCCTATTGCAAACCCGCATAAATAACACGCTCGATCTGGCTTATAAGACCCTTCCACGTAGGGTCCATAAAGGGGAACAGAGCACCAAAAACCACGACCCCCAGACCGCTTTCAGAGTCGATCCACCAGTCCGTCCCTGTCAGCCCCATCCAATAAACCGTGCCTTTTCGTCGCCCTCCAGGCTTGTCACTTCCCCGCAGTGCACCAGCAAAACTCCAGTTCAAGTCGGTGTCACCTTCGCTGAAGTCGCCGCTCACAGCAAAGGACATGTCTGACCCGGCTGGGGAGATTTGGCCGGAAAGGGGCGTGAGATGTGCCGGAAGAGAGGGACTGAAGAGGGCTTCTACTGATGCCGGATCCAAGATCTTCGCGTTAGTGCTTGGGCAGGTTCCTTTGTTTAGGAGTGTAGAGATCAACTTGGAGTAATCTGGGGCACTGCTGATCATATTGCCTGATCCGGTGTAAGCCTCGTGGATGTGATTTGGGATATCCGTGGTGGGCGGTTTGTGTGGAGGTTTGGGCATGGTCATGACGGTGCCGTTGGGGAGTCGCATGTGGGGAGGGATGAATGAAGAAATTTGTTCAGTGGTCATATGAATGGGGAACGTCGTGTTCTCCATTCCTAGAGGTGTGAAGATCTCGGTGTTGAGGTATTCGTAGAGAGTTTGCCCCGTAAGTCGTTCGAGCAGAACAGCTGCCCAGTCAAACCCAGTGCCGTATTCAAATTTAGTGCCCGGTTCGACAACCAGTGGCGAGCAACGGACGGTATTCCAAACATCAATTCCTTCCGTCTTGTGCAGGTCTCGACCAATAAATCGCCAGAGCAGCTCATTGAAAAAAGTGCTGCCGAGTCCGGCGGTGTGATTGAGGAGCATCCTGAGAGTAATAGGCGAGTTTCGAGACTGGAGGACTGGCGTCTGTGATCCATCACCTTCATTGAAGCCAGTAAGCAGCGGCTTACCCATTAGATCAGGGAGCAAGCGCTCTATAATTTCGCTATCGTCGAGGTCGACTCTGCCTCTTTCAACTAGTTGCATTATTGCCACCGCAACGACGAGTTTTGTTGAGGATGCAAGAGCGAATATGTCGTGAACGCCAACAGGTCGCATGGATCCGTTAACGGATCTGACCTCGCCTGTGGCATGACTGAAGAGAGTCTCTCCAGTGCTGGAGACAACGATCACACTTGCTGCAGGAATAGGATGCTGAGGTGAAGCCGCCGCTTTGTCTATCAGATCTCGCAGATCGTTCACTGCCTTGATGGATAGCTTTGTAGAGCTTGCCATCGCTGGTACACTTTCCGCACACACTCAGCTTGACATTATCCGGAGTTCGAAATCCGAGGTGGATAGGGGCAAAAGTGCGCCCTACCAAGTCAGGTCCCCAACAATAGGTGAAAATTCGAGCCTTCTATCACATCATCAAGGTCGTTATGGAAACCGATGTCTACAAACTTCACCGTGATTTTATCCCTCAGAAAGTGTGCGTAGCACAATCTTGTATATCTCCGGTCGGCTTGGAATTCTTATCAGCAGTTAGACGTGCTCCACTATCATTTTTCGGAAGGTCTATCGTCCGACTACCATATTGACCTGACGGTACTCGGTATACGGCCGTAGACGGGACGACTCCAGTGGTGGCATTTTCTACTGTTGCCTGTCCATTTGTTGCTCCTGTTGATCGATGTTACAGTAGTCGTGATGTAGGCGGAGAAGGGCGCCTGTAATCATGGCGAGCCTCGTGCCTGTTAAGGTTAGTTCGTGCCAATTCGCTGGGTGTTTTGTGGACCTGCATAGGTGGGTCATCTAATAGCACTACGCTGTAGGACGTGTCAACCCGTCGAGAAGTGGGTTTTCGGCGCGTTTCCAATACCTGTCCGCCACATTGCCTGCAGCTCCGGTTTCCTGATCATGCTCTCGGGATGTTTGTAGCAGTTCGTAAAGCCGCATATGCAGTACTTACTAAGCGATACGGCGCCGTACTGCTTGCAAGCACTACATCATACCGCACGCTCCTTTGCATGGTTTGTTCCGAAAGCAAACCAGGGAGGTGTCTTCAGAACAATCGCGAAATCAGGGTGGGGGCACAAAATGGGCTGTACTTCTGTGCTTCCCACACCATCCATTTGCGTAAATCAGTGTCTCCTTCTTGGTGTGTTGGTGAATGCAATATGGATGGATTCAACGACGTCGGCAACCGAATATTTGCCCTGCTTGAGAGTCCGAAGATATCTGTTTTTGCTCGACATTTTCAATGAAGCACTGTCGCATTTGCCTATGCCATACACAGCTGCGCGGGCGGTGGGTTCACTATTTGTCTCTTCTCCAGAAGACCTGGCTAGGTAATCAAGGACCATTTTGTGTACGCTGGGTTGGACACTGAAGGGATACGGTCCAACATAGCAGAAAAGGAGCATTTGTGCCACCATACGGGCTGATCATCGTGTAACTTCATCGCCTGAGACGTTGCCTCCTGGCTTATCATTAGCAAAAAATCTGGCTGGCAACGTGTTTCACCCACTCTGCTCACCTGAAACCTTCCATCGAAGGCTTTACCAAAGAAGCGTGAAGATCGGTTGAAGGTGATCCGATGGATTTCCCACTCAAGATCACCAAAGTCGGAGAGTGAAATCAGAGAACTTGCCCGACCTCAGGTGCTTGGCCAGACGTTAGTTATGAGGTTACTGCTATGGTCAGCAATCCCTTACTCAGCGAGATGCTCAAATCCCTCCTCCGCGGATTCGGAGGACGCCATGGTGAGCGATTCTTCCCGGCTGTCTCAAGATGTTGACCACAAAGGAGCTGCTGAAGGAACCCGGGGTACAAGAGACAAGCCCTAGATCGTGACGAAGTGAAGTCAACATGGGTGGGGCGAGTTAAGTGTTCGGGAGGTTCTCCAGTTCGGCTCAATAAAAGTTCTGTAAAGCCGCTTCCGTCTGTGAACGCACGAACACGCTATGGGCCAACCTAGATCGCCCCCACAATTTTTGGTGGGTTGGAACTCAGCATAGGTACCGACACCCAGCATATTCCAAAGCAATTCGACACCAGGCAGAGGCACTTCAATAGTGCAAAAGCCACTCTTTTCCACGACTTGATTTACGAGAGAGCAAGGCTCCCGGCAAAGATGTCAGCTTCAAGCCTTCCCGAGGCTACCTACAGAAAGTTTGCGAGCAACATAGAAGGAAGCGAGCTCAGGGAAGAGTCAAACGAGCCAAGAAACGAGCTCGGCTGCGAAGGGACATTCTGAAGACTCGTCCTGCGATGAGGAAGGCAGTGGCCAAACCACAGGCGGACGCACCTGCTCAAATTTATACTTGTGATCCTTTACAGGGCATCCTAGGTCGACAAATCTCGCAGCATGGAAGGCTGGGCAGGTTGTACTATGGTCTACAAGAAGAATGGCGTGTGGAGAAGCAAGAGTACAACAGATCGAAACCGGGAACAGCATGATATGGACGCCGGTTGATATACAGGGAACAAGCAGCCCTGGACTTGGGCAGGAGATACAAGAAGTCTGAAGTCTTGTGAATGCAAAGGAGCGCCCGGGGATGGATATATGACATCGTGGGGGAAGGATTCTGAAAAGTCGACTGCGATTCGATAGGCAGCCATTACCGATCATCCCGTCTTCTCGTCGGTCTTATTATGGCCTCTACTAAAGGCTTCGAGCTGCATGGCAGCCTCATCCGCTATTCGTCAGACCTACCTGCCATCCTCTACGTGGCAAGTGAACCTGCGTCCCGATCTACACTGCGCCATATACGACCTCGCCTTTCAAGTTCTCATTTTGCGGCCTGTCCAGCGTAGCCAGACCCCACGCAGATACGCGGGACGACTCCCCACAACCCTTTCCATATCCTCCTTTGCCTGGCCAAGATCCAAGTCCTCCATTACTCCCCGTTCAATACACGATATGAAACAAGATCTGAAGTCCCATGTCTTGGCCAGACTCTCTCCGGGTTGGTGAGAGTCTGCGGGCAGGAATTTCAATTCGGGGCGATGATGGAAGAGAACTTATATCGATGTGAAGAGCGAGGCGGTTACGGTAGTGTTAAAGCAGGCATGAAGGTTGTTGCTTGATATATACAGCGAGAGTGAATGAGAATAGTTCAGAATCACAGCACTAAAATTCCTGGCAACCTCTGTGCGAGAAAATTAAGTTTGTGGCATGAAATAGATCCAGCAAGGAAAGATATCATGGGCCCTCTCAATCAAAAACATCAACTGCAAACCTCTCCCCTCTCAATCCCTCCCACCACTTCAGTGCCTTCTCGTACGTAACCTCCCTTCCCACCTTCTTGGCACTCTCAACATGGATCTTCGCAGCCACGTCCGCCACCCCCTTCCCTAGCCTCCCGCTCCCACAGATATACGACCTCGCGCCAGCATTGAAAAGCCTCGTGACCGTCTCCCTCTCCGCCCACACCCGGTCTTGCGCGTACTTGCACCCCGCACTCTCATCTTCGGAGGAGGAGGAGGGAGGCATTCGACTAAAGGCGCGGTACACCTTGACCGCGCCGATCTTTTCCCACTCGTCAAAGAGGTCCTTATAGAGCATGTCTTCCTGTGGGCTTCTGCAACCGATGAAGAGCACGGCTTCCGCGAGGCCAGAGTCTTCTTTTGTCATGGCTTTGGCTACCGCGATCTTTGTGGCGCGCTCTTGGACGAAGCCGCGGAATGGGGCGATGCCCGTGCCGGCCGCGACCATGATGACGGGAGTCTTTGCGTCGTCGAGGGGAAGGTGGAAGGAGGCGTGGGACTTTTTGACTGCGAGCTGAATTGTGGCGCCTGGATGCAAGAAGCGGAGGTAGTTGGTCGCGACGCCGAGGTGGCGGTGCTCAGCGTCATTGCTGTTGTCGATGACGGCGAAGGTGATGCTTGCGACTGTGGGGTCTGCTAGCGGGGATGAAGAGATACTGTATTGTCGGATGCGCATCGGTGTCAATGTGGACAGGAAGACTGAGAAGGGTATTGCGATGTCGGGATGAGCTTCCAGAATGTCAAGCATTGACATACTTGGTGGCGGAGATTGGGCACCTAAAAGGCTGTCGCGAGTCTTGTCATCGGATGCATATTGCGCAATTGTAGCCAGGCTCTTACGAGAAGCTGAACCACTCAGCTCAACGTACGCACCCAGGACCGCTGTCAGTGAAAGCGTTTGCTCGGTCGGGAGTGTAGTGCGCGATCCTTTCTTGATCGTTATCATGGCGTCCCATGGAAGTGCAAACCGCCTGAGTACCCGGCTTATGGTTGGAAGTGGATTTATTGGCAGGACCGCAAGGTAATCGCCAGCTTGGTAAGTCATATTCGTTGGGAGCTTAACTTCGACATGTCGCTTCTCGGGAACGCCAGGTGGAGTCAGCAACTCGTTCCTGAGAACGAGTGCATCCTGGACATTGTGGTGGAGATGCGAGGCCCGCGCCGAAGTGGTGATCTCCATGTCTAGAGCTTCGATTTCAGGGACATCGCCTCGCGCCGCTCCAGTGATTGCAGGCCAAAGAAGGTTGTCCTGCCACTCGTCGAAGTCGTCAAAGATCTTTCCGAGAGCAACATCCGTCTCTCCACGCTGCACGATGGCGGTAGCGCCCTTCTCGGTCAGGATCGACTCGAGCAGTTTGGGGATTTTCTGAAAAGTCGAAACCCAGTCATGGTGACCGCAGCCAAACACTGCGAACTGCGACTTCTTGACCCTGGAAGCATCAACTGTCTTGAGCCACTGCACGAATTGGGATGCATTGTCAGGCGGTTGGCCTTCGTAACTTGCAGTGATCAACACTACGGGCTCGTCTGTGGGGAAGCGATCGACCGCGCTGTCGAGAGGCTGGACCCTTGCTTGATATCCATGACTGGCAGCGGCACCAGCCAGGGTCTGCGACAGGCCTTCACAGGTTCCGGAGTTCGACCCGTAGAAGATGGATATTGGCTTGCCAGAAGAAGCTAACTGCTGCTTTCCTTGCTGCTTACTCTTTATCGATGGAACGAGACTGCCACTGAAGAGCTGTTTCTCCAAGTATACCGGATCGATTCCATCCCGCAGGCCGACTTTGATGAACAAGTCTGCCGGTTTGATGGTCAAAGTCTGCTTGATGTGGAGCTGGTAGCTGGGATCATTGAATCGGAGGTTAAAATTCTGAAGAATCATTGAAAGAGCGAGTATAGCCTCTTGCCACGCAAAGGGCCGGCCGATACAGGCTCGTGCACCGTTACCAAAAGGCTTCCACGAATTAGGTGGTAACTTGGTAAAGTTCTCTCCATACATTCTTTCGGGCCGGAAAAGGTCTGCGTCTGCTCCAAACACAGATGGATCCCGATGCAATTGTGGGAGAAGAACAATCATGTCTTGGTCCTTCGGAACGTGGTATTTGCCACCTATGATGATTGGCTCGGCAGATCCAGGGAGGGGTTTAACGGAGAAAGCGGGTGCTGTTGGAGAGAGCCGTAGGGACTCTCGTAGAACTGCTTCAATATATGGCAGCTTCGATATGTGCTGATAAGTAATTGGTGCCCGGCCCACAACTTGGTCGACTTCTTTTTGTGCTTTTTGCATGGCTTCCGGGTTGCTGAGAAGATAGTAGGTTGTGAAAGACAGTAAGCCGGACGTCGTCTCGTGACCAGCGATGAGGAACGTGATCATGTTGTTCATGATGCTCTCGTCTGTCAACCTCTCACCAGTCTGTGGATCTTTCCCGAATAGTATGGCATTGAGTAAATCCTTCTTGTCAACTGGGTTCGCCCTCCTGTGTGCAACTACTTCGGCAGCAACTTTCCTCATCAGAGCAATGTCCTGATCGTACTGGCGTTGATATTGCGGATTGAGAAATGCTTCTATGCGCATCCGCCTTGTTCTGCGGCCAGACTCAAGCAGAAATCCTACCATAGCATTGACAAAGGGGTGCAATTCGTCTTTGTAGAAAGAATTGAATCGTTTGTCCATGGCACACAACGCGATCGAATCCAAGGTCAATCTTGTGTAGTCATCGGTGGCGTTAATGCGCTCTTCTGGCCCTATCCGAGCCCATTTCGCCACCAATTGGCTGGCAATATCGTACATTTCGTCGAACATGTCTTTGATTCCCAATGGTCCAAATGCTGGAACGAGCGCACGGTGTGCCACTCCCCAGTTGGGCTCGCCATGGTGAGCTGTGAAGAGGCCATCATGTACTCCGTTTCGCACTTGTCCTAGAGAACCGGCAACGGTCTTGCAAAAGCGTTTCTCATCGCAAAGTTCGTTGACCAGCTCCTGGTATTAATCAGCATAAAGCACGGCAACGAGTATGTTGCGGGGAGGACGCTGATAGATCTAAATAGCAGCGCAAGACGACAAAGGAGAAGGGATATAAGGTCATGCTCGAAACCTACTTCCACGTTTGAAAGGAATGACAGGAACTGGGTTTGGAGGACACGGGGAACTAACTTGGCTAGATACGAACACTCGTTCACGACCAAAGAACGACAGCTTGTATATGGGTCCTGGAACAGGGTCAGCGGAGATAGGGAGCGTTGGTACTGGCGTGCTTCCAGCTGGGTTTACAAGGCTAATTGGCTACGGGAGCTATGGAAATAGAGAACTCACCATATTTGTCAGCTAGATGCATGAGAGAAGCTGTGACATTCTGAGGGTCGACATCTGTGATATTGCCGAGCAGCGGGTAAGCGGGCGGTTGTGGAATAGGTAATGACATCTTTTCTAGGAGGTTGCCTTTGTTGGTAAGGTATCACGAATAAAAGGGGAAATATTGCTGAAGTTGTGTGGATGATGGAGAAAGCGGCGGGATGGATCCAAAGAAGGTTCGTCCTAGGGTTGACGGGGCGTTTCCCAGTGACAGGATTAGTGTTCAAGACAAGAAAATGAAAGCGACAGTAGTGAAAGATGGTGACTACTGTGTATATCTGCGCGGACGGGGAAATGAAGCTTTTGATATCATCTGGGGTCAACTGAGAAGTTGGGGAGCTTTTTGTTCTTCCTGTCATGCGCAGAACCGCTAATTCTCATCAGCACATGAGGTTATTCACCATTATGCACAGCTCAGCGTGGATTGCTTGCCAGGGTTTTATTGGTGACTAACCGAGGTTTGCTGCCTGCGCACACGTGCAGCTATGATGGCTACGGCCGAGTCTAGGTGCGAGTTCAGATGAATCATCCTTGGAGACGCCTCGGCCTCTTCTAAGCGAACGCACCAGCTCGTGGTCTCGCGTGAGATATCTATTTTGAGCAGTGCGAATTTCGCAGATGATGAAATCTGCCTCACTAGCAATATCATCATCGGAGCGGATGTTCTACCAGGATCTTAAAACGCCCCCAAAGCTGTCGTATTTCGTATCCCACATGAACCAACAGCAACTGCCTATCTGTGGGAGGGCGACAGAAAACGGCGGCCTTTGACGCTGTTTCGGCGTCGTTCTCACACCCCGCTCAGAGCGTCTTTCCCGCCACCCTTAACGCTCTTGCGGCGACACTAACTTAGGCCGCCAAGTCTACAGGAACCTGGGCTTTAGAGCGCGCATCACCCCCTCGATATCTTGTAGAGCCTCACTGAGCCACGGCGTGGGCCAGATCTAGTCCCTTGTAGGCTGGCTAATGTTGCCCATGGAGTTTCACTTTGGTTTCAGCTGAGCCCAGCACATCCCCACCAAAATGTCCGGGTCGGGAAAGCCAGCTTCGTCATGCTTTCAATCTGTTGTGGTTGCCCATCCGTCAGACTCGTTCAAGGCCTGGATGGCTTGGGAAACTCTCTACAACTGCCATCTCCATGGAGCTATATTACCTTTTAGAGAGGGAATAAGTTCATTTAAAGCAGGTCTTATATCAATTTCACCCATCTATTCCCGAGTGTCTCCAAAATGTCAACATAATGCCCGGCCTCCAATTTCAAGCCATTGGCCCTGACATCACCTTGCGGCCTCTTGATATTACTCTTCCCATGCTCAAATTTGATGTTGAACTCTTCAATGAGGATACTGGCGTCACTTCTCATCATGCCGTGAACATAGCACATCCCAACGAGCATATACCATTCGTACACGGGTCTAATGACGAAAGGCATCTGGTAGCCAGGAAACACAACGATGTGGTCACCAAGCTGTGTGATGGAGGGTACGAGCGCCATGTATCCATTCTCGGTCCAGGCGAATGAGTAGTCGCGGAAGACGAACGAGTTCTCAATAGCGCTGTGGTAAGCTGGATGGTGGGTCAAGTCGCCGTCTTGGAGCCACTTACGCCACCCCTCGGCTGAAGCAACCAAGTCATCCGAAGCGTGGTTGTCTTCGGAATCTTGGGAAGAAATGAGAGTGGCATTGTAGGCATGACGAAGAGGCTCGGATGTGATGTAGAAGTCTCTCTTACGAGACTTGAGGAAGTTCAAGTTCTGATCATCACAACCGATAATCCCCTCTCTGTGGGCCTGGAGATCCCTCTCATAGGACCATGACGACCTCGGGGATAGATAGGTTATCTCGTCTTGCATTGAGACTAAGATCTCAAGGACCAACGCTGCCCTCGAAGCTGATTCTTGTACTTGCAGCCACTTCTCTTGTACGCGCAACCTCTCCTCCGTTTGCAAGTCGTCCTTCTGAAGTTGCGACTTGATTTCTTCCAGCCGAAGTTTATCCTTCTCCAGCTGCTGCCTGTGCTTATTGAGTGGTGCACAAAGCGGCAAGATGCTGGCGGCTCCCCGATACGTGAGCAGTCGTTGCCGCTCTTTCTTCGTTAAGGTGCTCACTCTGGTCCTGACATGCTCACCGCTTCCACCAGCCGCCCATTCATTCAAAGGAACAAATTGCGTCAAAGCTGGATATCGCCAGTCCGGTACCCAGCTCGGAAGGTCCGAGTTCACACCTTGGTAGATCAATCCGGCCTGCTCGAGGACTCGATACGCGATGTCGTACTGTTCGAAGAAAAACTTGGCTCCGTTGACGTAGATCTCTTGCCATGAGAGATGATAGTTAGGTTTCAGAAACACCTCATTTGAGTCCCTGTAGATGTCGGAAGCCATGCTACTTAAGGCGTAGACCTTGTCATGCGGCTTTTCGGTCTGGCTCGATCTGGCTTGGGTAATATGGCTGAACAGCGGATTGGCAGGGGTCCAATTACCTTCATGCCTTTCTCTAATGCGGTAATTCTCGATTGCTGAGACAGTGAGCAGTGTCGGCTCGATCTCGTTGAATTGGAAGTCAGCCCAATCTGGCCATGCCATTGTGAACCTCGGCTGGAAAAGAAATGCTAACGCGGTCAGTTGGGCCCAGGTGAAGCAATGGGGTCCTCTGAGAGCGTATGGATCTCCTCCGACAGCACCCTCCTGGCGGATCCAGACCCGCGAGAACCATGCCGCACGGAACAGCCGGGCAATACCGTTCACCAAAGTGACCTTGTCTCGATGGGAGGCCAACTCGTCCAGAATAAACGACTTGGTTCGTATGTTAAACCTATTGGAAGATCCGAATTCATCCATGATCTTCCCAACGTCGAGAGTATTGGCATAGTTGACGACGTGTTCTGTGAACTCATCCGCCTCGCCGAGCCAGATGGCTGTGTTTTTCGCTTGTTTGTAAATTCGATACATCAGCCTGATTTGGGCGCTCTTCTCAGTCTTGTCTTTTTGGTTAATGCACAAAGCATCCAGCCAGACAAACACGTCGCTATCAGCTTTTCGCAATATTCTGAGAATATTGTATGCATTCTGGCGAATGATGAAGGCAAAGCTACCGACATAGCAAGTGAAGTGCGGATCCTCTGGAGGTCCCCATGCATAGGATATAGCCGTATATGATCGGTCGGTCGTCTCCAGATTGTGTTTCTCTAGTGAGCATGAAAGATCGTCTTTCTCTGAGCCCTGGTAGATTCTCAGTAACCGAATTTCGGTGTCAGTCAATGGCTTAAATGGCCCAGTCGTGGCCATCTCTTTAGCATAATAGCTCGATCAGGATCTGAGCTGCCGGCTTAGGCGTTTGGAGTTCAGCATAGCGCCGAGAAACGCTCAGGGGAATCGCGCCTGTATGCCGCCCTTAGACCGCATTCGTCTTGGACGGTTTCTCTTCCTCCAGTGAGACAGCATCAGAAGGGGTTTTGTCAACCAGAAGAGTTGTTGGAAAAGCAGCGGGGGACGAGTGCGTCTTTACCCCTAGTGAAGTGCCAGGCTGGCAGATGAGGTCGGGATCGACGCGGCGGGCAGTGAGGGCGGTCACGGGCCACTAAACGGCAAGGTAGTCCAACAAGGTAGGCCGTTAACCGGAAATTCAGGGGCTAGCTGGTCCAAGCTTCGCTACACCCATCCTTTTGAGCAAGTGAAGATTTCAATCGGGGTGTGTACAGCTCAGCTCAGGAAAAAAGGGTAAGCGAACACTTGTCGGACGAGGTCTCACGTGCGCAGGGCTTCCCAAAGCCTTCACGATGCATTTAGGACACTAACTGCTCTCACGGCCCAGGAGCCTGCGTCCAAGTACAGATCTGCCCCTCCGCGGCCAGATAATCCAACTTCCATTCAGCTGCCTCTAGAAAGACGACTCAACTGTTCACACAGCACATCTGCATTGCAGACCAACTGCCTGCCTTTGGTGAGGTAAAACTGACGTTGCCCCAAATTCGGCACCCTCAACATTTCTGCCTTTTTGGTGTTGGCGGTGGACTCATGAGCATGCTCCCCTTCTTGGTGGCTCCCTCCATTCCGATGATTGGTGTATCTGTGTCCTCGTTCGGCTGGTCACGCAAGAGTTGCCCTGACTTCTTGCATCCTGCACACTTCAAAACTGCCCAATCCTGCTTGTTGCATGCCTCACTCTTCCCACATAGCCCATGGAAGCCGCAGCCACAGCTGACGGAGATCTTTGTCCAATTGACGCATCCAGGACACCAAAAATGTGCTCGACTGCTGTATCTGGTGCCAAAGTCCCAGGCAAAGTCAAGGTCAGCCATGAGCTCTCGGAAAGCCTGTTTCTTGTGGATCTCCAGCATATTGGTCTGGGCATAGTAGACAACATGCTTGCGGAGTGTGTCATCATGGCTAGCGGTACTGTTGTAGATGATCTTGGTGGCCTCTAGGATTTCGTCACTAGTAACATCTTCGGCGGTGAGGCGAGTCTTGAACTTGGAAACGGCGAGAGGCCGTACACTACTTACGTCGTACTTGTCTGACAAAGCATACATCATCGCATGAAGAACGCAACCACTTGGTTCATTGTCTTGGCACTCTTGGTGGCCAACTCGTCTCATTCTGGCAAAGAAGAGCGCGTTCTCGACCATTACTGGCAGGATCTTCTCAAAGGTGGCACTTCCATAGTCCCCCGTGTAGCATGTCTGGATCAATCGCGCAAGCATGATAGGATCGTCGTCCAGGGTCACGGACCTCTCGGTCGCTTCCTGAAGAGCGATCAGTGGATCAATCATTAAGCGGTGAATCCAAAATTCCTTACCCGGAACGAGCCTCCGCACAGTGTTTCAAAGTACTTCGAAGATGCGCAGATGATGATCTTGTGCACCTTGAACACATGGCCGTGACAGCAAATCTCGAAGTCAGCGAACTTGCCAGATGCATAGAATCTATAGAGGCGCAACATTGTCAGCAATGCGTACCAGAGGCTGCAGCTTGGTAACCACAAGAGAATCATGACACACTTGAGTAGGCCGTCAAGGACGGTCCTTGGTACGAGGGAAGCCATGATAAAGACGGTGTCCACCCGCAACAGCTGAAGGACGTATGGATCGAGAAAGTGCTTGCGAGCAGAGTTGAGGTCGGTTGTTGGAAGTTGTGAGTTCCCTTGGGCGTCAAGAATACACCATTAGCGTCGTCGTTGACAGCCATCGGTGTTTAAGTGAAAGGGAGATTGCAAAATCAGCTCGTAGGTCATTGGAATAGCCGTCAATGGTCCCTAAATGAAGAGGTGAGCCAGGTATCACCCTGCCGGGGGAGGTCGTTCCCGCTGTAAAGGCCCTTTCTCCTGCAAGCAGTGAAAGTCAACTTCGGTAGGTGGGCCTCATCATTTCTCATTCCGCATACGCCGCACTCGTAAATGCTGGACCATCCGCAGTCATAGCATTCAACGTCGATGCAGTCATTGCGATTTGAGCACCAAAGGTAGTTCCAGAGCTGAATACCTTGATCTCAACGGTTGTCCGGAGCAGCGAGGGTGGAGAACAACTCAGGACAATTTGAGGACAGGATGGGTTTGATGTGATTACAAGGTGGATTTAATGGACGAGGTGCTTTATCTTGAATTTGGGTTACGTATCAGAGATACTACTACATAGCGAGCGGCTTGCTAGATAATGACGAGTCTTTACGACCACGATGAATGAGAGAGTCCATTTTGAACACGGTCGAAACCCCTGCCAAGGACTGTGGGACGGACTGTGCCTTTTGGACGTGTTGATACAATTACCACGGCGAAAGAGCCCTCCCGCATGGGCAAGCGGGAATACACAAGTCTTCAAGAGCTTCTTAGTCGCCTACTAAGTTAGCCCTCCTAGAGGGACATTCTCTACTGTAGTTCTTAATTCCATGGGTGAAGATGCTAATCCACGTAGCCCGATATGTAAGATAGCTGCACAACAAGCAGCAGTCGTGCCCCTCATACAGAACAAGAACTTCGTCGAACTAGAGTACACATCTTGTTCAAAATAGTTCCATCTGAATCATCGCCCCTCCTATCCAAGCGTGCCCGCATTAGGCCTAGGTCACGCCACACCCCACGACAGTAAATAGTTCGATATCCCAAATCTGCACTTCAAGATACTCTTTGTTCAGAGGACGGCTAGCCTCCCAGTAGCAGTGCCTTGCTTCCTAGACCTAATCTCTCAACCAACAACTTCTGACTCTGGAGCTTATTTTCGTCTGCAGAGGTTCGCGACTGAACGCTGATTGGTAGTGGGCGAGCTCATATTCCCAAAAAATGGATGCGGTACTTCCGAACGCGCTGGCGTGAGTCTGAATCGCTTCTTCTCGCACCACAAGGCCTGACTAACAGTGATGTTGTAGGCTCCTAAAGTCCTCAAAAGAGGCTAATATCACCCTCAAATGCGAGCAGTTCGCGTGGAAGGTTCATTATGCTATCCTTACATTAGGTTCCAAATTCTTCGAGAAAGGGGGGCAACTCCAAAGTGAGTACACGAGAGGGCCAGCCAGTGAATAGCAGCAATAACTCCTGAATGACTATGATCAAGTCTCTTTATAAGCTGGAATTTGAAGAGGAAGAGCCTACGTTAACCGAATCTACGCAACAGAAAGCAGCGGACAAGGTAATTACTCTTCACGATGATGAGCCGGAGATGGTGGCGAGGATGCTTCTGTGTCTTTATACTTCCGACTCTCCAACTCAGCTCAAGGAGCGCGACTTTTCGGGTTATCTAACCGTGGAAGAGTTCTTGAAAAAGGGTTGCCGAAAGTTTCAGACCGACAGCTTTGAGCATGAAACAAATCCTCTCCTAGTGCACTCAAAGATGTACGCAATTGCCCATAAATATGACATGCCCGGCGTGCAAGCAATTGTGTTACAAAGTTCGAGGTCGATATCGATCGTTGGCAGGACTTGGAACATTTTGGGGACGCCCTTCTTCATGTCTACAGTTCGACACCGCCATCTCAGACTGCCTTAAAGCAAAAAGCTGCTGCGCTTGTCCAGGAATCCTACAATAAAATCATACATGAGCCATTGCTCATGATCAAACTGAAGACTGCGTGCGTTCAGAGTGGTCAACTTGGATGGGATGTCTTGTCCAACCTATTCAACCACGTTGTGCAAAATGCTATGACCGTGTACCGTTTGATAATGGCCACGAGTTCATCTTTGGAGGCGTTTGTGTATGCGGTTTGACACAACTCTGCGGCAGTGAGTTCTGCTCAAGCTTAGTCCAGGAGAAATGGGTTTGTCCTTCTTGCAAAAAGGCGGGTCTTGGTAAGGTGGTGGAAAGAAAACGCCTGGCCAGAAAATAGTAGGTGGAAGGGGGGGGGGGGGAAGCATTTGATCTTGGACCACACGCAGACTTTGGCTGGCTAGTCCATACGGACGGCAGCAAGACAACTACGCTCTATGAGAAACCAGTTACCTGACATTCGTACATACTGCTAGCATTAATACAGGCAGCAGCTTCAAAAGCTAAAGCCTCCATCACACAATCCATAACAATTCAGTCTAGCAAATAACTCCATCACACCTTTCAGTCATGGCTACCACAATACCTCCATCCCAAAGATTCTCAACGTCCTACCATCTCCACACCCAGGACAATACTCCTTCCCATCCTCTCGCTCTTCCAACTCACACCTTGCCGACTCCACACTCTGCCATTGCCCGCTACCCACACCGGTCGGGGGGCTTTTTCGTCAACACCACCCCTTCCTCACAATTCCTACACTCCTTCTTTATCCTTCTCCCTCCCCACTGACACAATAACATCCCCGGCCAAAGTGTAGCTGCTCGTCACAGTCCATTGAATCCATCCTGCCCATATAGCTGTCGCCACATGCTCACACCAATGCCCTCGCACGACCCGTTGCCCTGCTGCTGAAACAAGTGAAGGTACGAGTACGAATAAGATGAGTTCAGCACAGTGTCCACTCTAGCGCACAAAGAAGCCTGGACACGAGCGGTACGACTCAAGGATACAGAGAAGGCTGCACGCAGAAGGTGCCTTAGGGATAAATACTAAAGCCGGGGAAAGGAGTAGGGCCAAATCTGCTTCTCCATGAGATCAGTTTCAAGCTTCTCAAGCTATCGTTTGAGAATGGTCTTAACAGCTGCAGGATCAATATACTGAGGCTGGCTCTGGCTGGACCGGCGCGAGAATAAAAACGTGGTGCGCTGGAACCGTGAACCAAATCTGCCACCGGTTCATGCGATTGAGCAGAGTATTTCCAAATGGCGAGTTGATATTATCGGAACACATCTGCTTTGGGAATTGGGAAGAGAAAGAGATGGCCGGCTTGAGGACACTGGGGCCGTATTTTCGAAAATGACATAGCGCGGACATGTGTTGATGTTGTGGGGAAGCAAATTTTGAAAGTAGCAACCAAGTATATCCAGTGGTAGTGAGAGTACCCATCGACACTTATATAGCGCAATTTTGCCCTCAATTTTCATTTCCAACTCATCGCAAAAGCATTTGGTCGTATTTCCCAAGCATCCACCCAACCATGAATCCTATGTCATATGACCCCCTTCGCCAGCACAATTTACCTACCATGTAGTAAGGACTTTTGGATATTCTTTCGAACTGAGGCTGAGGTCAGCGAAGATGGCATCATCGCCTACTCTGCTGTTAGCATCCTGCCTACTACAATGTTGGTGAGGGCGTTTACGCTTCAAGTGCTTGACACGAATCTCGTCCTCACCCTCCAGCTTCTCCATCTCCTCAAGCGGTGTCTCCTTGCCATGCCTCTGGTCCCTATCCAGCGCCTCTGTTGCGTGATCAAGGCCCCGCGACTCGCCAATGATCAAGAGTTGGGCGTTGGGGTAGTCAAGATGCTTTGGCTGTAGGGGCATCCAGCGCAGGCCGCGGAACTCCTCCATGATCCTCGAAGCTGTCAGTGTCAACGCTCTTCCATCGGCGAATAGACTTACTCTTGGGGATAATCTGGGCCTTTCGGGAACCTTACATTTGCAGGTCCCTTCTGCTCGGGATTCTTGATACTAGTCACGAAGCTTCCGCGCTCATGGAGACCGATGTCCTTCTGCACTTCACCCAGCTCCGCGGGAATTGTCAGGATATAAGCCAGATGCGACTCCCTCCCAGCTGTGGTAATAGCATAGATACCCTCTCCGGTGGGAATTGCAGCTGGTGCATGCCTGGTACCTGCAGTCTTCGTGGCATAGTCGGAAGCAGACATGAACTGGTCTTTCAGCTCCTTGAATGAAACCTTAGCCTTCTCAACAAATACTATAAACCGATCTTTGCCAGTAAGAGGAAGGACCTTCTTTGGAAGCGCAAGCAGGCGGCAGTTGCCATTGTCTCCAATCGCACCATCGCCAATCTTCGCGCCATGTGGTATGGGTCGGAGGACTATGTAGCTGCGAGCGATATCGCCGGTATCATGAGGCTCTTCGACGTTGACTCTCGCACGGAAGAAGAAGTAGATAACGCCTTTTTCCAAAATGCTGGATGGTGTTTCTTCCTCTCGCGCACCATCCTCAATGGCACTCTCGTCATGTCTGAAATCAGAAGCATCTGGCTCCTTGCTGTAATTGTGCACCACATCCGTCATGGCTTCATCCTTTGTCTCGACATCTCCGGTATTGTCCACCTTCAACGTGTCGTCTGAGGTCTTGTCACTGTTGGCATCCCCACTCTGCTTGGAGCCTGTGACATCAGAGTGTTCTTTTGCCGATTCAACATTCTCTGCCTCCGCACCTTCTTCAGCCTCCTTTGGCTTGTCATCGGCGGCTTCAACGCTGCCGTTTGGCGCTACAGGCTCCGACTTATGCTCTTCCCTGAATGGCTTGTTAATGATACGAAATGTCATCGACAATGAAACAGCACATACGTATTGAGGTTCTCTTCGATTGTCTTTTGCTTCTTCCCCGCGCCCCTCTTGCCGCGCTTTGATTTTGATGAGAACTCTGTGTTCGACTTCCTCTTCGCACCCGCTGCCGGTTTGGGCGAAGAATCGTTCTGGGACGAGGGACTAGAGCTTTTTCCAGCTAGTCTGGCCGATGACCTCGTTCCTGCCATCTTGAGGAGGGGTCACAGCGACAGGAAGGTCACCGGAAGATACAAGAGCGAGAATCAATTGTCTTTAGATGAAAGCGGGCGCATTGGAGAGCAACCCTGGATTTGCATCTCATAGACGGTGGTGCATTACGTCATAATTCCAGGAACGCGCTGAAGCACAGACCTGACCACCATCATCGCGTCAAAATGTCTACCATGGCATCCTGCCACATAATCTTCCCACTGACATCGTTCACCTCCTTGTCTGGTCCGTTACTGTTCGTCGCGGCAGACTCGATATCTGAACCTTCCCAGGTTTGCAGTCGGCAATCCCGATACCTGAAATGATACTGGACCCTCTAAAGACTATGGTTTGTTTCAAGACCGGCACAATTCGCTTTTGAATCGAGCTCCCTCATTTTGTCTCGATCTGCTTCCTTAGGTCGCCTTGTGTATAGACATTCACCCTCTTGATATGTGCTTCTTATGTGGATAAACTAAGCTGTAGATAAGAGATGTGATAATGGCCGCAGGTGTAGACGTAGCATCCAAATTCGCTCGGATACTATTGCTTTAACATCAGCAGCATTCTACTCAGATAATGGCTGCGAACATACCCGCAAGGTTATCGGTGGGAGGTGAACTCAACCGGGAATGAAAGCGCCAGGCATTCCCAACGTACCAGCTTCCCGGGCAAGTGCCAACTCTTCTTCCAGATTCGCCCAGCAATCTGCGCAGGTTATTTCTTCGGCGGAGCAATAGGCCCATTGGAAATCTTTGTACTTGAACTCAAGGTCTTGGTCACCAAATGAGGAAGGTGGTTCAACGTGGCAGTATGCGAATATTCCTTTTCTGCCATTTCGTTTGAATTTCGCCAAATGAGGCTCGTCAGAGCTTGACTCGTAGTCATCACAATCCTGCTCGTCCCCACTATCATCAGTTTCGTCTTGATAGCTTCTAGCACCCTCTCGATTCATGTTTCGTTCAACCTCTTCGCACCCGCGGAGAAAGTCACCTAATGATCGTGTGTCGTCTGCGTAGAGATTGGGGTCGAAAGCACTCGGTCTCCGCGTATACACCCACCCCTTTAGATAGGCGTTGTCCACTTCGTCGTCATAACTGACTTCATGTTCCCACTGAATGTCGCTGATTGCGGAGGTAAGATCCAAAGGCTGTCTCTCTCTGATCTTTCGAAGCGTCGCCATCCACCAATTCTCCCTTGAGAAATAGGATATCTCGCCGCAGTCCCGACACACCACCTTCGCGGGGCGGGAAATTGGAACAAAATCATGCATGAACAAAGCAAGTAGAGTATCACTCTCCCACCCTGGCATAGAGCAGCTCGACAGTTCGTCTGCAATAAACTTTTCGATTTCATAACCCGAACTGTAAATCATAGTCCGCCACAACCAGAAGCTACTAGAATTACGCATGCTGAGAGATGTTGTGCTCTCATGGCGTCTCAACTCCAAATCGAATCCGCAAAAGTGAGGGTCTATGCCATGCGCCATGAATAGCGAGAAGGCTTCCTGAACTTTCCCAAGGTTCATGAAGGCTCCACCCCTCATTTCTGGCGTTAGAACCGCATAATGGAGAGCAATAGAATCGATCCATATACCGGGATGTTGCTTGCCAATCGTATCGGCAATGATTTCGACTACATCTAGTCTTCCAAGTGTGATCGCGCGAGAGAGCCACAGTTGCACGTAATTCATGGAATTCGGTTGCTCTTGGAGAATCGAGGCCAGGTCCTTTTTAAACGTGAGCAAAGTCCATTGCACGGGATAGTCTGCCATCGCCCGATCCGTTTGATGAACATTTTCGATCAGTCCCCAAACCAAATCCCACCCGTTCGCCACCTCGGCCAAAGGATCCCAGAAATCAATGTCATCTCTGAGGAATTGAAGAACCTCAAGGCGCCGGGAAGGGGCGTAGAAATCATAATCAGGATTATCCAGGTCCTTTACAGCTAGCCCTTGCTTACCAGCGGCAAGCTCAAGGATGTAACTGATGCGGTTAGTTTGCAGGTATGGAGACTCCTCATTTGATACGGACTACTCACTATTCACGTTTTAACCAGGGTTGTCTATGGGAGGACAAGAGTATGGTTCGATCACTCCCGTTATCCAGCAACCACTTACACGTAGGAACGCGGGCATAGTAGGTCGCCCAAGCTAGTGGGGTCCAGCCACGAGAATCTGTATCGAGTACGGAGGCCTCGCCACGGGCAAAGAGGGCGCGCATAGTGTCCAGGCTGCCCAACTTGGCCAGTTCGAAGACAAGAGCGCTGTCGGGGACAGCTCGGAATGCCTCCAAATTAGTGAGCTTCAGGCCCCTTGCCGACCTCATGCAGGCAGCGTTGAAGCCATAACAGAGACCGCACTTGACGAGCCAGTGAGAAGGATGGAATCGGATAATAGTCTCTGTGGTGTGTCGCTGATCATTACTCTCCCCTCGACCGTCATTGCCAGCGGACTGCCATGATCTTGTGAAGATATAGACTCGTCCAAAGATGGTTTCTTTCCAAGAAGTGTAGCTGCCCAGATATTCCTGACCCCAACCACGCCGGCTAGGCCTAGAAGCTTTGGTGGAGTCATCGCAAAAACTTTGGCTTGGTCGAGCCGGGTCCTTGGAGGGACAAGTCTGGGGATCATCCTGAAACGGTTCGGAATGCACATGACGATATATTGGCGTAGCGGCACCTTTACTTGATGCACCATTGTTGGCAGCAGACACTGATTGTCCATCATTGACTGTGTTGGCTTCCGACAGCTTAGACATCTGCACCGTGACAATGTCCTTCCAAGCTGACAAAAGAGCTTGCCGCAAGAAAGGGTCCGCGATCCGATCCGCAATCCTGTCAATTGTCTTCTGCAATACAGCTTCATGATTATGAAGCTGCTCTAGTGTTGTAGAATTGAACGTCACTGTCTGGACTCTTTGTGGTATCTTCAGTTGATCTAGACTGGCTTGGATCTTTACATTTTCTTGAGACAAGCGTCCGGTATGCTGCTTGAGTTCTTCCTGGAGTTGACCTACTCGACCTGCAAGGTCATGCACTTCTTCGAGCGAGACACTTCTACAATACATTCAATGTCAGCATCCACTCCAAAACATCGACGCAGTCGAAGACAAACACGCGAAGGAAAAAACCCGCCAGACTTGAGATGGCTTCGAATACGGCTCTTTGTGTTGGCAATATACCTTGATAGCTGCTTAGAAAGCATAGCAATAATGAGGTTGCTCTTCATTTCCTCCAAGACAGCCTTAAATTTTCGAATCTGGGATGCCTTCCTCGTAGTCTTGAGAGCAGTCCATTCTCGGATTCGGCGATGGCTTGATGCAAAGCCAGGTTCAAGTTGGTTGACTATGTCCTGAAGGCTGTGGATCTTTGCATTGCAGTCTTGCAATATATCGTCGTACGTTGGCTCGTCAAAGGACATGCCTTCAAGGATAGGTGGCAGGAGCTTAAGGTCCTTTTCGATGCCACGCACATATTCGGGTGCACCCTTGAAAGACTCGAAAAAGGTGAGGAGATTTGCCACTCCGCCGCCGAGTTGTCCTGCCAGGGAGACTACGGCGAAAATGCTGGCTGTCGCACCAAGATCCATGAGAGTAAACGCTTGAAGTGCGACCTCAACCGGGGTGCTTCTTAAAGCCTCATGCCTCGGATATGTGGCACCGTCTTTGCGTTCCGCGAATTGAAAAGTAATTTATGACAGAGAAATAAAGAGACAAGTGGCGGTGGGAGGTTGAAGTGGGTGGCGCAGCAGCAGCCCGCACCCACTGCTAGGGCACTGGATGCCTTGAGTGGGTTCTTTTCATGATTGGCAGGATATTCAATCGCTAGACATTTCACATACAAGAGAAGATTTTCGGTTGTGCAACTATAGACCATCATTGGCGCATTCGGTTTTACAGACCTTCCTAAACATTGTGTTGGGTAGGAAAAGGTTTTGTCTTTCACGGATAGTCAAAGAGCGTTTCGACCGCTGCTGTAGTGGACAATAACGGTACGCGCCCTAATGGTGGGCGCATCGAGTAGTAACCTTGACTAAGTAGTCCACAACCGTTTGGATAGTATGCAATCCTGTGTGCTGTGTAGAACTTGCTGTTGCTGCCACATAGAAGCTTGCCCTCGAAGACGGAGCACGCACTCCGACCTTTTTGAAACCAAAGAATCGGTCACTATGCAACTGACTTGTTAACTTTGTAGAAAGTGAGTACTTGATACAATTACTATCTGTTCAGAACGGAACCAAGGGGCTGTCTAGTAGTAATGATATGGTCATTCAGGTTTTAAAGTGCATTCCAAATCTGCCAAAGACGAAGCAAGCATCAACTGGCTCTCAGTGTAAGTCCCTCCTTGCCACCCTTCACCCATTCGCCTGCGGTGTCGTGGCACCCGTCCAAACGCCAGATCATTCAAAAATGCTTTCTCGCAGCTCATAGCTCGAATTCCTCATCGACATCGACGTTCTGGCCCACTTGGTCCTCAACACGCTCGGACTCTTGCCACATCTCCATGATCTGCTGAGCTCGCTTCTCGCTGCGGACCTTGAGGTCGAACTCGAATGGAAGCGCGCCGCCGATCAGGAATGGTGACATGTGTTCGGGGTCGACGGGAACCTCGGTGCCGTCTGAGCGCTTGCTCTTGGTCAGGGTGAAGCCCCAGAGAATAGCAGCACAGGCGACCAAGAGTTCGGCTTGGGTAACTTCGACACCTGGGCACATGCGGAGACCGCAGCCAAATTGATGGTGGCCCATGAGCTTGGGGAATTCGGTGAGTGGTTCCTTGTAGGTTGGGAATGACGGGTCGAGCCATCTTGCTGGGTTATAGGCTTCTGCATCTGGGTAGGCAACTGGGTCACGAGCAACAGCCAGTTCGACAGCATGGACAATCGTGCCCTTGGGGATGAAGTAGCCCTCGTAGACATCATCCTTCTGGAGAAGACGCGGGACGCCTAAGTTTTATTAGCTTTGGTCGGGAGAAAAAAGGGGTCAAGGACGGTGCAACATACCGAGAGGGACTGGAGGCCTCCACCGAACACACTCTTGGATTACTGCTCGGAGGGTTGGAAGATAGGGAGAGTCCGTGACTTCGACCAATCGGTCTCCGACAACTGCGTCGATTTCCTTGCGAGCCTTCTCCTGCCATTCTGGGTGCAAGACCATTGCCAGGAAGAAGACGTTGAGGGGTCCAGTGATTGTGATGATTGCGACTGTGGACAACATACCGACAGCATAGGCTGCCTCATTCTCGTCGAATGGTTCTTTGCCCTTCTCTTTCGATTCCCAGTAACGTCTGGCGTAGCTGGGAACCGAGCATTGGCCTTTGTCTAGTTCTTCCTTGACCTTGTGGAGCTCCTTGACCCAGAGAACCTTCTCCTTCTCTCGTCTGAGGCGGGAGTCACGGATGGATGGGTTGAGCCACTCAGGAAGCTTTCCAAGGAAAGGCATAAGGTTTGTGATGGGACCGGCAGGCGAGATTTGAGGAACGAACAAGTGAGCGTTGTCAGAAATGGCAACGGCGGCATCGGGCTTTCCGTAGGCGAGACGAGCAGTGATTCTGGAGCAGTAGCGGTCGCCGTGTGCATAGTAATCCTTGGGCTCAGCCAACAACTTGGCCATCATGCGCTTCACCTCGTGGGTGGCGTAGCCGTAGTAGCGAGCATTGTGTGACTGCGCAAGGACCATGTGCGCGAATTTACGCTGTCGTCGCCAGGGATCTGAATCACAATCAGCCGATGAGTTTCATGAACCAATGGGGTTGCGGACTTACCAGCATACTCCATCAAGGGTAGGTATTGGCCTTGTGTGTCGCTTCCTGGAACAGCTGGAACTTCAGGTCGGGAAGAGTAGATGTCGGCACGCTTGCCAAAGAGCTCTTGAGAGATCTTGTGGTCACCAAGCCAGAGATGGGTGTCGCCCATGATCTCAGTCTGGAAGAAGCCGCCGAATTCATCGCTGAACTCTTTCATCTTTTTCCAGGGAGCCATAACGTCTGTGTCGTGCACTCGGCCAATCCAAGGAATACCTGGTAGAATTAGCAAATAGAATTCCCAACTTGAGCGAATCTAACGTACCCCATGGTCCTGGCATTGGTTTTGTGCCTGGTGGCACGCGTTTTGAAATCTTCCATCGAATTAGGAAGATGGCGAGAAGGGTAAATCCAATCCCGAACGAAGCTCCAAAATATTGGAGAATACCCATTGTAGCGGTATTGCAAAAAGGTGTACCTGTATGACTGGACCACTGGGTTGGGAAAACGAGGGGGGAGAAAAGGGTGGGTGATCACAGTATTTCATATGGAGCGCGAGGGCGCAGGAGCTGGAACCTCGTCTTATTTGGGCTGGCTGACTAGTCCGACAAGATTCAGGTCCGAGCGTGTATGAGATGAGAGCCACTACCACCCACCCTGCCAGGGCAAGAAGCGAACCACCTTTAGCGAGCCCCAAAGGCTAGCACTGCCTTGGAATCACCACAATAATTCTGGGGGCCCCTGTATCTGCCATCCAGAACCAAAAACGAACGAATGGCGCTGCGTCTCCTGAACTAAAATTGCACGGAGGATGGAGCCATTCCATTTGTGCATATAGCGCCGGAGCTCGATAGGACGGAAGAGGAAACGGCTGGGCTGGGTAATTTCACTGGGAAGCCATTTGCCACGTCAGGGGTTGAGATTGGGGCGAACGGCAGCAGGTCTATTGGCTGGGTTTACCGTATTTTTGGATCCCACCTCCCGGACCGGGTGGTAGTTTGTACTCTGTGGGCGAGATTTCCTTGTCGTTGCTTAAGGCTGAAGTCACGTGGGTCGCCTTTTTAGCTTCTGTCGACATCCTGCGTCCGCACGCTATCAATGTCCACCAATCACACTAATGGCTCTGGAGCGTTTTTGAAGCGACGTTGAAGGTTAAAGATCTGACCGCTTTCTCCACGGTTGGAACTCGGAGTGTCTAGCAATCAATACGTGAATGGCACAAAATGTCAGCGTTGTAGAAAAGTAAGCAATACCGAAATAAATCCAGTACGTTCAGTTCTGTGCAATGGCTCAGCCCCCTTTTTTCCATTCGCAACGACTTGCTTTGAACAGGGGTAGGTGGCACGGGCTGCCCGGACTTGGCACCATGCCACTTTTTTAGCCGCCTCATCGGTTGGGACCCACAGCTGCTGGTGTCAGGTCTGGAGTGGCTTAAGAATGTGTGCTGTGTCACATGCTCTTTTCGATGAGCATTCATACTTCACGCAGCCACATGCTGCTAGAACGCTTCGACACGAGATCCTGTTCCACATATCCCTAGCGTTGGCTTTCTAAATTCCTCGGGAGTAAGGAATGTTGACCGTACGACATGCTTCGACCATGATTATTGCATTTTCCGGAAATGAATGCGCCTAGCGAAATCTCTATCTCGGTTTCCCAGTAAGCCGAAAAGAACAACACGGAACTATTCAGTACAGTACACGCAGCTGTGGACATCGAATGATTAGCGTACATGAAGCCCCTAGTATTTTCTCAAAAGCCTCGAGGGCCTTGGTGAATGGAAGAGGAGGTTGCGGATCTGAGTCGACGAGGCCAACAATAGGAGACATACCATGAACCTTATGCTCGAGAATCGCTCCGTTTGACTGCTGGTGGATAATAGAAATCCCTTTACAATGACCGCCCTGAAACCTCCACTCATTTCTGAGAAGCTTTCTTAAATCCTATGGATCTAGCTGGCGAAAGGTATGTACAGGAAGCCGGCCATGAGGATAAGAACTGCCCTAGGTTGTGGCATTTGATTAATGGTATGGCCTAGTAGAAACTTTGTCCGAGGAAGTTGCCAAATTTACCGAGTTTGGATTCATCTGAGTCAACTACAGACTGGCTTCTGTAAGTAGCTCACGTTAGTGATACACGAATGTTGGATGAGACTGGGAATTCCCCTCCGGGTCTGGTGTTTGCCACAGCCAAATCGAAAGGACAACCACTCGGCGTCCCAGAGCTTGGGGGCATACAAAGGCAGCATTCCACTTCTTGGACGCTGACGGTCTCTGATTGCTTCAACGCCGGTCGCACATTCAGTCAACTTCATGGTTAGGCCTTTCATCTCCCTCGACCACGGTAATGAGGTTGTCACAATCACCGTTGGTCTAGGGGACAACTCTGTTACGGGCCTTGCTAGGCTCGCTTAGTCAGGGTGAGTGGCTAAGGGGTGATCAGACTCTTCGGTCCTGGGTACGAAGGAGTAGGGGGCACGTGACAGTGGGAGTAGCAAGTGTAACGAGATGTAGGGTGTACAATTTGTATTGAAAGTTGACCATGGAGGCCTCAAGGGCCACTCCCATGGGCCTGTCTACATACCTATAATTCTTGGCAAGGCCCCTGAGGCCCCCGAGGCCCAAGCACGGGGCCTTCTGGGCCATGTGGCCCAAGTGGCCCAACCGTCTTGGCTTCGGGTCCCTCCTGGGCCTCTTTCTTGGCGTGTTTGGTCTTGGCATGTTTGTACCTGCCAAGGCCCAGATTGTAACAAACTCGTCTCGAACTTTCACCATTCACAAGAACCTAATTTGCAAATATTCATCCTTCTTCTGCAAAGCCTTCACTAGTAACTATGAAGAAGGGAGTGACGGTCACATCAACCTGCCGGACGACTGGCCTGAAAGCTTTGAGCTTCTCTATGGATGGCTACGCTCCGGATAGGTCGAGGTGGCCAATTTTTACACGAACGGTCTGACCTCGCCAGCTCTTTTCTAGGTGTCCGTCTACACCGTCGCAGATCGTCTGCTCGCCGAAGTAGACCAATCCGTCGCCTTCGGTCGTCTTGGAGATCTTCAATGACAAGATTTAGGTAATTCCAAATGCTCGCTTCATCGAAGATCTCTTTGTCCATGGAAGCCCCCCACAACATCTTCGAAGCGTATATGATACGACACAGCACATTCTGGTTGACAACTTCAAACCAAATCGATTCTTGGGGATGGGAAATGGCTCTAGAGGGCGCATGAACGCTTCGGTATCGGTGTAGCAGTACAGATTGCAAAGGTGGTGTCAAGTGACTACGAGGGATCGAAATTACACCCATACTTGGAGCCGGGTTTCCACGACAGCACAGCGCGGGAACTCGTTCATGATGAAGATGGACAGCTTGTTCTCTTACTCTCGACCACCTGCATTGCTCTGGAGCAAACCCGCGCCCAACATTGCGGTAAACATTATCTAACTTGCTGAAGCTGAATTAAGACATAACTTTCAAGCGCGTTGAACCTTTTGACATGCTCAGTCTATTTCCATCACATCTTCTGCCGGTGTCTCAGGTGATGATGGAGAGGTCGTGGAGCTTTCAGATGTCGCCATTGCCGTCACTGTGCTTTTGTCCATGTCTCTTGGGTCTGCCTGGACGCTAGGCAGCTTGTGGATGATTTGTTCGGAGGTTCTGGATCTTCGAGATTTGCGCCTGCGTCTCTTGGCTGGGGGGCCAACACCAGAACCATCAACCAGCTCCACAACCTCAAAACTTGCAGACATGTCGCGAGCGGCCCTTCCACGCCCAGCATCCTTGGCTGACTCTCTTGATCTCCTCTTCCTGCTGGGTGGCCTGTCCATGTTATGTTGGCTCTCATTGGTGTCGGAATTGCAATTCAATGCTGTAAGCTTCTCTGAAAGTCTAGTCTGCCAGTAGCTGTAGTCTTGTTGGAGGACCGGTGGTGAGTCGACGTTTCCAGTGTCAGAATCAACTTCTTCATATTCGTCGGGTCTAAAAACTTCGATATCTCCATCGTAACCGTACTCGTCGTCAGACAACTCCTCTACTGTAATGCTGTCACTGCTGCTGCGCCGGTGAAACCTTGGGGAGCCATCTTTGACTGAATCTTGTCCGCCGCCGCGTCTTAACGATGGTGCTCCATCAGTTTGACGAGGTCCCATGAAGTGTGGGTTGGACGAAAATGCGACGTAGCACCTCTTGCGGCGCTAATAAGAGTGGTTTGAGGGGATCCCAATCTCTCGATACAAGTCTATAGATTTGAAGGGACGATAATATCTTCGGCATAGTACCAGAACATTCCAAGACTCCCAGACAACTCGATCCCTACAGAGAGTTTATGAACACTCTCAATTTAGTCGTTTTAGACCGCAGATTAAGAAGCCTTGTGGATTTTCTTGTAAACTTAGTGGGTGCGTCATGGCTGAGCAGTTGCGAGCACCTTTTATGAATGGGTATGTCATTGCAAGCTGCTGCTAGCATCACCGCGCCGCACTTTCAAGTCCCGCCGCGGGATGTTTAATTTCGGCTTCCACAAATTCATTGTCTGGTAGCTGGCCTTTTGACCTAACAACATTCTGTCAATTGCTCAATCAACAAGAATTTCACCAAAATTTTCTACTGATGGCTACACCCTCCTGTTTACCTTCTCTCCACCGAAACAGCACTGTGTGAGCCACCAGCACGTCGCAATGCAATCACTCCCAAAAATGCCGTCTTCTCCAACCATGCTCACGAAGGTCTGCCCAAGCCGAACGCAGCTTCGCCGAGAAGAATGATAGCTGACAGACAAGCAGTTTGAGTCTAAATCCTCGCGCGCCAAAGGCCTTGCCTTCCATCCCAAACGGTACGCATGCTACGCCGCAGATCTTTGCGCGCTGCAAGACTGATTCCCGCAGGCCATGGATCCTTGTCTCCCTCCACTCCTCTACGATACAGCTATGGGACTACCGAATGGGCACGTTGATTGACAGATTTGAAGAGCATGATGGACCAGTTCGAGGCATTGACTTTCATAAGACCCAACGTATGATTACCCAAATTTCGCGGGCGCGATGAAGGACTAACTTTATGCTCTAGCGCTATTCGTCTCTGGGTCTGTCGGACTACAACGGTTCACCAAGCTACAAATATACTGATGGTTGAATAGGGGGGACGACTACAAGATCAAGTTGTGGAACCACCAATCTCGTCGCTGTATAACCACCCTGAGGTAAGCTTACATTACACGTTGTGCTCCGTTGTGTCGGCTTTGATGATTGAAGCGTGTCTTGTGCCCCCGGAGCGTCACAAGGTCCAATTCCAGTTTCGTCTTGTTCATTCATCGCTGACATGCGGTGCTATGGAGTGGACATCTAGATTACGTGCGAACCGTGTTCTTTCATCACGAACTTCCATGGATTATCTCATGCTCAGACGACCAAACAATCAGAATATGGAATTGTGAGAGAAGCCATCTACTTTGCATTCGCAGCTAACCGCTCATTCATGATGAACAGGGCAGTCCCGTCAGAGCCTTGCAGTGTTAACCGGCATGAGTCCCTCTCGCATATCCGCTAGAGTGCTGTGTCTAATGTTTGATGAAAGGCCACAACCATTACGTGATGTGTGCGCAGTTCCATCCAAAGGATGGTGGGTTGCTTCATCCTGTTGTGGTATTTTCGGCTCTCCTTCCTAACGTTCTTTTCAGACCTTATCGTTTCGGCTAGTCTGGATCAGTCAGTCAGGGTGTGGGACATCTCAGGCTTGCGGAAAAAGCATTCAGCGCCGACTTCAATGACCTTTGAGGAATCGGTCCGTCAGACCCAAAATCAAGCAGACATGTTCGGGAATACCGATGCTGTAGTAAAATTCGTTCTCGAGGGCCATGACAGAGGGGTCAACTGGGTGGCGTTTCATCCCACCCTCCCGTTGATTGTTTCCGCTGGGGATGATCGATTGGTCAAGATATGGAGAATGAGTGAGACCAAGGCATGGGAAGTCGACACTTGCCGAGGTCATTTCATGAACGCCTCAGCGGCAATATTCCACCCTCACCAGGGTAAGCTTCATCCCTACTGTTCATTCAGAGGTCATTTCAAGTCATTGCAGTTGCTACTTCGTCCACTTTGAGAGGCCATCCCTGATTACAATATTCATAACCGCTATCGCTGACCATGCTCCAGACCTTATACTTTCAGTGGGTGAGGACAAAACTGTGAGGGTTTGGGATTTGAATAAGCGGACTTCCATACAAGTATTCTCTATGCCCTTCAAAGCTCCCAACTCTGTGTATACTGACCCGAAGTAGAGCTTCAAAAGAGAGAACGATCGTTTGTGAGTTGCCCAATCTCCAATCATATCTGTGACGAGTAATCTGAGTACTGATGCCGCTTCAGTTGGGTGATTGCTGCACATCCTGAAATCAACCTCTTCGCAGCAGGCCATGACAATGGCGTGATGGTCTTTAAGCTAGAGCGTGAACGGCCAGCGGCTGCAGTACATGCAAATCAGCTCTATTGGGTCAGCAAGGAAAAACATGTCAGGAGCTACGATTTCACTACCCAAGGGGAGTCCCCGTCTTTGACGTCTCTACGAAAGCTGGGTTCAAACTTCGTCCCTCCGCGAACATTGAGCTTCAACCCGGCTGAGCGATCGATTCTCGTGACATCCCCTGCTGACAACGGCATATACGAGTTGATCACTTTGCCTCGAGATGCCACCGGAGCTTCAGATCCGACCGATACAAAACGCGGACAGGGATCCGCTGCGGTATTTGTCGCGCGCAATAGATTTGCTGTCCTCAACGCGTCTGGCCTTGTGGAAATTAAGGATTTGAGCAATTCTACCACAAAGTCCTTCCAAGCTCCGTCAGGCACGACCGATATCGTCTACGGTGGACCGAGCTGCCTTCTCCTCCTTACACCTACCACGACTGTTCTCTTCGATATTCAGCAGAAGAAAGAACTTGCGAGCCTTGCTGTGGCGGGAATCAAATATGTCACTTGGTACGAGTAACCTGGCACTATTTGTCTTTTGTCTGGTATAGCTAACGTATAATTCAGGTCAAACGATGGGCTCCATGCCGCGCTTCTCTCCAAACACAATATCACAATTGGTAAATTGTTCCATTCCTTCAAAGTATCAGTGTTGCTTGGAGCGAGTTTCTGTTTTTCATATGGATGAATGGGTCGGCTCGACAAAGGACGGGACCAACTGACAGGATGAAACCTATGCCTTTATTTTGACAGATAGCCTTCGCCTCTTCCTTGTTGAAATCACCCTTGCCTATCTAGAGTCGACTGCTGACACGCAATGATAGTTTCTAAGAAGTTGGATCAAGTCAGCACCCTTCATGGTAAGCACAATATCACTAGTCTCGTGCACGATTGGTAGTGAAGCTCACCTTCATACCTTTGGCAGAAACCATCCGCATCAAGAGCGCAGCGTTCGATGACTCCGGTGTCCTCCTATACAGTATGTCCCTCAGAGGCGAAGAGAACCGGGCTGACGCGTGGCTCTAGGTACCCTCAATCACATCAAATACACTCTACTCAATGGCGATGGAGGCATTGTGAAGACACTGGAGTCAACAGTGTACCTCCAGCGAGTGAAAGGCAACCGTGTCTATTGTCTCGACAGGACTGCAAAGCCAAAGGTATGCTTCATGTCCATCTGCTGCTTCATTCTGTGGCTCACAACACTAATCTTCATAGATCATCACGATCGACCCAACTGAATACCAATTCAAGCGCTCGTTAGTCCTAAGAGACTATAGTCAGATGCTTCAGATCATAAAAAATTCCGCTCTCGTCGGCCAGTCAATAATCAGCTATCTTCAAAAGAAGGGTAAGTCTTCCTAATCCGTACATTGGGTAGCGGTATTGTTGCCTGAAATATTGTGCCACTCATTCCTTGCTTCGAAAGCTATTTGCTTACTTCTGCTTCTTTTAGTGCGTTGCTACGGTCCTTCATATCTACACCGAAAGCCTAGAAAACCGAAGCTCAAACCCTCTCTGATTCTTACTCTGAAATGACATGCTGATAATACTGATTGTCTAGGGATACCCCGAGATCGCTTTACAGGTGAGTCTAATCACGTTCGGATGCGTGGCATGTACAAGAGAGCTGACAAAGTGACTTAGTTTGTGACGGACCCCTCAACGAGATTTTCGCTTGCGATAGAATGTGGCAACCTTGAAGAAGCAACTGAGATGGGTACGTATCCCATATAATTGCTGACGATGTTGCGGAAGAATCCACGCATCCGTGCAATCAGTTTCGCCTTCTTCTAGAACGGCCATTAGTGTTTCATTATTGCTTGTTTCCCAGAATTCGGATCGTCAAGACTGACTGTCCTGTACAGCTCGAAAGCTTGATTCTGCAAAGATATGGGCAAACCTTGGGACGGAAGCTCTCGCACATGGCAACCACTCAGTTGTCGAGCTCGCTTACCAAAAACAACGACACTTCGACAAGCTCTCCTTTTTATACCTCTGTATAGCCGATACCGAGAAATTGAACCGAATGGCTTCAATCGCCGAGAATCGAGGAGACATGATATCACGATTCCAAAACGCCTTGTTCCTTGGGGATGTCGAGAATCGTGTACAGATGTTCAAAGAGATTGACCTTTACCCTCTCGCCTATCTACTCGCGAAATCGCATGGTCTGACGGATGAGTGTCAGTCTATCCTGGAAACAACCGGACTTTCGGAAGACCAAATCTCACTGCCTAGCCTCGGCGCTCCGGTGCCACCTCCACGGACAATCGTTCCTACTCACCACGCGAATTGGCCTATGAAGGCTGCGTCACATTCATCCTTCGAAAAGGCTCTCCTTGGCGAGGTTGGAGCGTCAGCAGACGAAGATGGTGATCCTGACCTAGTGGATGAAGATCTTCCAGCTGTTGGAGCAGAGAAAGGTCTGACTGCACAAGAAGACGAAGAAGAAACAGGTGATGGCTGGGACATAGGGGAGGATATCGTTCCCAATACAGCTGGCGCCGATGCAGATTTTGTGAACGTCGACAATCCAGATGCACCTGCATCTGCAGGAAGTCCAAGTAGCTCCGAAGCAGAAATGTGGGCTCGCAACTCTCCCTTGGCAGCGGACCATGTTGCGGCAGGGTCCTTCGACACTGCCATGCAATTGCTGAACCGACAAGTCGGGGCAGTGAATTTTGAGCCACTGAAAGCAAGATTCCTCGAGATATACCAAGCATCGAGAACATTCCTGCCTGCTATCACTGGCTTGCCGCCACTGGTTAACTACGTCCGGAGGAATGTGGATGAAACCGATACGCGCAAAGTCCTACCTATCATTCCCAGGGATCTCGAGTCCATCACGACGAATGAGTTGCAAGAAGGTTTCACCGCCATGAAGAGCAACAAGCTTGATGTGGGCGTCATCATTTTCAAGCGTATTCTCCAGTCCATGCTCGTCAATGTCGTCAGTTCTCAAACCCAAGTCAACGAGGCCAAAGCCATCATCGCCAAAGCAACAGAATATGCCCTTGCCATGAGCGTCGAGCTCGAGCAGCGCAAGTTAGCCGCCAGTGGCAACAAGGACGAAGCGAGCCTTAAGAGACAGCTGGAGCTCTCGGCATTCTTCACAGTCCCTCGATTAGAGGTTCCTCACCGGCAGCTTGCATTGATGGCTGCGCTCAAGCTGGCCTTTACAAACAAACAGTTCTTAAGCGCCCTGTCGTTTGCCAATCGCGTCATAGCGAACGGCGTTGCGCCCAAGCTAGTTGATCAGGTATGTTTATCTTCATATTGACGGAATCATGCACTGACGACGATTTACAGGCGAAGAAGATCAAAACCCAAGCTGAACGATCAGGTGCGAGTAACAAGATTGATGTCGAGTTCGACCCGTTTGCGGAGTTTGACCTCTGTGCTGTTTCGTATACTCCAATCTATGGTGGCAGTCCGAGCGTGAGCTGTCCATACGATGGCGCGAAATATCATTCTCAGTACAAGGGTCAGCTATGCCGGATTTGTGAAGTCTGTGAAATTGGTGCTGCTGCGAGTGGGCTGAGATTATGGGTCCAGGGGCTATAATGGGTCAAACCAAGCATTTCGTCGAGGGGGAGACAAAACGGGTTATCATGCATAGGTTGCCTGGATGATGGTTTACGTCAGTGGTTGAGATGGCATCGGCGGCGGCATACCAGATTACAGTTGGCCTGAAATAGAGAAGAGGTTACTCGAATCTGTTCAGTCGATGAAAGAGAATGAAGGCTAGCCTTAACCTTTACGTGCTGAACAAAGCACAGAGCACTCTCATGCATTAAACTCAGTATGTGACATTCTCGTCCGTGCGACACTCTGTGCTTATCAACCGAGGTTGCTGAACGCCGTGGATACTTTTACCTAGACCCTGTCCAGATTCGTGCCGATGCCTCACCGTGACACATACCGTGTCTGGCTAGTCCGGCATTTCTCCAACGTTTCCAGTCTTGGTCAATTAGACTTTATTCCACCAGCGAGCTTTTTCCCCACCCAGTTTGACTCCGGTCACACGACAAAGCTGCAATGGGATCATAAGCAGTCTCTGTTTGAGACAGGTGTGCGCAGGCTCACCATTCGAAAACGCCACTTCCGGATCATCCTCCCTGTGGATGCGGCCAACTTGGACCGACCAGCCTCAGTTTCGTGCAGTTTGCTACGTTTGGAGTATCACCCAGCAGTCTCGGAGATCTCAGAATGGATGTCACTCTTCCGGTGTGGGAGCAGTGGTAGGAAGTATAGGCTAGAGGATGAGCTTTGTCCTGGACAAAAGAAGACGGGAGATCATATTGCGGGATTTCCGCTGGAAGTCTGAGCAAGTTGGGAGCGGCATTTGCGGATAGGATGGGAAGTGACATGGCTACTATATTGGCTATAGGAGATATGTGGAATCTTGGGGTTGCAGGGAGTTGTGCACTGTCGGGCGGAAGACGATCGAGCCACAAACAGGCGGATTCGACAAGCTAGCCGGACATTGTAGGCGTTTGCCATAGTAATTGCCCAGTCGTCAACGATTCACAGGGATTGCTCTGCCACTAAATTCCTCCTGCGCAAGTTCTTTCATACCGATGAGGCAGGTCACGCCAGGAATTCTAGCTCCTTGTTCCAGTATGCGCTGCTATTGATGTCCTTCTCTTTTCATCATATCCAGTATGGCTTATGCAGCAACAGCCTTGTCGTACTGGTTATCAAAGTACAATATCTCCTAACTTTTGTCAGCTGGAAGCATTTGTCATAGTGATTTGCGTAATGTACACCGCTGCCCGCTTCCTCCGTCTTCGCAACAAGCCTCAACTTTGGTCTTTCCGGACATGCTGTATCTCCATGCATGATCAGTAGCGACCTAATGTGAATCTGACAGCGGTTGCCAGAAAACTTTGTAGTGGATATTGCAGACGTCCTTCGATATTCCATTTCCGTAACCGGTGTGAACTGTATGGCGCACCAGCCATAGCCACGGAATACGCTCGTCTTCCACAAAACCAGACGGGAAGGATTGTTCCGGATCTCACCAGGAAGCTCAAGGAATGGCGTCTTGCATCTGATATTTGCCAGCGGCGAAGACGCCAGGATGTCAATCTGGCCAACCGCCCATATCGATATCGACTTCTGGCAGGACAATTTGCGCGCCAACTTGGCGTGGCAGAGATATGGCAAATACAAGGATTTGAGGAAGAGGCCTTCGTAAGAATAAGGCGAGTGAGATCCTCATTCTCGTCCAGTAGAGTTGGTACGATATACCATTATCTGAGCAAACAGTGCGTCCCGGAGAATGGGGATTTCCCTTTGCATTGATGCAAGAGGGCTTTGTTTGTTGTAGTATGCAGTGAAGCATGCTTCGAGGACAGCTAGATTCGGAATTGTGAATTAGTGCTTTAAAATCCATCACCTTCCTTCCAAGGTCTGCCACACTCAACCGCACGACTCTTTGGGTCCTTTCCCCTCTCCAAAGCCTCGGCTTTGAGTTGATCCAGCTGCTTGCTTAACTTAGTCACCCTCTCTTTCTTCTCTGCTGCCTCCACACTCTCACCCCTGTTACTGTAATACAAGAGTGTCACATCTTCCTCCAACAGTTCTCGGCTTCTCAAAATATTTAACCAATGCTGAAGCTCAGCTTCTCCGCCAAAGCAAATTCCGTAACCATCACAGTAGCACTCATGCTGTGGCGGACAAAATTCGCTCTGGCCCGTGAAGATATACTGCCAGCTGTATTCCATGATCCGGCCAGAGATTTCATCCTCAAGCTCGGTCCGTAGCAGCCAATCTCGGTAGCGGACATATTCAGATCGAGGCCGTGCTAGGATGCGATCGCGGGAGACGGCGAACTGGGCGCAGCAAGGCTGGGAGATTGAGGCCGGTAAGGGATCAAAGGGATGAAGTTCTCTCCACACTTCGGAAGTGAAATAGCGTTCCTCATTCTTCTTGACCAGATCCCACTCCGCTTCGGGGCGATCGAGATGAAGCCAGTCAGGGCAGCCAGGGTCGTGGTGGCATCGAGAGTTGAAGTAGCCTTTTCGAGCCACGTGGGCGTCATTGAGTCGGCGAATAGTCACAGCGGTATCGAGATCGTTCAGAATATTGCTGTGCCATGTGCCTTGGTGTGGATGGAAGAACAGGGCGGTGTCCGGAAGCTCGTCGTAGTGGTCAATGATGTACGTCAGATACACCATCGCCTCATGCCCCTTGTTCTTCGGAATGCGTAGGGGAGCATTCGGATCATCATCATCGACAACATAGATGGCCGTGTTTAAGTCGGGCAAAGAAGTATTGACCCACGAGACGTCATCGTCCCTCAGCCTTCCCATCACTAAAGTCCGCGTATAGTTTTCAGAGGCAGGTTTAGCAATTCCTGGGGTAAAGTTAGGTCTTGATGGCTCCAAAGGCGCCGCGAAAATCCTGTCGTACATCTTGTTTCTGACATAATTGGGGAGGTAAAATAAGAAGAGTAGTGTGCTGAAAACCAGAGCCGGGATGACGGCTCTACGGCGAAATATCATCATTAGAAAGACTAGACACGAAAAGGTCGGAAGGTGATTAACATCGCTCGCACAGCAGAAATGGCACCAAAAACTATGATTGCGCAGGATATTGCCGATTTATGAGAGTGCACGTCCCTTGGGACTGCTGAAAGGCTACAGCGGCAACCATCAACATCCCTCCAGAGTGATTGAGGTTCAACGCAAAAGAAAATCTCGGAGCCTTTGTGGACATGTTATGGATCAGGGCTCGGAAAGAAGCAAAAGTACTGGGATGTGGTGAAACGTCGCGAAAATAGGACACGTGTAATGCTTACAGAGAAAGAGAGCTGAAACAACCTGGTCCGCAGCGGAAGTCAATGAAATGGTCAGCTGATTCTGACTCTCCAGGCTATTCGTTCCACCGACTGCCAAGACAAGCACCCCAGTTAAGACAATCCTTCCGGTTCTCTCCTACAGCAAGCCGACATCCTGATGAGCCTTAGGATGCAACAAACATGGCTATCTTTCGGGAGGAAACATCATCCACTCTTCTAGCCAGTCACTTGAACTGCTCTTTGGGCTGTGTCATAACGATGGATCGTGCAGTTGAAGACCGTAATCGCATCCCACCGCAGCAATAGTAAGTATTTGCCACCCGGACGTCAAGCACGCGGTACGTTTGTTTGCTTCTCGTTTCATGTGGAATAACTTACATTTCTCCCATCTACGGGTACGGCAACTTCCGTTCCAGCGATTTAACTACCCCAGTCACCTTGCTACGTTTTGTCGATAGCCAGTTTTGGATTTGGTCTCCTCGCTGTACCCAATTATCCCTGCTCAGTTTTACTCCTTTGGCCTAGCACTCGGTAATCTTGCTTGTCCCCATTCCCACCCCCTGCATTTCATTTTGCCCCGGCCTTCAACTCAAACCCCGTCCCAAGCCCAACAACCACTATGATACTTCCAACCAACTCCATATACGGCGAACTGTGATTTAGCCAAAACGATGGCTTGAACAAGTTGGAGAACCCGCTATGTAACAGCCCTGGTCATCACTTACTTGGTGAATAGGTATATGCACACAATAGAGAGTACAATTGTGGCTGCTCAAAGCCTTGTTCCTCCATCTCCATCTGCTTTGTGAGTGGTGACAACAATATGTAAAGTCCCAAATCTTTGAGTAGAGAAACGCGCCGTCGCTAATGCAGGCACCCATAAGATATGCCTTAAACGCCAGTCCCATCTTTCTTATATAGATAGCCTCCGGAACACGAAAGCGTGCAATATAACATAACCCTCTCTTCTTACGTATCCCCATCAATCACAATGTCCATCCTTCCAACCATCCTTCCACCTCTCCTTCCACTTCGCACAGTCAAACTCGGGCTTTCCCAACTTTACATTCACTGCATTATGCGCCCTACACATCCAGAACCCAAACACGTCTTGACCTTCCACCCTGGGCGCATTACCCGGCTGCGCCATCCAGTCCCGAAAGTCGTCGGCGCACACCCAGCAGGGGTAAAACTCTGAGAAGAGGGAGAGGAATTGCTTCATTTTCGACTGGAGTGTCGGTGGGGCAGAGTCGGGGTAGGTGGCTGTGATGGCGTGAAGAAGGGTCCAGGTGCTGCGGCCGAGTGTGTCGACGTCGGGAGGGCAGTCTGAATTTACGAGTGGAGGGGTTGATATGGAGGTGGTGGTCGAGAACGACGAAGTCTGGGCAGCAACTGGTGGATTGGAAGAGGTTTGGGCCTTTGTCATCGCAGCCCAGGATGCGAACGATGTGCAGGAACGGCAGCTACAATTGGCCCAAGTCAGTGAGGTTGATGTAGGATTGTGAGTAGGCAATACTCACGGTTTGCCATCCTTTCCTAGGACGACGCCTTTGGGGAATTTCTTGGGCAGCTCAGTACTTGCGGAAGGTGCTTTCGAGCTTGAGGCTTGATACCCGTCACTGTCTGACATCTCCTTCAGCTGGTCCTTAAGGGCGACAGAAAGGGAACTCAGCAAGAGAGACAAATGCGTGACGCATTCGTAAACATTTCTGAGTTTCTGGAGGAGCCGCACCGGCCTACCTTCTTTATTCGGACGGGCCTTTCGTTCATCACTTCCGCGGGCGCAGATTGTGGGGAAGACTGGTGATCACAAACAATTGTACTCGTTGCCAAACGCGTCCTACAAGAAGTCCTAGACGCGTCTCCTGTTCTATCTACCTTGTGTATTGCTTGTGGGTCGCCTTCTCTGCCCTATATCATTCGCTAGACGACCTTCACTATGTCCGACTCCGACCTGTCAGAGGCTATGTCGCCTACTCCGCCGGACTCGACACTTGAGAAACAATTACGCATTGAAGTCGGGAAGAGGTTCAAGGCTGGGACTGAGGATACAATGACTGTCAATCAAATACGGCAAGCCGCGGAGAAAAGCCTCGGTCTAGATAGCGGGTTCTACGTTGGTCACACTAAATGGAAAGCCGAGAGCAAGACAATTGTTCGCGATGAGATGGTGCGTGACAGGATCTACGCCTAAAGCTGGCGCGTTTACTGACCTTTTGCCTTCCAGGGAAAGCGACAAGCTGGAGTGCCAACTTCACCGGCCGTTCTTCCCGTCACCAGCCCTGCCAAGGTGGCCACGCGCTCCAAACCTGTCAAACCCTCAAAAACGTCTAGACCTCTGAAGCGCACCTCGCCAGATGATGGCGGTCGTGCGAGGAAGCGATCCAAGAAGTCCGAAGTCGAGTTAGAATCGGAAGATGCGCTGTCTTCACCACCTAACAAGCTAGAGGAACAGCCAGAAATAAAGCCAAAAGCAAGGCCAAAGCCTGTTGTATCAAAGTCGGCCGCTAAAACAAAGCCTGAAAATGGCAATGCCGCTAGGGCCGAGGATGAGTCAGAAAGTCCTCTGTCGGACAGTCAAGACGTCGACTCGGAATCAATGCCTGAGAAGTCCAAAAACTCAAAACCAGAAGAATCCGAAGGCGAGATGTCAGTCGTCATCGACAAAGCCCCAAAACCGAAGAGAAGGAAGCGGAAAAGCTCAGAAGCCGCTGAAGGTGGGGCAAAGAAGCCAAAAGCCTCCAAATCCAAATCCGAAGCGGAAGTGGATCCGGACGATGCAGAGATCAAGCGCCTTCAAGGTTGGCTGGTCAAGTGCGGGATCAGAAAGGTGTGGTGGAAGGAACTCAAGCCGTACGAGAGCTCGAAAGCGAAGATCAAGCATCTCAAGGACATGCTTTCGGATGCTGGAATGACAGGCCGGTATTCGATTGAGAAGGCAACCCAGATCAAGGAGGCACGGGAGCTGGCGGCAGATATCGAAGCTGTAAAGGAGGGTGCCGAGCGGTGGGGCAAGGACAATGACGGTTCCGAGCAAGACGGCGACAACAAGTCGAAGCGGCGTCTTGTTAGAGGAGCCAAGAATTATGACTTTCTGAGTAGTGATGGTGAAGAGACCGACTGAGTCGAGTCATTTTCTTGGATTGGAACGATATCCGGAGACGCCATCTGTGTACTACAGCGCACATCGCCCCGTATCATATCAAGTGCCTGAGCTAGATAATGAGCACTTATGGCTGCCTCAGAACTAGCCAGCGTTTGACCTCGTCATCCACTAGATGAATTCCATTCGCGGTTCACTTTATGCTTTTTGCGCTACTCATCCGTTGTGCAATCAGGCTGAAAACTGCAACAGACGATATAAAGAGCACCAAATTGTAGAAAGCATTGCGAGAGTACCTGCAAGATGCTTAGTTGTACATTTGTCCTCGGATATTTTGGGACTTACTCATTCTCCTCAGCCTCTGTGCGCGCCTCGACAAAGAGCCGCCTCAAATTGGGTAACGCCATCATTAACAAATTGATGGAACAGTACTGATAAACCGTTGTTCTAGGTAGATGAGCTTACAGATAGGTAGTGTGAAGCAAGAAGCGTTCGTCTCTAAATGGAGGGTTGTCAGCCAGAAGGGTATTAGGCTTGGCGTTCTCAGTAGCCGGAATTCTAATGTCTGAGAGTCCAAATGAAATTGCCTGAACTACGACAAACAACAGCTACCTTCTTCTTAGGCTGAGCGTAGAAGACCCCTCACTGGTGTATTCATTCAGCCATTGATTCCGATTGGTTGCAGGCGGCGTTTCCCCTACAGAAGTGCCTCTACCCTACTGATCTCCTGCGGAGGCGCGACTTGAGTCGCTGCCGATGCTACGCTCAAAACCATGGCTGTAAACAGGATGAGAAATGCTCTTGGAGCGGGACCTCGCAAGGGGGAGACGTTCGAGCTGCGGGCCGGCTTGGTGTATGTGCAACGTGCCAGGCTCCTTGTGACAGCCGATGACTGACAACTATCTCAGGTCTCAATATGCATACGAGAGGTACCTCACGCTTCAGAAAGACTTCGCCCGTACAAAGCTAATATGCGAAATTCAGGAAGGAGGCTATCCAAAAGACCATAATGGCAATGACGTTGGGCAAAGATGTTTCAGCGCTATTTCCAGATGTTCTCAAGAATGTAGCAACCTCAGACCTTGATCAAAAGAAGCTGGTTTACCTTTACCTCATGTACGAATCCGTGGGAAGACCCATCTCCCACCGGAACATTGCTGATTCTCCTTGCAGGAACTATGCAAAATCACATCCCGAACTCTGTATTCTGGCGGTTAACACGTTTGTCCAAGACTCGGAAGATCCGAACCCACTGATACGAGCCCTTTCCATACGGACGATGGGATGTATCAGAGTTGACAAAATCGTCGACTACATGGAGGAGCCATTGCGAAAGACACTGAAAGACGAATCGCCATATGTCCGGAAAACCGCAGCGATTTGTGTGGCAAAGCTGTTTGACATCAATCCTACTTTGTGCTTGGAGAATGGATTTCTGGAGATCTTACAAGAGATGATCGGAGACCCGAATCCAATGGTCGTTGCAAACTCAGTAACGGCCCTGGCGGAGATCAATGAGGCCGCCCCTGAAACAAAGGCACTGCAAATAACACCGAACACGCTGAGAAAAATGCTGATGGCACTCAACGAGTGTACTGAATGGGGTAGAGTGACGTTGTTGTCTACACTGGCAGACTACAAGGCAGCAGATGTGAAGGAGTCAGAGCACATATGTGAAAGAGTCTCACCACAATTCCAGCACGTCAACTCCAGTGTTGTCCTTGCGGCAGTCAAAGTCGTCTTTCTTCATATGAGGTATATCAACCCGGAGGCTGCCAATGGATATCTTAAGAAGATGGCACCACCACTTGTCACTCTTGTTTCCTCTGCATCCGAAGTCCAGTACGTCGCGCTTCGAAATATCGATCTCCTCTTGCAGAAACAGCCGGACATCCTTAGCAAGGAATTACGTGTCTTCTTCTGCAAATACAACGACCCACCATACGTCAAATTCCAGAAGCTTGAGATCATGGTCAGGATAGCAAACGAGCAGAATGTAGACCAGCTTCTTGCCGAACTGAAGGAGTACGCCATAGAAATGGACATGGATTTCGTGCGCAGAGCTGTGAAGGCCATCGGACAAGTCGCTATCAAAATCGAAGCCGCAAGCGAGCGTTGCGTCAATGCTCTACTTGACTTGATCAACACGAAAGTCAATTATGTTGTCCAAGAAGTCATCGTTGTCATCAAAGACATTTTTCGGAAATACCCAGGCTACGAAGGGATCATTCCTACATTGTGCAAATGCATAGATGAACTGGATGAGCCAAATGCCAGAGGATCTCTGATATGGATCGTTGGCGAGTATGCCGACAAGATCAGCAACGCAGGCGATATCCTTGGCGGTTTTGTGGATGGGTTTGCCGAAGAGTTCTCCCAGGTTTGTGACCTTCCCTTCCACTAACACAGTGTTGCTAATCCCTCCTCACCAGACCCAATTGCAAATCCTGACAGCAGTAGTGAAGCTCTTCCTCAAGCGTCCACAAGCTGCTCAAGGTCTGGTCCAAAAAGTGCTGAAAGCAGCCACTGACGAATCCGACAACCCCGACATTCGAGATCGAGCTTATGTATACTGGCGATTGCTTTCCAATACCAGTGACCAAAATGCCCCAAAGAACATCATACTTTCAGAAAAGCCTCCTATCACGACCACAATCCAATCGCTACCACCTGTTCTTCTCGATCAACTTCTTACAGAACTTTCGACACTTGCATCAGTCTACCACAAACCTCCAGAACAATTCGTAGGCCAGGGTCGTTTCGGAGCAGACGCTGTGCAGAAAGCTGCGATCGAAGAACAAATGCGGAATGCACGGGAAAATCCTCTTGCAGCAGTGGCTGCCGCTGCCGCTGTACAAGGAAAGATGCCAGAAGACGACCAGACAAATGCAGAAAACCTCCTCGACATAGATTTCGATGGCGCAGCACCTGCATCAGCACAAGAGAAACCAATGAACGGCTTGTCTGGATTAGAGGGACTTGCCGGAACTCCTCAACGAGTAGCTTCGCCAGCTAGTGCTACCTTACCACAACAACCCAAAAACAATCTTGATGATCTGATGGGAGTATTTGGTAATGGAGGTTCCACAGCAGCTGCATCTAGCTCATCTGCGTTTGGTGGCATGTCTGACAGCGATATTTTGAATGGATTTGGTAGCATGAATATTTCAGAACACGGCCAGCCGGCTCCACTGCAATCACAGATGCAAGCAGGTGGAGTTGGGAAGAAGACCAATGAGGACTTGTTGTCTTTATTCTAGCAAGGTGAGCCAAAATGAAATGACCAGCTGCTTACCTTACTGCCTCTCTGTTCTGCGATGCTGCCTTCTGCGTGCATGTCCCCCCACTCCTGTCCAAATAACGCCCCATACTCAGCGACCACCAAAATACATGTAAGAATGGCTTCGCGAAATCCAAGCCCCGTCCAAAAGCACCAAGATTCTTCGTCTCTGCAAGCCTACGTTCTTCTGCTAGGAACTATATCAGCGTATCCAAAGTTATGTCGTGGTCTTGCGGCACGTCTCAATGGCGTTAGGTAGACTGCCCACATAGCTCCGATGAGGCCAGAACTCAATTCCTGCTCAAACACCACCAAAAGACCTCGAGGCGTCTTCAGCCGAGTAAGTTTCAACTTATCTGCTTGTGAAAGGTCACACGTTAAACGGAACAACAAACCGCTTCGATGATTCGTACCCAGGCCTTACTATTGGATGTAAAGATCGTAGTTGACGATACCACCGCACCATCTTTCGCTCTTGTTGCCCATTCTTCAACGGTGCCTGCGACGGTAAGTTCAAAGTTCGTCGGAAAATATTCGCTGAAACAAGGCCAGGAGGCCACTGACAAATCGATGTTACAAGAAGTTCAAGACCAAGGAGATAAAGCTGGACGATGATCACCCAGAAGCTGTGGAGACCTCACCGACCTGTCTTTGCACTCTCTCAGCACTTATCTTTAGGGATAGCGCTGAGTCCTACAATAAAGCATGGCATGCATTCGTCGTTGGCGATAAGTATGGAGTCGAAGTAGTCAAGAACGACGGCAAAGCTTGGTTCATTGAGAAGATGAATGTTTGTCTTCTGGCCCACAATACCCGCGGTGCTGCGGCCCAGAAAGGCTAGATCCGCTTCTTCAAGGTCTTCTACGACAATGGAAAACCAGGGATCCAAGATCTCAGAGCAACCGTGATACAGCGACCGCCAAAAGCATCGGAGAACTTTTCCAACCCCTCGTCCAGAAGGTCGCGGCCCAAATTAACCCCACTGGGCCTGAGTACAAGAATGCCGAGTGCAAGAGTGCCATGGGGGAAATAGAGGAACTTAATACAGCGTTGAGGTGGGTGTACTGTGATGCCAAAGGCGATGGCGACGAGAGAGGAAAGGCATTCCGGCGCGCTAGGGAGAAAGTTGCGAGAGAGGCGAGGTGGTTGGTGGAGTATGATTTGATCGGGGGTATTGCGGACGCAACTACGGCACTGGGAGCGGATTTGCTCAAGTACCTGGGATCAGAGCACAAGGAGCATAGGTTTTTGACTTGGGGAGATCGACTTGCAAGGTGAAGTCTGGAGGTATAGATGCAAAGGGATGAGGTGTGAGAGGGAGAACAGGACAAGGCCGGAGAGCAATCATCAAGAATAAGAAGACAAAGTTTCCTCTCGCACGGTCTTAGACGTATCTTGCAATGCCAGTAAATCTCAATTCAGCGAATCGGACAACCTCCTCCGCATCTTCCTTTTTCGGCGAGCTCTGTGAAGACCTAGGCAATTCCTGCAACTAATACCCCATTGCTATCAGTGTTTTAGCTTGCCTATCTTCAAGTTGAACCTTGCCCGCGATAGAACCCATGACCAAGTTATGTAGAGCTTGAGGTATTGCCGCCATCTCGAGGTGAGGTAGAATTAGAAACCGCTGGGCTTGTGGAGCAAACGTTAAGGGCAGTCACAAGCGTACTTATGGCATGGTTGGCACCCGAAGCCGGGGAAGAAGCAGTTGGCATTGTTTCTTGCTTGGTTGTCAAGGGTCGACTGTTCGTTGGTTTTTGATCGTAGAAGCTGCAAAGACAAGGTATCTCTCAAGAATCTCCGCGAAAGAGTGAGATGCGGAGACAGTGCTTGCTTTTGAAGCTGCTGCTACTAGAGCTGATACCCTTTTACCTTGCATTGCTTTCCGAGGTAGAGTCCACGCCTCTTTCGGGAGGACGATGACGCCTTCAGAATCCAGGGAAGCTCCTTTGCAACGCCTAACCAGCTTTCTAACCGCCAAGGTTGATATGTTGTGTAAAAGAATCTTGTTAGCTAACTTGAAGATAGCTAGCCGGGACTCCCTGGTGAGGTTGGGTGGTTGGCTATTGAGCCTATCTCTCGGGCTCCTGCTTGGCGGTCGAGCAAAGCGACAGGTTGCGACTTGGAGTACTGTAGAAGACCATTACTTACAATTGCCAATCTTGGTGTTTAGGTTGATGTAAGCGCTGATGGAGACACTAAGCAGAGCGCGCACCGGGTAATCGAGGCCAGAAATATATGTTAGTACCATCGAGGGCGAAAGCCTGGATCATCATGCACTCCGGATATAGCGATTCGGGATTCTTGGTCATAATTTCAGAGCTGCTGGCAAATGGTGAGATCTAAATTCCTCGTAATTGTCATCAAGATAGGCTTTGAAGTGCCAGCTCCGCATACGCAAGATTGTTGTAACGGACACTCCAATTCCACATCACGTTAAGTCACTCTAGTATCGGTATATCCGCCTTAGAGCAGGCTGCTAACGGTTGAGCAGAATGAACATAGCTGCTCCTAGGTTGCCTCACTTTAGTTGTGATAGTCGATTTTGAAGCGGGTGGTTGCTTTAGCGCACGTGACGGCGAGTTTCGTTGTGGCCTCATTCATCGCCCGCCCGTGCGCCCTGGATTGGCCGTCTTACCTGAAGGTACGTGAATATAGGTGCAGGTCAAGGCTATCTGCTGAAATCGCAAATTCCGCCGAATTGCATGGTATTAGGGCTGCTGAAACTACACCTTCAACTTGTAGCTTTGAGCGCAAATACTTGTGTTTTGCCTGAAGTTTGCCTACCAGTTTGCCCAAGGCAAAGTGAGGCTTGGGGCAAAAATGTCCCTCAGCCGCAAGCGTTGCGCTGTTTGAGGACCACACACAGTCTGCCGGTAACATCTTGCAGCAAGGTGAACATAGTGAGGAAAGCGTCAGGGAGAGTGAAATTGCGGAATCACTCATTAGCTATTCCTATCTTCAACATCCGCCACGAAGCTTTTCTTCACCAAGCATTAACATGCATTCACCGCAAGCTGGTATAGATACCCCTTTGAATGCTATATCGACCACACCTACAGTGACCCGCGACGCCGGCTCAGACAGTGAAAGCGATAATGGGGAACTACCCCACAAATTAGTGAAATCCCAGCTCAAGTCAGTAATCACTCTCCTGCAGCCACCACTCCGACGTACATTCGCTGACTCATCGATTCTACAATAGTTTATTCTGGTCTGCAGAGTGTTCAGACTGTATCATCAAGTCCCAGGCGCTGCAATGGTCGGTGCACAGAAGCATTTTGAGTCACCGCTGCAAGTGGTTCAAGAATGCCTTGAGCGGCGACTTTCAGGTGTGCACCGCTCCCATACCCGTGCGGAGCCCAGTAACCAAAGGCCGTAGGAAGCCAATACGAGCGTTCTTGACATGGCCGAAGACGATCCGCATGCAGTTGAGGGCCTCCTAATTTACGTCTACACGTTGGAGTATCCCGACTGGAGAATTACTCCGAAAGATGACAAAAAGAATGCAGGCGCCGGAGGCTCAGTACCATACGGAAAGAGCAGTATTCCGGCTGCGAGGTGGGAGACACACCTCGGCTTGTTCAAACTGGCTGACAAACTATGCCTACGAAGGCTGAAGGCAATGGCCAAGAGGAGACTTCAGTTAACAATCCATGAAGAGTGGACACTCGGCAACTTCCACCAGCTCCTTGAGGAGCTCTGGCATATGCAACAAGCAGGTGTTGAGGAAGTGAAGGCCGTAGCACTGAAGGTGGTTTCAAGCAACGCAGCTGACCTTATGGTCAAGCCGCAGTTTCAGGATCTTCTCTCTGGGGACTCGTCATTCAACATCGATCTGATCAATCAGTTGATTAGCAGTTTTACAAGAAGAAGCAAAGAAATGGAGAAGAATTTGGAACTGGAACGCCGGAGAAGCGAACGCAATCGAAAAGGTCTACAAGAGGTAGTGAACAGCTGGGTAATCGTATCGTCGTACTGCAATGTCACGAACAAGGGCAGTGTATCGAGAATCTTGGATAATTGGGAGAACCCATGATAGCAATAATGCACGCGTTGTCATCGAACCACTCAGTGGTCATTGTGGTTGCTCTGCATTGTAGGATCACTGCACGTGCCAAGGCAGAAGGCACATGGTTAATCAAGTTTTTGATAAGGGAGATTTTTTGAAGGTGAGGCGTGCGCACCAGCAGCTAGCTCCCGCTATTGCCGCGATAGATATCTCAAGGAACACATTGTCTGTTTTATCTCCGCTTGGCGGCGATTACTTTTGGTGCACGCCCTCCGTAAAGCGCTGAAGGATCATGCCAGCTGACATATCGGCACGAATTCGACATGGACATGGGCGTTTCAGTGTTCAATGTTTCCTTAGGAAACATCTCTTAGTCGCCAAATCTGATCATTGCACTGTACAGCCTAGCTAAATGTGCTCAACATCCCGATGACACGCCGTCATTTACTCCTTCCTTGGGCAAAGATATGGCCCTCAGCTTTCTATGTTTTCACATACAACGTCTCTTCCTGTTCGACGAGACGAGACACGCATGCTGCAAAACCACACTAGCTAGGCCTCAGCAAAGGGGAATTCCATTTCTCGGAGCGTTATGATGCTCGAACAGTGTTCTTCGACTTTACCCCTTCACATTCTAGCTTGAGATATTTTCATCGGGAAGCCCTTCTTTTGTCACTTCTTTCACGTTCACGCCAAATCTTCAGCCTTCAGCCTTCTCTCATGGCAACCCAGACACGGTCACCACCCGCACAATGTCGGACTGTAGCGACGAGGTAGCCCGGCTGTTCTCCAACGCTACTAGTGACATTGAGTCATTCCACCACCTGGAGAAGTCGACGGCCAATCCACGCTCTGCTTCGAACCGCGGATCATTTATGCGCAGCCTATCCTCCACGTTACCACCTCTGTATCATTTCCGCTTCACCTTTCGTTTCATTCGCTACCTGGTCGCCATCGCCACAACCGTCCTCATCTTCGGATTATTCCCCGCCCACGGCACGCGACTACCGACAAAGGTACCGCATCCATTCTCCAATAAAGCTGCTTATCGGTTGGAAAGACCGAAAGATACCGGGATCATTGGTTTGATTTTCTTTGGCAGGCGGGACAGAGCATCAATACTCGATTGCTATCTCAGGAACAACCTTGTCAGTAGTGGTGGCTGGTTGGATGAGGTTGCCTGGGGCGTCAATACTAATGACACCGGTGACCTCGCGTACCTGGACAAGCTACTGTCTGCAACCTCTGCTTATCGCAAAGTGGAGCCTAACAATAGATCGTACTTTGGTCTTTGGAACGAAAGCCTCGAGGCCGGGAACATCTACGTCAAATTAGATGATGTTGTCTATATTGACGACGATGCCATTCCTCTTGTTGTTAACACCCTCGTCACCAGCGCGGAATCCGTCATCGTGTCTGCCAACATGGTTAATTCTCCAGAGTTGAATTGGTCGCAGTACCGGACTGGCGCCATCTTGCCATACCTCCCTGATCTCAATTACGCCCGCTCCACCGATTTATCGACCACGGAAAATCCAAAATGGAGAGCGTCTGAGTTGCCAGACTGGTTCGGACCAGCAGAGTTCAGGGCTCCAGAAAGCAGAGACGACTGGAATGACTACATTAAGAAGCTCATCCCAAGGCTGAAGGTGATGGATGAATCAGATCACGGTTCTTCAGAGTTACCATTCCATCGCTGGCTCCCAGTGGGAGGTCAGGCAGCGATCCAGAAGACACCAATAGCTCAGACCGAGAACGGCGCCTTCGGCGGTGGATGGTGGAGCTGGGCCATAGCTGCACAGCAGCATTATTCGTTCTTCGATAACTTGGAAAGCAACCGCAAGAACCTTTACTACCTTCAACACGGCTCCACCTCAAAGGTAGATGCCATCTGGGACAACACTGGCGAAAGGATCAGCATCAATTTCTTGGCCCTGAGAGGTGAAACGGTATTGGATCACCTCGATCGGATGCAGGCAAACGGCAATGATGAGGTATTTCTGAGTGAGGAATTACCGAAGAACTTGAACAAACGTAAGCGTCACCCAATGCATCAGTCGCCATTCAAGTATGCAGCTGGCCTTGTGGGGCCTATGCTTTGATCTGCTAGCCTCGCTGCCGTTCTGATAAGACACCCATTATTGAGAGCAAATTGCTGACTAGTACGCAGGCCTGCTTGTCCACACTCAAGCTCTGGCATCTCATTACTCTTTTGGCCCACGGGGCACACTGGACACAACCGACGTGCTTGGGCGATACCGCGCATATGCTATTGAGAATATCTGTCCCGGAAGATTTGTTCATCCTGTGTGGTAGTCTGAAGGGGATACCCAGTGTCTTTTAATGACGAATACGGACTTTGAGCATGGCATTAGGCGGCCTGGCGTTCAAAAATGTAACTCGACGGGAAAATGAAGGTTCATGATACACCTCCTGCGCTTACGTTAGCAGCATTGAGCATGGCAAGGCAAGGCACGGTACGGAAGGCGTCGACATCACTTCATTTCTGCCTTAGACATGAGAAGTACGGAAATAGATTCAGAGATACCCATGAAACTTTCTACTTTAGGGACTTGAACAATGAAGTCGCCACGAGCGTCGCAGCCTGTCTCAAGCCATTGCCAATTATACGTAGGGTATGTGTTTGGATAGAAGGGGGTAGGGCACCTCGCAGACAACTTGTGTAGTAGCAGGCATTTTAGGAAGGAACCAGGACAGGATAAATGTAGCCGGAATCAGGAGGATCTGGCTACCCACCGTCATATGGCAGGGTACAATCCGCACTAGGATGTTTGGGTCAAGACTGGGCGTGGCCAATAGTAAATCCGAGGAGGCAAGAAGGCGATGAGCATGTCCAGGCAGCTTGACGGCTGCGGTTGATGCCCTAGGCCTGATATGGAATTAAGGCATACAGGCGTTTTCTTGGTGCTTGATCGACATGTTCTAGGCTAGAACGAATGTCTCAGCAGAAACATATATCTCCCCACAGGCAATGGGTGGCCTATTGGTGTGATACAAGTTACTAAGCATCGTTTCTTAATTGGAATATTGCGGTATATTTGGTAATGGTACCAAATACATGCGTAGTGCAAAAGCACACTACTTAAGTCACCGCCCCCAAAGCTTGTGCAGGAGATAGGCAGAAGTTTTGGCGGCCTATGATTGGTTAAAGTTAAGTTGGGCATTGGTGGGAATATCCCGCCTTTTCGAAAGCCATTGGTTTCCATCAGGTTCTCGTTTCACCTGCGAGCCTCACTCTTTGTAGGATTTGACTTGGGTTGTGGGGGGCCGTGTACTTTGTTGGATTTCTCAAAAATTGATTGGCAAGGCTGGGTGACTCAGAGACTGGGGTGTTTGCAAACGGCAGCCTTGTGCTAGACTGTTGGCCCCTTCGCTTTCGATTTCGTCGATTTGTTGCTTCTGACCTGTTTGCCTTCAAAATTCAGCCTCAATCTTTTCTGAGCAGTCCTTTCGCTTTCGCATTTAGATTCAATTTTTTGGCGCCTTTTAGGACTGCAGTGGCAGTGAATTTCCTATAAACATACCTTCACTTAATTGTTTGTCGAAGTCATGGAGCCTTCGCCAGAAAGGGATCCAACGCAGATTGATGTTCTAGGTTGGAGTTTTACGGGGATCGGTGGCGGCGAAAGAGAGCTTGCGCCGCCTCCGCCACCACACATAACTGAGAGCGAGGAAGCCGCGGACGCACTCCCCGGCGAGTTGCGGGTGGACGAGAGCTCCGCAGAAGCTGCCGTTCCCGGTGTCGCCGACGGTGTCGCTGACACCGACATCGGTGAAGGCAACAATGATCAAGACGTCGCTGGGCCTCAAGCTCAAGACCAAGCGTCAGGCGCCGAAAACGCAAGCCCTTGCAAAATCTGCTTCACCAACCTCGACCCAGAGCAGGTTATTTATCTCAACTGTGGATGCATCTATTGTGTCGAATGTCTCAACGCTCATTTCAGATCTGGTCTTGCCAATAGAGCAAGTTATCCGCCCACATGTTGCGGTCCACCGGCCATCGATGTGGCAGTAGTTCAGGGCTACCTTGATGACGATAACATGATCCGTTACCACACGATACAGGAAGAGTTTAGCGCACGTCTCCCACTTTACTGTGCCAGCAAAGACTGCGGTACGACTTTCATTGGTGATGCGGCACCAATTGATCTCCAAGGGGATCAGACGATGGTTTTTTGTCCCGAATGCGCTCTTGAGACATGTGCAAGGTGCAGAGAGCTTCGTGCCGCCCACGTTGACAATGAGGGAGTGCTTGAATGTCCCGACAGTCTCGCTCTGGCTAATGTCAAGGAGATGGCTGAAGAAGAGAATTGGTGCCGCTGTCCTGGATGTCGGCATCTGGTTGAAAAGATTGACGGTTGTGATCACATGATGTAATTCACACTCCCTCCTCCAGAGGTCTTGCGAGCTAACAGAAAATTAGCTGTGACTGCAGAACGGAGTTCCACTACGTCTGTGGCGAACAATACAGCAACGATGGACGCTGTGGCTGTACTCTACACATGGGTTTGAACAATGGTGGGGATCAGGGTGACCAGGACGGCGGCTTAGACGAGGTAGCAGAGCCAGCTGAAGGAAATTTGGAGCACCAACTCCCTGAACATATTCGGGGCGATCTTCACCTATCATACGATTTCCCATTCAACCTCCCGGATGAACTCGGCCAGACGCCGGCAGAGGTAATACAATTCATCATAGACGATATGCTGGTCTTGCTAGATTCTGGACGTGAGGAGGCGCGGGATGAGGTAACAGCCGATGAAGACCAGGTCATGCAAGAGCCTGAGGATGCAGATGCTGTTGAGCCTGCGGGGATCGGCTCTGAAGCCACAGAAATCGTAGAAGTTGCAGGCGCGCACCACAGAGTGGAAGAGGTCGCAGGGAACGCAGATGATGGCCACGAGGTCCAAGTTCAGGGGCAGCAACCCGCTAATCAAGCCGAGGAAGAAGGCGAAGGAGAAGAGAATGGAAACCTACATGCCATGACCGAGGCGGCCAGAGTAGCCCTCGCAGATTTCCAGAAAGCAAGTACTGAATTACAGACGGCAGCTACAGCACTCGTCCGCATAAGACGTCGACGAGCGGAGAGGGCGCTTGCTGCAGCTGAAGCTGCCGCACCGTTCGTCCCACCTGGTAATCGTGGTGGAGGACGAGGCCATGGACGTGGGCTGGCCGGTCGAGCTTTAGGTCGAGGCGGTCGTAGACGTGCCGAGGGCTTGGGAGACCAGGTTCCAGGGGGCTAGAAGCTGCGTCGTGGCCACGGTTCGCTGCTTGCCGAAGCATAAAGAGGGGGAGCCATGAGATTTTCGAAGATAACTTACACGCTACAATTCCTATGTCCACGCCTTCCGAGAGGTATGGACTGGGTTTCTGTTAATTTTTCCCTTTTTCCCTTGCTATCATGTCTACCGGCGTGGGAGGAACGAATTTTGAGAGGACAATTCATGCTAAACGGGGGAATAGGTACAAGGCTTGCTCGATGGTTTAGCAGGGTTTACACATACAAGCATATCCACAGGATCAGAATCTTAATATACCAATGCAATGCAGAAGCTGATGTCTCCGCAAAGTTCCGTAATGTAAACTTGTGGACTGCAAAAAATTGCCGAGACAAGAACATGGAATGTAGCCTTCCTTACCTTGGGGCTCCGGCCACGCCAAGCAAAACTCTCGTAGCGTCAATCCCGCCATTCACACGTTTACGCCCTCGATCCTGACCCGTTGAGACGCCTAACGCATCACTGCATCTCCAAAAAGACGTTCATGTCTCAATATGAGAGAATGCCCCAGCGTGCATCTCCTCTTTACAGCTGTTGCTTGCATTCTTAGCAATTGCAACACAATCAGCATATTTCCACATTCTCAAACATCTCAATGATACTGCTTTAGGCTACCCTCTTCAAGGCTACGATGGTGGTCTGCAAGTTTTTCCTGCAGGGAAATTGCCGATTTGGCGGTGAGTGCCTCGATGTTCTTCCATTCCTGACAGCTGCCTTGAATATGCCTCTGCCTTGCGCAATGAAAGAAGTGCGGAGGCTGGGGCAGGCGCTTGCGGGTCTGATTTGCGGCTGACGATGTGGAACAGATAACTGCAAATATGAGCATCCACGCGAGCAGCGCAATAATACGTTCGCTTCACAGAATCGCTTTGGCGTGTTCCAAAGCCCTACGAATAGCGGTGGAGGCGGAAACATTGGTAAGTCAATTTCATGAGACGATCGTCACGTAGACTGGGGTGGTTGTGCATATCTTGCCTATGTCCGGTAACAGCACACCTTACAATAGCTACCGGCTCTGGTCTGCAAAATCTGTTGATTTCATCATGTCTAGCAGAAATATTCGCCAGCGGCAGCTTGGCGGCGAACAAGGGTCGTTTCCTTGAGGTTACTGCGTTCTGCAGACATTAGCAATCACATCCTCTCCAGATGAACTTCTAGGAATCGCCCGCAGCTCTTCTTTCTTGGTAGCTGACTGAGTCAACATTTAGCTCGGAGAGACACCCCGTACAATATCAACATAGCCGATATCAGGAACGACGTCACAGACGGCAAAGGTCGTCCGAAATGGCTTCTATCAAGCTACGGCCCAGGTAGAAATCCACCGGCTTCCCTCTTCGAAGGCAACGAATACAGCTTTGAAGAAGTCCGACTTCGTTTCTACGAACTGCGGGCCAATGGCAAGATAGACGAAGCGAATCAAGAAGCCAGTAGTTTGTGGTCAAAAGCTGAACAGGCGATGAACGATGTCCTCAACAATACTGGCAATGCTGGCAAGTTTATAGAAGACGCAGAAACGAAACACCCGAATCGACTAGACTTCACCAAAGTTGACGGCACGAAACCCCGTGACCAGGTCATCAAAGAAGCCGAGTCTGGCAATAGCCTCGGAGGGTCTTCTGACTTTGGTCAATCAAACGCTTTCGCAAAGCCTACAACAGCATTCGGCCAACCTAATCAACCCTCTAGCTTTGGTGGTGGAGGCTTTGGTCAGCCAACCCAGCCGTCAAGCTTCGGCCAGCCCTCTGGGACATTCGGTCAGCCCGCAGGGTCAGCCTTCGGAAAACCCACCATTGGCTTTGGGCAGCCATCCTTCGGTCAGCCTGCTCGACCAGTTTTTGGGCAGCCCGCACAACCGGCTGCTGCATTCGGCCAACCAGCAAAACCAACACCAGTGTTTGGGCAGCCGGCACCGTCGGCTCCCGTATTTGGACAACCGTCACAGCCGGTCTTCGGGCAGGCTGCACAACCATCGTCAGCGTTCGGAAAGCCAGCGTTTGGCTCGAGTAGCTTTGGGCAACCCTCAACACTGGGTGCCAAGAATCCCTTTGCAGCTCCTTCGGCAGCCACTGGGTTTGGCCAGCCATCGTTTGGACAATCCGCGTCTGCGTTTGGCCAGCCCGCACTTTCAAATTCTGGTTTCGGTCAATTATCTCAATCGCCAACTGGCTTCGGCCAACCTGCGCAATCTAACCCATTTGGCCAACCATCTGAGACGACGCAATCTAACCCGTTCGGAAAGCCCTCACAGCCATCCCCTGGTTTCGGGCAACCCACTACATCCACAGCTTCCGACTCCGCGTCAATACCCGCTTTCGGCCAGACCTCGACAGCTACACCTACATTCGGACAGCCTCCCTCACAGCCAAGCAACCCTTTCGGAGCTAGAGTAGAAAATAAACCCGATGATGTTGGGAATCCTACGACTTCCATGTTTAGCCCTGGCAGTCCATCCACGACGAACAGCAATCCATTCGGAGTATCTAATCAAACGTCAGGCCTAGGTATCGGCACTACCCAAGCGATCCGGAAGTCATCACTATCTGAGGTTGCTGTCCTTCCACCAAATACAAACTCATCAGCTGCGCCCCATCCACTTACGAACAAAGCTCCCCGACCTCTGCACTATACGCAAACCATCCCAGCTACGGCACCTACAGTCACAGAACCTGCAACAGGGAAGCTTCAGAGGTACAGAGGTCGACCAGTGCAATACCTCAATGGGAATCCTTGTTACGAAAGGCCAGATGGCAGAGGGTGGGAGCGGATATGGTTTGTGCAAAACGGCAAGACGCCGGAGGTGGTTTATCTAGGACGGGAAGATAAGATAGGAGACCTTTTAGCTGACCACGAGAGGTACACGGATGAGATTACTCAGGGGTTCGCGTATTTGTTCGAGGTGGGAAAGTTCAAAGATGGACAAATGCCAGCCGTGCCACCGAAGAGGGAATGGTGCTTGTACGATTTCTAAGGAGAACCTAGGAACTAGTATCATCAGAAAGGGTATTTGGCTCCTTCGGAGGCTTTATGGGAATCAACAAAAGACGACTTTGGGTGGGCTAGAGGCTTTGGGCTCGCATGGGAGTAACGCTAGGAGAGTAGTGAATTGGAAATGTGTTTGGAAAATCCTTGTCGTCGTGCATATTGCATTCTGACTAGCTGTTGTTTTGAAGCATGGCGCATTGTAGGCTAGCTGTTGTATATATGCAACAACACGCTCATTGAGTATCGCTCCTTCCCGCATCAGGCGTTTGAACCGCATGTTCCTCATCACCAGGTCTTCATCTTTCATGAGCGGTTCCCATCAGGAGCCTGTCTTAGACTCCTGTCTTCCCCAGCTAACGAGAACTATCCTCGCATCCCTTGAAACCCAATTCTCCTTATGCCGCAATCGTGACCTCAACCTCGACGCCAGCCTCAATATTGATAATGATCTGCTTTACCACCTCGGTCGGCGCATTCAGATCAATCAGTCGCTTGTGAATACGCATCTCGAACATATCCCAGGTCTTGCTTCCCTCACCACAGGGTGTTTTTCGAGTTGTGACCTTCAGGGTTTTGGTGGGGAGGCGGACGGGGCCCTTGACGCGCAGGTTCTTGGATTTGGCGCGTTCAAGGAGCTCGGTGCACACTTTTTCGAGCGATGTGACTTTGCGCGAGGTGAGCGTGATGCGGATTTTGTGGATTTTCTGTGGAAGTGGTTAGGAGAAGGCCGATGATGAAAGGGGAGGGTGGCATACTGGGCCCTCGCTAAAGTCCTTCTCGGGCTTTTGGAAAGACATTTTTGTGGATGAGTCGGGATGGGCAGCGGGAGTTAAGAGGGTTAGATGTTGGAGGGTAGGTTGACTTGAGCGCCAATCACGACCTGAGCAACGAGGCTCGGTAAGGTGATGAAAGGCTTTTTGAGGTTGAGAACAGAGAGTGACCTCGATGATGGGCCTTTGCGACGCAGTTTTGAATTTCGTTTTCTGTGGAGGAGAACTCTTGGCGATACACTACGCTAAGCTGTAGTGGTCTAGCGCAATTTTGGGCCAGGGCTTGGCAAAATATACGCAAGCTACAGAAGGGTCATGATGTTGAAGACGTTCGGTTCCACACAATTGTACATCAACAGGCGGATAGCTTCCCATTCAGACGAGTGATAGCGCAGTTTGAACGTCTTTTAGTGAGCGAAAGAAGATTCGCTAGTTTCTGCCATCTGGAACTCTCACGGAGCAAGCGTTCAAATGGAGAGAGTGGACGGCATACCAGGCTTCCTGCCACCTCTTGCAGCATTTCCCGATCGCTCAATAATCTCAAGCATACTCCCAGAAGAGTGGCAGGCATGCCTGGATGCCTGGATCTTTGCTGTGGAGTTCCGCCTCCGTCTCTTGCCAGACCATTTCCGCTATCTTAAGCTGTCCTCAAACGCTTCCGGAATGCCATTTCTACTGTCTTACTACCGACAGTGGGATTACGACCCCAAAGTAGACATTGCTTACAGACCCAAGGATGTTAAGGAATTGAAACTTCATCGACAGTGCTTTCTTTTGGCCAGGCGACTACTGATTGAAACGGACCTTCCGTACGATTGCTCCCAACAGGACTTCTTCATTCTAATTGCTAACATCAGCCTTGCGCTTGGAGCGAAATTTTTCTGGACAGAGACCCTGAAGATGGCGTGGAAGAGATCAAAAGACCAAATCACTGCAGCGATCGAAATGTGCAAGAATCCACTCATTCGCGAGCTGCCCAGGAGATGGCCTTTCCCTCCTGACGCTGTGTTGTTGGACCTCAGGCGAGCTACAGCCTTGGCGAAAGCTCTTCCTGAAGCGGGGGAGTTCTTGATGACAGGATCAGATTACTTAGACTCGTTGGCCACCGGTTATCCTAGCCTTCCAAACAGCTCCAAGGGGCACGAAGTTCTTGAGTTCTCTAAGAGCCTCACAGAGAACCTCTATGTCTGCTTTCGAAGTTTGATGATCAGCATGCCGCCGAACACATCCCTTTTACTGGATCATCTTTATAGTCTGAAGACCACTGCTGATCGGAAGAACGATAATTTGTCGCCTATGGCCAGTCCGGAATACCAAACTATTCTGTCAAGCCTTGTTTGCACGACATCATTCTTGAGGCATTTAGATGTCTTCCTTGCCACAAACGAGCAGAAGCGAGGGAGTACTCTTTTGATAGCCCTTAAAACATATCGAGAGCAGGCCTCGCATCTTCATCCGCCGGTGGTCAAAAACAGAGATACGCTTCAGAAAGGTAAGAGCAAGGGAAAGGCCTTACCAACAGGCGACATGCACATTCATCAAGCGTCCCAGATATCTCAAATTCACGACCTCTTTCCAGAGTTGTCCTCAGCGTACATCGTTCGTCTTCTCGACCATTTCTCCAACGACATCGAAGCTGTCATCGCAGCTCTGCTGGAACCAGAGTCACTGCCAGCGAATCTGAGAGACCGCCACACGGACCCAGATGACCAGCCACAGCTAAACGGCAATGTGGAAGACCTGACACCTCATGAACCATTACTCAGTTTACCTCAACGGAGAAATGTCTTCGATGGAGATGATTTCGACAACCTTCGCGTCTCAACGTCGAAGATCCACAAAGGTCGAAAAGACTATGGTGTAGAAACGACGATAAACCCAGATGAGCGTACGAAAGCTAAAGCCGCGATCATGGCCGCGCTCGCGGCTTTTGATTCTGACGATGATGAGAGGGACGATACGTACGATGTGGGCGATGCGGGAGGGACAGTCGACACTTCGATTGATACAGACTCACGGTCTCGTACTCAGAAGCCATCCGCAAATACCGATGATACCTATGAAGAATTGCTGTTCGGCGCTTGGAGAAACACGCCACATATCTTCGCTCGAGATAGCAAGACTCGACTCTCACAACCTCGGCAGCAGCTCAAGAAGGAGACAGGCATGACTGATGAGCAGATTGAGGGTTGGGCGGTTATGCTTGAAAGGGATAAAGCAACCTTATCTAGATTGGAGAAGAAGTACTCATTGGCATTTGCTTTTGGTGGGCAGCAGCATAAGTTAGCAGGTACGAAGTGGTCAGCAAGTCGTTCCGGGACTGCGACAGAGGATGATGAATCTGAAGACGACGGTGCTGGACTGGGAAGCGGCACTGTTAGAGATCGCGGTGGTCCACTTGGACGAGGCGCTCGAGGATTTGGGCGTGGTCGCGGCGGCAGCACTTCTGGTCCGACCCATGATCCAGCTACGCAGGCTGCTAGACGGAGGAAAGAGCAAGGTCGTGGGAGGGGTGGAGCGAGCCACAATCGGAGAGAAGGTAGAGCGAAGAAGATAGGCAGGGGGATGGCAGGTCCGCCTGCTTAGGAGGTCCAGAGCTAGCGCGATATCAATAACAGCAGGAGAGATTTTTCAGCTGAAATCGGCCTAAGCTTCCTCCCAGCGCTGTGTCATTCTGACGTCTAAATATTCCAGTCGTCCGCAAGACACCAGAACTTTGTGCTTAGCCCTCTGAAGGGACAAGAGAGCGCCGTACACGGTCAAATGCTAAGACTTGACAATCATTCCAAAGCTCTTATCATGACAGTCGCTCTATTCCTATACTCGATCAGGTTTGATCTCAACTAACCCTCGTCACCTTCAACATATAGCTTACAGCGGCAACCTGAGCCGGAGAGTCTAGCCTTGAGTCAACCACACAACTTACCTAACCAAGCTCTCGTCCACAACATTTCACCATAATGTCTCTGGAACGTCGAGCCTTTGCTTATTAAAGCGACGATCTTGGAAAGCAACGATTTCTTGACGGCTCTCTCGTGTTCAACTGAAGCTCCTTTGAGGACTTGCAAGACACCACGTAAGATTTCCGTCACTATGTCTTTAACTCCCTGGTTCGCCGCAACCCAGAACTTTATGCCCCGACATGTCCTTTGTATGGCTGTGGCAGTAACCGAATCACCACCCTTTTTGGAGTCGCAGGTGTAAGCAAAGCTCTCTGTGAAGGATCGTCGCAACTCGGACAACTCGTCTTCGAGGCCGCCACGGCAACTAGGCCGCTTGATGTGGTGGTTCTGTATCTGATCGAGCGTGTACATGAGTACCAATGCATCATAAAATTGTGTTTCAATCACGGTGGAAATTGGTAGTGTCGGAACGAGTGCCAGCTCACAGGATTTTGCCAGTGTACTAGATGTCTGTTCTTGAATTGGGATCGGGATATGAACCTCTTCGTTGATGAAAAGACGACTGGGTTTGGGCGAATTGGCAGTGTTATGTGCAGGACCAGTCTCGGTTTGAGCTAAATTGCCGCCCCAGTTAACGAAGGCACACCTTTTTTGGAGAGTTCAGCTGCCCAGGGCTGCCGGATTTAAAACATACGACCGTATTGAATTCTAAAAAGACGTTTTATACACGTTTTCTATGATAAAAAGCCGGGTAAAAAACGTATTATGATGAAAAGTGCGCTGGCGCCTCGCCATCTTCAGCGATTCTCCCTGTAAGCTCTCGTCAAGACCGTCCGGGCCTAGCAGTGCTTTCATTTGCATGGGCTGGAAATTTCGCTGCGCGATCAGGTGACTGCCAAGACTGCCAAGATCCGGAATAACTATATGCCGCGTTTTGTATTTTATCCTAAAATCCGCCTTCTATTCATAGAAAACCGTCTTTTACATAAAATACGAAAATCCGGCAGCCCTGGCTGCGGCACTCTCTTCACCAATCAGTCGACTCTTGTTCCAAGATAATCGTACTCTTGTCACTTGATTCGATTCGTGGCTTACAGCTGATACCGAAAAACGTATGAGGTGCGTTATGGCTGCCTGTGCGAACCACGCCAACCACCTGCCGACTGTCCGTCATTCGTTTGTTCAGTCAACCACACGATTCAAAACTCACCATCAAATCTCCCGCTTGCCTGCATGCATCGACCTAGGGTCGCCGGCGAATCCGCATCTGGAGAGATCGTTCAATTGCACATAGAATGGTATCTTTAAAACTTTTACGTCTTACGCCCCAGTCGTATCATGCCTTAGCTGAAGGATAAATGCAGAGAAGCTCCCTTAAAAATGATCCGTACCTCGTTGCAAATTTATGCACATCATCGATCAAGTGAGCGCCGCCCACTATAAACGGCTTTTTTGAACCGCTTTAAGGTCGTGCGTGAAGCAGAATTATGTCAGCAAAGCCCTCTCCTCTTGTTAATCGGCATCTGAGGAAGGAATCGTCAAAATCAAAAGGGGCAAATTAACTGCAATTGAAGAACGCAGTGCGAGACCAACTGAGGGAGCTGGTCCCAATCTTTCTCACCGTCTTCCACCGTTTCCGCTTGCATCTACAATATTACGTTCACAGATTGTTTGTCAGGAAGCACATCGCCTCATCTTACCTCCCTTATGTGGACTCATCCTCGTTCACTGTCACGCTATTACGCGTTGTGCTCCCAGGCATCATTTCTCCAATGGGAGCCTCTGCAGAGTTCATCACTGGCACCGTCTTCGCCGCAGTTATGGTACTGCTTGGCCTTGGTGCGATATGGATTGTTCGTTGGCAAACATACTTCCTCATCCGCCGCCAGGGTAAGTCTCCTGATATGTTTCTCTAGGGGAAACAAGCGCTGTTCCTTCTCCATGGATCTGTGGCACTAACTTCTACCAGCGCGAGATCCCGAAAGTGCACCACGCCCACCCGAACCCATTTTCGCTGAAGACGATTCAGTCGAGCTTGCTGCCGCCAGCCAACCATTTGAGCGTCGCTCCGGAGAGCCTGGACGAACTATACTTGCTGGACAGCACACGCCGACAGGTCGGCTGTCGTGCCCGCTCGGTAGCAGGACGCCTTCGCAAGACCCTGAGACTCCTAGTCCACAAGGCGCAAGCTTTGTAGCCATGAAGGCTGCATCAGTCGAACAGACAACAGAGGTCTGATCATAAGATGAATGCTCAACACAAGGATAAGGCGGATATGGAACTCAGTCCACCGAATAGTAGGAATGGCCAGAAAGTTTGTTGGTTGGCAATGTACTCAGTCGACAAGATTCTATGCTCGCAAAAGCAACAAGACCAGAAGAACGTCGTCCTAACCCAAAATCCTGCTCCATCGCAAGTGCTGCTCCCTTCGCTCCCAAATCGACCGTCTCACAGCACTCTCTATTCTATCCATTCCTTAAATGGTACGGGGTGTCATTTGTTAACTATGAAGTCGTCGAAACAGGCATCTGATGAATCCACTATGTTAGCTTCCGCAGGCGTCAAGATACGACGAGGGACTTTTACCCGAATGTTGTTCCGAAAGAATCCGTCTGCGTGGTGATTGGACTCAAGTACAGCACATCTTCGTCCTGAATTCCATTTGAAATCTACTTCTCAGTCCTTGAGCCCATCAATCTCTTAACCCAAACTGGACGCGGACCTAACTCAATCAAAGCTATTTGATGCGAATACCTAGTTTGTCACCTTGGGCCCAGGTGCGCAGATCAGGGGCACTTACGCTCGCCGGGAATTCCCGTCATTAGCATGCCACGATGATCAGCGAATAACAAATCTTTCCGTCTTCATGCCTTGATCAGGTAGTTAGCAGTCTTCACGCCCGCTATACGCGTGCATATAACGGTCTAACAGTGACAACTGGGTGCATGCTGTGAAGGGGTCGGGACGTGGGGTAAGCTATAGCAACAGCGACAGCACGCCCTGAAGGAGGGAGACTTTGTTGTACCAGCTAGCGTGTACGGCAAAGTCTAGGCCGAGCTCACTGCGATTCTAGAAAACGAGGAAAGAAGAGAAGATGCTTGTTGCTTGCCTAAGCTGGGCTGTCTAGCTAGCTACTGTATGTAGGCCATGTGCCATGTGTGTCAATCTATCTATGCTAGGTGTGGTATCCACACCACCACAATGCTCTAACCATGTGTAGGAAAACTGAACGCCTGCCAGGAAGAGTTCCTGTCTTGTGTGGCGGACTTCAAGAGAGGGCGCCAAGCATAGGCCCAAGCAAGCTTTTCCTTTGTTGGCCCTGCGCTGGCCTAGCACGTGACTTCTGCAGCGTGTCTTGAAATCTCACTTGCAAGGTTGGCCGTGGCCATCATCATCGCCATTCACCATTCTCAGAAGTCTTCGAGAAGGTCAGCCGTGACGGTCTCGTCCAATCGAGGGCTGGTATCTGTTCTGGTTTGCCGGCGACGCTCTCCTTGGCCGCTTACTGGTCAAGTCGTTGTCGAGGGCGAGCTCGTCTGCAGACGTATCCGAGTCCGTGAACTCAGCTTCAGCCGCCGTGGATGATGAGGTGCTGCTGTTTTTCACGGTGCTGGATGATGGTTCGACAGACCTTCGTTGAGCCGTTCCGTTTGCGTCAGCGATGAATCGGTCTCGTTGTTCCTTTGCCCAGTCTCGGCCATTGCGGAATGCTGCAGCTCCTTTACGGAACGTCTCCACATCTCCCGTCATTGCATAACCTTTTAATTGAGTCATGTGATACTGTGGCTGACCGCCAGGAACCTTCGGCTCCGCTGGATGTGTCGCATACATCATGAGGAGCCCATCGTGGTAGATGTTCGTGATCGTGTACGCGTTCCCATCATACACAGGTGGAGAAGCTCCATAGTTCTGAAGTTGGTGCATGGCACGAGCCCCAACCGCCCCGTCGTAGCAAGCTTGCCTCCTGGCGACATCAGCTCGTCCCTTGGCGCTCTTCCCCTCCAGAAAGCAATTTGGGACAGCCGGTAGGCTTGTGTCGCTGGACGGAACGATGTATTTTCCGAGCTCATCACGGACCCGCCGATCGATTTGTTCAGGCTTAGCTCCATAGTATATGTCGGGCTTCGGCTTTACAATGTCTTTGCTCATAGGCTCCAAGTGACCGAAGGGTACGTCTGCCTCAGACGGATGCCGGTCGTCGCTGTCTCCTGCTATGATAGGGACGACCTTGGTCATTGCCTTCCATTCAGTCTGTGCCCGATCGTTATGTCGCTCGAAGTTGTTGAAGTCTGATTCTGAGAATTGTGACGGCGAGAGAGATAGTCGCGGCTGAGTGAGCCTCCGTCGTATGTCTTCCAAATTCGCCGGTGGCGGTGGTGTGCGGTTATCCTCAAACTCATACCCTTTAGGATAGATGCCATGGTCAATCAATTTCAATTCGAAATTGCTGCTATAGGCTGAGCAGGACTTGCTGGTTTTAGTGGTGCCGCTCTGGTTCGAAGTAGATGACCGCTTCCGACTCCGAGAACTAGGTTGGCTCATCGCGTCGCCGACAGGGATAGGAAGGTTTGAATACTGAAAGTCACAGCCAGTCAGTCGCATGCACTCATACCACTAGATGCATGATGAACATACCCCTCTGAGATGGGCTAAATTTGGGCCCCCGTGCTGAGCAAAACGTTTGATCTTATGGAGGTCCTGCTTGGGTAGAGATGTTGTGGTCGGCTCTGGTAGCAGAGACGGACTGCACTCCGTCTGGTCGTTCCTGCGGTCAAACTCTCTCAACGCACCACGGCTCAGCCGAATCTTTGATAGTGTATCCCAGAAGCTGGGAAGTTCACGGCCAGAGCGAGCTTCCTCCCCAGGACTCGACCTCTGTCTCTTCGTAACGGGTGATTGATCGTCAGTCGCAGGCTCGAGTGAGATTCGCTGCCGCTTCCGTGAAGTTGGCTCTTCGAGGACAAACATGGAATTCTGCGACGCGACGTCTTGACCGTGGGGCAGGTGCAGGTATTGTGAGTCAACTCCAACCACGGCGCTAAATGACTAGCTCTCTGCATCATCAAGTCAACCTGCATAAACCCAGTTGCGGAGTCGATTGGCAGCGAAGTGCTTGACGTTATGCTTCATTGCTCGTTCCATAAATGTCGCAGGTGCCTAAATGTTGGACCCGGAGCGCAGCCGGATGTGGCTAGCCAGCTTAAATAACCTTCGCTTGGGGGAGGTATGTATGTCATAAGCAAAACCTCCGCGAAGCGACGGTTAAGTGCGGATCTCACGAACTGATGGATACCTATATTGTTCGCATTCAGGAGCTACGCATCGGTCTGAAGTACCAGTTAATCCGTAAATTGGGCGCAGGCACTTTCGGTGTCGTCTATCTTGGTATCAAATCCCATCACTGAATTGTCGACGCAAAAGCGCTCACATTGCAACAGGAAAAGATGTCGAAACCAACGAAGAAGTGGCCATTAAACTCGAACATCACACGGCCTATCCTTCTTTTCTCGAAGAGGAGGTGGAAATAACCAGGTCTTTTTCCGGGCGAGTGGGCTTTCCTCAGCTGTACTGGGACGGAGTTAAAGATGGTTTCACGGTGATGGTGTTCGAACTCCTCGGACCCAACCTGGAGGACTTATTCAGATATTGCGGGAACCGATTCTCACTGAAAACGACATTAATGATTTTCGATCAACTACTCTACCGGTTTGAAAGCCTTCATTCCAAGCACTATCTCCATCGAGACGTCAAGCCGGAGAACTTTCTGATGGGGGTGGGAAGGCGAGGGAATATCATCTACATGACCGACTTGGGCCTCGCGATAGACCACCAACCCAACCAGACTGTGTCCGGCAGTACCTCAGTCCGCAACCCTCAACTGATTGGCACGTGCAGGTATGCGAGCATCAACGGCCATTTAGGAATAGGTGGGAATTCCATTTGTCACACTACCCAGGCATATAGCTGACTTTGGTGACAGCCCAGTCCCGCGGCGACGACTTGGAGGCGTTAGGATACATGATGCTGTACTTCATGCTTGGGTCTCTTCCGTGGCAAGGACTGAAGGCTCCAACCCAGGAGCAAAAGTATGGGCTCGTTCTTGAGAAGAAACAGACGATTAGCGTGGCAGAGCTCTGTGGCGATCTTCCACAGGAATTTGCCATCTACATGAACTACGTGCGTAACCTACGCCACGAGAACAAACCAAACTATGGATATCTTCGGAGGATCTTCAGCAATCTTTTCCGGCGGCAGCGATATGAATACGACCACGTCTTTGACTGGACCATCCGGGAATACCAGAGACAGAACGTCGAGTGCGCCAAGCAGTCGCCTGTGATGCGAAATGCAGAAATGATGCATGGAGAGGAGCGCGGCGAGCGATCGGATGGCCCATCAAGACGTGTGGCCAAGAGACGACGCAAGAAAAGGACGTGAGGGCTTACACCGTGGCCAGTCAAACAAAAGTCAAAGAGGAAGATTTGAGACTAGTGAATATCACTGTCTCTATCATTACTGTAAGGCTAGATTAAGCAAGGCCCGTCACTGTTGGGATAAGCTGGCCCGATCATTCGGTGGTCACGTCCCTCAGACCACTTTCGCAAGCGGAGGAGTCGGGCAATGATCACGATCCCATGATGTCTGAATTAGGCACAACAATGCGGCCAGTATCTTTCATTCTGATGCTAACGCACACCTCCGCGCCCCATCTAGTACTGAATTCGAATACCTTTTCAAGCAGGGTGTCTGTACGTCCCTCCCTCTGCTCCCTCCTTGATTTCTTGGTGTCTGAACATCGTTTGGTAAGGGGTGATTGAGGTGCCGAGCTAGATGTCATCCTTCGAAGAGACAGACGATGTTACCCTGCGAAGAGAGAGACGATGTCACCCTTCGAAGAGACAGATGATGTCACCTGCAAAGAGACAAACGATGTCACAGGACATGACAGAGGGCGGAGTCTCAACCTCTTCGTGGGATGCTCCATTGACGATGTTAGGCAGTGTGGTCGACCTAGTGAGTCAAATTGCTGCCTTCTTAGGGCCCGAGATGCTGGGTCATCATATGTTGGAATTGAAGCTTCAGGTTTACCTCTCGCATCTCATCGTCGCTTTTGTCCACAATTTCCTGCATCAAGCCATGAGAACAAACGGCATAATTTCGGCGAAAGGGGGGGGAATGAGGAAGAGCGGGGAGAAGCCATATTTGCCTCCTGCTTGTCTTCGTGTTCAAGCATGGGGAAGCGAAATGCACACAATTATCAACCTCTGCCTTCATCAGCCTCCTTGGGGCTCAAAGAAAGGTGTTTGGCTCGATGCCTAACAGTCTCTGAGAGTCACAGAAGGATCAGGTCAAGCAACGCCTAGGTTTAGGGTGAGACAACAGATTCTCTAGAAGCCGCGTACGGGATCTTGTCGGTCAAGCACAGTAATATCGGTGATTGATTCCATTCGTCAGCTGACCTTTCCTTTGATGGCCATCATTAGTCTAGGCTTTGCCGAATTATTTTTCCTGACAAGCCATTTGGGGGCATGATCCAATGAAATGTCCTATTGCCAACGAAGCATGCAGCATGCTGCATGAGACGCCGTCGGTGGGTCTACAGCGGGCGTTTGAGTTTAAGCCAGTGGGAGACTGTTGCCTACCAGCGAACTGAAGGGACCTGCGAAGCCTGCTTGCCTCCAACCAGTTCAATGAAACATCCGAAAGCTGCCTGCTCGGAGCTGTGGTCCGTGTGATAAACATATTTTCTGGCACGAATCCGTGAAACTCGACTAACAATGTGGTGTATGTTGCTGCGAAGAGCTTGCCGAGATCCTCCCATGACAATTCGGCATTGCCAACAAACGTGCGAATTGCCTTTGCGAGCATTACTTCCTGGATGACCCAAACCCGGCGGAACAAAGCAGGGCAGAGCATGAGAAGAGATGCCGTAGGATCAAGAGGAGGAAGCCTCGACATCTCCACCGATTCTTCGTCAATGTTGCGAAAGCCGTCGTATCTTTCGAACGGTCGAAGATCGCAGGGTCTCAGACTGCGGATTGTTTTATGAAGCGGAGAAGTATATCTGTCGGCGGGTCCCAGCCAGGCAATGACAGAGGCCGCAGAGGAAAAGATGGTGTTCATTTGTGCTACTTGAGAGGAGCGTTCTTCAGTGTTCTCCTGGTCAATGCAGATAGCATCAATCCAAATTTGCCGCAACTCGGTCGGAACGCAACGGCGGAGAGTGCTGAGAGCATCGAATAAATTTGCGCTGACATCGATCCATTGGCCGTCGCAGATAACGTGGCGAGTAGCGGCCCTCTTGATGGTGGCCAATGGGTATCCAAACGGATCCCCCCATGTGTAGGAAAGACAGTGGTAAGGGTTGTACGTGGTGCTGACGATTCTGAGGGAACATAAAATGCTGTCGGAGCTCAGTCGATAAGGATCCGGGTCAACAGTGAGAATCCGGATATGCTGTGGAGGGAGAGGCTTATAATCGTAATACTGAAGAGGACTGGCTCAGCTATCCGTGGCCACCTAATTGATGAACAGAGTGAATAGAACTACTATTCGGTGTGTTGCCTGTTGGTGTGTGTGTGTGTGTGTGTGTGTGTGGGCACAATTCTAAGCACAATGTGCGGTCACGTGATCAAAGCTTGGCACCTTCCGCGGTGATGGTCAAGTTTCCCAGCTGGGATTAAACCCGCTCCAAACCATGTTTGTGAGGCTAGGGAATGGGGAATCAGGTTCGCTTTGAGTGGACCTTCCAAGCTGGCTCGCTACATTGAAGCGTCGTGGTCAAACTCCCGCCGCTTCATAATGTTGGTGTTTCGTTTTCTGTGAGCTACCTTCCCAGCAATCTGTGTGACTAATCGAGGTAACTTGTGAGTTCCCCAATTGTGGAACGCACGCCTGGGTCCATCTGGCCCCCTTCCTATCTGAGGATGGCGCCGCCGAGCTAGCTGATCTGCCGTTAATTGCTGCTTACAAGTTTGAACCTTGCCTCTAACTTCGAGCGATGAAAATAATCGTGTGATAACTATCGTTACCGCTTCTCTCGCGGCAGTTCGCGCACGCTCATTCAGACATTTCCGACTGCTTTAGAGCTCTCCGTCATATCTTATCTTCTTTCCCTCGTCGACCCATTTGACGCTTCGGCATGCCCAGTCACGATGACCACCTCGTTCGAGTCCAAACCAGAGCGGACTGAGCTAAGCACTCAAGAACTACCTACAATCCCCACAACGCAGGAGATACAGACTTGGGATAAGGAGAAGGTACTTCGGTAGATCCAGCAAAGATACCGACACATTCTCGAAGAAGATGAGCTGGTTCGATTATCATTGTCCGTGGTGATGTTCTTTGGCTTGCATTTCCTTTCGTCTTCTTTCGTAGCTAACACACTTTAGGCCTTGCTCGATCCCGACTTTTTGAGTACGCCATTGTGTGGAATGGAAACTTGAGCATTGCATGTAGAGAAGACCCTTTCGGTGCTCATCCACTGCGGGTTCATGACCTCAGCAAGCAACAAGACCACACATCATCCTCGGGAACTGCAGAAGGTTCTGAATTTTGGTGTCATGTCCGTAGTACTTCTCCAAGTAAATGCAGGTGGCTTGACATTCCAGCACTGCCCGCCGCCGAACCCACCACTGCTGGTATTGGGAGACCTTCGCGTACCAATACGCTAGCAGCAGAAGCGCACGGGGATCTTTTCGCTCTAGCAATCGCTTGTAGTCTGGGTGCACGTGGGTGAGGAAGGACAGAAATTTTAGAATAGTGGAGTGATTGCATTCAATATTCATCAATGGTGCCAGGATAGATGCGGCGGCGTAGTAGGGATTATTGTCGGCGGTCGACGTAGCATCGAGGCCGTAGAGCTTGATTAGTTCAGAGGGAAGAGTCTGCAACTCGACGGCCGTTGAATAGGTTGGTAGGAAATCGTGTTGATACTTAGGAGCCAGCTGCTGAAACGCGCTGTCAGCTCTCAATGGGTTGGTAATTTTCCAGACTTCCTTCTTTCCATCACTCATCCTTAGCCAGTCGAGGTCCAAAGACGAAGGTGGCTTGAGCGGCCATGCTTCCTCCGGCGTCTTTGCCTCAATGCACGCGAACGCTATCGTACCAAGAAGAACGGCAGTGACCCAGAGGGCATCTCGATCTGAAGGTTGAATTGGTTTCGACAGCTTGCTGTTGAACAAGGCCGTACCTTTATACCAATAAAAGGCTTCAGCAGTGGATTGTTTTGTATTCGGGGAGGCGGAAAGATAGCGGTCATGCATCAGTGTCAAAGTCAGTACTACGTACATCAAGAATGAATGCTGGTCCATCAAAGTTAGTATGGCTTGCAAGATATGGGTTGAGGTTACTTACTGAGCAGGCGAGCTTGGTGATCACATTTTGCAAAACATGGGAACTTTTGTCTGTGCCAATGGTGAGGGCCGTTCTTGTCTGGAACCTGCTTAGCAGCTCCAGCTCTTGCACGTTCAATTGATATGCCACATTGATTTCTGGAGATCCCATCGATTGCGGGCTCAGGGAAGCATTGATCATGCTAAGAATGGTTTGGTTCACCGAACTAGGAAATCTCTGCGGGATTTCGATGTTGAAAGCTCCGACAACCGATAGCTGTAGATCGGAAAATTTGGGATCATAGTTGCACGAGACGCCAAAGTCTATGCATCTCTTGCATCTTGGTTTGCTCTCGTCACACTACAGACATGGCTCAGTAGAGGTCTTCGCAGGGGTTGGAAAATGTAGCGATCTACCTTGACTCTGCGAAGTTTGCAGTTTCCGCATCCCCGCCGAGACTTTCTGTGTGCCCTGCGTTTGCGAGTGACGTCTTTTTCAGGTGGTGGCAAGGGGGTGGTCATGACTCCGACTCAGTCGCACTGTCTTAGCCTAGCCTGATTGAACGAAGAATCTAGTGCTTCCTGACCTGGGCGCTTCATGCAGGGGGGGAGTGATCCGTATCAGGAATTATGCATGTGCTTGTGGCACTGTTCGTGGATCTTAGTAAGGGTGTGAAGAATTTTCCAATGAAAGGGTTCCTGAGTTGTTGTCCTGGAGGTTGATGCCATCGTCGTCATAGTTCGGCGAAGCAGTCGTTCCGGGAGCCGATTGGTCTCCACTGGCAGCCTAACAAGATCTCGTGCTAACCTCGAATCGTATTTCCATTTTTTACCTAGCCTTAAATCGAATTCTGGCGGCGCAAGTGACCTCAGAGATCCTCAAAATATTTCCAGCTCAAGCAACACCATGGATATAACCAGTTCTTGTACCAGAGTAGATCGTATCTCCGTTCGCTTTCTAGATCAGATGTCCGATAAGCTGGTGACTGTAAAGGATCCCCTTGCCGGGCACCGGATGGTGCAGTTAAGCGTTCCTGTATCTGCGCAGTTCTAATGGCTCGTTCTCATACATTCCCGAAACTTTTGGTTAAAGCGCACCTGGAGCAAGCTGTAGAGATCCCTAGCGCAACACTAAACTGCATACGATGGAATAAGACTCCGATATCCAACATATGCAGCAAGTCTGAGAACGGCAAATTGGTCGGTGCTTGAGCGTTTCAACATTGGCATCCTTGGTCAGGACTTATCAGTCCCAATTTCCATTCGTTTCAGTGCATATCCAGTCGTCACACTTTCTTCTGCCAGCAGCTGGACCATTTCGAAATCCTTCAAACTCGAGAATATGTCCATGGCAGTACGTCCATCTCCATCCACAGCGTCGACAGGAATGCCTGCTCTTATCAATAGCCTGGCGGCTTCAAGTCTGCGCGGGACTCTCCGGTAATACCGCTTATCATTTACACCTAGCATGTGGAGGGCGGTCCTGAACTTCTCATCAACCGCACATATGTTGTCATCGCGGTCCAGAACCATCTTGAGCACTTCGAGCCTCGGATCTAGCGTCGAGATCTTGCACATATTGTCAATGGATAATGCGAACTTCATTAGCGGTGTTAGTCCTTCGCTATTTCTTGCAGCTAGGTCAGCGCCAGCATCAATCAGCAGCTCAACCACTTTCGGTACACTCCTCCATGAAGCTCTGTGCACTAAAGAAGAAGTTAGGGCGAAGTCTGGGACGTTTGACTAGTTTTGACGTACACGGTGTATCACCTATGGTGACATTCCCAGAATATGCTCTAGTGCTCCTCGCGTTGATGTCTGCACCATTCCTGACTAAGAGCTCAATTATTTCAGGTTGTGGGTTGCTGTCTCCACAAGACCACAGGAGCGGAGTATCTCCCCACTCATTCCGAGAGTTAATGTCGAATCCTCTGTCAAGCATTTGTGCCACGTAGTTCGGATTTTGGGACCAACGCATGCAAGCCCCGTGCAAGGCCCCACAGGTAGATAATGTTACATCGTCGGTATGGATTCGAAGCAGGTCAATCAATTCCATCGATTGTGCAGTTTTGAGCGCATCTCCATGAACACGCGCTCCATGGTCTATCAGGACTTTCGCAACTTCGTACCTCCCATGCGATGACGCGGCGGCGAGAACTGTTGTGAAACCTCTTTGGTCATTGACGTCGGCGCCTCTGTTGATCAACTCTTCTATCAGTTCTATATTGGAGAACTGTGCTGCTAGATGAAGCTGTCTATGGTCAGCTTTCGGGATAGGATTTCCACAAGTGTTTAGTGACTGACCACGGTGCCTCCCATTTCCTCAGCAAGTGCGTCGATTTCAACTCCATAGTCCAGCAATAACTTGATTGTCTCGATGTGTGCAGTGTCAACACGTAGTGTATGAAACAGTACCATGTGTAAAGCTGTGCCATCCATCTCCCCGATGATATTCGGGTTTGCGCCATGATCGAGCAAGAGTTTGACGAGGGTTGGTCGGACATGATTGGCGGCTAGGTGGAGTGGTGTGTTCGACCCGAAAGGGGATATTGCCAGCACGTCAACAAATGCACCACTCGCAAGCAGCAGCTGAACAATGTCGACGTGGTTCTTTGCAACAGCAATATGCAATGCGGCATATCCTTCTAGGCCATCTCCCAGTAACGCATTGAGGTCGATGCTTGAATTGAGGCTAGCCTTTACCTCCTGCAGGTGACCATTTGTTACAGCATCAAAGAATGCTTTATAGTCTGCGCTTTCGGTAGCCCAAACCGTGCAAGGCATTTTGGAGCTCACTTGCTTGAGAATATCAGTAATTCAACAGAGAGGTGAAGGAAAGTAAATTGCTGGCGAAGGCAATTCTCAGCAGTCGGAATGAAAATTTGAAAGCCTTCTTTGGTGTTTGAAAAGCTCTCCGAATCAGCTGCAATCTCTAACTTCAGTGAGATTTGTGGGCTGAGCGACTAGGAACACCAAAATTGTGTGATGTCATTTCTAGGCCCTACAGCCCTAAGTTTACTTTCCAGAACCCTTGCGCATACCTCAGAATCATGCCCGCGAATTTCAAAGTACGACCCTCATGGAGGGCATCACCCCTAAATTTCCAGGCATGCCAATTAAGACCACGATTTTAATGTTCTCGACACTCAAGCCACGAAGCACACCTCTGTCAAGTCGCTCCACTATCTGCCAATTTCTGAGCTCGCGGAAGTCCTCACACCCCTGGTCGATATTGTTTCACCTTCCCAGACAAAAGCTGAAGAACAACACTCAAGGTCCTTCTCGGCTTGTCCAAGCAGTGCTCTCAGCTCCCGAGGCGAGGCTTGTCAACACCTTGACCTCGACCTTGTTGGCCTCGAGGTCAAGGGTCATTTCTGCATTACGAAGGTAGTGCAGAGTCGCTGCAGAAGTGGCAGCACCAGCCACGGCTCTAGCACCTGTCCCAAAGAAGGAGGCTAGCTATAAGGGAAGAGCTTAGTTATCAGCGTTGAGGTCAATAAAGTGGCGGTTCTTGAGGTGGCGAATGGGAAAGCTGGTAGCTCCTCTACCAGTCTCTGGGCACTTCAAGATCCTCTTATTGCTGCAGTGGCCACACCGCCAATATCGATCCATTATGCCATCGTCGACTCGACGGCGCTCTCTGCTGTGTTGCCAGATCTTCGAGACCGCTGAACCGTTACGTTGATTGGTAGTGTCGTCAACGATCATGAACTACTGGCCGCGCTTGTACGTCTCATAACTGGGATCATTAAAGGAAGGGGTTCGGGGATTGTGGACTGCGAAGGGAACTTGGGATCCCCATCACTGCTGTCAGAGTCGTAAGGGTCCATTTGATTGACGGCGATGAGGTTCACTAACACACTTACAGGCAAGAAAGATGGGATAAGAGCGCGTTGACACGCTGCGCACCTCAATCTGCCCTCCTACGGCTACCTTTGCGCCACAACCGCCCCTTACCCGCCCTCGAGGCTACTACCCCCCTTGACCTCGCCTTCGAGGGCTCTCGGTACCCTCGCCAAGTTGACCTCGATAACTGAGATCACTATGTCCAAGACCTTGACTGGGGCTATTGTCAGACAGGAGGCTAACAGTCCCTACTGGAGCCTAGGCGTGCCTAGAGGTGTCTGGCTGCGCCTAGAGGTACCTAGAGGCGACCACTCAGAGATACACAGGTTTGTGGAGTACTAAAGGAATCATGTACCATCAAGAAGAAATGACAGACGAGACAGGATTCCTCGATCTCACCACAAAGTCTGACAGCTATCTAGCATCAATAACATCCAGCTTTGATTGACGAAAGGACTTCGCATCTCGATCTTCTCAATCCATTTTATCTAGGTAGCGCAGAATCTTCATCCCTTTTGCAGAAGGCCCCAAGTTCCATATCTGAACTCCTATCGTAGTAAGTACAACGAGCTCATTTTCAGTTCTTCCAAACACCATCTGCCGCACCACTGATCCCGCCTTCAAAAGGATCGGCTTCAGCACCACTACATCATTCTCGAAGTTGTCATCCCACGTCATATCGTAATATCGAGTTCCTGTGTCGTCATCAACTAATACCTCCGGGCCCAGTGCCCATACCAAGATCTTGTCCCAGTCTGCAATCGCAATCCTCGAACCTTTGAGAGAATAGGCAACAATCCCCGGCAAGGATGTTACGCGTGCCTGACTGTAGCCCCAGAGGCGGGCCACGACTACTGCGCCCGATAATCTTATGAGATTCATGTCAAAGTCGATAAGGCGAGATCCTCGGTGGCGGTCACAGGTTCTGCGTGCTCGTAGGATGCAGGTTGCGATTCGGCGCTCACCAAGGTTCCCGGGAGATACTGTTGTACCAAGAGCGAGATAGCTCGACGTGCATTGATGAACCCGATTAAGATAGCCCCCGAAAATTTCATGGTTTCCATAGAAAGGACTATCAGCCAAGAAATCACACTTGCCAATATGAATCCTGCCTATAAGTGGCATGCTATTCTCAACTCCGGCAATAGTATTCAAGAGAAAGGATGGTACAGGAAACCCAGTAGCGTAGCACTTCAAGTTAAGTCCATGCTCGCTATAGACAACTTTGACCGGCGGAGGTCTTAATTCCGGGAGTAATGGTAGTTTGATCGTACTTGACGATGATCGATCGACTTTTGCTTTAGGTAACGACGGATAGAGTTGCGTGTACCGTAAGACAGCGCCTTCAACCACATTCCTGAAAGCTGGGCCTTCAGGTTCGCAAAAGCTGTAAGTTTCTATACGGTCGAGGATCAGTGCCTAAACTGCAAGCATATAGCATCAAGGGATTGAATCTACCTGCAGTTCTCTCTAGAACGTAACAGATTATGGCCACGTCGGGGTAATTTGAATGCGAGTGGTGTGAGAGGCTACCACGGCTCATAACAATGGCCATCTTTTTTTCCTTGGTAACCGCCAGGCTTACGGGCACATATCCTTTGCAATCCTCGAGATGATAATAGACCACTGGTTTGTATGAATTGCGTTGCCATTGATAGGAGACCATGAGCAAGGAGTCGCTTGGAGTTGCAGCTGTCGTTGCACTCTGCCCATAGAGCACAGCAACATCGCCGCTTTCATCGGCCGTGCTCTTCAAAACGCAAAGTTTTGAGCCAGGAACGGTCAGGCCCTTTCGCACAAGCCCGCGTTTTGGTGTTATGGTATAGAGTCCCACCACGTCGTTTGCCACAAGAGCCATTCCATGTCGCTTCCCAGCCCATAAGCAGGACGCGGAAGCGTTGAATGAAGAATTTGGAAAAGTATAATCTGTCCGATCGGCACGCATATGGGCACCGAACAGATTCAGACACGCTCGTCTTCTTAAAGTCAGGAACAAGTTTGGAGTACTTGTAGAGTGATCGTCAATTCCAAGCTTAATACCAGGCACTTGAGCAAGATGGTGGAGGATGACGGTCCGACTGTTAGACGCAAGATCCCAAAACATGTGACAGGTCGCTACGAGTTGCAGAAATGAAGGTGTTGTGGAATGAGCAAGACATAGTTGAAGAACTTCCAGCGGCAGTTTGAGAAGGCCCGTCTCCTGTGGCAGCCTTGTGGTTGAACTGCTTAAAGCAGGTTGCACCAGAGAGAGCTGCCCACTGTTGTTGTGCAAGACCCCGGCGTTAGCTTGCATCACTGCCCTGACCACTAATCCGGACTACTTTGACAGAGTATGAATCGTAGATACTGATCTTCAGAGTTTAACTTCTCTTCAAACTTCTCCATTATACTTGGGGCAGAGTTTGGGGGGAAGCTTAGCCGAGTGTAACTTCGTTTGAGGCACGGACATCGGCACAGAACGAATTAGTTGCATTAGAGCTCTTGAGGACTCTCTTCAGCCGGTCCATACCAGCTGTGGTGTCCCGAGCAAGTGGATTCGCGATCCCCTAGGACGTCTGTTACGCCGAAATCCCCGATTGTCTTCAATCCGTATCTATTGACTGGGTTGAGGCATGGAAGAGAGTTCCTCTGTTTCGTCACCCTGTTTGTGATTCGACGGGGAAGGTCTGTACTTCCCATGAGCTGGCCTCCCAGTATAACCTGACGTCAGCTTGGAATCGACGCTTGGGAAGATCATTTGGTATGGAAACCTTTGAATTCAAGATGCTTCGTCCCGGCGCGGTGGCAACTCTGCCAGGTAAGTCTCCGCCTGAGCCTAGTCATGAAACCCCCGTTACCTTACTAATCTAGTACTAGAGGAGGTGCACAACCAGGGGGATGGGGCACGTGAATGGCTCTACCTACAAACGCAGCTACCGGAACCAAATTATTGACGCTAACATCATATCTACCTTCCTGGAAACACCTTCGAACGAAGCGATCATGAAGTTAATGGCTATATGTCCCTCACGTGAGATCCAAACGCGCCCGGCCGAGCCTACATCCGCGTACCGCCGTCAGGTACAAGCCGGCTTAGAAGTCGTTGAAAGGAAGAGAGGCGAAGAAGCCGGCGCACATTGACAGTGCTGTGGCGACCCAGAACTTTGGCTCACTAAACGCAACAACTCCCACCCGTGAGATGGTAATCAACGAGATTCTGCGTTCCTTCCATGGCCACCATGGACGCGAAACTCATACCTTGTTGCCGTGCTGAATGCCTATCGCCAGCTCAACCTATCGCGGCCGGCCCGGAGAAGCAGAGTATCCGGCGACAGAGAAGTGGCCAGGCCAGCTATCACTTGGACGGAGTGTTGGCTAGAGACAAATAGAGAGGTCACGTTGTGGAGGGTAGGGACGGCAAAGTGGGAGAGGGTGAAGCTTACTAGACAGGGCCATTGTCATGCCAATATCGAGGTCTGGGTAATGTCCCTGTAGGTCCCACATCGTTAAGAAATCGCCGATGGAGCAGTCCAAGAGGCATCCAGTGCATTGATAGCAGCTCCTCCCCACGCCCAGTGGGACGTCCATAAGCTTGCATTTCTTGACCCATACGCTTGATTCCGTGAACTTGACCCACTGACATGAGGTTTAGAGGCTAGTAAGGCCAAGTTTGTAAATGCTCTGGACGGCATAGCGAGAAGGAGTAGGCCAATTACGGTCTTGTGTCGGAAGTTCATTTCGACGGCGCAAATGGCGAGCGGAAGACAGGTTGGAAATTGGTAGACCAAAGGTTGCCTTTCGGCGCTTTGGGTAGGGATGGTTTGTTGTTCAATGGAGAGAGTCACGGGATGGGTCCTAGCGACAGCCATTGCACAAGGAGGGATCTTGGTGGCTCCCAGGATGAGCAAACAGGGCCGTAGTAACATGAGCACGAAACCGGTGACGAAAATCCGCAGAATGGTTGAAGCCTTCGCGACGGGGCGATTTTGCAAGGAGGAGCAACGTAACGAGTAGGAAGACGGGCTGGCTACCATAGTACCGCGACTGGCGCTGATCCAACAGTTGCAAGATTGAACAAGACCTTCAGAGAGTTTGCAGTCAGCGATCAGTTGACGAGATGCTTACGGGAAGCCAGCAGCAGGAGCTATAAAGCAATGCGGGAAAGATGGGAGTGAGAGAAGAGTCGTAGTAAGACTAAGTCGAAGGCCGCGAGCGGCTCTCTCAATGAAAACCTAGTAGTTTGATGTGCGTTGCTGCAAGAGGGCATGATCTGCGAACAGGCGACGAGGGTAGGGAGTGAGGTTTGAAGGGAGGGGGTTGCCGGATGGTGACGCTGGATCAACTAGCCGTATATGCTGGCCGAAGTACGGCGAAGTTTGGGTAAGAATGGGGTGCAGGCGACTTTGTTGCACTCTTTCATATTCGTATCCACTGTCCAGGTCGCCAAGAACGCGGGTCTATCGACGGTGTACTTGCGGGGTTTGTGCGGCTTTGGGGATTTTTAGCGTGCCTCCAACGAGGGAAATATGCGTCTTTTAGCGCTGGTGTCTGAAGGCCGGGTCGCCATGAGTCGAGATGACCTGGCACGACAACGGGATGGGCCAACCGCTGGCTCTCCAAACACTGCCTGGGTTTGGGACAGCCCAATCTTTTCAATGGGTGCTGCAAACTTCCCCCACATTCTCGCCTACTTTAGCGCCGGTTACGTCGTCTCAATCCACGATGATAAAGATGCTGTTAATACCGTTCATTCCTCAGTTCCCAGGACGGACCTGGCCTCAGGAAATAACACGATAGAGTCTTCGCCAGCATGACCAGAATGTCAACATCTTCTGGATACACACCACCACTTGCCCTCACAATTCTCTCTGCCATTTTTATCGGTACTGCAAGTAGTCCTGTTCCTTCCTGATTCAGTCTTTGTTATGATATGCTCCGGGCTTTACATAGCCTTGGGCGGGACAAAGCCCGCATGTCCTTTGGCTATCCTTTCCGGCTACCACTGTCGAAATTGCCCCAGCTATCGCCGATACGTGCTAATAAGGATCCACAGTTCGCCCTCTGTGCCTTATGGGTCGCCTTCGACATTCTTCGACGGCAAGGATGGAAGTCTATGATGGCGGTTATGTATGCGGCAAAATCCCCTTCCCCGACTCCCATTATCCTTCAAGTATCTGGTATTGATTTCTGGTAGGATTCCAGTCTACATTTTGAACGCGCTTTACCTGGCACCGCTGACACTATGGACCTATCTGACCTATGGTCGGCCGAGTAAGCCCAGCAAGGAGAGCGAGTTATTAGAGTCACAACATATGCACCATGGCGAACATGGTCACGGGGGAAGCGAAGAGGAGATGTCTGGACATGAGCATTACCACATGTCCTCCGACAGGCCAGTGTTCGCAACCGTAACGGTCGCTGTTTGCCATTGTGGCGCTGGCTGTCTCCTAGGCGACATTATCGGCGAGTGGCTTGTCTACGGTACCGGGGCGCAGATTCGCGGGCGCACGCTCTGGACTGAGTACCTCATTGGTATGTTGCATCCGAACACCAATCACCCATTGCAATTTTCTGTCATCGTCTGACCACATCCTAATACAGACTATGCCTTCGCATTGCTTTTTGGAATTGTCTTCCAGTACTACTCTATTGCACCGATGTCAGTAGTTCCCGAAACCTGCCTACCCCCTTTGCGGACACATTGCAACTTTCTCCTGGAAAGCCCAAGTCCGCCGGTGGGTCACGCTTTTCTAAATATGGATGGCTTGTCCCACTCCGATGACGAATCATCAACGATGTATTTCAACTTGGTATCGCCATTACTTTGACGTCATTCGTAATGACAAAAATAATATATTTGATTGATTACTTCCCCGGTTTTCCATCTGTAAAATTACCGAAGCCATAAAGAGCAGCAAGAAAAGCCGAGCTCGTCGTTGAAGACGAGAATGGTTTTTGGATGTTTTGGATGAGGTGGGCAGGCCTCGTTTCGAGTGCTTTGAAACCATTAAGGATGTCTCCGCTACAGTAACCCCCATGGTAATAAGCCCCGTAAGGGCCTTATTCTCTCGGGTTCACTGACGCAGCCTATAAGGACTGTCCAGATATAAGCGAATCAACATCCGGGTACACATTTAACGCTGGAAGCAGCGCGATTAGCTGGAGCTCGAGGCTGCAATCAAAAATTGCGACATCAATAACCTGTTCAGAATTTCTTGGCGAATTCAACGCCGTCAAAGAAGCCCTCTTCCTCAGACAAAGTTTCCAAGGAGATTTGGCCTGCCATCTTGCCCCCAGAGGGTATTTCTATACATATCAAGGCCGACAACAACGGAGCTATAGGGCTCTCGGCAGGGACAACACCGCATTCACACACCAAGCACTTTAACAGAATGGAGTTTAACTACGTTCAGAAGCAGATTCAGCTCCAAAGGGTTCTTCTTCAGAAGATACCCACTGAAGACAATATAGCTGATATCTTCACCAAACCCCTGCCAGAGTCCAAATTTAGGGCGCTTCCGTCAAGGCCTAGAGATAGATACCTAGCTATCCCTTGCACTGACGACACCTCCCGCTGACTAAGCAATAAAGTCTTGGCATCATGCTACGGGGGCCTAGTGCCTAAACTCTAGGGGCTAACAGCCGGGAAAGCGCCCTAAATGGTCCCTAAAATTTAGGGCCAAAGCCACCAGATAGGGCGTCTCCCTGGGCAACGACCCCCTAGAGTTTAAGGGGCTTGGCCCTGGGAGACGCCCTATCTGGTGGCTTCGAACATGTTGCTGTTGCTATTGCTGCTATGCATTGTCAGCGACACACGTACGGGGACAGACCAGAGGATACCTACCTATGGTGGTGGTGGTGGTGGTGATGATGGTGATGGTGGTTATGTGTTAAGAAAGAAAAAGTTGAGGACGAAAAAGAAATATAGAAGAAAGACAGAAATGAAACACTCGCCGATCTGGTTCTGGTGTTTAGATACAGCTAGATTTCAAGCCGAGGGGCACTTGAACGTACGAAGGGAAGAGTAGTAGACGTAACGTAATCTCATATCGGTGTTCTAGATAGCTCTGCGCGCCTACAGCGTACACACAATAGGACAGGACAGAGCAGCCAGGATAGGACAGAGCAGACCTGCCGTCGGCCCCACGTACGAAGGGAAGGAGGCGGACGTGTTATTGAGGGCGACGAGGGTCGTTCTGCGGTTAGCGACGGTGAGCTCTAAGAGTTCTAGATGGTTATTGCCCGGGGAAACATCCTATCCGGGGGCTTGGCCCCTAAATTTTAGGGACCATTTAGGGCGCCTTCCGGGCTACTGACCCCTAGAGTTTAGGGACCATGATGCCAAGACTTTGTTGCTTAGTCAGCGGGAGGTGTCGTGAGTGCAAGGGATAGGTCCATCCCTTCTGCTTTCGGTCCCAACAATTGCGATCACGCAGAAAGGAGTACTGGATTTGGAAGGGTTGAAACCAAGACAATCCCAGCCACCCACGATGTATATAGCTGTAGCTCTCTGCCTGCCTAGATAGTCCTCCAACGGATGCTCATTCAACCTTTCAACAGAACATAGAACCAGCCATCAAAGATGTTGAAAGCGGCAGCACAAAATTCCCCTTGTAGAACACCAACGATATCTCCTTCCTGGATCATCACGCTCAGCTGTTTTCATATGATAGTAAATTCTCTTGTCTCCCAACCAAACATCTCCTCTTTATATATGGGGCCGTTGAGAAGTCCAACTCGCTTATACTTGCGAACGGTTGCAGGGCGAGGCGTGCTTGAAATACCGGGCTGGGGAGACGGAATACCGCCATTGAGAGAAGCTTCGGGCGAGCCGTCCAAGTTGCGATTCATTTCATCTTTGTCTTCAGCCAGGATAAGCCCAACCCAGCGACTGTCGACACTTGTCCAACCGAGACACCATCTCGCAATCAACACGCCCGTGTAAGCTTGCCCAGATTCCCAAGAATCCTCTGCTGTCTTTGTGTCGAACAAGTAGGAGCAAGATGCAATTTTGAGGCCAGCTCGGATCTCTAGGGAGAGTGCCTCCAGCTTTATGTACCCTGAAACGACTTGGGGAAATCCTAGTGCCTGCTTGGTTTGGACTTCAACATCAACAATGGTCGCGCTGCTGTCGTTTACCGGTAGCCGGATACCCTTAGCCAATTCATACTGGACTGGACCTTGGAAGGATGCCCAGCTCCACGAAGGCGCAATGTATTCTCTCTTGTATTCCTCTTTCATCGGCAAAGTGCCTACCCATAACAGAGCTCGGTGCAGATCCCTTCGCCATAACCCAGCGAGGTAGATGTCGTCATTTGTTACGAAAGTCCTTGCAATTGTTTCAAAAGCAGGTAGCCTGTCTCCGAAGCGGACCAAGAATTTTGTGGAGTACTCTTCCACCAGACCATACCAAATGTTAAGGAGCAGCGGTGAAGAGATAGCTCGTGGGTCATTGATGATGGCGCGCAACTGTGAGGCTAGCTTCCATATAGGTCCTTCTTGGGAAGAACTTGCTTCGGACAATACACATGTCTGGCAATTCCAGTACAATTGTTCGTCACCGTAATAAAGCAGTCGCTCAGGTAACACTGTTTGCTGCATCGTCCACGCACTCTTTTGCAGGTTTGTCTTTAGGATTGCCTCTCGAGCTTCGGTTAATGGACGTCGAATTTGAAGAGATCCAGTTGACTGGAAGTTCCAACCTTGCTCTGTGTAAGGAAACACCTCCAAGTTTTCGGTAGGTCGCGACGTGAACAATCCACTTCGGGAAGCGGTTCCCGACCCGGCAGCGAGTACCATCGTGGCATCTGCGATATAATGACTAATTGATGCGGCTTCAATTTCCCAGTCCACTTCAGAGTCTTGCAAAATGCAAACAGCGTCGATCCAGAGGTAGTTGATGCGAAGTCTCTGTAATACAACAATGGCATCTCGCCAGCTGGGTGGCATGTGTTCTATTGGTATTCCCTTCATTCTCATCTCATAGTTAGCCATGGTTGTTATTGGGGGAGAAGGTGCTCCCCAGGCGTGCGACATAAAGACGAATTGTCCGCGTTCACCATGGGTTTCCATCAGACGTAATCGAGGTTGCCCGTCTTCTGGGCTCTCTTCGATGTAAATCAGTCTTGTAGGAAGAGCGGATGCTTGGTTTTTTGCGCAAGTGACATGGTTTGATATGCAATCATTGAGCCATGAACGAGCCAAGTTGAAGCAAGATTCGTCTGCCGCATTCGAAGCTACCGGTCTCCCACTAAGAGAACGAAATATCCCGACTGCCTCATTGTCCTCTGTACCAGCAAGGTTAACCTTCCGCTCCACAGATGCTTGTACTATTAATCTCAAGCAGGAGGATGACTTGTACTTACCTCTTTCATTGAAAAGTTCCAGGTCTATCTTGGCATTCTCGCCAACTAGGACTGTAAGAAGGTCTCGAGGGCCACGGCTCGACCATGGAACTTTTGAAATGGCTGATCTGATTGAAATATACGAGCTGGGTTCATTACGATCTTTGAACTCATAGCCTTTCCGCTGGATCTCTTGGACGAAAAGTGCGCATAGCGCACATCCAGACGCAGAGGCTTCGAGGTCCGAATACGTTTTGTGATGTTCATGATAAAAGCCACAACTCGGGTGCTTGATCCAGAGGCCGAGATCACAAAACCTGCACAGTTTTCCAGGACCGAACTTTACCACTCCTTCCGCCGTGGCTTGATCCATGCTGGTACTCACAGATACGGGCTCGGTGCAGATGTACCGTCCATTTTGACCTGTTTTGTTAGTCAGCAATGTATCATTGAAGGAACCCCCATATTAAGCATTTTTCCGTCATGGCCTCGAAAACGAGAGGTTCGAGTGACGATTGGACACTTGTCCCAACTTGATGTACTCAAGCTCAGAAAAGAAGCAAAAGGATTGAATGCGAACAACGGGTGCGTTCAATAACAATAAGCCCTCACCTCTCTGCTTTGGACTGCTTGCAAATAGGAGCGTCTGGTATTTATGATACTGCTTGGCCTCCAAATCGAACACACCAGCTTCTGACATTTCGTTAATATTGAGGAGATCCAGGCGCGCCTTGTAATTTTTGAGAATTCGGATGATGTCTTGATGGTTCCAGAAAGCTGCTCTATGAAGCGGGGTGTTTCCCGAGTCGTTTTGGGTATCTAGAATGCGCAAATTGTTGCTTTGTGAAGCGTGCCCGAGGGCGATTTCGACGATGCCTGTGTGGCCCCAATCTATGGCTTCGTGGAGAACTGTGTCGCCAAACTCGTTCTGAGAAGAAAGATCAGTGCCCATGGCTATCATAGCCTCCAGCTCGTCTTCCCAGCCCAATCTTGCGGCCTGACGAAACTTCACATAAAGTGCTGCTCTGTCATCTTGTGTCTCACTTGGAACCCAAAGCGAATTGTTGTTGCGTAGGCCTAATAACCCAAGACGTTTTGGACCATCTACTTGTTCCATTAAGTAGGTGGCCAAAGTCGTACTTAGTCGTTCGTCTTTGAAAGCATGGAAATAATGTCTAGGCCAGTAGGTGATAGCATAAGACGGGAACCCTGCTTCGCTGGTATCGTTGAACGTGGATGAGAACTCGCGGACAATTGCCCGACTTTCCCGTTGACCATTCGGACCGTTCCTCTTGAAGAACAGGCATGTGAGTGCAGCTTGCGCATGGCAGCTTGGTGCTTCGAATTCCCCAATATGCCCAGCAATAGGATCCCGCTGCTCTAAATACTCCTTTACGGAGAGGTGTGAGACTCGTATAGACCCCGAGTCTTGCGTAAGCAGATTACTGCATACTTCCGGTAAGACCTTTATGTTGTTCGCAATATCCGCATTTGAAGCACCACTTGAGATCATAGCTGTTGCGTACGCTAGCTCTGATAGCTTGAGGGGTCGATATGAGCAAAGGACCCATTTCAATGCTGTGTCTACCATTGCCCTTCGGTAAGGCTGGTCAGGAGGCCCTCGAGCTATCTCATAAACTTGGTTATATGCATCATTTAGCATCTTAGGAAGACTTGAAGTTGACGTCTCCAGGTCAATGAGTTTTTTTTCGACATCAGGAACTGTCTTGGGCCGTGCCCGAGGGTCCTGGGGTAGAAACACGCCAACTTCGAGTGTGACCCACTGGAACCTGCACTTGGATCAGCATTGAGAGAGTCGACCATGATGTACTGCACCTACATTCCTTGGGCTCGGCTTTTGAGTACGTGTCTCAACCTTGAAGCTTGCTCATCCGTCATAGCGTTGTGAAGTCGTCTCCCCTCCACAGTGCTAGGGATTTCTTGACGCAGGTATTCTTCAATATCGCCAGAGTTTCTGTCCAAGATTTCTATGCGTTCTACACTGGAGAAACGGTCGCGGACAGGGATTCCAAAACGGCTCGTGAAGAATATACGGAGCTTTCTTCCAGAGCGATTCCACAATTCTTTCAAGTTGCATAGCAAATTGTCGAGGTCCTTGCATTCATCGAGAGCGTCGACGACAAGAGAGGTCTGCTCATCCAGACCTATCACCTCTGTGAGTGGTTCGAAGCATTCGTCAATACCCAGATCACATTTGTCGGGGTTCCTTGGCTTATTGTCTTTGTAAAAACTCCTAATCGTGGAATGTAATGATGCCCCGTTCACCGACCTAGCACATTGCCGAAGTAGGCTTCGGATAATAGTGACTGTTTGATCTTGGTCAACACCAGTGCTTTTGGAGCAATAAAAGAAAGCCAAACGTCCTTTGGACTCCCTCATCATATCTTCGATGATCGAGAATGTGATGCTGCTTTTCCCCGTTCCGACTCCTCCTTCTAACCAAAGAACTTCGTCCGTTGATGCTTTCCAATCTTCGTATTCCCGAAGCTTGAGAATCCACTGATTGGATGAGACATAGCGCGGCCCAAGATCATTTTTCACCTTGAAATGTCCCTCAAAAGGCGGTGCTGGAGAAAGCCACTTCAGGATTTCGTCGTCTAGCTCCCTCTGATTCGACAAACTTTGTAAGAGAAGCTCGTACTTCTGATTCTGGTTGCGGAAGAAATCCGCAACTAAAGCTGGACCAAGGAATGACAAATTTCTCTGCGCCTCTGTATCTTTTTTCACAATAGCAGAAGACTCGTCTTTCCAAACAACACCCAGCTGAGCCACATTCTTCATAAAATTGGCCAGGGTCTTCTGTCCGAAATATTGCACGGCTTTAGCTTGATAGACTAGAATATCAACATAGAGATCAAGTACCGCGTCGGAAAATGTCTGCTTTAGCTTCGAGTCTCCGTGACTTAGATATGTCTTTTCGGCGATGTTGTAGCCATGAACGATCCTTGTGATGTCTTGAATCCCTTGGATGGCTCCTTTTTGTTGTGCTGTATCGTTCATAATGAAAGGGATAAGCGCGCAAATTGCTGACCAGGGCAGCGAGACGTACACAGGAGCAAAGGTCATGCCGACTGAGACCAGACTCGAAGCGCTCTTGGTAATACTGAACAGTCCATCGATAGTATCTCTGACCTTCCTTGATTTTGATGATCCCCACAGTTGGAAAGTCCATTGCCTTTCTTCCATGTGTTTCTGCTGCCTCTCCACGACAGACCCCATTTGAGTCTTAACATCCAGATTTTGGGAGCAGCCAACATCAGCTTTGATGATTGTTTCATACATATCGCTCAGTAGCTGATGATCTTTGGCGAAGCGGTCGTATGCACGTTTCCACACCGCATTTGATGCCTGCTTCCAGTCATCGTCGAGTTGAGGATCGTGGCCCGCCGGTTGTGCTGTTTCACCTACGCCCTCGAAATGGACAGACTGACTCTCATCGTTTAGATTGTTGCCTATTTCTGAAGGCTCTCGGGATTCACGAGTGTAAGGTGGATCTGAGGTATCGCCGGGACCCGGGCTGGGGGTGTTGGAATTCAGTTCTCGCACTTTGTTGAGGCCAACTCGTGTCCCCGATGATCGGTCTCCCTGCGGGGATGTGTCGGCTGCCGGGTTTGCGGTTGAATCGAAGGTGAATACTGACGCTTCGGCTTTCTTGTTCGATGCCCCTGAAAACAGAGTTTTGAGGCCAGCCTTCACTTTCTTCGAGTACTTCCCCATGCTGCAACAGGGTTATAGAGCTCTCAATATACTATGCTGCCTCTCTGGCAAGAGAGAACTATGGAACGCATCTACTTTGCTCGATAGCTGCTGACTTTGGAGGACGGTGAGGTCAAGTCCAGAGGGTTGAGGTGTGACAACCAGGATGTGGGCTGCGGCGCGCAATAGGGACCAAAGCGAAGGCCTAGTTCGTAAAAGGGCAGGCCCGTAGGGCCGCGACTGCTGGTAAATTTCCACAATGAGACTGCGCACATGGAACGCGGACGTCTGGATATAGTCACTTCATTTGATGATTGGGCGTAATGTCCGTCTCGTTCAGCTCAACCCTCCAAAAATGCATCTAGGAAGGCATGAGGGCTTACTGCAGGTCCTTCCACTGCAAAGCTAATGGCACTGTTTCTGTTGAATGTCTACCCACTGCCCTTTGGTCTTGCGGAAATGGGCCACCGTCATCAGATAGATAGATGATGCCTGGTCTACGTGAAACCCTCTGGAGTTGGGGCCCTGGCCCGCCCTGCCCGTTCGCTTCGCTGATTCTAGGAGGTCCCTGTCATGGGAAAATACAATTCAAAATTCAGGACAAGAGGGGATCAACACATTGGCAGCATACCGTTCGATTGACGTCGGCTGTTTATGTAGTCGACTAGGTTCTGATATGCTATACCCAGATTCATCTGCTTATGGGCTTCACTCAAACTTTTGATCATTCGAAACTGCACGTAGGTTTGCAAGTGATTCGTAGACCTCGCTAGATATGTGTGGCTACATCATTTATATCCACTGCCCACACTCTTTTCGGCCAGACCTTCATCATTGATATCC